>MDTE01089381.1_pt1 | contig 45885 bp, 49 predicted proteins | sample 811231 | NCBI WGS metagenome assembly MDTE01 (sample SAMN05326651, study PRJNA326480) | marine metagenome | isolation source: seawater | place: Indian Ocean: Red Sea | collected 2010 | reverse complement strand
GAAGCGCAGTAATGCGTGCAGCTGACCAGTACTAATAGCTCAATTGGCTTGATTTATGCACTGAAAAAAATTTTTATTTTTTTGACTTTAATTTTTTATAACTATTAAAATCTTTTTTGTAATGAATTTCTCTTGCTGAAGATTTAATCATACCAATGTATGAAGAAATTTCTTTTTTTTTGATAAAATTTTTTACATTAAAAACTATTAATCCTGTTTCTTCACCACTCGAATTAAAAGACCTAACTTCTGATAAGTTTTTTTTTTTAATTAAATCTATAGCATCATCGACTTGTTTTTTAGTGTGTCCTGGGGAATTCGCAAGTATTGTAACAATATATTTATAAGATTTTTGAATTGACGAGTAAGAAAATTTTAAAACTTCAATAAGAGGTTCGTTAGTATTACTTTTATTAGGACCTCTCCAAATTATTTTTATTTTATCATTATATTTAGAATAACTTTTTACTTTTTTTGAATTAGTTGCAATATATATATTTTTAATTTTTTTTGATTTTATTAGAGGGTCTATAGTATGAAGAAATAAAGGTTTGTTATTAATTAACAAAATATTCTTATTTTTTAGTCTGCTTGAGTTTTTTTTTACAGCAATAATTGCAACAACATCAGTCATTATTTTTTTCTAAAACAATTATAAATGAAGACATGTGATTATCTTCAACTACGGAATAGTCAATAATTGAAGTATTTTTTATTTTAAATAATTTTTTAAAGTTTACTCGATTATAAATATGTAAATGTTTGGAACCAAAATTCTTATCATTTACATTTCCACTTGGAACAGAGTGAATTATCCTTTTATTTGAAACTCTAATACTCTCCATAATTGCTTTTTTTGGAAATTTTAAATGCTCCAAAACATGTGACGAGTAAACGGTGTCGAATTGGTTGTTATCAAATGGTAGTTTGTATATATTGCCAGTTTTTACTTTTACACCTCTTTTATCCCAGATCTTTTTAAATTTATTGTCTCCTTCAAATCCAATAAATTTTTTATGTGGCTCAAATACTTGACTAAGTGCAATAGACACACCGCCACCACAACCCAAATCAAGAATATTGTTGCCAATAATTTTTGAATGAATTTTTTTCCAATTTTTGATTGCAGCGTTATAAAAAAGCCAACCTCTATCATTTTCGATAAGTTGATCTAAATTGTAATAGGTTTTATTTTTTTTCATAATTATTGTTTAACATATATAATGTAATGATATAAAGGTTATATTCAATTTATTTAACTATGTACTTAAATTTTCCAAACAATATTAAAAAAAAAAAGATTTTCATGTTTGGCAGTGGTGTATTAGCAAGAAAAACAATTAACAAGTTTCCTCAAATAAAAATTAGTGGAATAATTGATAATTCAAAAAACTTAGCTGGTCAAACTTTTGAAAATTTTAACATATATGGTCCCGAGACTGTAAATAAAAAAAATTTTTATATAATTACCTCTACATCATTTAATGAAATTTCAAATCAACTTCAAAAACTTGGTTTAAAAAAAAATAAACATTTTATAATTACACCATTATTAAAAGATGTCGAAACACTGTTTCATTTAGAAAATTTAAAAAAAACATTTTTGATTACAAGTGGTTCACCAATCAACAAAAATAAGTCTTACGGAGGTGGAGTTTATCAAATTTCTATTAATTGTGATACGTGGGATTGTGAAAAAATATACAATGGAAATTGTTATGGTGTTCTAAAAGTGGGTACAAGAATTTATGTTGTTGATGAAAATAAAGGAATAATTGAATTTGATAAAAATTTAAAAATTAAAAATATTCATAAAATTGAAAAAGGTTTACGACCTCATGGACTAGCACATTGTAATAATTCAAAAAGATTTTTTTTATGTTGTACTGATAAAGATCAGATTATTGTTTTTAATGACAAATTTAAAATTTTAAAAAAAATTTATATTTCTGAAAAAATTAAAAAAAATAATATTAAAAATCATCATATAAATGATTGCACAGTTATTGAAGGAAAACTGTATGTAAGTATGTTTTCAATTAGTGGCAACTTCAATAAAGAAATATATGACGGTTCGATTTTAGAAATAGATGTAGATCAAACACAAAAAAATAATGTTATTACAAATAGATTATGGATGCCTCATAACATAAGTTATTATGATGGTAGCATTCATGTTTTGAATTCATTTAAAGGCGAGCTATTAGCTTATAATTTAAATGTAATTGGAAAATTCCCTGGATTTGCAAGAGGCCTGGATTTTGATCAAAATTATTATTACGTGGGTCAAAGTCGTAATAGAAATTTTTCTAAACTTTTAGGTAATAGCCTTAACACGTCAATTGATTCTGGCATAATAATTTTCGAACCTAAGAATAAAATATCAAGATTTATTCAATTACATCCTAAATTAGCTGAAATTCATTCTGTTCTATTGATTTGACATTTTAATTAAAATTGACTGGTCAACATCCATTAAAGCACTTACGGTAATAAAATCATAAAGACTGTAAATACCAAAAGCTTCATGATGATTAACAAAAAATATGTTTTTATTATCAAGTAAATTTAATGTCATAAATTTATCTTTCGCGTTGTAAAAAAAAATTCCTCCAGCAAGTCTGTATAATGGATTTATTTTTTTTCTATTTTTGATTTTAGTTGAATAATTTAACGATTTAAGCCTATTATTTTTTTTTTCATAAAAGAAAAAATATTCTTTTTTTGCACTAGCTATAAAATTAAGTTTTTCTTTTTTATATATATTATAAATTTTTTTTATTGTTAGGTCTGTTTTAAATGGATAATTTGGTAATAATACACAAATATCTTTTTCTTCATTTTTTATAATTTTTGTTTTTTTTAATTTTTCTATTATCTCATAAAATGGTCGCTGTGTAGATTTTATATAAATAAGCTTAATTCTTTGATATTTTTTTTTTTAAAGATTTAAATATTTGTTTTTCGTCTGTTAATAAATAAATGTCTCTAAATAAATTTGATTTTAAACTCACTTGAATTGTATATTCTACTAATTTGATAGTATTTATCTCTAAAAAATTTAGATTTTTAAGAAAATCTCCTTTTCTTCTACATGGAATAAAACAATCTATTTTTTTTACCATTTTTTAATTTTTGAATTTGCCATTTTAAAGTCCCTTATATGACCAATATCCAGCCACTTCTCTCCTATATCGAATGTACCTAATTTTGAGACACTATCTATTATATCGGTCATGTTTATAAATTTATTTTTATTCATTCTAAAGAATTTAATTGCATATTTTTTTGACAGAATATAAACACCCGCGTTTATTTTAAATTTTATCTTAGGCTTCTCTATAAAACACTTTTTATTCTTTACTTTTTTTAAAACTGCGTATGGTATTGATTTTTCATAATTTGTAATTCCTACAGTCAAATCGTATCTTTTTTTAGTATGATAATTTATCATTTCTGTAAAATTGAATTTTGTGAAAATATCACCATTAATTATAACTAAATTTTGAGTAACATTTTTTTTTAATAAATTTCTTAAACACCCCGCAGTTCCTAATAAATTTTTTTCAAGAATAATTTTTATTTTTGAAATATTTTTTTTTTTAATAATTTTTTTTGCTAAATTGTGTTTATATTTTAATGATACATAGATATTTTTAGTAGTTTTTAAATCTATGTTTTTGATAATGTAATCAAATGGACTAATATCATTAGTTGTTAAAAATGGTTTTGGAATAATGTAAGTAAACGGTCTTAGCCTTATTCCTTCCCCCCCACACATAATTATATAATCTGTTTTCATAATTATGAATTAATTAATATCTTGATAACTTATTATTGAATCTTCTTTAATGTCTTTTTTTGCAGTCTTACCAATTATTTTCAATATTTGTGATGGGCTTATTCCAAATCCAGGTCTTTTCATTATAAGATTATTTAAACTTAATTTTTCTCCTTTTTTAATATCAATATTTGCAACAATGCTCCTTCTTGCGTTAATTCTTGACTTTTTTTCACAATTAAGGACTTTTCTTTTGGTTGCTTTCTTATTTATTTTAAGTAGTAGGTTTATGTTTTCTCTAAACTTTATTAGGTCTTCTTTATCCATTGAATGAAAATGATCATTACCCTTTTTACCTTTTACATCACTAAAATGCTTTTCAATCACCTGAGCTCCATTTTGATAAGAATTAGTTAATATCATCATATTATTGTCCGGAAGAGTGTGATCTGAATATCCAATTATATGATTTTTAAATTTTTTAGAAAAAATTTTAATAAGATTTAAATTTGCATCATGATTTTTGGTTGGGTAACTTAATACACAGTGGAGAATTATCACTTTTATCTTTTTATTATTTTTTTTTATATATTTTACTGCATTTGTAATCTCAGACTGATTGCTAGCTCCAGTAGATAAAACAATTGGTTTATTCTTTTGACAAATTTTTTTTATAAGTGGAAAATTTGTAATATCAGCAGAGGCAACTTTATAAAATGGCACCAAATTATCTAGATAATCAACAGCATCCAAATCAAATGGGGTTGAAAGGAAATCAATTTTAATTTTATCACAATATTTTTTTAATAAAGAAAACTCTTTGACGCCAAATTTGTCGAATTTTTTAAATAACTTAAATTGTGATTTAATTGAAACCTCTTTAAGGTCCCAATAATATGGGCTGTTTCTGCAAGCTATTTTCTCTGCTTTATAAGATTGAAATTTAACAGCATCTGCACCACCATCTTTTGCTAATTTGATTATTCTTTTTGCTCTTTGAAAATTATTTTCAAAATTAACACCTATTTCTGCAATAACATAAGGCTGTCCGTTTTTGCTTATTTGTCTTCTCCCTAATTTAAATGATTTCATTAATTAATTTTTCAATATAATTTTTTTTTCTAAAAAATTTTAATCTTTTATTTATAATTTTTTTTCTATAATTGTCATTAATATAAAACTTATTCAACTCTTTTATTAATAGACTTAACTTTTCTGGCTTTATGTAGGGTGCAAGTTTTAATTTTTGAAATATTTTTGCTCTTACTATTTCTCTTTTTTCTATTGAATAGTGAATAGTGGGAATTCCCAAATAACCAAGTTCAAAAGATGTGTTACCAACACCAGATATTGCAAGGTCAATATCTTTATATATGTCAAAAGCGTTCTTAAAATTTGGTAATTTTTTTATTAATTTTGAATTTTTTCCCTGAAAATTTTCTTTTACTTTAATATATATTTTGAAATTAAATTTTATTTTATTTTCATTCTTTAAAAAAAAATTAACTAATTTTTTTATTTGATTATTGCTATCGTTTCTCCCTTGAACAATTAGTAGATTTAGTTTTTTTTTTGAATAATCAAATTTTTTTATTTTACTGAAACTCTCAGGATACAAAAAAAATTTAGGCCCAGAATTTTTTAAATGTAAATCTAAAGGATTTATTGAGAGAACATTTTTTAATTTATTTTTCGTGTCTTCAAAAATTATTATATTTTTTAGTGTTTCAATTTTTTTTGAATAATTTTTTAAATCAAATATAAGTAGGTTAAATTTTTCTTTTTTAATTTTTTTCATGAAACGATTTATATTTTTAAGTTCATAAATTTTTACCTTAAACTTATTAATTAGTTTTCTTTTTAACCTTAAAGATCTTGTGTAATGTCCGAATCCAATTCTTTTAGATTTTTCGTAAATAATAATTACTTTTTTTCTCATTTTTTTTTCAAAATCAATTTGAGTGCATTTTCTAATTTTATTTTTGGGTACCAATTTAATTTGTTTTTATCTAAATTAGCTTTGGTTGAAATAGGACTACTATATTTTTTTCCTATTAACACTATTTCTTTATTTGATTTAAGAATCTTTTTTATTTTTTTTGTTATTTCTAATAATGAAAAATTTCGACCAGAACCAATTTCTATAATTTTCGATTTATGAATTTTTTGAGTTATACATTTATATATTGCTCTACAAACATCATCAACGTAAATAAGGTCTCTTTTATTTTTATAATTATTTAACGTAATTTTTTTTTTTGAGAATTTTGATACTAAATCAGGTATTAAAAACCCTTTCCTTTGACCTGGACCAATAATATTGAATATTCTTAAAATAAAAATATTTAGGTGACCTTTTTCTTTCTTTAGAATTTTTTCGCAAAAAAACTTTGCTTTTTGATAATTATTTTTTTTTAATATCACCCTTCTTTTTTTTGGACCTACTGCTGCAGTGCTTGAAAAAATCAAATTTTTACAATTTTTTTTTGAGAAACTTAAAACATCCTTAGTAATTTCAACTTGTTTTTCTATATTGGAGTTTTTTTTTAAATCGAAACCAAGATGAATAAATGAATTGTATTTTTCATTTAATGTTTTTAGTTGACTTATTTTTTTTGTTTCAATTTTAAAAATTTTAAAATTTTTGCTTCTTAAAAAGCTAACAAGTTTTTTACCAAGGTAGCCTGATGATCCAGTTATTATGACTTTTTTATTCAATTAAATATTATAAGTATCTTTAAAGACTTGTGGATTTTTTTTTACCCATTTTATTGTTTCTTTTAATCCTTTTTCAAATTGAGTTGTAGGTTCCCAATTTGTATATAATTTAATTTTAGAATAATCTCCTCTTAAAGACACAACTTCACTACTAGATTTACGTTTTCTGATATTTTCAATCTTAATTTTTTTTCTAATTTTTACAATTTTTGATATTTTATTATAAATGTCTTCTATAGAATAATTTATAGCAGTGGCAACATTAAATATTTCTCCATACTTTTTTAAATTCAATATTTTGAAGTAAGCATCACATAAATCATTTACGTATGTATAGTCTCTCCTTGGATATATATTGCCTAACTTTACATATTTAATTTTTTTATTTAGTAATTGAAAAATTATATTAGGTATTACCGCTCTAGCAGATTGTTTTGGACCAAATGTATTAAAAGGTCTTATAATTTTAACTTTTGAGTTGAACGACCTGTGGTAACTAAGAGATAACTCGTCAGCAGATTTTTTTGATGCTGCATAAGGTGACTGCGATTTAGTTGGATGATCTTCGCTCATGGGCTCAAATTCAGATGAACCATAAACTTCGCTAGTAGATGTAATTATAACATTTTTATTATTATTTTTTCTACAACTCTCAAGGATGTTATATGTACCTTCTATGTTAGTTTTTATGTATGCTAGTGGTGACTCGTAAGAATATGGTATACCAATTAACGCAGCCAAATGAATTACTTCATCATTTTTTTTAACTAATTTGTCAATTAAATCAAAATCTCTTATATCGCCTAATTTAACAGTTAGTTTTTTATTATCTTTAATTTCCTCTAACCAACCCCAATTATTTTGAAAATTGTATTTATCAAAAACAGTCACAAAATAATTTTTTTTTAAAAAAAGTTTTGTTAAATTTGAACCGATAAAACCCGCTCCACCTGTAATTAATATTTTTTTCATTAAAAAACTAGTTTAAGATCTACTCTAATATGTTATTTATAATTAAAAATGACACTAAATATTAAAATTTCAAGTAAAAAACAAGAAATCTTAACAGGATCATCTAACCTTAGTTCTAATCAAAAAGTAAATTTTGATAAGCATTCATATATGATTGAAAATATGGAGCACAACAAAGCCTATAAAGATCAAATTGACTCAAATAAAAGTTTAAACAAAATGTTAATTTTAGATGAGTGTAAAAAAAGATATGCTGACTATAGAAATAACTGGCATGCACAGCCAAAAAAAATATATCAAATGGGTTATGAAAATTTTAATAAAATTAAAAAGGAAATACTTCCTTTATGTGTTGATATAGAACTTGCAGCAATTTGTGATTTAGCATGCCCTCATTGTTTTAGGGAATATATTCTTACACCCGACAAAGTAATGAATGAGAAATTTTATTATGATGTAATTAATCAAATAAGTGATTTAAAAATTCCATCTATTAAGTTGAACTGGCGTGGTGAACCATTATTACATCCTAAAATTTCGAAATTTATATCCTACGCAAAATCTAAAGGGATACTTGATATAGCAATTAATACAAATGCTACAAATTTAAGTGAGGAAAAATCTAAAGAAATTATCGAGTCTGGTCTTGATCAAATAATCTATTCCTTTGATGGTGGTACAAAAAAAACCTACGAAAAAATGAGACCAGGAAGATTTAAATCAAATAAATTTGAGGAAGTTTATGAAAATATTAAGAATTTTAAAAAAATTAGAGACGAGCTTGGTGCTAAATTTCCAGTTACTAAAATTCAAATGATCTTGACAAATGATAGTAGAGATGAAGTAGAAAATTTTTACCAATTATTTTCAGACTTTGTTGATGATGTTACAGTAACACAATACAACGAAAGAGGTGGAAATTTAGAGGATATTAATATTGAAAATAAAAATTTCATTAAAAATTATTTAAATGAAAATAACCTTCCAATTGAAACACCCTATATAGTTGATGTGGATAACAATATTTTTATATCTAAAGGCAGAATATCTTGTGATCAATTGTTTCAAAGAATGATGATAACGTATGATGGACAAGTAGGAATGTGTTGTCATGATTGGGGAGCACAGCATTGTGTAGGCTACTTATCTCCTGAAGCATTTAACTTTGATAAAACTATTAATAATCTAGAAGCTAAAGTTAAAGATAATAAAAAAGGATTTGAACTTTTGAGAAATGCAAAAAAACCAAAGAAATACAATGTTCCACAAAAAAAAATTTCAAGTTTGATTGATATTTGGATGGGTGAAGAGTTAAATAAAGTTAGAGTTAATCATTTTGATAATAAAAATATTGATAAAATAGATATTTGTAAAGGATGCTCATTCAAGGACACATATGAATGGACAAAAATCAATTAATCAATATAAAAATTCCGAAAAAACTAAATTTATTGCTGAGATAGCAAGCTCACATAATGGATCTAAAAAAAATTTTTTAAATTTAATCAAGTCTTTAATAAAAATAGATGTAGATATTATAAAGATACAGATATTTAATGTAGATGATCTAGCACATAAAAGTTTTAAGTTTTATGAAGTTTTAAAAAGAATCAACCTGAGTTATAAAGTTATTGATGATGCATTAAAGATTATTTTCAAAAACAAAAAAATGGTTATTTTAGAACCATTCGATATCAATAGTTATCTATTCTGCAAAAATTATAAAAATAAGGTTTTTATAAAAATATCATCATCAGAGATGGATAATGCTATAATTTTTCACGACGCTTTAATAAATTTTAAAAAGGTTTTTTTTTCCATCCCAGGAAAAAAGATTCAAGATATAAAAAAAATATTTAAAAATAATAATAAATTTAAAAAAAAAATTATTCCAACATATGGATTCCAAAGTTTTCCCACAAATCATAATGATTTGAGATTACTAATGTTAAAAAATCTTAAAAAGTTGAGTAGAAATGTATGTTATGCAGATCATACCTCTGCGAATTCAACAGCTTTAAATTTGTTAATTATTTCAAAATCAATTCAATTTGGTGCAAACTATGTAGAAAAACACGTTACTTTGGATCGATTTAAAAATTATCCAGATAGTGAAAGTAGCTTTGATATTAATCAATTTAATGAAATGTTAAAATTTTTTAAAACAAAGATTACAATAAAATCAAAATTATCAACGATGGAAAAAAAATATTCTGTTGGTATGAAAAAATATGCAGTGTTAAAAAGTAATGTTAAAAAAAATACAAAAATAACTTCTAAAGATGTCAAATTTTTAAGAACAGACATAATAGGAATGGACATAAACCAATTTAAAAAAATTCAAAATTTATTCACAAAAAAAAATTTAAAAAGAGATGAAATTTTACAAAAAAAATTTTTTTATAAAAAATAAAATAGCTATAATTATATTGGTTAGACTAAACTCAAAAAGGTTAAAAAAAAAAGCATTATTAAAAATTCATGATATTTCAATTATAGAAATATTAATTAAAAGAATCATAAAAAAACTTCCAGGACAAAGCGTTTATATTTGTACAGATAACAACGAAAATTCTGAATTTAAAAAAATTGCAAAAAAAAATAAAATTAATTTTTTTAGAGGCAGTAAAAAAAATATCTTTAAAAGAATATTAGATTTAAGAAAAATATATAAATTTAACCATTTTGTTCGAGTAACTGGGGATAATCCCTTTACTAATATAGATGCGATTAAAAAAATGTCATTAATACATATGAGTGGATCTTACGATTATACTTATACAAATTCTTTGCCAATTGGTACAAGACCAGAAATTATATCTTTGCAAGCTCTTAAAAGAGCAAACAGCTTGGCCGTAGATCCCTCTTCGTCAGAATATATGACTTATTTTTTTAAAAGAAAAATTTTTAAAATAAAAAAAGTTAATTTTAAAAAAACACATCCCAATCAAAGTTATTACCAATTAACAATTGATAAATTAAAAGATTATAAAATCATGTTAAAAAATTTTAATAAAATAGAGTTATTTATGAATGATACAAAACTAATTAAGAAAATATGTAAAATAAATAAAAGTTTTAAGATTTTAAAATTAACAAAACCCAAAATTAAAACTTCAAAATATAATGTAGGTTTTAAGAATAAAATTTCGAACGAAATTCTTGATTAATTTTTTAATCTGTTATTTATACATTTCATAAAATTTGTTTTTTTTGATGTTTTCAAATTTAAATATTTTTTTAATTTTTTTACGTTTGCGCACGAATACTCTATCTCCCCATGTTTTGGTTTTGAAATCTTGTAACTAAATTTTTTGTTGTATTTTTTGCTCAATTTTTTAACAATTTCTCCAATGCTAATTGATTTACCAGTTCCTATGTTCACAATCATTTTTCTCTTGTTAATTTTTAATAATTTTAAAACATAGTTAACTAAAAGTTTAATATCTATAAAATCCCTATGACAAAAACCATCAGGTGTACTAAAATTATTTCCGTTTACATAGAAAGTTTTTTTATTTTGGATAGATTTTGCTAAATTATTAAAAAAAGATTTAATATTATTACTTTGTCTTTCTTCACTTATAATATTAAAAAATCTAGGGATAATTATATCTATTTTTGTTTTTTGATTTAATAAGTAATTCTCAAATAATAGTTTTGTTTTACCATAGTAGTTAACAGGTTTACAAATTGATCTTTCGCTTACTTTATTTTTATTATCTCCATAAACAGCAGCAGACGAAGCAAAAAGAAACTTCTTAACATTTTTAATATTTTTAATCTTTTTAAAAAATATTTTAGATTTCAGATAATTATTTATTTTATATTTTGATTTATATTTTTCAGACTCAACTACATTAGTATATGCTGCTAAATGGATTATAGTATCAATATTAAATTTTTGAATTATTTTAATAGATTTGTTTGAGGAAAAATCAAAATAAAATATCTTTATATCTTTAAGTTTCTTTATATTTTTATTTTTATCAATAATAATTACATTGTACTTTTTGTTAAGTTTAATAGCTAATTCTTTACCAACAAATCCTAAACCACCTGTGATTAAAATATTTTTCATTTTAAATTGATCAAAAAAATCATTGATTTACTAAAAGGATAAAATCTACCCGAAAAATAAATTTCTTTTATTTCAAAACCATTTCTAGATAACAATTGCATGAATGTATTTATAGACCAAAATTTTATATGTCCATGCTCCCAAAGTGGATTGAAATGATCATCAAATTTTCCAAGTATAGATATTAATAAATTTTTGAAATAACCATGAAACGGTGTAGATATAATTAAATTTGTTTTATTATTCATTATTCTCTTTATATCTTTTAGAAATTGATCTGGTGAATATACGTGTTCTATAACTTCTATTGCTGTAATAGTATCAAAAGTACTACGTGTAAATTTTTTATGATGAAGTTGAAGTGTTCCTACTTTAAAGGTTACTTTTTTAAGATTATTTTTTTTAGCAAAATAAATTGCAGATTTAGAAGTGTCAATTGCAAATGTTGACTTAAAATTTTTACTTAATACTTTTGTTAGACTTCCATTTCCACATCCAATATCTAAAAGTTTGTTTTTGTATTTAAATTTATTTAGAATTTTTTGTAGGGTTTTGCTTAAATAAGGATGAGACTTATCCTCATTACCACTATTCCAAGTATATTCAGATTTATTTTTTTTTTTTCACTTTAAAAAATTGATTAATAATTTAATACGTTATAATAATATTTTATGCAAGTTTTGTGGATAGCTTCAACTCATTCTGGTGAGATTGATTATATTTTACCATTATTAAATCATTTAAAGAAAAAAAAAATTAAACTCAAAGTAATATTTTTAAATCACAAAATATTTCAAAGTTTTAGCAACACTAAATTTTATATTAATTGCTTCAACGATTTTGATGTTAAATTTCTTTATTTAAGATTTTTTAAGAGAAAAAAATTATCTTTATTATTAAATTTTTTTCTTCTAATAATTTATCTACCAATTATCTTATTTAATGTATTATTTTCAAAATATATTTTCTTTGAAAAAAGTTCTTCAACAGACTCGTCTAAATTTTTTTCTTTTTTATGTAATATTTTTAAAAAAAAAGTATTACTTTTCCCCCATTCTGTTCAGGTTTTCTCCGATATTAGACCACAACATATAAAGAATGCTTTTAAATTACATAAAACTTTTTTAAATCACGAATTAGAAAAAAAACATTATGTAAAAGAACTTAATTTTAAAAATTATGAATTAATTGGTCACCCATATCTTTGTGAAGAATGGCAATCTTATCTAAATAATTATTTTTCCAAGTATCAGAAACAATATAATAAATTAGTAACAATCATATTGGGCAAAATTTACAGAAGTGAGAATACTTTTTACGAAGAAATCGAGAAAATATGTAATATTTTATACACAAAAGATAAAGATATAAATATTAATTTCAAAGTTCATCCATCTATGGATGAAAAAAAAATTAAAGATAAAATAAATAAATTAAAAATTTCCTTTAACTCTTTTAATTTTACAAATGATCATTTGACCGAATGTTCAATGAAATCAAAATTGCTAATTATAATAAATAATTCCTCTTCTTGGATTCCAGCATTATTAGGTAAACCTTATATAGAGTTTGCCAGTGTAGACTATATGCATATTATAAAAGCAAAAAAAACACCAATAAATGAAATTGATAATAATACAACTTATAATATTGATGATTTTGAAAAAGAAATTAATGAAATAGATTTTGAAACAAGTAAAAAGCGAAATATTTTTGATGAGTTTTACTTTAGAAAAGATTCATTTTATTCCATTTTTAACAATAATTAAAAAATTAAATGTTAAAATATCAATAATTTTATAAATAATTTTAAGTATTAGTTTAATCAAAATAAAATTTATTTTATTTTTTTTTAAAATATTAAAAACTTCCTTATTAGATAAAAAAATATTTTTAATTCCCGCATTACTCACACCACCAGATCTCATTGAAACCATGTTTGTATCTAAATAATAATTTTTTATATTTTTCATTTGAAATAATTTAAAACAAAAATCAAAATCTGATGCAAATTTGTATTTAGTGGAATAAAAATTTAATTTTTTATAAATTTTTTTGTGTATAAACATGGTCGTATGAGCGGGCATAAATCCATATTTTAAACTTTTTTTGTCAAATTTTTTATTAGAATAAACTCTAATAATTTTACCATTTTTATTAAAATCACAATTTCCATAAAGGAATGATATTTTTTTTTCTCTGAAAATTCTTTCAACTATTTTAAATATTTTGTTGTTTAAAAATTTATCATCACTTCCTAATATATTGATTATATCTCCTGTCGATTTTTTAATTCCATAGTTTAAAGCCTCATATATTGATGAATTATTTTTTCTGAATATTTTTAAAAATTTATACTTCTTCTTTAAAACTATTAATTTTTTATATGTAGCGTCATTTGAACCACCATCCACAATTATCAATTCTTTTTTAATATATTTTTGAAAATTAAATCTTTTAACAAATTGATCAATATCCTTCTCAACATTTAGTGTACTAGTTACGGTAGTTATTTTTAGCATAAAAAAGAATAGTCAAATATAAAGCGATACTTAAAAATATCGAAATTAAATAATTTAAATTTAAAAAATAAGAAAATGTAAAAAGTATCAAAGTTGAAAATATATAGATAAATGAAATTATAAACGAATTTTTAATTTTGTACTTTAGATAATGATGTAAATGATTTTTATCTTTAGAGAAAGGGTGTTTTTTTTTTAAAATTCTTTGAATAAATAATCTAAACATATCGTAACCAGCGAAACTAAATAACATTAAGATATCAACAGGTGAAAATGTTTTATAATTTAATTTATATGCCTCAATGATTAAGATTGAAATAATGAAACTAAGTATGTAAACACCACTATCACCTAAAAATGTTATGTTATTATAATTTAAAATCAAAATATACAAGCTAACAAATATTAAAATTATTTTAATTTCAAAGTTACTTTGATCTACGATAGTTAATATTATCAGTATAAATATACAGTAAGAAATTACTAGACAATTTATACCATCCATTAAATTCAATGCGTTTTGAAATAGTAAAAAACAAAGAATAGTAAAAAATATAGCTATGAAAGAGTTAAAAATATAAAATTTATCAATGTATAAAAAATTTATTATTAATAATTCATTACGATTAATAATTAATACAACTATTATTGAAGATAAAATTAATCTAATTAATGGATTTAAATTTTTTGAGTCATCATAGGCACCTATAAAAAATATTAAAAAAATATAAACAAATTCTGATAAAAAATAATTTTTATTTGAGGTAAAAAGTAATATTGTATAAATTATTAGTAGCCCCATTGCTAAAAAAACACCTCCAAATAAGGGAGTATTTTTAGTTTTAGGATCCCTATCAATTAACTTAAATTTGTTTGCTAATGGTACTATTTTATTTTGTGTAATACTGAAAACGATTAATGTAACTAAAGAGAAATAAATTAAATTTGAATAATGAATCATCTATACGTGAAATTTAATCAATTAAGCTTTTTACTATTTGCCTCAATATATGCTTTATATGGCTCTACGACAATATCTAATATCGGAGTTAGAGAAATTTTTTTAATTATATTAATTGTTGGAAGTATAAATTTTAAATTGGCAATCGAATTTCTTAAAGAGAACCTTAAAAGTAAAACCTTAATTTTTTTTATTTTTATTTTAATTGTTGGACTAATAATTGCATTTATTAATCACAATCAATTTTCAAAAATCTTAAGGGATTTAATTTTTTATGGTTATATAGGGTACTTTTTTTATTTATTTTATGTAATTAAAAAAGGGCATTTTAATTTTAATTTAATTTTATTTTTTATATTTTTTGTAGGTGTAATATTTTTATTAAGATCATATTACGTCTCACTAACACTTCATATTGATATAAAAACATTAATTATTGAAAAAAATTATTTGATAATTAATATTTCAATATTATTTCTTGCTAGTTTATTTATTATATTAATTTCAAAAGATATTAAAAATTACGCCTCTAATGGATTTATTTTTATCATATTTCCAATAATTTTTTTAATATTATATCTTTATTTTACGTCAAAATTAACAATAAGATCGTCTTTAGTTACTTTTTTTGGAGTTTTTCTTTATCTATTCGTTTTAAATGTAAAGAAATTTTTTTCAAAAATTAAATTTAAAAAATCAAATTATATTATAATTCTTTTGCCACTAATAATTATTGGAATTTATATTTTTTTTATTCAGCCAAATGAAATAATTTTTAAAATGAGAAATAATTTTTTTAATAATAGATTAAGCGAGTTTTCATCGGTTCAAAGTGCTTTAAACTCTAATTTTGATTATATTTTTGGAAAGGGTATTGGATCATTACTATTAAGTAAATCAACAAATGGTTATTTTAATTTTGTACATAACTTTTTTCTACATTTTTATTTCAAACATGGTTTTTTAGGTTTTTTATTTTCTATTTATTTTATTTATAAAATATTTATGGTACTTTTTAAAAATATTTTAGATTTAAATTTAATTACAATAGCTGGTTTTTTTCCAATTATTTATGGTTTAATGTTTAGTACTTCATATAAAACTTTAGAATTTTGGATGTTATTAATATTAATGATGTATAACAAAAACAAAAATATTTATGATCTTAAGAGTATTTAGTTTTTTAAATAAATTGCACGGCTCTAAAAATTTGTCATTAATGATGATATTTACGATTGTTTTTGTATTGTTAGAAGTTTTTGGTCTGGGATTTTTTATATTAATAATCTTAGAAATTTTAAGTACAGAAAATAGTTTATGTAACAATTCAGAAAGTATTTTTTTCAATATAATTCATTTTACAAATTTATGTTCTGATAGTGAATTAAGTTCTAAATTATTTTTTGTAACTTTATTTTTTTTTCTTAAATTTTTAATTCAATCATCAATAATAATCTATAAATCTAAATTTTTATCAAATGGAATTTTCAAATTTATAGAATTAAATATTTTAAGAATTTTAAAAATTAAGGTTGATAAAATTGAAGGACAAGATTTTTTTAAGGACAACAATACTTTAATTAAGGAAGCCGATATTTTATTTAATTCGTTTTTTAATAAGTTTTTTGATTGCTTAACTGAAGTTTTAATATTTTCTTTATTAATTTTGTTTTTAGTTGTTTATGATACAAAAAATTTCTTGTTGATACTTTTAATATTACCATTTTGTTATTTTTATTTTTTTTCATTTTCTAATAGAACTAAAAAAAGTGGAGAAAATAGACAGGTATCATTAATAAAGTTAAATCAAAAATTTTATAATATATTTAAAAATAAACGTATAATTCAAATCTTAAGTAGAGAAAAATATACAGCAAAATCATTTGTTGATTATTTAAAAATATACAGAAAATCAACATTTTATCATTTCAGTATTATTTATTTACCAAGGATAATATTAGAAAATTTTTTATTTATTGTGATTTCTTTAGTTATAATCCTAAGTATTAATTTCACGTCTAGAGATCAAACACTTTCTATTTTCACAATTTATGGGTTGGTTTTCTTGAGACTTATCCCATCAATTAATAGGATAAAAAATTCTCTTGATACCCTTCTTTTTAGGTTAAATAGTTTTAATTTAGTTCAAGAAGTTAATTCAAGATATAAACTTTTGAGTATTGATAACTCTGATAAAACAATATCTTTAGATTTTGAAAATAGCTTAATAGAAATACATAATTTGAATATAACAACTAAAGAAAAAATTTTTATAAATGCAAATTTAAACTTAGAAAAAAATAAATTTCATTGTATTACAGGTCCATCGGGTTCTGGAAAAAGTACATTATTAAATTTTTTGTGTGGTTTTAAAAAAGCTGAAAGTTTTACTGTAAATAAAAAAATTGAAAATAATGAAAAATATTTAAAACTAGTAGATACAAGTTATTTGTCACAAAAAATATTTTTTGAAGATACTACCCTGATTGATAATTTATTAATAGGTGAGGAAAAAAATGAAATTAATAAAAATAAAATTATTGAATTAATGAAAAAATTAAAATTAGAAAATTTTATCTCAGAGTTAGATAAAAAAGTAGATTTTGATGGTAGCAATTTTTCTTTGGGAGAACAACAGCGTTTTTTAATTATAAGATCAATTTTAAAAAAACCAAAAGTACTTATACTAGATGAACCATTTTCATCATTAGATAAAGAGAATCAAAAAAATTTAATAGAATTTTTAATGGAATACAAAAATAAATTTACACTAATAATGTCTACACATGTGAATTTTTCAAGTGAGTTGTTTGACTTGAATTTTGAGATAAAAAATAAAAAATTGGAAAGACTGTAAATAATGTATTGTATTATTTTAGCTGGTGGACTAGGGACACGAATTTCGAGCGAGTCAATTGTTAAACCTAAGCCAATGATTGAAATATTATATAGACCTATTTTACTAAGAATAATTGATTTTTATAAAGGTTATGGGGTTAATAAATTTATTATATCTAGTGGTTACAAACATAAATATATTGTTAATTATTTTAAAAAGCTTAAAAACAAAAATTTATATTTAGACTTAAAAGGAAAAAACAATTTTGATAAAAAAATATTAGAAAAATTCAATATTTCGAAGAAAAAAAATAAATTTTTTATTAAAATTTGCAATACTGGTTTAACATCTGAAACTGGTGGAAGAATATTTCATTTAAAAAAAATACTTAGTAAAGAGAATAATTTTCTTCTAACGTATGGTGATGGATTATCTAATGTTAATTTAAAAAAACTTATACAATCGCACTATAAATATAAACCTATAGTTACAGTAACATCAGTAAAACAACCCTCAAGGTTTGGACAAATTATTTTAGATAAAAAAATAGGTTATGTTAAAGAATTTAATGAGAAACCAATCGAAGCTTCCTGGATTAATGGAGGTTTTATGGTTATTTCAAAAAAAATTTTTAATTATTTAAAAAAGAATGAAAATTTCGAAAAAATTACACTTAAAAAACTAACAAAAACAAAAAAAAATATTTTTGCTTTTCGCCATAATGGTTTTTGGCAATGTGTGGATACTTTAAGAGATAAAAAAATCTTGGAAAATATTTTAAAGAAAAAAAAATGAGTGATTTAAATAAATTTTATAAAAAAAAAAAAATTTTAGTAACAGGTAATACTGGATTTAAAGGGGCATGGTTATCTGAAACATTAATTTCTTTCAATGCAAATGTAGTGGGACTGTCTAAAGATATTCCAACAAAACCTTCGATGTATAATATTTTAAATTTAAATAAAAAAATGAAAACATATTTTTTTGATATTAAAAATTTAAATAAAATAAAAGAACTTATTAAAAAAGAAAAACCAGATATTATTTTTCACTGTGCAGCGCAATCTTTAGTATTAAAATCTTTACAAAAACCAATAGAAACCTTTAACACAAATTCTATAGGTTCTATTAATTTACTTGAATCAATTAAAAATTATAAAAAAAATTTAGCGATTATTATGGTTACCTCGGACAAATGTTATTATCCAACAAAAAAAGGATACTATAGGGAAAATTCATTACTAGGTGGTATTGAACCTTATGGAGCATCAAAAGCTATGGCTGAAATTGCTATAAAAAGTTATTATGAGTCTTATATCAAAAGAAATAAAAAAATTAATTTAGTAACTGTTAGAGCAGGTAATGTAATTGGTGGTGGTGATTGGTCACGAAACAGACTTTTACCAGACCTTTTTAAGAATTGGAAAAAAAATAACATTATTAAAATAAGATCACCTAAAGCAAATAGACCATGGCAACATGTTCTAGAACCTGTAGGAGCATATATTTTTATAGCAAAAAAAATATTTAAATCTAAAATTTTTTTCAAAAATTATAACATAGGACCAAAAGGCACAAGTAATCTTACTGTTATTAACTTGATACATTTAATAAATAGAAATTGGAAACTGAGAAAAATTAAATTTAAAATTTTTGAAAAAAAAAGAACTGTAGAGGCTACTAATTTAAATCTAAATGTTGCAAAAATTAAAAAAGAATTAGGCTGGGAAAATAAATTAAAAATTAACGACACAATTAAATTTGTTTGTGAATGGTACGGTGTCTACTTTAAAAAAAATGGAGATATTAAAAAAATAACTTCTGATCAAATTAAAAAATATTTTATGTTATGGTAAAAATTTATAATATTAAAAAAATTTTATCCAAAAAAGGAGATATATATAAAATAATAAGTTCAGATAAATTATATCCCATTAAAGAAATTTATATTACAACAGTAAAAAAAAATGTTCCAAAATCTTGGAGAACTCATACTAACTCTGATACAATTCTATTATGTATAAAAGGTAAAGTTGAAGTTGAATTCAATAAAAGGAAAAAAATAATCAAAGATAATTTAATAAATTTTATATTAATAAAGAAAAATACAAAATTTAGGTTATTGTCAAAAGCAAAAAAATCTTTGGTAATGTCTTTTCTAAAAATTCCTCATAAAAAAATAAAGAGTATTTTTTATGAGGATTAGTAGCGATATATTAAAAAAATCTAATATAGTTGTTGTTTTTTTTACGATAACTATTTCATTATACATTTACTTAGATCAATTAAGTAAAAAAAACATATATTTATTTAAATTTCAAATTCAAGAAAATGTTATTAAAAAAGTTTTTTATAAACAATTTTATTTTTTAACAAATACTTTAAGCAATCATAATAGTTATGATCCTAATGATGTAGATTTTTTAGAGATTTACTTTGCCCAGAAAACGGATGTTAAACTAAATGAAGATTACAGACAGTTCAAAGTAAATTATTTTATGAAATTTGTTGAAAAAAATCCTGAATTTCAAGAGTATATCAAATTAGAGAATTCATTAATTTATAATAAAAGATTTGATTATTTATTTAAAAATAATAATTTTTATTTAAAAAATTTCAAGGATACATGGATTTTATTTGTATCCAAAGATGAAAAAAATAATGTTACTAAACAACTCAAATTTTCAAAAAATCTTATTTTATCATTATATTATGATTTTCCAGAATTATCTGAGGGATATTACTACACTAAAAACAATAAGGATATATACAAACAACAAATAAAAGAAATTTACAGTGCTTTATATGATAAGAAGATTGATATAAAGGAAATTTCAAAAAATAATTTACTTTTTTTAAAATTTTTTATCTTCTTAATTATAAATATATTATTTTTTGTTATTCTTAGTTTTTTTTTTACTTTATTAAAGTTTTTGAAATAGAAATTTAAATATTATATAGTTTATTGTTATTTCATAAATTAATCTTTGTTTGAGATAAAAAAATCCTGCTGATCCATAAATAAATATTTTTTTTAAGAAAAAAAAATAGAAAAAGGATGCAAATATTGAGCAAAAAGGAATTAATCTCAACTTATCAATTAAACTTAAATCTGAAAATTTAGAATTAATTATTTTTTTAGCATCAAAAGTAGCCCATTTAATTTGAGTTTCCATCCATCTCTTATCATCTTTTCTATCATTATGGAGAAAGAAGTAATTTAATTTTCTAATTTTTCCTGAAATAATCATTTTTTCTTTATGTCCGTCTCTTTTAAAAAATACCCTATTTTTGTTAAATAATAATATTTTAGATGGGTAAATATTTTCCCAAATTATTTTGTTTCTAATAACATTAAATATAGGAAAACTATAACCAGAGATAGAGTTTAAAAGTTTTTTTGTGGTTAAAAAAGTTTTAAAGTTTTTATGTATTTCATAGTCTGCATCTATCAAAAGCACCCATTTAGTTTTTGATAATGAAATTAATTTATTAAGCTTTGAAACATAATCATTTAATTGTGTAGATATATATTTTACGTTTTTAAATTTTGAAATAATTATTCTAGTTTTATCTTTACTCTTACTATCTAAAACTATAACTCTTTGAAATTCTTTTAAACCATCTAAGCATTTTTTCATATTTCTTTCCTCATTTAAGGATGGTATAAGGACTGTAATTTCATCAATTTTCATGTCTATTTCAAATAATATCAATAATAAAATAATTATAAATTTTTTTTTTATACTAATTTTTACATCACCTTTATTTGTTTATATAGGACCAGCTTTAGAGAATATTAATGTATTCTTAATTTTGACAGTTGGAATTTATATAATACTTATGTCACCAGAATTAAGAAAAAATTTATTTAGGACTTATAGGTTAGAAAAAATAATTACTATTTTTTTTGGATTAATTTTACTTATTTCATTATTTGTTAATGGAAATTATATAAATTCAAATATATTAGTTAAAATACCATACATTGTAATTTTTTTTATTTTATTAATATTAATAAACGAATTACCAAAATATAGTCGGATCATATCTGTAAAATTATTTAAGAAATTAATTTTTTTCTATTTATTTTCAATATATTTATTGATTTTCGATATTTATTTTCAATTCTTATTTGAATTTAATATTCTGGGTATGGTTAATTTAGAAAATGTTACAAGTTTTTTTGGAAATGAAAAAGTAGCCGGATCATATTTAGCAAAAATATCACCAATAATTTTATTTTTACATTTTAAAAAAATAATTAAAAATTTACATTATATTTTTTTATTGATAGCGATGTTCTTAGCAATAAACATTACTACAGAGAGATCTGCAGTAATAATTTTTTCTATTATTAATATTTTTTATATATTTATTGTTTTGTTTGAAAAAAAAACAAATCTTAAAAATTTTATCATTATCAATTTATTTATTTTAACTATTATTTTTACTGGTTTGTATATAAATAAAGAAAAAATTTTAAGTATACAAAAAATTATTTTTGATGAGAAATTTTTAGTTCTTTCACACGATCCAGTTATATATTTTAAAGATATATCAAAGGTACATTTTTATTACGACATTGATGAAAATGTAAATATTAAAAAAGAATTAGGCTATGTTATAAATAATAAAGAAGAGAAAATAATAATTAATTTTAGCAACCTTGAAAATAACAAAATAAGTAAAGTTGATTTATTTTTAGTTATAAAAGACTCCCAGCATTACTCACACCAAGCGTTTCTAAATTTCTTTAAAAAAAGTATTAATTTAGACGGAAAAATTTTTTATATTCCAAAAAAACCCATAGAAAAAGATAACTATAATGAAATTACTTTATCTAGCAAAAATAAAGTTAAACATAATTATTTTGACAGTGGTTGGGGCTCACACAATTTAGTTGCTTTAGAAATTTTTAAAGAAAATATTTATATTGGAACTGGACCCGATACTTTTAGATATAAATGTAAAGAAGAAAAATATTATAAAATAAATTCATTCAATATTGGTAAATCTTGCACTACACATCCTCACAATCTTCATGTAGAAATTTTACAGGGCACAGGTATTATAGGATATATATTATTTTTATTATTTATAATTTCAATTTACAGAATTCAAATTAAATATGAGAAAGTTACTAATAAAGATAAACTTATTTTAGCAATAATAATTATTAGTTTTTTTCCAATATTATTACCAACGGGGAGCTTTTTTTCATCTGCAATGATGAACAAAATATTTATTACATTTTTAATTATACAAATAATCAACAATTATAATACTTATATGTATGAGAAATAAATTTTTAACGAGAATAAATATTAATATAGACTATATTGGGATTAAAAAAATATTCAAAAATTTTTTTATTTCAAAAAGTTGTGAAGTTGAATTCTTTGAAAAATTTACAAACTATATAAACAAAAAAAATATAATATTAACCGGTTCTGGAAGAGCAGCTTTATATTTGATTTTATGTCAAATAAAAAAAAATACAAAAAAAAAAAAAATTTTGATATCTCCTTATACACTAACAGAAGTAATAAATGTAATTGAACATGCAGGTTTTGAAGCTTCTTTTGTTGATCTTAATATTGAGAGCGGAATTCCAAACATTAACTCACAAAATCTTGATGAAGATATTTGTGCAATATTAATAACACATTTATTTACTTCCGGGAGTGATTTGAAAAATTTTATAAATCAATACAAAGATAAAGTTTTTTTAATTGAAGATGCAGCTTTAAATTTAGGAGCAAAAGATGAAATTGGAAATTATTTTGGAACATTAACTGATTATGGTTTCTTTAGTTTTGGTGCAGCAAAAAATTTGTGTTTGATAAGTGGAGGTGCGGCATATATAAAATCAAATGAAAACTTTGAAATTGCAAAAAATATATATAAAGAATATTTAAAATATCCAAAAATAAATTTTATAATACAATTTGTTCTTGTAATTTTAGTTAAAATATTTAGCTCAAAAATAATTTTAAAAACATTTAGTTTTAGATTTATTAAATCAATGTATAAAAATAAAAACTTTTTATATAATAAGTTATACCCAGGATTAAATCCGAAGTTTAGAAAATATATCCCAGACCATTATAAATATAAAATCTCTGATTATTGCTATGAAGCTGGTATTTATCAGATAGAAAGGGACAAAAGAAATATATTGATAAGAAAAAATAAAGCTGAATATTATTCTAATAAACTAAAAACAATAAAAAATGAAAATATAAAAATATTTTATTTAGAAAATTTTAATGAAAATTCCTTTATTGAATATCCCATATATTTAAAAAAAAATACAGTAGATGAGATCCACAATGAATTTTTAAAACATAATGTAGATTTAAGAGTTAAATGGTATATGAATAATGCTAAATTTAAAAAATTTAAATCTAATCCAAAAATGTTTAAAAACTCTGAATTATGTGAGTATAAGATTTTATGTCTTCCCTTGCATGATTTAATAACTTTTGAAGACATAGATTTTATAGTAGAAAAGTTAAAAAAATTATTAGAAAAATAAACATTTATGAATGCTGAAATAAGTATAATTATTCTTAATTATAATAGACAGAAATTCCTTGATAGATCTATAAGATCTTGTGCAGATCAAATTACATTCAATAGAAAAATTGAAATTATATTCTATGATGATGGATCTACCGACTCATCTTTAAAATTGGTAAAAAAAATGAAATCTCCTTTAATTAAAATATTATCTAATAAAAAAAATAAAGGTATTGGTTACTCATCTAAACAAGCTTTAAAACAAGTAACAGGTAAATATTTTATGAGAGTTGATTCTGATGATTTTTTAAATGCTCATGCGATTGAGATAATGGCTAAAATATTAGATCATAATTTAAATTATTCATTTGTTCATTGTGATTTGGTTAAGGTAGATGAACTTGGTATTAAACAAAAAATTTTAAGTACCAAAAATAAAAAAATTCTTTTGAATCATGGAGCCGGTATTTTATTTAGAAAAAAAAGTGTAAATTCTGTTGGAGGATATAACAGTAAGTTTAGAGAGGCAGAAGATCATGAATTGATTTCTAAATTAATAAAAAAATATGATTACTTTCATATACCATTGCCATTGTATCGATACTATCAACATGGATCGAATATTTCAAAAACAGGAAATCGGAATAAATATTTAAGAAAAATAAAAAAAAATTAAAATGAAATTTAAAATTAACAATCTAAAAGTGAGCAAAGAAAAAATTCTTGTCATAGCTGAAGCGGGAGTAAATCACAATAATAGAATGGATTATGCAGAGTTATTAATTAAAGAAGCTAAGTCTGCAGGAGCTGATATTATTAAATTTCAAACATATAAAGCTGATAAGTTGGTATCTAAAACTGCTCCAAGATTTTGGAAATGGAAAGGTGAAATAAAAAAAAGTGGCAGCCAACACGATTCATACTCAAGGTTAGATAAATTTGGGTATAAAGAATACAAAAAACTTAAAAGTTTATGTGACAAATACAAAATTGAATTTATGTCTACACCGTTTGATTTAGATTCTGTTGATATGCTTTACGAATTAGGTATGCGAGCATATAAAATTGCATCATGTGACATTACTAATTTTGCGTTAATAGAACATATTGCAAAAAAAAATACACCTATTTTTTTATCTACAGGAGCATCAAATTTAAATGAAATAGTTGATGCTGTTAAAATTATAAAAAAAACTGGAAATAATAAAATTTGTATTATGCATTGTACTTTATGTTATCCAACAAAATTTGAAGATGCAAATCTTGGTGCTATTTATGAAATTAAAAAAAGGTTTCCAAATGAAATTTTAGGACTAAGTGATCATACACTTGGAACATTAGCTGCACCTGCCTCTGTTCTTTATGGAGTTACAGTGATAGAAAAACATTTTACAATAAATAAAAAATTAAAAAAAAGTGCAGACCATTGGCTATCTGTAAATCCGAAAGAGTTAAAAGAATTAGTTGAAAACTCTAAAAACATTTTGCTTTCTAAAGGTACCAAAAAAAAATTAAACTTAAATGTGAGGATAATACTTACAAATTTGCAAGGAGAAGTATTTTTACTGCAAAAAAAATTGATGCTGGCGAGATTTTAACAAAGCATAATATCATTTGTAAACGGCCAGGCACTTACACTTCAGCAAATAAAATTTATAAATTTTTAGGAAAAAAATTAAATAAAAGTATTGATATTGATAAACCAATTTTTTTAAAAGATCTTAAATAAACATGATAAGTGGTTATGGTCTGGAAAATGAAATTTTAGTTTATGCAAATTTAAATAAATTTTTTCCTATTTTGACTGGTTATGATCATGGGTGGGCTATGAGAGAATTTAATGCCATTTCATCTACTAAAAGAAATTCTTCTAAATTTCATTTGGTATGGAACAAAAGAATGCAGGATGGAATTAAGAAAAATATAACAACAAAAATTCCGATTATAAGTTCTTGTCCTTATAAGTTATATAAGGAGAGAAAAAATATAAAAAGTTTAAAAAACAAGTCTTCAATATTTTTCTTTTCACATAGTACCCAAAAAATATCATTAGAACAGAGCACCGAAGAAATAATAAATTCATTTAAAAATTTACCAAATGAGCTAATTCCTAAAGATATTTGTCTTCATTGGCATGATTATTCAAATAAGAAATTAGTAAATTTTTTAGAAAATGAAAATTTTAAAGTATTTTGTGCAGGTAATATTTATAAGAAAAATTTTATTAAAAATTTTTATCAAATATTAATTAATTATAATAATTGTATATCAAACCAGTTAGGAACTTATACATTGTTAAGTATAGATCTTGGTATACCCTTCACTTTAATAAATCCAGAACCAATTTATAATAATTTTGGAGGTGATAGAAATGTTCCTTTAAAATATAAAATAAGTGATTTTACTTTTGGAAAAAAAGCAAGAGAACTCTTTTTAAATAAATATTCCATAGATAATAATCAATTAGATTTAGTAAAAAATGAGCTTGGATATTTCGACAAAGAAAACTCTGAACAGATAAAAAAAATACTAACTTTAGAACTAAAAAGTTCGTTGAAAAATTTACAATTTAATAAAACAACTAAATATTATTTTAAAAAAATATTTGAACTCTATAATTTAACAAAATAATGAAAAAAATTGCAATTTTAGATTTGAATATTGGTAATTTAAATTCAATTTATAACGCAATAAATAAAATTTATGGCAAAGTCATTCTTACTTCAAAGTTGCACGAAATTAAAGAATGTGATCTTATAATTATTCCAGGTAATGGTAGCTTTAAAGAGGCAATAAAGAACTTAAAGTCCAACGGTCTCTTTGATTATTTAAAAGAAATTTATTTACATAAAGAAAAAAAAATATTTGGAATTTGTATAGGAATGCAAATTTTTTTAAATAGTAGTAATGAAAATGGTTATGAAAAAGGTTTGGAAATTATAGATGGCACCGTAGAGAAAATTAAAAATGTAAAAAGCTTAGCTAATTTCACTCTACCTCATATTGGGTGGAATAGCGTCAAATATAAAAATAAAATTAAATATTTAGAGGGAATTGAAGATAATTCTGATTTTTATTTTCTGAACTCATATGGTTGCAACGTTAAGGAAACTTCCTCAATTATAGGGCAAACTAATTACTCACAAGTTTTTGTTTCAATAGTGAATAAAAATAATTATTTTGGAGTTCAATTTCATCCCGAAAAGAGTTTGAGTAACGGAATGAAATTAATTGAGAATTGGATTAAACATTCATGTTAAAAAAAAGATTAATTCCAATTTTATTAATGAAAGAATTTAATTTAGTAAAGAGCATATTTTTTGAATCTTATCAGTCAGTTGGAAATCCATTTGAAGAAGTGATTAGATTTAGTGAATGGGAAGTAGATGAATTGATTTATTTAAATATTGATAATATAAAGAAAGAAAAATTTTTTCAGAGACAAGATAGTGTAATTAGAGAAGTAGGAGATGAAATTTCCTTGATAAAAGAAGTTAACAAATATTGTTTTATGCCTTTGACCTGGGGAGGTGGAATAAAAAGTTTGAAAGATATAAAAAGTATTATTAGACATGGTGCAGATAAAGTTTCATTAAACACCCATGCATTTAAAAATTATGATTTAGTCACGGAAGCATGTAAAATATTTGGCAAACAAGCAATTATAGTATCTATAGATATAAAAAAAATTGATGATCAATATATGGTTTTTATAAATGGTGGAAAAGAAAACACTAAAAAATCATTAGAGGACTATTTAAAATTTTTAAATGAAAATCCCCCTGGTGAGATATTAATCCAAAGTATAGATGAGGATGGAAGATCTAAAGGGTTTGATTTAAATATAATAAATAAGAGTTTAAAAATCTCTAAAGTTCCAATAATTTTTTGTAGTGGAGCAGGAGAGTACGATCATTTCGTTGAAGCTTATAAAGAAGGAGCACAAGCTCTTGCAGCAGCTAATATTTGGCATTATAAGGAACTTGTTGACTTAAATTTAAAAAAAATTCTTCGATTAAATAATATTCATGTTAGAAAATAAAGTTTTTTGTAAAAATTGTTTTTATGGTTCCTTCACAGATCAAAAATTATTTTTTGATAACAGAGGTTTCTGTACTGGGTGTCAAAATGCTGAACAAGCAATAAAAATAAATTGGGAAGAAAGATTAGAAAAGTTGAAAATCAATTTTGAAGAATTAAGAAAACAAAATCAAAATAAGGATTATGACCTTATTATTGGGGTAAGTGGAGGTAAGGATAGTTATTATCAAACTCATTTTGCAAAAAATATTTTAGGATTAAGACCTTTATTGGTTACTTATTACGGAAATAATTATACAGAAGATGGTGAATACAATCTGAGAAGAATGCAGAAAATTTTCGATGTAGATCACATTATTTTTAAACCTAAAACAGAAGTGCTTATAAAAATGAATCGTCTTGGCTTTAGATTACAAGGAGATATGAACTGGCATAATCATTGTGGAATTATGACCTACCCAATACAAGTAGCAATAGAAAAAAAAATAAATGTTATCCTTTGGGGCGAACATGGATACATGGATAGATCAGGCATGTTTTCATATGATGATTACGTAGAATTTACAAAAAAATATCGTAAAGAACACGATTTAAGAGGTTTTGATTGGTATGATTTTACGGATGAGGTATTAAAAAAACACAATTTAGAAAAATTTTCTGAAGGATTAAAAGAGAGTGATTTGCATTGGGCTAAATATCCATCGGACAAAGAGATATTTGAAGTTGGATTAAGAGGAATATATTTGTCAAATTATCAACATTGGGATGGAAACAAAAATGCTGAAATATCCAAAAAATTATATGGATGGAGAGAATATCAGGGAGAGTTTCAGAGAACTTATAGAAAAATTTCAAATCTTGATGATATGCATGAGAATGGTGCACATGATTATCTTAAATTTATTAAGTATGGATATGGAAGAGGCTCTGACCATTCGACAAAAGATTTAAGATTAGGACATATAAATAGGGAGCAGGGTGTCGAATATGTAAAAAAATATGATCATGTAATACCAACAATAGATTTAAAAAGATGGTATAAATATACAGACATTGATGAGAAAGAGTTTCATATTTACTCAGATAAATTTAGAGATCCACGAGTTTGGTATATTAAAAATGGAAAATGGTGGAAAAAAAACTTTTTAGGTGAAGAACTAGATTTTGGTGATGTTTATTTAGATAAAAAATATCATGATAAATATTTAAAATAAAACTTCAACAAATGAAAAGAAAAATAAATTTTTCAAACTATATAATTTTTTTATCATTTTTTTTTTCATCTATAATTTTTTTTCAGCTTTCAAAATATAATTTTTTTCCTGTTGCGCATGGACCATATTATTTTAGTTTTGCAGAGAGTATATATAATAATTTAGGTATTTTTTCTTATTGGACAATACCTCAAGATCCAAAATTAGTTTACACTTTTCAAATTGGGATTTCATTTATAATATATATTTGTATCCTAATATTAGGTATTGATTTTTGGTATTTACTTTTCTATTTTTTGTCATCTGTTGTTTGGGTTTTAAGTTTTAATCAGTTAGAAAATTTTTTAATAAAATTAAAATTTAACAAATATGAAACTTTATTATTAATATTTGTTTTGTTTTTTCAACCTTATAATTTGAATCAAATAGCTACGTTTTCAAATGAGGTTATTTATTACCCACTTATTATAATGTCGTTTTTTTTATTTATAAACACTTTAGATAAAGCTAATCAGGGGAATGAAAAAATACTTCAGTTTATATTTTTGTTATTTTTTATTTTCGGAATTTTTTTTAGAGTTCATCACGTCACCTTTTTAGCTAGTTTATTTATATTTATAATTTTTTATCAAAGAAAATATTTTTATAGTTACTTAATATTTTCATTTTTAACATTAACAGTTTTTATTTCGATTTTATACTTCACACCTCTTTCAAATTCATTAGCAATGGCCAAATCAATTTTATTTACTAGTCTGGATAATTTAAACTTGACATCTTTATATAATAATTCGTTTTTTGAAAAAAACGAAAATTTGGAACTTGGAATGGGATACATTAATTATGAAACAATATTAATTTCATTTTTAGATAGAATTTCAAATATTTTTACATATCCAATACTTTTAGAAAAATTTACAAATTCCCTTCTTATTAAATGTTTATTTTTGATAATTTTTTTATTTTTAAATTACTTGGGGCTTCGTTATATTAAAAAAATCTCAATAAATTATTTTAGATTTTCTATAATTTACCTTTTTATCTCAATCTTATTTTTATATTTCTTACCTTTTTTTGAGCTGAGTTATGTTTTGCCAATCTCTTTTATTTTTTTTATCAACTTATTCATAGTTATAAAATTAATTTTCAAAGAAAATTTTTTTAAAGTAATAATTACTTCTAGCTTAATATTTGTTGGAGTTATAACAATAATTTATTCAGGAATAATCAAAACCCAAGGGATTGAAATTTATGGCAATAGAAACTTGACTGAAAGTATAAAAAAATTCTACTTAAAATATCCTTATAAAAATAATCTATTTTACGCAACACCTGATGTTTATTTTACTTTTGAGCTACATTACTGGCATAGTGGATCTAGAGTTTGTTTATCAGATCTTTCTATAGAAGAATGTAAAGTTAAACGAGGGATAGATAATTATTCAAATATAATATTTTTGTTCAATGAAAACGAGGAAATATTGGATAATTCAACTTACAAAAATTTTTTAATTAATAACGATTTTAATATAAATAAAATATATAAAAATGATTTTATTAATTATTTTTTAAGAAGAAATTAAAAATGTGTGGTATTTTTGCTTATTGTTCAGATAAAGCTGACAAAAAAGAACTTAACAAGTTAATTGATGAAGCCCAAGAAAGAGGAAAAGACTCGTATGGATTAACTATCATAAAGGAAAATTTCTCTGAAAATTTTTATTCTGACGACATAACAGAAATAAAAGACAAGGTAAAAAATACTATAATTAGTGGAGATAAATGTTTAGTCATATTTAATTCACGTTTAGTTACAAATGGAAGAAATCATGAAAACTCTCAGCCAGTAATTTCTAATAATATATCTTTAGTTCATAATGGAATTATTTGTGATTACACAGATCTAACTCAAAATTTGAGCATAGAATTAAATTTTGACCCAAGTGATACTGTTATTATGAGTGAAAAGATTCCATCATATTTAAAATCACAAAATTTACAAAAATTAAATTTCTACCTAAACTCTTTGAAAGGGGAGATAAGTTTAATAATTTATAACGAATTTAACAAAGAATTAATTTATTATACTAATAATGGAAGTTTATATTTTTCCGAAAGAAAAAATACAAAAATTCTTACATCAGAAATTTTAAAACAAAATATATTTGATGAATACCAAAAAAAAAAAATAATCTTAAATAAAGTATTTAAGATAAATTTTGATTTCAATAATTTTAAAATAGATGATAAAAAAAACTTCTCTAAAATTAATAGTCATTCAAATAAAATAGAAAAAATTTCATCAAAACTATTTAACGAAGTTGAAAAAAAAATAGAAGATACAATAATAAAATTACGACGATGTAGTAAATGTGTTTTACCTGAAACATATCCTTATATTTCATTTGATAAAAACGGTGTATGCAATTTTTGTAATACCTTCACACCAAAAAAAAAATTAGGACAGGAGAAATTACAAAGTATAATTAAAGATTCTTATAAAAATTTAAATCATAAAAAATGTTTAGTTGGATTATCTGGTGGCTTTGACAGTTGCTATACACTCTTTGCTACTAAAAAGTTATTAAATTTAGATCCTGTAGCTTATACTTACGATTGGGGATTAACAACTGATTATGCCAGAGTAAACCAATCTATCCTATGTCAAAAACTTGGAGTTGAACATATAATAAGAACTGAGGATTTAAGTATTAAAAGAAATCATATTAAAAAGAATCTTATAGCATGGTTAAAACAACCAAACCCAGGTATGATTCCTATTTTGATGGCAGGGGATAAAAAATTTCTATACCATGAAAAATTGCTAAGGAAAAAATTAAATATACCTATCACCTTCTTTGGCACAGGTGATCAGACAGAAAATAGACCTTTTTATTATTTTTTTGCTGGCGCCAAATATGATCAAGCCAAAGATAATGTTGTAGTTATGAATAAAACTAATTTAAAAACAAAGATTAACTTAGGTTTGTTTTACTCGAGGAATTATTTTAAAAATTTTGGGTATTTTAATAGTTCATTTTTAGAGAGTTTAAAAGCTTATTATTTCAGTTTTTTTGATGATCATAAATATTATGGTTACTTTGATTATTTTGATTTTAACGATTTAGATATTACGAATTTAATAGAAGAATATGACCTTGAGACAGATAAAAAATATGGAAAGGTTTTATGGAGGATGGGAGATGGTCAATCCTCCTTTAATAATTTACTTTACACAAGCTTATGCGGTTTTTCAGAAATTGATGATTATGAATCAACCAAAATAAGATTAGGTCGTATTAATAGGGAAGAAGCTGTAAAAAGTGTGGTAAACCACAATTTACCAAAAAAAGATAATTTAGAATATTTTTTTTCTCTTATTAAAATAGATCCAGATGTTGTTTTTAGAAATGTATCTAAATTGAATATGAAAAAATGGATCTAACATTAAAAAAACAAAAACATTTAATTTCATTTTTATTGGCAAATTTTGCACAACTCTTTTGTGGTTTGTTAATTGTCATAGAAATGAACATTATCTCTAATGATTATCTTGGTATTTTTATATTCCAATATACCTTTTTCTTAGTTTTAGGACATTTATTTACTTTTGGGCAGCATATTTACTTACTGAATAAAATTTCACTTATTAATAATTTAGATAAAAAAAAAAATATATTCAAAAAAATCTCTTTTCATCTGTTATTCCTCTGTTTATAGGTTTTTCTTTTTTAATTTTAATAACACCTTTAATTGATAATTCATATCTAAATAAACTTGGTTCAAACAAAATTTTTTTAATTTTAAGTTGTCTTTTTTTCAGTCTGAACAAAATTTTACTAAACATCCAAAATGCATTTAATTATTTTTACAATTTATCTTTGCTAATATTTTTTAGATCTATTTTATTACTTACAATTATAACTTTAATTTTAACTAACAATATTAACTTAATTGATAATTTATGTTATGCGTTTTTAATCACAGAATGTTCAATTACAATCTTATATCTATCCATTTTTTTAATCAAAAGAAGCAATATAAAGATTAAATTTAATATTTATAAGAAAAATATCAATGATGGACTAAAACTATTTGGAGATTTTTTTTTCTCAGACCTTCTGTTAAAAATAGATATTCTTATTATAGTTTATTTTTTTGATTTCACTAAAGTTTCTATTTATGCACTAACAATGGTTTTTGTAGAGGGAATTTTAACCATACTCGTAGTTCTTAGAAATTTCTTTACATCTAAGTTTGGTTATCTAATAGGGAGAAAGAAATTTAAAGAGTATCTTAAAATAAGAAATAGATATGGAAAATTTTTTTTTATAATCACTTTTTGTTTGGTGATTTTAGGATATATTGCTTTAAAACTATTAGATAAATTTTTGTTTAATATTAATAATGAAACTTATTTATTTTATTTTATAATTTTACCATCTATATTAATTTATTCATTTTATGTTAATGCTGAATATATTTTTTCTCTAAAAAAGAGATTTTTTTCTCAAACAAAATATTTCTTTAAAGCAATTTTGTTTCAAATCGCAGTCCTTTTATTTGCATTTAAAACTTTCTCTATATATTCTTTCCCGTTAGCTATAAGTCTTATGTTTGTTTTTATGGCAATAAATTTATACATGGAGTTGAATAAAACCTAATGAAGAAAGTGCTAATTGTTGGGTGTGGGATCTCTGGCATAACTGTAGCCGATACATTAATTAACAGAAAGTTGAAAATATATTTAGTAGACACAGCCAATATAAAGGAAAATAAAGAATTTAATTATAACAATATAAATTCAAAGAATTCACCAAAGTTAAGTAGTTCATTATATCAAGAAAAAAATAAACTTTTTTTAGAAAATTATAATTTTAAAAAAAAAACTAATTTTTTTGCCACTTCAACACTCATTTCAGGTGGAAGCGCAAACTTTTGGGGAGGCTCGCTCGAAATACCATCAAAAAAATTTCAAAAAAATTTGAATAAAAAATTTAAAATTAATTTAAGTCAATCTTTTAATTATTTAATTAAAATTTTGTGCCCAAATCAAAAAATAAAAAGAGGCGAAATTGACAATAAAATTTTATTTTATGGAAAAAAATTCAAAATTAAAAAATTCTATCAAGCTTTATCAAAAAATAATTTTGTAGATAAATGGTATGATAAAAATAGATATAAATCTTTTTCAGTAGAGAAAACTTTTAAAAAATTTTTGAAAAGAAAAAATTTTTTTTATATTCCAAATACTGTTGTAAAAAAGATAAGTTTAAATCATTCTATAGCTAAAGTAATTTCTAATAACAAAAAATTAAACAATATTGCATTCGATAAAATTATTATTTCCTGTGGGTCAATAGCTTCTCCAATATTGTTAAAGAAATCTTTTCCAGATAAATTTCCAAACGAATATAGATTAAATCATACTCCAATGGTTAAAATTGCTTATTTTAATTTTACATTTATCTCTAAATTAAAAACAATTTTATATAATACACTAACGAATTTGCCACATGCTTTTTTAGATATTAAAATTAAAAGGAAAAGATACTTAGGGTCTCTTGTTTTAGCTAAACAGTATCCTAATTTTTTGTTTGGCTTTGGAACTTATAATATTTTTTTTTCTTGGATAAAAAAATTTTTAATTGTTGGTAATTTATTTGCTAATCAAAATTACTCTAAGTCATATTTAAAAATTTCTAATTCCTTATTTAAAAACGAAATCAAGGTTAAAAAAAATAGGGTATTTATTGATAAATTTTCAAAAAAAATTATAAACAAAATTTTATTTTCATTTGGCTATCTACCTGTACCAATAATAAATTTTTCAAAAACATATTTAGGTACTGACTCTCATTATACATCTACCTTGTATAATTTTAAAAAATACAATTACTCTTTTTTCAAAAACAAAATTTATGTCTTAGATGGATCAATACTTCCACCAGGTTTATATTATACGACATTTACAACTTTAGCTTTGATTAGGGAACTTGCAAAAAAAATTAAGTTTTAAATATACTTTAATCCTTTTTTTAAAAATTTTTCAGAGTCCTCGATTTTAGGTTCTGAAAAATATTTCGATCTCTTATAATCAATAGTTTTTGGATTTAAAATTTTATTGTAATCTAACATTAAGCTCGTTAATTCTTCAGATGCTATCGAAAATAGTGTTTTAATAGTTTTAAAAAATTTTAATTTTTTGTTTATTATTTTCTTTTCTATGACAATCGGTCCTTTATCGTATTCAAAGCTCATTAAATGAATTGTCATTGTTAATTCTTTTTCATCATGTAACATTGTCCAAAATGGTGAATTAATTCCTCTATATTTTCTTAAATCACCACAATGAACATTTAGCCATCCATTTTTAGGTTTACTCAACATTGCTTCATCAACTTTAGTGTCTATAGTAGAAATAATTAAATCTAAATTATCCGATGAAAGCACTTCATCTCTAAATTCATTAAAATTATTATACTCTTTATAAATTATTTTATTTTTTATACATTCTTTTTTAACTTCTTTTTTATAACTGCTTATAAGATTTTTAAATGATAAATATATAAACGCTTTTAACTTATAAAATTTTAAGTAGTATATTAATTTTCCAATATTTAGTTTATTTTTTGATGGTACAGAAATTACCTTAGTTATATTCGGCGATTTTTTTATAAAATCTAAAAAAAGTTTTTCATAAAAAAAATTATTGTTTATATAAACAACATAAATTTTTTTATTGTTATCTTGTGTCATAAACTTTAATTAAACTATCAAAATTAAATGTATTGCAAATTAAATTTAATTTATTAAAAATTCTTCCAAAATAAATTCCATACAATGATACAAATAAATTATTATATTTAATTAACTTGCGATTTTTTTGAGACGTAAAAATTTCATAAGGATGAAAATAAAAATTAAATGGTATTTTTTTGGAATTTAATTTTTTATAATAATTGATCAAAAAGTTATTTCCAACATACGCGGTGTAAAAACCACCAGCAAACATAATATTTTTATTAAAGATAGTAATTCCAGTTGGAGGAATAATTTTAAGTCCATTCTCTAATTTAATCATTTCATAATTATTTTTTCCAAATTTTAAAAAATTTTTAGGTATTAAGGAATGATCATATTTATAACCAGCTTCAATAATTGCATCAAAACATTGATCAATATTTTTTTTTATTGACCAAACAGGTGCTTTGTAAATATCAACCTCTTTTGAAATTATATCTTCAAGATCATACTTTGAAGTTTTTAAATCATAAATCATCTGTTCTTTTGTTTTAGAATGTAATAGATCATGTTTAAGACCGTGAGAACAAATAAAATGGTTATTATTGTTTATTTTCTCAACTAGTTTTTTTGATCTTTTATAAAAATGACCTGGAATAAAAAAATTAGCTTTTATGTTTTTTTCATCTAAAAACTTAAGTGTTTTTTCTAATTCTTCTTCTAGTTCATATGACGGATTTTTTATATTTCGTCCAAGTTCAAGCTGACAATATGATAAATCATCAACATCAATTACTAAAGAATTAATCATATATTAATTTTATTTCCCTCTTTAAATTAAATTGTGGTAATTTTAAAATTTTTAATAATTTAGAATTATTACCTATTTGTCTACTTTTTTTTATATTTTCGTTCTTATTTATAATAACATTTTTATTTTTTTGTAATATATTTATTAAATACATGGGATTAATTTCTTTTCCAGAGCAACAATTTATTATTTCATTTTTTTTTAATTTCTGGTGATATTTAATTGTTTTTATAATTATTCTGGAGAAGTATTTGAAACTTATTAAATCAAACTCATGATTAGGATTATTTATTACTATCTTTTTTTTTGAATTTAAAACATCAAATAAACTTCCAACTTTATTTTTTTTGCCAAATATACTGAAGAGTCTTAAAATTATAATTTTTTTATTATTAATGTTTAAATATTTAATTATTTTTTTTTCCTCATTTAATTTAAAATCACCATATTTGGTATTTGGTGAACATTTTGATTTTTCAGTAAATTTTCTATTTGAAAATCCGTAAACCATTGAAGAACTTACATGTATAAGTATTTTATAATTTAATTCTTGTAAAAATTTAAGATATTTTTTAACCAAATCATTTGATTTTTTTATATTGTATTTATAACTTTTATAATTTTTTGTATTGCCTATACAATTTATGACAATATCAAATTTCATTGAGTTAATATAAAAATTAATTTTATTTAAGTTTATATTGACTATTTTTTTTTTATTTATTTTTTTAAATATTGGATTAAATTTTTTATTTATATTTTTTGTAACATAAACGTCATACTTGTTTACTAACAAATAATATAAATTAGAACCAATAAATGAGCTTCCACCAACTATTAATATTTTAAGTTTTTTCATTGTTAATTAATTTTTTTATGTAGTCATATAACTTATCACTATCTTCAATAAGACTTATTTTTACAATTTTCAGCAAATCAAAAAATTCTATATTTTTAATATTTCTTTTTTTTAAATTATGATCTGTCTCTTTAGAAGGATATGTGTAGGAAAAAGTTTTTTTTATATTTTTTTGAAATTTATTACTAGTTAACTCCAAGTTTGTAATGTTAAAAATTAATTTACTTTGTTCATAGACACCACTCAAAAATATTTGAAATATTGATTTTCCCTCAATTGAAATTAAATTTGATTTTTTAATTACTTTACCTGTATCGATTCCTAAATCTGGCTGTGTAATCATTGTGTAATAATTTTTTTCCTCTTTAAGTGCTAAATAATAAAATATTGCTGAACCTTTATAATTTTCAGGACCTTCATGAAAATTGAGTATCACATTATTTTTAAGATTTTCTTCTTTTAAAATTGTTGTAGTACTCGCAAAAATAATGACAGGAACACTTTCTTTCTTTTGAAAACTTTTAAGAAATATTTCATTAGGAAAATTTTTTAATTTATAAACTTTAATGTTATTTTTTTTTAATATCTTGGTTAAAGTAGAATTATTAAAAAAACCAAATAACTGGTAAATAAAAATTTGAAAAAAATGAAAAAATTTCAATCTATTATTAGAATTTAATAATTTTTTTATTAAAAATGTTGAAGTTTTCCCAGATTTATTTTTTGTTAAAACTGGTATTTTTATAGCACAAATTATATCTGAATTTCTTTCATTTATGAATTTTGTGTAAATAATTTTAGATCTTATAGTGTCATTATAAACTATTATGTATTTCATTACTTATATACCAATCGTCATGTCTAGTTTGAGCTGATATCCTAGTGAAGTTGTTATTTTTTAACAATTTATAAATTTTATCTCTATTTTTAGTAAAATTATGCTCAACTGTAACAATTTTTACATTATATTTTTTAAAGTTAAAATTTTTTAAAATAAGATATTCACTTCCTTCAGTATCCACAGACAAATAATCAATATTTTTTGGAGATTTATGTTTTTTTAAAAAATTTTTTACTGATATCGTGTTTTTATAATACTTATAACTTTTATATTTGGATCTTAATCCTCTATGATGATCATATATTTTGAATTTTTCAAGAGTTGAGAGCATTGGATAGGCTGTTTCAACAAACTTAATTTTTGTATTTTTGTTATATATACAATTTGTTTCAATCTTAGCTTTACGATTAGTCGAAATAATTTTTTTGTATATAGAGGATGGTTCACAAAGAATTCCATTCCAATTGAATTGTTTTTCTAAAAGATAAGTATTACTAAGATTTATTCCATCAGCAGCACCAATTTCAATAAAAAATCCATTTTTTTTGAAATTCAAAGATTTGAGAACAAAAATATCTTGATTCAGTTGAGATTTTGAATTTTTAAATAAAGTATTATTATCTATTTTCTTAATAATATTTTTAGTTGCATTTTGTATATATCGAATTTTGGTATAATTATCATATAAATTAATTAATTTGTTTTTAATCTTTTTACTATGGTTTGCGCTGATATATCGAGATATGTAATGTGCGGCATGTTTATCTTGTAAAAAAAGTATATTCGTTTCAAGATTGACTTTTTTTATATGCTCAAGTTCTCCATTATATTTTAATGAAAAACTTTTATAATTATATTTTTTAAGTTTTTTGAAAACTTTATTAAAAGAAATTTTATCACATTCTAAATAAAGTATTGGTTTAAATTTGCCTATAGTTTTTTCTGCTCCTTCGATTGCAAAAATTTCTGCACCCTGTAAATCCAATTTAATTAGATTAACTTCTTTTAAATTATGTTTAGCAACAATATCATCTAATTTTTTAAGTTTGGTTTTTTCAAATAGTTTGCTTTTATTGACTACAGATGCTTGTCCATAATCATCTTTATTAAAATAAATTTTACCACTTGTATTTTTTTTCCAAAGAGCACATTTTTCAATTAAAATATTTTTAAAATTATTTAGCTTAATATTTTCTTTGAACATTTTAACCGGTTCAGATAATGGTTCTATTGCAATTATTTTACCACTTCTCCCAATTTGTTTTGCTATGCTGCAGCTATATACACCTTGGTTGGCACCGCCATCAATTGCAATATCTGATGGTTCTAAAAAATTATGACCATATTCTAAAAAACCATCATAAGAATTATTATATATTAATAAAGATCTTCCACCTTGATTTTTTCTAAAATCAGTTGCTCTAACTCTAAAAAAACTTTCTCCACATTTTATATTTAAAAGGGCAGTTTTGTTTGTAAGTAATATTGAAATAAGTCTTAAAATTCTTAAAAGAACAATTAATGGATTTTTCCAAAATGCTTTGTGCCAAAAAAAACTAAGATAATATCTGTACATTTATTTAAAATTAGTATTTATACCATTTTACAAATGAAAAAAGGTTTAAATTTAATCAATAAAATAACGACAAAAGAATTAGAAAAGTATTTTGATAGACTTTTTAAAATTCCCAGAAGCATCACAGGTAAAGGGTTTACAGATAGTCTAAATATCCTAGGAGAATTAATCGATTTGAATTTGATTAAAGTAAAATCAAATACGAATGTTTTAAATTGGACAATACCTGATGAATGGAATGTTAAAGATGCATATGTAATAAACCCAGATGGAAAAAAAATAATGGATTTTAAAAAAAATAATCTTCACTTAGTTGGTTATTCGAAACCAATAAATAAAGTTATTTCTTTAGAAAATTTGAAAAAAAAAATTTATACATTAAAAAAAATGCCCAACGCTATTCCATATGTAACAAGTTATTATAAACGTGATTGGGGATTCTGTATTGAGTATAATAAATTTAAAAAATTAAAAAAAGGTGATTATAAAGTTGTAATAAAATCTTCATTCAACAAAAATGGTCATTTAGTTTATAATGATACTATATTGCCAGGTAAGTCAAAAAAACAAATACTTTTAACGAGTTATTTGTGTCATCCCCAAATGGCAAACAATGAATTATCAGGACCTTTGCTTCTATCTTATTTATATAAAATTTTGAAACTAACTGGCCCACATAAATATTCATATAGATTTTTGATTGGCCCAGAAAATATTGGTGCCGCAACTTTTTTAAGTAAAAATAAAAAAAATATTAAAAAAAATACATTTGCAGGATACGTTATAAATTGTGTTGCTCACGGCAAAAAATTTACATTAAAAAAATCTCGACAATCTGAAAGTATTTCTGACAGGGCAGCTTTAAATGTTTTATTAAATAGCGATTTTAAAAACATTGATATTGTAGATTTCTTTCCGGATGGAAGTGATGAAAGACAGTTTTGTTCACCTGGATTCAATCTACCTATGGCACTTATAATGAGAAATATGTACCACAATTTTAATGGTAAAAAGAATACAAATAACAAGGATTATCCCGAATATCATACATCATTAGATAACAAAAATATTTTTTCTTTTAAAACATTGTTAGAAACTTTAAAAGTTTATTACGAAGTATTGATGACAATTGAAAATAATTTTATTCCAAAAGCAAAAATACTTTATGGAACGCCTCAGCTTTCAAAAAGCAAAATATCTTTATATCCTCAAATAATGAATTTTAGAAACAATGAAAAAACTAAAACAACTAGATTAATTCTTGAGATTTTAAATTTGGCAGAAGGAAAAATCGACCTAATTGATATATGTAATAAAAAAAATTTCAAACTAATTGATTATTTGGATACTTTTGAAAAACTGAAAAAAGCAGGTTATATAAAAGAAAAAATTAAATAGTGAAAATTTTATTTTTATTAAAAGAACACCCTAGAAATTTAAATCTACTTGACGAATTTAAAAAAAAAAATGGAAATTTAAATGTTGATTTAGTATTAATGAAAGGAGAAGATTTATTGCCCAGTCCTCCTGACAATATTTCCATTAATTTAAAGAGATTGTGGAAGATTCATTTCACAAAAAGATACGAATTTGAGAGTAAATATTTTGATATCAATAAAAAAGTTTTGAAAAGTATGGCAAATAACTTTTTAGAAGCACTAGACTATAAGGATAAAAATTTTTTAAACTTTTTAGGAAGAAACAAATATGATATTTGCTTTATCAGTGGAATAGAAATAATACCAGAAAGTCTGCTTAAAATTTTACCAGAATATACTATTAATTTTCATCTCGGATTTATACCATATTATAAGGGATCAATTACAACCTTTTGGCCATTTTATTTTTTAGAGCCACATATGTTAGGAACCACATATCATATAATAGATAAAAAGGTTGATAACGGTGAAATTCTCCATACCAGTTTTCCGTCATTATCCAAAGGTGACTCACTTCATGAAAGTTCTTGTAAAGCTATAATTAAAGGGCATTTAGAAATCAATAATATTTATATGCACTGCAAAAAAAGAATATTAAACAATATACAAGTAGATAAAGATTATAGTTTAGCCAATAAAGGTAAAAACTTTAAAAAAGTAGATTGGAAACCTGAAATGCTAACTTTCATATACGATACTCACCAAGATGATATAGTAAAAAATTTTTATGATAAAAAGAAAATGTTGAAAATGAAATATTTTATAATTAATGAAACACTTGAAAAAGAAAAAAAAACTTTTGACGAATGATACTTTTGTAATAGTGCCATTCTATAATGAAGGAAAAGTTTTAATAAATGTTATTAAGAAACTTAAAAATAGTTTTAAAAATATTATTTGTGTTGATGACGGAAGTAACAATAAAAATCAAATTGGAAAACATAAATTAGGTGTTTTTTTAATCAAACATCCAATTAATTTAGGTCAGGGCGCCGCTTTACAAACCGGTATTAATTATGCAATTAAAAAAAAAGCAAAAACAATTGTAACTTTTGATGCAGACGGCCAACATTCAGCAAAAGATGCTATAGAAATGATTAAATTATTGAAAAAAACCGATTTGGACTTGGTTCAAGGATCAAGATTTTATAAAAAACAAAATAATAATATTCCATTTATTAGGAAACTTATATTAAGAGTAGCAACAATTATTGCAAATTTTTTTGATAATACTCAATTTACAGACACTCATAATGGATTAAGAGTATTTAACTTAAATTTTGCAAAAAAAATTAACATAAAAAATAATAGAATGTCCCATCCACATGACATCAATAAACTGGTATCAAAATATAATTTTAAATTTTCAGAGTACCCAACTAACATAAAATATACACACTATTCTCTATCTAAGGGACAAAAAAATTTAAATGCTATAAATATTTTATTTGATATATTAATTTCTCAACTTATCAAAAAATAAAAATGTTAACAAATATTATAATTTTCACATTCTATATTTTGAGTATTTATTATGCTCTTAACGTAAATGAAAACTCTAAATTAAGAATTTTATTAATTATCATTTCTTCTTTTTTTATTTTAATATTTTTTTCATTAATGATTGGAAATAATCTTATTTTTAATTTGTTAAGTAATTTAGTTTTGGACAAATATATATTTTTAATATCTTTAAGTATGTATTTTATAATTATACTATCAATTTATATTATTAGAGAGTTGAAAAGTATTAGAGAAAAATTAACAACTGTTTCTAGAAAATTAGCACTAAGAAAAACTTCAAAAAAATGATTAAAAAAAAAGCATTGATTTTTGGTTGTACTGGTCAAGATGGTTCATATCTTGCAGAATTTCTATTGAGTAAAGGTTACACTGTTCATGGTGTTAAAAGAAGGGCATCCACAATTAATACATACAGACTTGACCACATATATGAAGATGTAAACAAGAAGAATAAAAAATTTACACTTCATTATGGAGAAATGACAGATAGTCTTAATATTTCAAAATTAATATATTCTATATTACCAGATGAAATTTATAATTTGGCAGCACAATCACATGTTGCTGTTTCGTTTGAAACCCCTGAATATACTGCAAACGTTGATGCACTAGGAACGTTAAGAATATTGGATGTAATTAAAACGTTAAGTAAAAAAAAAAAAATTAAATTTTATCAAGCGGGTACTTCAGAGATGTATGGAAAAGTTCAACAAATACCACAAAATGAGCAAACCGCTTTTTATCCAAGGAGCCCCTACGCTGTTTCAAAGTTATTTTCTCATTGGATAACTATAAATTATAGAGAGGCTTATAATTTATTTTGTTGTAACGGAATTTTATTTAATCACGAAAGTCCAGTAAGAGGAGAAACATTTGTCACAAAAAAAATTGTACAAGGTTTATGCAAAATAAAGTTAGGTTTACAAAACCAACTATTTTTAGGAAATTTATATGCAAAAAGAGATTGGGGACATGCTAAAGATTATGTAGCCGCTATGTGGAAAATGTTACAAAACAAAACTCCAAAAGATTATGTCATTTCGACGGGAAAAAATTATTCTGTTAAAGATTTTATTAATTTAGTCTCAAAAAAGTTAAATTTAAAATTAAAATGGTTTGGTAAAGGTATGAATGAGTATGCTATCAATTTAGAAAATAATAAAAAAATAATTATTGTTAAAAAAAAATATTTTAGACCAACCGAGGTTGATCTTCTTTTAGGTGATTCTAAAAAAGCTCACAGAGAACTTAAATGGAAACCTCAAATTACTCTTAAACAACTTGTAAATGAAATGGTAACATTTGAGTTGCAATCATTAAATGAAAAATAAAATAAAAATTTTTCTAACAGGTCACAGAGGACTTGTTGGCTCCTCAATATTTAAATTATTAAAGAAAAAAGGATATCAAAAAATAATTACTATTGAAAAAAAAGAACTAGACTTGAGAAATCAAAAGCAAACTTTAGATTTTTTTAAAAAAATTAGACCTCATGCAGTTATTAATGCTGCTGCAAAAGTAGGTGGAATAAATGCCAATGAAGTAAATGCAGCAAATTTTATTTATGACAATATTATGATCCAAACAAATGTTATACAATCATGTTTAGTGACAAAAGTAAAAAATTTAGTTTTTCTAGGTTCTAGTTGTGTGTATCCAAAATTCTCTATTCAACCAATTAAAGAAAATTATTTGTTAGGTGGAAAATTAGAAAAAACTAATGAAGCTATGGCGGTCGCAAAAATATCAGGTATCAAGATGTGTGAGTATTATAATCAACAATTTAATAAACAATATAAATGTTTGATGCCATCTAATATTTATGGACCAAACGATAATTATAACCTTAAAACATCTCACTTTTTTCCTGCATTAATAAAAAAAATTTACTTAGCAAAAAAAAAAAAATTAAAAAAAGTTGAAATTTGGGGAACTGGTAAACCAAAAAGAGAATTATTATTTGTAGATGATTTAGCAAATGCTTGTTTATTTTTTTTATTTAAAAAGACAAAATATTCATTGATCAATATTGGATCAGGCAGAGAAAAATCTATCACAAAATACGCAGAAATTATTTCAAAAAAATTGAATTATAAATGCAAGTTTATTTATAATAAAAAATATCCAGATGGAACTCCAAGGAAATTACTGAATATTAATTTATCAAAAAAATTAGGCTGGAAGCCCAAAATTAATTTATCAAAAGGATTGGATATAACTTTAGAGGAATTTTTTAAAAAAAATGGTAGGATTTAGATAATAATTACAAATACTATTCTGAAATACTTTAAAATTATTCTTTGACACTTTAGAATTTTAAAGTATAAAACGCTTGCCTGGTGATTATTGCGAAAGAGTAATACCCGATCCCATTCCGAACTCGGAAGTCAAGCCTTTCTGCGCCAATGGTACTTTGTCTTAAGACATGGAAGAGTAG
>MDTE01026365.1_pt1 | contig 45898 bp, 38 predicted proteins | sample 811231 | NCBI WGS metagenome assembly MDTE01 (sample SAMN05326651, study PRJNA326480) | marine metagenome | isolation source: seawater | place: Indian Ocean: Red Sea | collected 2010 | reverse complement strand
CGAACGAAGGCTGTGGGGCGTGTCGAAAGAGCGGGAGCAGGTGATGAAGAAGAAGGGGATGTGAAACGAGGAGCCGTCCAGGAAGGTGTTCGAAGAACTGTAATGGCCTGTATGAGGGCTTGTGGAGCAAATACGGATGAAGAGAGGCGCGCCTGTGCGAATCACTGTAAGACCCGGGCCCGGGCTACCGCGACATTTAAGGAGAGCGGAGGTCGAGCGGGAGATGAAGCGGAGAATAGGCATCAACGTGATAAAGGCAAGGCGTGTATGAGTAAATGTCAAGGAGGATCGGATTCAGAAAGGAGGTCCTGCCAAAAACGTTGCGAAAGGTAACTAGTGAGATATCTATATGTAGTATAAAAATTCTGGGAAATTACATTTAACCAAAGAGATTGGTAGATATTTTGCTGACAGAGGAGCACTGTATTCATAGTGTGCTGTAAGTTGCCTATTAACATAGAGGTTATTTGCACTTATCAACTATAAAAAGGAATTTCTGGTATGAGTAAAGAACTCACAATAGCCGTGTTGACAGGAAACCACAGTTATCCAATCCGGCCTTTCCACGATTTTTTCATGAATCTTGATGGGGTCAACGCATACATTCAGAATTTCGATGAATGGCTTACCGCTGCGGGTGAAAATGGCGATCATCAAATAGAGCACGACGCTTACGATGTAACATTGTTTTACACTATGCTCAGAGGAGCCTTAGAGGGAAAAGCAAAGGAAAGCGTCAATCACTTGTTCGAAAGTGGGCAACCTGTTTTTTTTCTGCATCACGCAATCCTCAATGGTTTGAGTCGTATTAATGGTAGCCTAGAACCAGCAGCTGGTGAGCCATGGAGCGAGATTATGGGGCTGCCAGAGCGTGGAATTACTTTAGATGAATGGCTTGCATGGATAGGCCCCTATAAGGTTAATGTTAGTAAGGAACACCCTGCTGCCATAGGGCTCGATGATTTTGAAATTACGGATGAAATTTACGGTATTGGGGATTGTACCGATGAATGTGATGTCCTTTTGACGACTTCGAAAAAAGAATCCATGCATACACTGGCATGGAGCAAAATCTACAATAACTCGAGAGTTTTCTGTATGCAGCTAGGTCATGACGCTAGGTGTTGGGAAAACCCAGCATTTCAGACACTAATGAAGAACGGTCTTCGATGGTGCGTCGGTGACCTCGGATAAGGGCCAACCCATGGACTGTCCGATGGCGAAAAAGAGATCAGACGCATCACCAGTGATACTTAAATGAGTGGTCAACGATGGCCACCGATTGATGCAGGCGACGAGACAATTCTTGATGCGTTGAACGAAGCGAATATCCCTTCGCTGATAGCTACGCTCGTTCACCTCACGGGAAACATTGATATTGTTCGCGGCGATATCAGAATAGATGAAAAAGCATTGAAAGATCTGCGTGGTGCGGGTATCGCCCCAGAGGACCAGCAGATGATTAAAGACCTCGCGTTCGATGTCATTCGCGAGTTACGCGATGGCCGCCGTACTCTGCCTGCAAAGCCTGACGAAAAAACGATAAAGGAACTGATCAATTTCCTGGTTAATCAAGAACTGGGTGAGGAATACAGCGACTTACTGCACGCGGAACTGTCGCTAGAAGGCGAGCCAATTTTTTCACAACCTGCACTCGATCACGTGAATGGGAGTGATTGTAAGAAATTCTCAGTCCTTGTGATCGGCGCCGGGATGTCAGGCATTCTCGCAGCTATTAAGCTAAAAGAAGCGGGTTTTTCCTACACAGTCGTGGAGAAGAATGCAGAAGTTGGTGGTACTTGGTTCGAGAATACGTATCCGGGATGCAGGGTGGATAGCGCTAATCATGTATACAGTTATTCCTTTGCCCCGCAGGATTGGCCACAATATTTTTCACCACAGCAAGTACTGTTGGACTACTTCAAGAGTGTTACAGAAGAGTACGGAATCCGGGATGACATTCGTTTTAATACACAGGTGAAGCGAGCGGTTTTTAATGAGAATTCTTCTTTATGGGAAGTGACGCTTGAAGCTGAAGATGGAGAGCATGAGGTGCTGGAGGTCAATGCGCTGATTAGCGCTGTCGGTCAGCTTAACAGGCCAATGACACCAGATATCCAGGGTATAGATACGTTTAAAGGCGTGCTGTTTCATTCAGGTCACTGGGAACATGAACATGATCTCGCAGGTAAACGAATTGCCGTCATTGGCACTGGTCCCAGCGCCTTTCAGTTTGTTCCTCGTATTTCGATTGAGGCCGCGGAAGTAAAGGTGTTTCAGCGTACGCCTCCCTGGGTTTTCCCGAGCGAGGATTACCACGCTGATATCCCGGCAGGTAAACATTGGCTTCTAAACAACTTGCCTTTTTACGCGCACTGGTATCGCTTCTTCCTTTTCTGGTATTCCGCTGAAGGCATGATGAAGGCAGCTCAGCGAGATTTATCGTGGAATGAGCCGGGAAGCGTTTCGGCAGAGAATAAAGAAATGCGGGAAATGCTGGATGAGTACATCCACGAGATGCTCGGTGATGATGCAGACCTGCTTGCTAAATCGACTCCGAACTACCCACCGGCGGCGAAACGCATGGTGCTAGACAACGGTACCTGGTACCGCGCGTTAAAGCAGGAAAATGTCAACGTGATTACCGATCCCGTTATTGGTGTGACAGAAGAGGGCCTTAAAACTAAAGCAGGGAGTCTGCATGAGGTTGACGTGGTCATTATTGCCACAGGTTTTCATTCCACCAAGTTCCTCTGGCCAATGGAGATTGTTGGTCGTAATGGTATGGACATCAGATCAGAATGGCAGGACGACCCTCGAGCTTACCGAGGTGTGACGGTACCGAACTATCCCAATTTTTTTATGATGTATGGGCCTAATACCAATATCGTGGTAAATGGTAGCATCGTCTTCTTTTCCGAGTGTGAAATGCGTTACATCCTTGGCTGTCTGGCTATCTTGCTTGCAGGAAAACACAAAACCATGGAGCCGAAGCAGGTGGTACACGATGCTTACAATCAGCTTATTGACGAGGGGAATGCCGGCATGTCCTGGGGTATCGATGGCGTTCACAACTGGTACAAGAACGAGTCTGGACGCGTAACGCAGAACTGGCCATTTTCAATGCGGGAATTTTGGGATCAGACCAAGTCTGCAAACCCAGAAGACTATGATTTTATTTGATTACTGCTTGCTTTGATCACCAGAGCCATGCTGCACCACGCACGTCACTGAAGCCATCATCTGTCGCAGGAAAAATCTTGCTGTTGGTGGAATTTGTGACTTGGTTTTCTTCGCATGGTATTTCTCATAGTGATAGAAGATGGAAAGGACAAATACCTACTAAATCACCACAGAGTATGAACCTAAGTAGCACCTCAATAACTCGTATTTCCTTCATATTTTCTACTGAGAAACGCAGCTATAACAGCAGTATGTAAGTAATTGCTAACTGTTTAAGCGATGTTTTTTCAACAAGTTAAGCTAAAGAAGCTTATACTCCTAGGTCAGTGAGGATAGTAGTGTTGGTTTTGTCTTTTGTTGATACTATCGTTCCGTTAAGCGTTCTACGGCAGCTTCATTGAGATCGATACCTAGGCCGGGCTTGTCCGTTAGTGTGATGGTGCCTTCATCGGGCAATACGTCTTCACCGTAGAGTTCTGCGACCTCATCCAGTGGCTCGGAGAACTCGATGGAAAATTCATGTGGTCGGATCGCATTCTGGCTGGTGGCATACACATGCATCGATGCCATAGAGTTGATTCCTGCCTGTGGACTATGTGGCATCACTGGTTTGTTGACTGTTTCTGCCCATTCGAATATGCGTTTCACCTCTGATGGTCCACCGGCATTGAGAATGTCTGGTTGTAGGATGTCAGGGTTCCCGATGTGCAGAAGTTGCTGAAACCACCAGCTGTACTCATCCTGTTCTCCTGCTGATACCGCGACATCTAGAGCATCCGCGACCTGTTTCAAACCGGGCAGGTCCCAGTGCGGAATTGGTTCCTCGAAGTGGTTAATGCCAAGTTTCTCAAAGCGTCGTCCCTGCTGAATAGCAGTGGATACCGAGTATCCGTTATTGGCATCAAACCCGAGGTAGATATCATCTGGCAGGAACTCCCGCACGAGCTTAAACATTCTGTAGTCCTTCTCCGTATCCACGTCCTGACGCCAGCCGCGCCAGTCCATGCGGATCTTGAACGCCCGGAATCCACGTTCCCAGCCATCCTCAACGAGCCGAAGCATTTCGTCCGGCTGCATCCGCCATCCCGAACCCGTACTCCAGTAAAGCGGAATCGTTTTTCTCGCGGTGCCACCCATGAGCATGTGCACGGGTAAACCGGTTTCTTTGCCAAGGAGATCCCAAAGCGCAACGTCTATGATACCAACAGCCCAGCCCGGTAGCCTAAAGACGACTTCATCTTTGCCGAGTGCAAGAGTTGTCCAGTGCCGCTCGATAGTGCGCGGGTCTTCGCCGATGAGTGCCGGCTTGATGCGGTTTTCGAGATAAGCATCAAAAACTGACCGGTTGCGCCCTGAGGCCTCTGACCAGCCCTCGACCCCGGCATCGGTCTGAATGCGGAGCAGGGACTTGCCAATTCGAAGGGGGGTCACTGTAATATCGGTAATCTTCATGGGGGCATTACTCCCTTTTGAAACTGCACCATAAAATTGAACATATGTTCCATGTTCTCACGGTTTTGTGAAATAACCAGTGAGTGATCGCCACCGGCAACTTCTATATATTCATGGCGCATACCGAGTTCCCGCATGGCCGCAACCCAGATGCGGGTTGATTCAACGAGCGGGTCCTGATCTCCCTGCAGCACGATGATGGGCAAGTGCATGAAGGAATTCAGCAACCTTGAATTGTCTTTTGATGGTGGTGCAGGCGCTGCGACGCCCAATGCGGCCCAGATATCTGGGTACTTGGCTGCCAGATGATAGGTTCCGCTACCACCCATCGAATGTCCCCAGAGATAGATGCGGTTCTCATTGATGTTGTAGTCCTCATTTACCAATTCCATTACATTTATTACATCTTCCTCACTTTGAGCCGCGTAAGGATTGTCCTTTCTTGAACCGTACCAGCCACCTCGGACATATCCGAGGGGCGTTGAGACAATAACACCATCTCGTTCGGCGAGATCGAGAAAACCTTCATAGCCCATTAGCCAGTCATGGGTTCGTGAAAAGCCATGTAAAGATATCATGAGGGGTGCAGGCATACAGGGATCATAGGTCGAGGGGATGAAGAGCGCGTAGGGAATTTTCTCGCCGTCCGAGAACAGGTAGGTGCAATGTAGGACGCGCGGATCGTCGATCGCGCTTTCGTTATCCTTCGCTGTGCGCTTGGGTGTTGCCTTATTCATAACTACTCTCGTTTTCATCACGAATACTGCAACGACGGCGTCTTAGAAACAACATGGAGTGACTCAATATTTATTCAATTGTGCGGCGATGTTCAAAACGTGAATCGGATCCCTGCGATCGCTTTCCAAGAACCATATTGGTTATCAGATATGCGATCGGGAATTCCTTCGTAGCTTCTCTGAGGATGATCGGTGAGATTAACAAGTCGAACGTAGGACTGAATCCCTGTCGACAGGTTTAGCTGGAAAGCCAGATTTAGACTGAAGGCGTCATCCATAAACTCATCCATACCCTGCGCATCGCCGATATCATCCAGAAAGTGGCTCCGGTATTTGAACGAAAGTGTCGTTCTTAAAGGACCGAAACGATGATCGGTACTGAGTACAACAGAATGGCGAGAACGTTCCGGTAATGCCAATTTTTCACCTGGGCGACTGGCGAGCTTAGCGGTAGTCTCTGAAAAAGTATAAAACGCTGTCAGATTCAGTTTTCCAAGCGTTGATGGGAGGAATCGAGCCTCGCGCCGCCAACCCAATTCCACGCCCCAGAGTATTGCGTCGTTACCATTTTCGGTGCGGCGGCGTGACCAGCCGTCGTACTGTCCGCCCTCGAGGAGGACAGTGGAATTGAAGAAAAACGAATTGAGCTTTTTGTAATAACTTGTAATCGTTAGGCTTCCAACCGATTCTCCCTGAACATGAGTTGCTACAAGGAGATGATCGAACTTGGTTGGCTGGAGGTTCGAGTTGCCTTCGGAAATGAACTGGATATTCTCAGCGATGCGACGATATGGCACGAGGTCGAAGTAGTTGGGACGTGCCAGTGTTCGATACCAGGCTACGGTCAATTTTGCTTTGTCATTACGTTTATATTCCAATGCTAGCGAGGGGAACCAATGACTATAGTCATTGGAAGCTGCGACCGGTTCCGTGGATATATAGTTTCCCAGCGCATCTGTTAGCACACGATTCCCAGTAGTTTTAATCTGGGTTTGTTCGAACCGGAGTCCTGCCTGCACGCTCCAGTGATTGCCGCGAAACCACCGCAGCAAATAAGCTCCTAAAACACTTTCCGAAGCCGTGTAGTTGTTCGTGTCGGATTCTAGCCGTGATCTTCTTGGATCGAAGAGGAATTGGGTCGGGTTACTTTCGACGAGGTTGCGAATGGTTTCACGGTTAATCTCTCGGCCGAAATCGTAACGGTCGCGCAGTACTAGGCCCACTTCGCGTCCTGCGAACATGTCGAGGCTGAGCAGTTTCTCGCTTTTTTCTGCGGTGACCTGGTCGTGGATGTTCTCCCGCTCCTTTTCACGATAAAGGATTCCGCTTAGGAAAACCCCGCCGGCCTTTAACGGTTGCCTGTAGTTGGCCTGAAATGCCAAATCTTCATCGATGGTATGGATATCACGGAGCATCACTTCGTGGTAGCGGTATTGGGAGAGATCCGCGAGATCTGCCTCGTTGTTTACCTGTACATCGGGAAGCGCAGGATCGTCAAGTGCGTAGATGAAGTCCACGCCCTCTAGACGAAAAACAGGATTGATGTTATCGATTCGGTTCCTTTCCCAGCTTGCACTGTAGAGGCTGTAATCCGAGGTGTAAGTCTCGCCCCTGTAACTGCCGCCAGCCAGGACTCGGCGCACCTTGCGTTTTTCACTGAGGTCCCGCACAGAGCGCTGGGCCACAGCATTCCACGCGGTTCCTGATCTCGTGCCGAGTGCTTCAATTTCTCCTTCGCCAAATGAGAAGCTAGAACGTTGATCTGTATCCTCGTCGTCCCGATCCTCGTCTTGGGCCCTGAGATAAAAATGGTGCTGGTCTGAGGGTTTGTGGTAGAAGGAAAGGTCCATTTTATTTCGGATTGACTTGATAGTTTTGCGTGAGATGCGTAGACGATCCAGAAAATAGATCGATCGTCCTTCTTGTTGGTGGGGCCGCCACCGCATTAGTGCTCGATCGAAGGCATGCTCTATACCGGTTCTTTCAGCATTGACTGCGACTGCCCATCGTCCTGCTTTATCAAGTACCTGTTCGAAGGAACCCTTGCCCTGCACGACGCCGCTTCTGGAAAGGTCGCTATAGTTGTAGGAAAAGTCTCCTGTGAGGGTGCGATCATAAGTACGGGAAAGATTCATGGCCGGAAATCGAGCGCGATTATTGATTCCTTCAGAGTCGATATTTGCAAGCATTACCTGCCCAATATCACTAATCGACTGGTACTCTGTGGCCACAGGATTTCGCTTGTCCAATAAGCGGAGACGTTGGCGAGGGTTTTCGCCTACTTCCCCGCTCTGGTTATCCACTTGTCGATGTTGTTTAGCGACGATGGGAATAATGGTAGCCTGCTCGGAACCTTTGGTGTCGGGCTTGCACCATGCGGTAACGCTCAATAATCCGATGCTGATAAGTATAGGTAACCGGGAAGTCGCTAGCAGATGCGCGGTACAATGCCGATTCATGAAGATCGTAAGTATGAGCATGAGAGGGAAGTTTAACCCACTATATCCCCGGTGCTTCCCGAAAGATGATTTTATCCAAGCTTTGAGTAAGGTTATGACCAATTTGAGAACTGGGGAGCTAATGAATTTACGCAGCAAAACTGGTCCACTCATCCCGCTAGAAAGTGGGCGCGACTAGTACAATGTCGAGGGGGCTACTGCTAGATTTAATCAAGTCGATGTTGAAGAGTCACAGCGAGGGGTATGTGGCGGATGCGAGTAAACAGCACAAACGTATCCTGCCGCTCATTAATTTCGAGAATCGTTAATGCGGTCTGCGATCCCGCAAGACCGTGATGAAAGAAGGCGGTGTGATTGAGAGTGAAGTAGGCTCGACAAACCGATTCTAGCAGGAAGTTACTTGAAAAAATCGGTACGTCCTGATATGCCGCATCGCAACAGCTAGTTAGACCAGTAATCAATCACCAAGGACTGCTTGAGAACTTTGCGCACAAGCGTGACGAATTTCTGATGTGCAGGATGTGGCAGGTATGCATCTCGCCCCGCTTCATCTTCAAACGTGACGACAAAACAATGGCTAAACCCTTGTGCATTTTGTTCAACACTAACGTCTATACCCCATTCAAAATCTTTGATGCTATACACTTGTCCGGGTAATGCACTAAAACCTGCTTCAACTTCGGCTATCTGTTCTAACGAAGTCTCATCTTTGAATCCAAATAACACGACATGACGTAACATTGCGAGCACCTCCTTATCTATGCTTGTGAATCGATATTTTTGCGCGACATTCGTTGTAACGGTTGCTGGCTTCCGCCTTCTCCAATGATGTGTCCGGGAAACTCAAACTCATCACTATGCAGCGCGACACCCAAAACTTTGTTAGTTGTCCCACCCACTGCCCTAATCTTTCCGTAGGTACGTATACCGGCTGGCCCCCCTTATTTACCATGTTGGCAATTAATTTTTTTCACCAACCATTCCCTTATACGCAAGTTGCTTTGATTCTCTTTCGGCAGTAGTCTATCGTTACGACGTAGAGAGTAGTTCTTTAGCACACACAGTCCGAATATATTCTGGTTTTTTGCTAACGCTCTCTGCACTAGTCGTGAATTCAGGTAACTCTAGAGCTTATAGCGAAATCAGAATTTTAGGTTCAATGTGGGATGCCATAATTCCTGTCAGCCGATATGACGGCATCACACCTATCCCAATTAAGCCCACATATAGAAGCCATTAGTTTTTTTAACGCTTGACCATGAACATTACCTGGATGAGGATGAATTAAAAGCTACGAGGTAATGATATGGTTCAAATCGGCAGGAAGATTACCAATCCGGTCGCCTACAGGGACGACGGATCACCAAAACCACTATATAAACGATTCCATAGAAACACCATTCAAAGAGATTTGATTGACCTTGGATATTACGTCGATGTTGATTCTCGTGAGACAGTTTACGAGGGTTATCATGTCACCAAGGATAATTACCCCGAAGGCGAGCTACCCAACCCCTCGGGAGATCTGGATCAATTGCGAAACGACCTTATGGAATTCGGCTACTGCCTAGTGGAAAACGCATTATCGTACGACCAATTATCGACACTTCGTACTAGATTGGATGATCAATCAGCGGGAGAAAGAGCAGCCAATGTTGCACGCTATACTGCCCAGGATAAATACGGCGTTTTTAGTAGCCAGAGTTTGCTTATGCTGATTAACAAAGGAGAGTGTTTTAGGGAACTCGTCGAGTTAGCCGAACGCACGGTCGCTAAAGGACCATTACTAGAGCAGTTGATCGAGGAAATGCTCGGCAGGGAGTTCCTCATCAATTCCATCGCTGCTGCCATAGCTGGACCTGGGGGCATACCCCAGATGTTGCATTGTGGTCAATCTATGATTCCAAAACCCTGGCCTCCCTGGCCCTACGAGTGTTTCGCAGGCTTTCTCTTAGATGACTTTTCCAGTGAAAATGGTGGCACGCTGGTTATACCCCGTTCGCACAAGATTTTTACAGATGCGGGCACTAATCCAATTCTTAGCCTTCCACCTACCATAAATATTACCGCCCCTGCAGGTACTGCCCTAATAATGGATGGGCGGGTGGCGCATGGCACCGGCACTAACTTCAGCGACCAGCTGCGACGACTTATCATAACGACATGGCATAAGCCCTTTATTCGCCAGCAGGAACAGTATCATCTAACCGTGCGTCGAGAAGTTTTTGAGACCGCCAGCGACAAACTGAAGTTACGACTGGGCTTTAAGGCATGGAGTGGCGGCCTAGGCGGTTATGAGGGACATGGAGAGGGAAGTTACGCGCCAATACGTGATGGCTACCTGTCCGTTGGCGAATTGAATAGCAAGGGGGAAGGCATTGATTCACCTGAGCAATATACGATTCACCAAGAACAAGCAGAGGGCTCAAGAGAGGAGCAGATTCGAATGCGACAAAAGAACAAACTGATTACCCGTAATTAACAGGTCATCATGGTAATGTCATACAACGACAAACGACTCAAGCTAATTAGCGAAGAAATCCTTGAGCCAGAAAGACCGATTATCGACGCGCATCACCATCTGTGGAAAACGCGACAGAAGGAAGGACGCTATGTTCTTGAAGACCTGTGGGATGACACCGAATCGGGACACAATATTAGGAAAACTGTGTTTGTAGAATGTTGCTCAAGCTATGGCGAGGATGGTCCGGATCATCTGAAATCAGTCGGAGAAACTAATTTCGTCGCAGCCCTGGCAAGGAACAGTGAGAAAGATCCAGATAAGGCTACCATTGCCGCTATTATTGGCTACGCCAACTTGATTGAGATCGATGATCTAAAGGAAGTCCTCGATGCACATCAAGCGGTGGGTCATGGCCTCTTTCGCGGGATACGTGGGATGCCCCGCAATAAGCGACATAGAGATTTTCCCTATTGGCATGATGATTATCGAGCAGGTGTTAAAGCGTTAGGTGACTTAGGGTTAACCAATGACACTTGGCATCCCTTTGATCACAATCGGGATTTCTTGGCTTTCGCCAAGGCAGTTCCTAGAACTACAATTATTTTGAACCACTTTGGTGGATTGCTTGGGGGACTAGTCCGATCAAGCAAAGATGACGTCTACGATGAATGGAGAAAGGATATGGCTGAGGTTGCTGAATGCCCTAACGTCGTAGCTAAACTCGGTGGAATGGCCATGCCGAATAACCCATTTGGCTGGTACGAGCGTGACACATTGGCCACGTCAGATGAATATGTTTCAGAGCTTCAAGATTACTACCTCTATATGATTGAATGCTTCGGGCCGGATCGCTGCATGTTCGAAAGTAACTTTCCTGTTGATAAGCACTCCATTTCATATCACGTGTTGTGGAATGCCTTTAAAAAGATAGTGACTGGATTCTCGGAAGATGAGAAGCAATCGATTTTTTATAAGACTGCAGCACGAGTTTACAGGGTATAACCTAACATTTGTCTGCTCACCCAGACAGGGGGAAACCATACACCAAAATCGAGATGCCTATTTTTTTGCGGAAACGCAACCACGGATCGCATTGGCATAGAGACGAATGTTCATTCTGCTGCTAATTTCTACCAAATGAGTTGTGCAGGCAGGTTAATTGACGATATGTTTAAGAGAGAAGCTAGTGTTGGCAACGATATATTTGGTCGAGCCTTACCGAAAACTCATCTTGGCCACCGGAAGACAACGTTCTGGACCAGGTGGTTAAAAATGCACTCAATTATGGGGAGCCAATAGCACTAAATCTCAAAGCAGGTGAAATCTCACTACATTCTGACTGGATTCTTCATAGTTCTGAGAAGAACAACTCCAACCGCCGGCGCTGCGGACTTGCTATGCGCTTTCTGTCCCGCGACGTTCGTGCCTACCTGGGTCGGAATCAGCACTCGATCATTTGTCGAGGAACAGAGACTACTAGACATTGGGCAAACCACGCACCCCCAAGACAGAGACAATCCCTAATCTGGATACCGTTACCAACTAGCAGGGATTAACAATCGAGTTCATTACTCATTAGGATATCCACATCATCGCAAAAATGAATTGATGTGGATAAAAATGTGTTCAGAGTTAATTACCCTGCCTGCTTCACCGACTCGTGAACTGCAGCGATAAGCCCAAGGGTTCGCGGGTCGTCTCCAGCCACCAACTGCATCTGGTTCATGACGTACCCGAAACCGATCCCAAGTTTCGGATCCGCAAATCCAAGTGAGCCGCCCGCTCCACCGTGACCGAAGGCACCTTCCTGACCCATGCTACCTTCATTATTGAGCGAGAAGCCAAGGCCGAAGCGTGTCGACACTCGCAGTACCTCATCACGACCGAAGGAGTGCTCAGTGGTGGCGCGAGCAACGGTTTCGTCATTCAAGATCCGAACGCCATCAACTCCGTCACCAATTAGAGAGGCGTACATTCGAGCCAATGAACGAGCATCGGTTACACCGTTTCCTGCGGGCATCTCCGCGGCTCGAAATGCTCTTGAGTTAGGATCCAATGGCTCTGTTGTTGTTAGGCGATTCAGTAGTGATTCGGGATCTCTTGCTCCTTCCAGAAGGTCGCGCCGCCGTTTGGTTAATGCTTGCTCATCCATGGAGCCGTCTTGTAGGTCTACGGAGGCGACTGGGACGATCCTTTTTTCTTGGTTCTCTGGGAGGCCAATCCAAAAATCGAGACCTAGGGGCGCCGCGATCTCATCGGAAAAAAAGGTTCCGACACTTTTGCCACTGATGCGACGAATCACTTCGCCCACTAATGAGCCGTAGTTACCAGCGTGGTAGCCATGCGTCGTGCCTGGTTCCCAGACGGGACGTTGTTTTTCTAGCGCTTTCACAGGCCCATCCCAAGATAAGTAGTCTTCGAGGGGCATAGCCTCATCAAAACCTGGAAGTCCTGCTCGATGTGATAGTAACCACTTGACCGGGATATTTTCCTTGCCAGCAGCACCAAACTCAGGCCAGTATTTTGTTACCGGAGCATTAAGGTCCAGTTCACCACGTTGAGCTAATAGATGAGCGCAGATTGCGGTAGCACCTTTCGTGCTCGAAAATACAACAACGATACTATCTTCAGCCCATGGCTCGCTCGTCTCTTTGTCAGCGACGCCGCCCCAAAGGTCAACCACTTTTTTGCCCTTGTGATAAAGGCTAAAGGCCGCACCGACTTCACCATGTTTTTCGAAGTTGATTGCAAAGGCATCTCTTACCGGCTCGAAACCAGGGGCTACGAAGCCATTAATTAGTTGTTTTGGCCAATTAGAACACGAAGGTCCAGCTAATATACCGCCCAGTGCTATCATCGAAAGGTGTCCAAACTCACGCCGACTGAGATTGTTGAGACTTCTAGCTGCCATATAGAACTTCCATCTGGTTAGTTTGTATTGATTTTCACAGTATTTTAAGGGGAATGAAACTTCTAGCAACGATTTAGGTAATGAAGGGTCTGCTGACCCTCATTTCTTCTCTGTCGATGGCGCCTGTATCGGCTGAACCGAAGCATACCCCCGACGAAGTTGCTGGCGGCAAAGGCAAAATCGGTCTGCATGTCGACCGCGGGCTTAAATTGCATCGATGAAGTGTTGAAGGAACACATTTAAGCAGGTCATATCCAGGGTGGTGTTACTATCGTTGCGCGGCGTGGCAAAGTTGTGAACTTCTCAACACTCGAGAAAAGGATACAGACAAGGGACGAGCAATGGAGACCGACGCGATCTTCATTATGGCTTCATCGACGAAGCCGGTGTTGGGCGTTGCTGCAATGATAATGATTGAAGAAGGGTTGATGAGCCCGAGTGATCCTGTCTCGAAATACATTCCTGAATTCGCTGATATGAAAGTTGCTGCCCCGGTCGAATTGGCGAGCGACAATCACTCGAAATGCATCGCGCTAAAGGATATTGCTGCTGAAAAGGCAAAGGATTGGCTCGCTGCCACCAAATACATCTCTGCAAGTGCTGGGCTTAGCAGTACGGCCGAAGATTTTCTCCACTTCGAGCAAATCTTGCTTAACGGCGGAGAGCTCTTTGGACATCGACTGCTTAGCCCCGCTAGTGTCGAGATGATGAGTAGCAATCAGGTTGGTGATCTCTTTGCGACTGCTGGTAAAAGACCTAAAGGGATGGGGTTCGGTTACACCGTAGGTATTACACTGGACTCGAAGGTGGCAGGAAATCATTGCGGAAATGGTGCTTTCGGTTGGATGCAGCTGGTTCGTTCTCATGGACAGATCCCAAAAACGAGTTGGTGGGCGTTTATTTGCCAGCTATACCGCGGGGTGGTGGGGTGTCTGGAGGTTTTGAAAAGGCTATTGAGCAGGCGATCATTGACTAACCGTTAGCGCTTAACGACCTGGTGCTGGGGACTAACATCTCTCTTCTATCGAAGTATGGTTTAACCCAGTTTGAAGACCTTTAGGATTATTTGACTTCCTCTGGTACGATGCCAAGTTCGATAAGTGAATTACCCGTATCTCGCAATGTGTCCAGGGCGCTGTGTGTCTTAAGTCCCAGTTCTTCGATTGCCTTCGTGCAACGGGCGCGCAGACGCTTGTTGGTGGGCTCTGGCCTGTAGCCGCCACAGATATTGTGGTTCGGAAAGAGTTCTTGCAGTGTATCGAGTAACTGATGTGCGGGTAGTTCTCCAGCCTCGTCGTTTGCGACCATGTTGTAACGGGTGCCATTCGTGACCGCTTCGCTCTCAGCTGCCAGGCGCTGAGTCTCCGCGATATCGCGAACATCAATGATATTCCATTCTCGGGCCTTCCTTCGTTCCATTTGACTTTTACCTCTCATCGCCAGACCTAGTTGATGCTGCCATAAGGTATTGTGTGGTAGACCAAGTAACGGGCCGAAGACGTGACAGGGACAAACTGAGATGACCTCAATGCCGTTTTCTTCACCGAAGGCGTATCCAGCCTTCTCGGCATCGACTTTTCCTTTTGCGTAAGCCGCCTTCTCGATAGTCCACCGTGTTTTACCGTCCCCACCTGTGTGCCGTTCCTCAAGGGTTTCGTAGCTCCCACCAGCCCAGTCGTCCTCTGTATACATGTAGTTGAACTCGCGGTCAGGTAGGCCGGGCCCCATGACTGCAGCTGCTGATGAGGTATAGATGACGCGTTTCACGCTACCGGCTTTCTTACAGGATTCGAGAATCGCCTTGGTCGAATCGACTAGACCTGCGTACTGCTTTTCTGGGGATGGTCGTCCATAGTTCGCAGCGTCGGTGCCGATGTCGGCAGCTATGTGAAACCCAGCGGAACAGCCTGCGAAGGCATCGTCGTAATCGCCGTCTGCAGCCTTGAACAGATCACAGGAGAATAGCGTGACATTGCCTGGCCCTTTTTCATCGATGTCGAGTAAATAAGAGGTCTTGTTCTCACGGGTTGTGTCGCGCAGGCAGGCATGAACATCATAACCGTGCTCAACCAAGTTCTTCACCACGTGTGAGCCAATAAAACCTGAGGCGCCAGTGACGGCCACTGGTCCGTCGGAGGGTCCCGAAATTGCCGGCATAGGATTAATCCTTGTCGTTATTGCTGGGGTGTATACCTAAGTTCGATGGAAATACGTTATTTGTGAATGTAATCCAGCGAAAAGAATAGGAAAAACAAAACGAAGAATACCACCAGGTGTAAAGTATTCGCAAAGACGTGCTAAAGATGTTACCGATACCTTATGAATACTGGTGAGTAAGGCTCGTAGGTGACAAGCTACCGGAAATCTGTCATACAGCGAAGCAACGGGATGACTGATGATGGTTATGGTGTGCTCAGTCAGACGCTTTCCGCAAAGGTCAGAATGGTAGATTAATAGCGAGTAATATAATGAACGTTGGCAGCGTTTGGGCGCGATGTGTTTTAGGATTTTCTCAATAACGCCCGGATTGGTCACGTCTCGATGATGCGCAGTGTGCTGTTGTAAAAAGGCAGACGAAATAGATATCCGTCTTAGTCAGCCCCATGTCGTTACAAAACTAGATGTTTAGATAGATCGACTTGGAGATCCAAATCATGGCGGGATTAACGGAGACCAGGATATTTTCATAATCCAATCTGAAGATAAACGAAATTCAGCCAACAGTTTTCGATTCACCGAAATGCGTATACGAGTGACGCTGTCCTGTTGTCCGAGGGCATGTAGTGAAATAATAGGTTACAGTAAAAATGTTGTGTTTTCGTGATGTCTCAAAACAATTTAGGTCTGGTAAATAGTCTCGCACTATCTATGATGAAGGAGGACTTGCTCTGGACTGGCGCGAGCGGGAGCATATGGGATATACCGTATAAGGGAGAACTATATATGGAGACCATCGCCAGGAAGCATGCTCGGAATGCGCTATTATTTCTTTTTGCGTTGACCATTGTGCCGCTGAGTGCCCCCGCTGGGGAATCGTATTCCCCTTATGTCGACGGGTCCTACCCGACCAATGTTTATTGGGGCGATACGCACGTGCACACCGCGCTATCAGGAGACGCGTTTGGCACGGGCACGCGGCTGATGCCAGAGGACGCCTATCGTTTTGCCAAGGGAAAGAAGATACGAGCGACAGGTGGGGAGGAAGTTCGTCTGCTCCGACCCTTGGATTTTCTCATGTTGTCGGATCATGCGGAGAATCTAGGCGTGCTGCCCCACCTTGTCGCGAACGATGGGTTGGTGCCGAGCAATGAGGTAAGCCAGCGGTGGGCGGAGTTTCTTGCCAAAGTCGCCCCGCTATCTGAAATCCTCAACATGGAGACATTTGAAGCATTCAACAGAGGGAGTGGCTCCCTAGCGCAGGGCAAAGGCGCGTGGCAAGCCGACTATGGGGTCGATAAGCGTTTTCAGCGTATGGTCTGGGAAGAGGTCATCGCGAACGCGGAAAGGCATAACGACCCGGGAATGTTCACTGCATTTATCGGCTATGAGTGGAGCGCACGAGTCCCAAACTCGAATATTCACCGGAATGTTCTTTTTGAGGGTGGCGCTGACCAAACCCGCCAGGTCTTGCCAATCTCCCGCTTCGACAGCGTTGACCCAGAGTATCTTTGGGCATACCTACAAGACTACAAGGACCGGACGAAAGGGAAAGTAATTGCCATTCCCCACAACGGCAATTTAAGCGCGGGCCAGATGTTTAAGCTCAGCACCTATAAGGACCAACCCTTTACTAAAGCCTACGCGAGAACTCGTTCTCACTGGGAGCCTATCGTTGAGGTGACTCAGATTAAAGGAGATGGTGAGACTCACCCGTTGGTCTCGCCGAACGATGAGTTTGCTGATTACGAGACGTTTAGATGGGTCGTCCCGCAGAGCCATCCGGCACCAGTCTTGCAGCAGCAAAGTAAAGCTTTGGGATATACGCAAGGACGAACCAACGACGTGGCGCGCGGGAAAATGCAGAACAAAGATTTGGAAGGAGGTCAGCAGAGCCCCGTCGATCTGGTGGCACAGTCCTATGCCCGTTCCGCCCTAAAACTCGGTTTGAGCCAAGAAGTGGAACTGGGTGTTAATCCTTTTAAGTTTGGCATGATCGGGAGTACGGATTCCCATACTGCCCTCGCGACTGCTGATGAGGACAATTTCTGGGGCAAGTTTTCGAGTAATGAACCAAGCCGATACCGAGTGAGAAGCGGATGGACCTTCAGCGCTGCGGGCTATGCAGCAGTATGGGCCCAAGAGAACACACGAGAGGCGCTGTTCGCCTCCATGCGCCGCAAGGAGGTCTATGCGTCCACAGGGCCCCGCATGATCGTACGTTTCTTCGGTGGTTGGGGATACACGGCAGGTGATGCTGTGCAGCCGGACTTTGCTCTAGTGGGTTACGCTAAGGGTGTGCCCATGGGCGGCGATCTAACGGCGGCCCCTGAGGGGAAAGCGCCAAGCTTCCTTATTCGTGCGGTGAAAGACCCCGCTGGCGCAAATCTGGACCGTGTGCAGGTGATCAAGGGGTGGAGGGATGAGAATGGCGAATTGCACGAGACAATTCATAACGTTGCTCTCTCCGATGGGCGCAAAGAGGATCGTTGGGGCGAGGTTGAACCTGTAGGAAGCACCGTAGACGTCAAAGACGCTTCCTACACTAACAGCATTGGCGATGCGGTATTGGCCGCAGTGTGGACTGACCTCGATTTCGATAGGGATGAACATGCTTTCTACTATGTGCGGGTACTGGAAATCCCCACGCCGCGTTGGACGGCTTACGATGCGAAGTTCTATGGCTTGAAGCTAACGGAACAGATTCCTCTGATTACCCAGGAGCGCGTCTATACTTCGCCCATCTGGTATACACCCTGATCGCATCCAAGGCCTCCAAAATTCTTGGGTCAGAGTAGAGTGCCAGAGAACCTACGGTGTGTCATTGTTTCATCTTTGTGTCGATGGATAATGGATAGAGGTGGTTCTCTTTACAAGACGTGTTGATACGGATTTTTCAGTATTGCATTTCTATTGCGGGGCTCTACTCTGACTCTAGAAATTAAAGTGCCTGAGCTGCCCTGTCTAGTTGTCGCCCATATAACTCAACTATTGGGTTTGAGATGGACCTTGATCGATTTGCTAGCTTTATCGAGAGCTGTGGCGAATGCGGTGTTGACCTCGTCTAGCGAAAACGTGTGCGTCACGAGGCATCGCGCTTCTTCTGCGTAGTCCTGCATAATATCGAGGGCAATCTGGTAATCTGCATGGCCTTCACTTCGTGCGTAGGTCATTGAACCAACGATTTCAACCTCTCGCGCCGCGAGATATAAAGGGTTGATCTTCACGGGTCCTCCGCTGAACACCCCCAGAACGACGACTTTGCCTTTCGGCCGGACGATAAGTTGCGCTTGCATCAACGTATCGCCTTTGCCGCCTACGGTCTCTACTGCAACGTCGACGATCCTGGCGCGGCGCAGTTCTTCCATGCGGGTAACGCCCGCTTCGTCCTCACCGATGACTTCGTCTGCTCCGAGAGAAAGTGCAGTAGCCTGCTGATGTGGATGACGCGCAAGCACAATCGTGTGGGCGCCGTTGGCGCGGGCAGCGAGGATGGCTGTCAAGCCAATTGATCCTGCCCCCAGAATGAATACCGTCTCGTGACCACGCAGATGCACTTTGTCGAAACCGTGCACCGAACATGCCAGTGGCTCAGCTAGGGCAACGAGCTCCGAATCAATACCTTGTGGCGCTTTGAATGCAGTCAGACCCGGAACGTTAGTAAACTGTGCCATCCCACCATTTTGTATTTCTCCAATCACACCATGATCCGCGCACACATGGTAGTCACCAGATATGCAAAATGGGCACATTCCGCAACGTAATAGCGGTTCGACACCCACAAGATCGCCTTCTTTGATATGTTTGACATCTGCGCCGACAGCGCTGATCGTACCCCCAAACTCATGACCTGGCGTCACTCCCATGCGAGCCGGGAAATCACCTCGAAAAAAATGTAGATCCGAGCCACAGATTCCAGCGCTGCCAATCTTGATCTGCACTTCATTGTGCGCGGGCGGTACCAGCGCCACTTCCGCAACTTCCAGCTGACCAACATCACTCCACCGTGCTAAATGCATCGTTGTTCCTCCCAATGGTTCATTTGCATCTTCGATTGACTCACTTTTGCATATTGTGGTCGTTTGTGCACACCATGCCAACAACCCTCGGACAGATATTCCAAGAGTGGAATCAATACGCTTATCAATAATGAACTTATCTGTGAGGTGGACTTTAGTTACAACCATCTACGAATGGCGATGGAGGTCCTGCATTAGAAGGACGCTGTAGATACATTTTACAAAGACTTGATGGAACTATCTGGTATCGACGACGGAGACCTTGTGAACTTGTTCGTGACGGTTGCAATGGGATGCCTCTAATAAACAAAGTCGCAAGCCAGCGAGAATCGAAGATCTATGGGTACAGAAAACTTTGTGCCAATATAGGGTTATGATTATTTAGCACTATTAGTACAGGTGTTAGGAATTTTTTTGTTGGGTACAAGAATGAGCGATAAGATAAAATTAGAATTCCTTCTAGACGAAATAGAAAGAGAATTCGATGTGGTAGAGGTAGCCAAGTCAGAAACTCTTGATTTCGTCAAAGGAGAGAAAGCTTTTCTTATTCTACAGGGAGAGGTAGTCGCATTTTCTAGTCGGAACTCAAGAGCGGGGATGAGTGGCACCATAACCTTAGGTAAACATGACCCTATAGGTTTCGCAGAGGCTATAGCCTCAAGGTCTCCTTCGCTAAGGTATGTTACAAATACAAAAGTAAAACTTTTAGTAATCAATGCTGTTGCTCTGAGAAAAGCAATAGCAGGGGCCAACATATTAGCCGCGACCATTATCAGATACATTGTCGCTAGGATTTTTAAAGAAAGCCAACGGTCTAAGAACTACCTGTTTGAGGACGAATTTATAGAGAGAAACCGAGATATGTTTCTTCAGGCTAAGTTTGCTAAAGGCGAGCAAATATTTACGTCAAGTACCCAAGTAGCGAAGATGTTTTTTATAAGAGCAGGTACTGTAGAAATTTCCACCAGCGATGGCGCAATTCTTGGCACCCTAAGTGTTGGCGAGTGCTTTGGTGAAGCAGCCTTGCTAAGCGACCGTAAGCGGCAATTGACAGCGACAGCGATTACTAACGTACATACGATTGTTATGGAAAAAACTTTAGTGTTGAATGAAATCAAAAAGAACACGATCCTAGTGCAATTGACTGCGTTGGTGCTATTAAGACGCATGGATATAATGAACCTCCTTCAACTCGAAAAGTCTAGGGAGGTTTAGCTCTCCAACTCTCATTCCGCTATTTGCGAGTATTAAGATTGTATAGCGAGTTAATTTGCACTGCATGCAGACTTTCTCGTGTTTTACATTCTTTTTAACAGCACGTACTCATTAGAAAATCCAAGTTGGAGGGTTCCTTCCAAGAAGCTTTTAACGAAGGTGAATACGTTTTTAATTAGCTTCATATTGAACGTTAAATTTTTCTAAAGCGTCTTGGAAAGGGGACTTTACACCCCCCTTTCCCACGGAATGGTTTATGATTTTTTTACGACCCAAACTAAAGCTAATTGGAATAATAAAATAAATAAATTAAACAACGTTTGTAAAGTGCCTCCAGGACCACCCAGTGAATCAGCTATAGCCCTTAATCTGTTTCCAGATTCCGCACCAATTTCTATTAATTGAGCAGTATAGCTATTTAAAATACCTCCACCAATTTGATTAATGTTAAAGAAAAAGAAAGCTACAAAGAAACAAAATATAGTTGTAAGAACTTTTCCTATTATATTTGCATTAGGATCTTCATAGATATTTCTTGCCATTCTGAAGCCTAACCACGTCAAAAGTACCATGGCTACAAAATACATAGCATTTTGTACAAAACCTAGATACATTAAATTAAGCAACTGATATTCAGTCATAATATTTCTCCTCTAAAATATATAAATGGGTAACTTTCTGAACACGTGTTGTCTCTTTTGCTAATTTCTTCAATTTTTATATCGTAATTGTTCTTTTATTATCTTTCTTTGAAAAATTACTATTTTTGTTAAGAATCGAACGCACCATAATAAATTTATTTGTAATTTCCTTTTGCTAATCTTAGGTAGTCCATTCTGGCTCCGTGAGAGGATTCTGATAAATCTCAATTTGGCCGTGAATAGGGGTTCCGTTGCGACTACCTAGAGTTCGGAAGCCAACTACATCACCCTGAACGCAGTTTTATTGTTCATTATGCCCGCCCTTTCTGTATTTTCCGTATTTGATCCTGAATAATAGTATGTTCTGCATGTGCTGGCACTAATCGCAGGAACCTCAGCAAATTCTGGAAAAAGGACATGCCTGATCCGTATGAAGTCTACGCCGTCCGCTACGCCGAGAGACCGGGCATGCGGAACCAATATTTCCTGCATAAGGACCCTCACGATGGCCCGATGGCAATGGATTATTTTGTTTGGGCCATTATTGGCAACGGACGCACCTTTGTTGTTGATCTGGGCTTCGAGGCAATAGAGGCGAAACGGAGAGGTCGGGTCTTGCTGCGCTCACCGGCGGAAGGGTTAAAGCTTCTGGGTATCGACGCCGCGACTGTCGAGGATGTGATCATCTCCCATCTGCATTATGATCACGCCGGCTCAGTGAGAGATTTCCCGAACGCGAATTTTTATCTGCAGGACCGGGAGATGTCATTTGCCACAGGCCGCAATATGCGGTTAGAGACATTCAACATGGCGTATTCTGTCGAGTATGTCATCGACATCCTGCGTAAGGTGTATGACAATCGCGTCATCTTCGTAGATGGGATGGAAGAGCTGGCCCCTGGTCTGTCGGTGCATCATGTTGGAGGCCATACGGATGGCCTTCAGATCGTGCGGGTTTGGACCAAACGTGGATGGGTGGTGCTGGCTGCCGACGCGGCGCACTACTATGAGAACATGGAAACGCCGAACCCCTTCCCGCTGGTTTACAATGTCGGTGATATGATTGACGGCTACCGAACCATGGCTCTGCTGGCGGCTTCGCCGAAGCACATTATCCCAGGCCATGATCCGTTGGTCACCAAGCGCTATCCTGCGATGTCGCCGGAAACCGAAGGTATCGTCATCCGGCTTGATTTCGATCCAGTAGCGTAAGCAGTCTGCTTCAAAAATTCTCTGTTAACAAAAAAAACACCAAACGTTACCGAAGAGTAACTCGAGCAGTTACTCTATTGTTACTACAAGAGGGGGAGCGCGGGTATATGCATACCAAGCCTAACCCAAAACCAGTATTTTTCACCCTTGCAGCGAATGGCTGGTTTCTCTGACTAAAGCCTTTCTGTTTTTGATTCAAGAACCTGCGTAAACGCAGGCTGCAACGATTGTCCAATTACCAATTTTGGAGCACTAGCTGCATCTTTATATTTTTCAAAAAAAGCCCTTGATGTATTTCGTTAGGAACATATTGATATCAACAATGGGCACTTGATTTGGCCTGGCACAAGGTTACTATGAAAATGACAGTATCAAAGTTGCTGCACGTTCTGTAAGGGAGGGTATCTTAAATGAGGATATTGGTCTTTTGTGCATCTTTACTTCTATCCGCTACTTGTTTTGCTCCGCACTATACTACTTGGGGTGGAAGCAAGTATGACCTGAAGCAAGTTGAACAAATCAGGGAAATATTGACTTTAATACCGGTAAAACAACTACATCGCTTAACGCCAACCCGACAGGTCGAGGGTATTCGATCTTGGCTGGCATACGGGCCGGGTAAATCAATCTTCGTCAAGCTGAATATAGGAAGACCGGCTTCCTCATCGGAACTTGTCGTTGACATTGCCCGGGATCTAGGAATCGACGTAAAGGCTGATATTTTTATGGCGGCGGTAAAATCACATGCGTGGGACAGGGCTCCAATTGACCCGACAAAACGGGGCTCTGGAAATCAAGCTAGACCGTGGTGGCAAAAACCTAGTCCAACCAAGACTAAGACTAGAGGTAAAGATTCTAGAATCAGGTAGATCTAGCCATTTGTACTGAAGAGTGACTTCCTAATCCAAATTCAGCCTCTCGTTAAGATGCAAGGGAACACATAAACCTAACAACAGGTTCACGGCCCCATCCTGCCTAAAATTGATACAAGTGGAAAAAAGAAAAGCTAAATTCCGACTTCCGTAGGATAAAGTTTAGGACAGAAGCCTATAGCGATTACCATATTTTCTATATAGGCCTTTATTTTATTGGTTGGAGGTGCGCGATTTGAACGCACGCCTCCTTCCTCGCGGAGCATGGTTGCAGTCCCAGAATACTCAAATAGCTAGCACTATCTGAATAAGTCAAGTTGTGCCATAATGTCTAATCTATGTCTAATATTGGAAAGTTTCTTATGACTGATAATGACCACGTTTTACCTATTGGTGCAGTATCTCGAATGATAGGTATCTCAAGCCACACACTCCGTAAATGGGAGAGTAGATATGCTCTTGTGAGTACGCAGCGGACGCCTTCAGGACGCAGACTTTACACCCAGGAGGATATAGAGAAACTTATATTAGTACGAGACCTCATCGCTCTTGGTCACCAGGTAAATCGCCTTGCAGCGCTGTCTAATGCCGAATTGGAAGAATTACTATCTAGATCTAATGCAGATATTGATTCCCAGGATGTGGAAAGTGTTCTTATAGTAGGGCCAGTAATTTCAGCAACAGTTCGCCTAGCTAGAAATGATTTCGCTGCGGAATTAGAGATTGTATCTACTGATGCAATAGAGTGGCTTGCTGAAGACCCGGACATGGAAAGCCAGGATATGATAGTGCTGGAGGCCCCATTTTTATCGCAAAACCATACAGAACAACTCTCTCAGGTCGCAAGAAGACATAAGCTTGTTTTGGTGTATGGGTATGCGCGAACCGCTGACCTTAGGGCGTTACAGGAGGGTGGTGTAGTTTGTTTGCGTGCTCCAGTAAATTCTGATGATCTCAGACGAACGATTGAGTCACGGCACCATAAACCGCTCAATAAGCCGACTTCAGTTCCTATTCGTCGTTTACCCGATGAGGTCATAACTAGGATTAGTAGCATGTTGCCCTCTATTCAATGCGAATGTCCAAGGCATATAGCAACGTTACTTTATGATCTCAATTCCTTCGAGAAATATTGTCATCAATGTGAGATTGATCACCCCGATGACGCTGAGCTTCATACTTATCTTGCCAATATAACTGGAGTGGCCAGGGCCTCTTTTGAGGAAGCATTGGAACGTGTTGCAATTGAAGAAGGTATACCTCTCGAAAATAATGTCTAATAAATGTCAAATAAAATGTTGACATAAATTAGACAATACTTATACTGGTCCTCGTCGCTACCTTAACGGTCGCATAACACAACAAGAATTATTGAGGCGAGAATAGTATGAGTAACATGATCCACACCCCCATATCAGTAGCAATATCCATCGTAGTTTCGGTGGGTTTCTTCTCCACTTTAGTACCACTTTTGTAATAAGTCGTACCGAAAAAGTTATATCTCTATTTATTTACCAACTACTTTAAACGAACCAGAAACCAAGAAAGGGCAAAGTAACTATGAGTCATATATTGAACAATCCCATTGTCATCGGTATTTCAATCGTTGTATCAGTGAGTGTGTGTACAACATTTATTTCTACGGTGGTCTAAATGACCACCTTGATAAAAACGTTGCTATTGAATGTGTTAAAGCTTGGCAGTCGCAGGCGAGACGTAACGGAGGTCAGAATCACTTCAGACGGTTGCTTAGGTTATACCGTAAAAATATTAGAAGATGGCAGTGTGAGTTCCATCCCCGCGGTTAACTTTCGCAATCTCGCTCAAGCAAGGCGCTACGCCAAACGACATGGTGCTGCAAATATAGTGTTTGAGCATCGTGTAGCAGATGACGAGACAGGGCACAGTCAAAGTCCTGGATTCTCCAGGCTTCCATGCTAATCCGAACCGTCAGATGGGCTTTAGATATTGATGAACAGGCATCGATGTATGATGACCCCCAAATCTTATGAATTCAGAAGATAGTCCTGTCCTGATAGTTGGTGCTTCGGGAGGTATAGGTAGTGCCCTCTATCGGTTTTTTTCATCGTCTAGGCGTGTGTTCGGCATCAGCAGTCAAGCCAAAGATCTTCCGGACTGGTACGTGACTGACTACACTGCCAGCAGTATGGCTGAAATAGCAGAAAGGATACATTGTCGGTTTTCAAGGATCTTTATTTGTAATGGCTTCCTGCAAGGGGATGGGTATTTCCCAGAGAAAAGACTTATCGATGTCGAAGCTAACTCGATGCATGTTGCATACGAAAGAAATGTAGTCATTCCCGCGATGGCTTTGAGACAGTTCAGAGCTCACATCGAGCAGTTAAGACCCTCATACTGCGCTGTTCTTAGTGCCAGAGTGGGAAGTATTGGAGATAATCGTGCTGGCGGCTGGTATAGCTACCGCTGCGCGAAGGCGGCTCTCAATATGTTTGTTAAAACCACGGCAATAGAACTAAAGAGAACAAATAATAAGTTGGTGCTGGTCGCTATACATCCTGGAACCACCCAAACTGAGATGTCAGAACCTTATTTAAAGCGTAGCACTCATCAAAGGGTGTCAGCAGATCAGACCGCGCGGCGCATTGAGCATGTGGTTAGCCGTTTAGATGTTACAAGTTCAGGGGGGTTCTACGATTGGCAGGGTGACATCGTTGAATGGTAGATGGCTAGTTTGAACCTCTATAAGTTTTAAGGCTGAACAAGTAGATAACTACAAATTAATCCCAGGTAGTTTGGATTGGAGGAACAAGGTAAAGACTGCGTGGAATAGCATAAGGAAAAAACTTTCATTTGACTGTGATTTCAGGATGCTTAGACGAACTTTTGGATTACGTTTGATTACCAACGGCGTTGCTGTTTCCCACGGCAGTCAGCTACTGGGTCATACCAACGTTGAAACTGCGCAGCATTGGTATTTAAATCTAAAATTAGACGCGTACAAGGATGCCGTGCGTTCAATAGATGACTTTCTGAGGGATTGATCTAGTATTCATTGGTCTGCACCCTAACGAAGGTTAAGCGCTTACTAACTAAAGTTTTTCTTCTTTATCTCTTCTGATTCTGTTGCCTTGTTACTAATTTTTTTTCTTTTGTAGTTGCCTTTTTCTGCAAAGGTTTCTTGTTAGATGGTTCCCGGATATTTCCATTTTCTCTTGAATTGCCTTTCGTATTCTTTTCGTGATGTTTGAAATTTGAGTTTGGTACTAATGGGAATTTAATACTGAGAGTCGAACAACTGGGTACTAGAGAAGCGTGAGTACCTGGAACCATTTCGCTCCACAAATCGCTATTATCCACGTCGTAATGACCAATTGATGACGCGTTGAATCCGTATTTAATTAATTCAATCTTTGATTCCATATTTCTTATATGGTTCTCATAGCCTGGTTTTACAGAGAATGAAATCGAAGCCACCTGACTATTAGCAGTGCTGGGTCGCGACTGATACACACCACCTTCACCGAATACAGACCAAGGGTTAGCTCCGACTGATACACTGCAGCCTGGGTATTTTTGGTGTCCTCCGTTAGGGGTGATTATTGAGATCTGTTTTCCCTGTTGGCAGTATCCATATTGACCACTCCCATCCATAGCAAGACTCGTTATACGGGTCCCGTCCTCAGGGTTTAACGAAGATGGTTTGTATGCGGTTTGAGTACTATAAACGTCAAAAACGTTGGGGTCGTATACAAAATCAAAGGTTATATTATCAATTCGTGGATGAGAGTTTCTGAGCCAGGCCTGAACGGAAAAAGAAATAGCGTTTGCAGCCCCAGCTTGAATGTTTTGATTTGTGAGCAATATAGATGGTTGTCCTGTGAAGCTAGCTCCACCTCCAATCTGCATGACGAGCGTATCACTCCAGTCGGGCTTAGTAACTGAATCATCCCACCAAGGGCAAACTCCAGGAGAGTCTGTTGTGCTGACCTCTGCAGTAACTGTTGCTGGGGTTGGAGTCTGAGCGGAAACTAGAAGAGGAATTAGAAGTAGGAGGTAACAGGCTTTTGTCATGAATATGTTCTAAATATGAAGAGTTTGTGTTGAAAGAATTGTAACCAAGTTTAGGCTTTTGACTAGTTAAATATGTTTTTGTTTTGGAACAGAGAACGTCGCTAGGTAGAAGGCTCTAAAAACTTCCGCTTAGGCCCACTCAGAGCCTCCAAACACATAGTGTAAATCTTCACAGCACCGGAATAGCTGGTGTTTGCCATTGTAAAAGCCAAATAAAGCAGTAAGTAAGTAATTGCTAATCATCTAAGACCTGTGTTTTCTACATAAGCTAAATTAAACAAGCTTGTGGTCTTAGGTCAGCAAAAGCAGTAGTGTTGGTTTTGTCTTTTGCCTATCCACACCCCAAGCAGGTGCTTGTAGACCATTGATTTAACAGTATTTTTTACTCTTTTTTAATTCCGGAACACAAGCAAACACGGGCTTCCAAAGCTGCCCGCTGCTATTTTTAAATCGTTTGATTTAGGTTTTTCAAATCAGCTTCTTATAAATACGTGCGGTAACCAACCGTATTAACAGCAGTTGTAGGGCCTCCCCAGGGGCTATAACAGCAGCGCTCAATTTGCAAAATATCACAGCGAAAGCTGCTTACCTGTTACCCTATTGTTACCTAGAGCAGGCGATGTTTACTGGAGACAAGCGGGTCTTTCTGTAAGGTACTGAAATTACTAGATAAACTGGTCGGGATGGCGCGATTTGAACGCACGACCCCTGCCTCCCGAAGACAGTGCTCTACCAAGCTGAGCTACACCCCGACAGGAGCCGATTATATAGGAATCTAGTTAGAACGATCGACCACAAACTCCACAAGATTCTCCATTGAATTACGGTATATGGAGGAAGCAACGCCATCAATGCAGCACAGCGCTTCGTTTCTCTCTTTCGTAGCGCAGGTTTCTGTGTAGGCTAGTCCGCCAGTATCCTTAACTGTATTGATAACTGCCGATAGGTTTTCCACACCACCTGCCATGATAGCTCTTCGAATAAACCCTGCCTGATCCCTGTTTCCATTGCGCATCGCGATGATCAGTGGGAGTGTCACTTTGCCTTCAGCAAGATCGTCACCTACATTTTTGCCTAAATCCATCGCGTTACCCTCGTAGTCTAGGAGGTCGTCGATTAGCTGGAATGCAAGACCAAGATGCAATCCAAAGTCCCTAAGAGCAGATTCAGTCGCTTTGTCAGGATCTGCGAGTATCGCTCCGGAATGCGATGCTGCCTGAAAAAGCATGGCAGTTTTTCGTGAGATTAGCTGCAAGTAACTCTGTTCGGTGAGATCGGGATTTCGTACGTTTGCTAACTGTTGTACTTCACCCTCTGCAATTGTATTGGTGGCATGCGAAAGAATTTCCATAACGCGGAGATTGCCTATTTCGACCATCATTTCGAATGCCCTAGAGTGCAAAAAATCACCTACTAATACACTTGCAGGATTGCCCCATGTAGCATTTACTGTTTTGCGACCCCGTCGAAGATCCGACGCGTCTACCACATCGTCGTGCAGCAGCATTGCCGTATGCAGAAACTCAATAACTGCAGCGAGTTTAATGTGGTCCCGTCCTTTGTAACCGCACGCCCTGGCACAGAGCAGGACTAAAAGTGGCCTTAGGCGCTTTCCTCCTGCTTCTATGAGGTAGCCTGCGATCTGCTCGACGAGGGGGATCTTGGAACTCAGACTTTTGTAGATCAGTTCATCAACTTCTGCGAAGTCGTCGACTACGGACTGAACAAAGTCGTATGGCATGCGTAAATAGTGGGGATTGACTAATTTTGGTTTCCGAAATGCTATTTCCGGTACATTTGGCTGTCAAGAATTACTTTCCAAACTTGCTTGAAGCACAAGCATACATTAGAATTGCGCGTCCTGAAATTTCGACCCATCCCCTTTTTCATGGGTCATATAGAGTGAGTGGTTACTAATGTACGCGGTAATAGAAAGCGGTGGTAAACAACATCGGGTTGAGCCGGGAGAGATTTTGAAGCTAGAGAAACTAGATGCTTCAGAAGGTGAGTCCTTTGATTTCGACAAGGTAATGATGATTGGAGACGGTACGGATATTGATATTGGTGCCCCTTTTTTAGAAGGTGGGAAGGTGACGGCTGAGGTTGTCGGACATGCTAGGGCAGAAAAAATTAACATTATCAAGATGCGTCGCCGTAAGCACTACCGCAGACAGGGTGGCCATAGGCAATGGTTCACTGAAGTTAAGATTAAAGAGATTATTCGGGGTTAAGGGCTATGGCACATAAGAAAGCGGGCGGTAGCACAAGAAACGGACGTGATTCCGAGTCCAAAAGATTAGGTTTAAAAATTTTTGGTGGGCAGAAGGTTAGTGCTGGCAATATTATTGTTCGACAGCGAGGAACCAAGTTCCACCCCGGAGTTAATGTCGGCTGTGGAAAAGACCATACACTTTTTGCCAAAGCAGATGGAGTTGTCGAGTTTCGGATTAAGGGTCCAAAGAAACGCAAGTATGTGAATGTGTTGGCTGAGGCGTAGAAACGAAAACTAATTTAGGAGCCCTGTCATCGACAGGGCTTTTTTTTATCATAAAATTCTGTAGACGAGACAGAGCAGACAAGATCGATGAAATTCGTAGACGAAGCTAGTATTCAGGTTATCGCAGGTGATGGTGGGAATGGCTGTTTGAGTTTTCGTCGTGAAAAATATATCGAGCGCGGCGGACCGGATGGTGGTGATGGCGGTGACGGTGGCAGTGTTTTTCTGATTGGAGACGAAGCACTTAATACGCTCGTGGATTTTCGATTTCAGCCACGATATAGAGCGGCCAAGGGTGAGCATGGTAAGGGCAGTGATTGCACAGGGGCTAGTGGAAGCGACCACTATATTCGAGTACCTGTAGGTACCAGTGTTTTTGATGATGAAACTCAGGAATTTCTGGGAGATATAAACAGTGAAGAAGATCGAATGTGTGTGGCTGTCGGTGGTCAACATGGTCTTGGAAACGTGCGGTTTAAGTCCAGTACCAATCGTGCACCTAGAAAAACCACGCCGGGAACGCGAGGTCAGACGCGTGATTTGCGTTTAGAGCTGAAGTTAATTGCTGATGTAGGGCTATTGGGCATGCCCAATGCTGGTAAATCAACCCTGGTTGGAGCGGTTTCTGCGGCACGACCGAAGGTTGCTGACTATCCGTTCACTACTTTGATCCCTAGTTTAGGGGTCGTATCGGTTAGCGATCACCAAAGCTTTGTAATTGCAGACATCCCGGGGTTAATAGAAGGAGCGGCAGATGGAGCAGGCTTGGGTGTACAGTTTCTTAAACATCTTTCCCGCACACGAATTTTATTACATCTGCTCGACATAAATCCGGTTGATGGAACTAACCCCATAGAAAACTTTCGGGTGATAGAAAACGAGCTAAAAAAATACAGTGATGCCATAGCAAACAAAGAACGTTGGCTGGTATTCACGAAATCTGATCTTGAGCCTGAAGGTGAGCTAGAGATGCGGGTCCAAGAGGTTTGTGAGGCGATACAGTATGAAGGACCTACCTTCGTGATCTCTGCGGTTGCTCATTATGGTACTGGCGAGTTGATTCATGCGGTCTTGCAACACCTAGAATCATTGAAAGATGAGAAGGATACTGATGACGCTCAGGCAACTATTCGGGATCAGGTTCATCAATTCTCGTTGAGCAAGCGGTTTGAAAGAAAAGTCAGGCGTGAAAAGCTTGATTACGATGAGGTTGAGGTGCATTTCCAACCATGAATGACTTTTTAGATACCGGGAAGATCTGGGTCATAAAAATTGGTAGTTCATTATTGACTGACGAAGATGGACTGGCCGTTGATCTGGTCAGTCATTGGGTCGATGACATAGTCGCGTTAAGGGATTCAGGCATCAAAGTTGTGCTAGTGTCTTCTGGCGCAGTAGCGGAAGGAATGGTTAGGTTGGAGCTTCCAAAGCGACCCGATTCTGTTCATCTTCTGCAGGCGGCTGCGGCAGTTGGCCAGATGGGATTAATCCAGTTATATGAATCCAACTTCAAGCGCCACCAAATGCATACCGCGCAGGTCTTGTTGACTCACGATGATCTGCGTTCTAGGGAGCGCTATCTCAATGCGCGTGTTACGCTAAGAACCCTTATTGATCTCAACGTTATACCAATTGTTAATGAGAACGACACAGTAGTTACTGATGAGATTCGATTTGGTGATAACGATACGCTGGCTGCTTTGGTCGCTAATCTGATCGAAGCCAATACCCTGATATTGCTGACTGATAAAAATGGGCTTTTCAATCGAGATCCAAGGATGGGCGATGCTGAGCTTGTCGAGTCGGCTATGGCGAGTGACCCTGATCTAAAAGCGATGGCAGGACCGGCAGGGAGTATCGGTCGAGGTGGGATGGTGACCAAGGTTCAGGCAGCACAAATTGCAGCTCGAAGTGGTGCGAATACGGTGATTACTTCCGGACTGCAATCCCATGTGTTACGTGATCTGGCGCTGGGCAGTGTGTCTGGCACCTACCTCATGGCCGATCAACCATTGCTAGCTTCCCGTAAGCAATGGTTGGCGACATTACTACCCCAAGGAAAGTTAGTGCTGGATTCGGGGGCGGTCAATGTTTTAACAACACAGGGTAAGAGCTTACTCCCTGTAGGGGTCAGGAAAGTATCCGGGAGTTTTACTCGGGGCGATATGGTTTCTTGTGTAGATGTGAATGATCAGGAGGTCGCAAGGGGATTGATCAACTATAACGATGTGCAGTCAAAAGCGATCATCGGAAAGACCAGTAAGGACATTGAATCGGAGCTGGGTTTTGTTAATGAAGAAGAATTGATCCATAGAGATAACCTCGTGTTATCTCTATAAGAGGCTTATGATTGCAGAGCCTTTACTTGTGAGTTAAGGCGGGACTTGTGCCTAGCAGCCTTGTTCTTGCTTATAATGCCGTGGCTAACTGCTTTATCAAGTATTTTAACTACCGCATTGTAGGCACTGCTAGCTTGGTCGTAGTCGGCTGTTCCGATTGTCGATGCCGTTCTTTTGATTGCGGTACGCATTGCTGATCGTTGACTTGCATTGTGTCTTCGGCGCGTTTCAGATTGTCGTGCGCGCTTACGTGCCTGAGATGAATTCGCCACTTGGTATATACCTGACTGGTGCCAAAATTTAAGCGCGCTACTATGCCCATTAAGGTTAATTTTGTCAAACAAGATGTTTGAAACCCTGCATCATGGCTGAAGAAAAGAAAAAAGGCGGGCTGCTTAAGTCCAGCAGCCTAGTATCGGCGTTGACTATGGTGTCTCGTGTTTTTGGTCTGATCCGGGATATGGTTATTGCTTACTTTTTTGGTGCTAGCGCCGGGGCTGATGCTTTCTTCGTAGCGCTCCGTATACCCAATTTGTTTCGTCGACTCTTTGCTGAAGGTGCCTTCGCTCAGGCGTTCGTGCCCGTACTATCTGAGTATCGCAATCGGAAATCGAAAGAAGCCGTCAGGGCATTGATCGCTCATGCAAGCGGGACGCTCGGCCTTTGTCTCCTGGTGATTACGGTCCTTGGTGTTATGGGTGCCGAGTATATTATGCGCATATTTGCCTATGGTTATGTCTATCATGCGCATGCGGAGAAGCTCGCCTTAGCCACAGAGATGTTGCGTTTGACCTTCCCCTACCTGATGCTCATATCAATGACTGCGTTTGCGGGAGCGGTATTAAATACCTTTGATAGATTTGCAGTGCCAGCGTTTACCCCTGTATTGCTGAATCTTTCACTTATTTTGTGTGCAGTTTTTTTGCGGCCATACATGGATCAGCCGGTCATGGCGCTGGCCTGGGCGGTACTAATTGCTGGTGTCGCACAATTAACATTTCAGTTGCCATTTCTTGCGAAGGAAAGATTGCTGGTGACGCCAAAGTTTGATGCTCGAGATTCAGGTGTTCGAAAGATATTAATGTTGATGTTGCCAGCATTGTTTGGTGTATCGGTTGGTCAGATTAACCTACTATTGGATACCGTGCTTGCCTCTTTCCTAGAGACGGGAACGTTGAGCTGGCTCTGGTATTCTGATCGATTGCTGGAATTACCGCTCGCAATATTTGCGATAGCGATTGCGACTGTCATTCTGCCTGGCCTGTCCAAAGATCACGCAAGTTCGAGTCCTGCGGAATTCTCTAAGACGCTTGACTGGGCTATTCGTCTGGTACTCTTGTTGGGACTTCCTGCTACGATAGTGCTCGTTTTTCTTTCAGATACACTCATTGCAACGCTATTCTTTCATGGTGAGATGACCCGACGAGATGTAGACATGTCGGGTATGGCACTAGCGGCATATGGGGTAGGCTTGCTTGGGCACATGCTCGTCAAAGTACTGGCACCCGGCTATTTTGCCCGTCAGGATACCTCGACGCCTGTGCGCTATGGTGTTATTGCGCTGGGTTCGAATATGCTGCTTAACATGCTATTGATTTGGCACTTGAAACACACTGGTCTCGCGCTGGCGACGTCGATTTCTGCGTTCATTAATGCCGCGCTTTTGTTCTATGGGCTCAGAAAATCCGGTGTGCTGGTGTTGGAAAAAGGATGGTTTCGTTTCTTTGGGCAGGTGCTGCTCGCGAATGTCATGATGCTGCTGGCGTTATATTTGGTAACACCGGAAATAAATGTGTGGTTTGGATTTGATCTGGTTGAGCGGATCGCGATTATGCTATTGATCTGTTTGACTGGCGCGTTAACCTATTTGGCTTGCCTCCGGGTAACGGGGGTTACGGTTGGTGAGTTCGTTCGGTGATCCAATGCAGATAATTCGAGGTTTGATAAATCTTAAGGAACAGCATCGCGGAAGCGTGGTGACTATTGGGAATTTCGATGGCGTCCATTTGGGGCATCAGGCTATTTTGAAAAAAGTACGGGAGCGATCAATTGCTCTTGGTGTTACTTCGATGTTGATTTGTTTTGAGCCTCAGCCAAAAGAGTATTTTGCAGAATTCAATGCGCCGGCTCGCCTTACCAGATTTCGTGAGAAGATCGAGTTGCTTGCAGAGCATGGGGTCGACTTGGTGTTGTGTCTCAAGTTTGATGAGAAAACTCGAACCATAACTGACCAGGAATTCGCAGAAATTCTATTCGAGAAAATCAAAGCGAGTGCAGTGTTCGTGGGGGAAGATTTCAGATTCGGCAGTGATCGTGGAGGAGATTATAGGGATTTGCACCAACTTGGCTCAAAATTAGGTGTGCCTGTAACCAATCTTTATACACTAACTGTTAATGAAGAACGTGTGAGCAGCACTCGGATCAGAGAATGCCTAGCCAGAGGTGATTTCGAAATGGCAGAAAGTCTACTGGGTCATCCCTGTTCGATCTCCGGCAAGGTAGTGTATGGGCGGCAGTTTGGCAGGAGCCTGCTTGACGTACCTACTGCAAACATTCATTTGCACCGTGATCGTGCTCCTTTCGATGGATCGTATGCAGTTGAGGTGTCTGGTCTTGACCAGGTTTATCGCGGGGTTGCGAATGTTGGTGTTAGACCTACCATCGATGATGAAACGTTAAAGCCGATACTGGAGGTGCACATGTTCGATTTTGACGAGGACATTTATGGGCGGCAGTTAAAAGTCCGTTTTGTGCACGAGATTAGGAAAGAAGAAAAGTTTCCTAATCTGGATGCCCTTAAGGTGGCGATTACTAACGATATTCAAGAGGCAAAAAGTTTTTTTGATGCAAGGGCGGTGGTTTGAGCTATTTTTGTAACGCGTTGTTTCTGTTTGCAATGGATCAGGTGCTCAAATGGTATATGAGCGCGGTTCTCCCAGTTTGTATTCCCGGTAGATGCGAGTCGATTGAAGTACTACCTTTTTTTAAATTGACGGTTCTGCATAACAGTGGTGCAGCATTCAGTTTCTTAGCAGATGCCGGTGGTTGGCAACGTTGGTTTTTGGTTTCGGTATCTTCTGTTGTTAGTGTATTCGTGGCGGTTTGGTTATGCCGGATTCGGCATGAGCAAAAATTGTTGGCTGCCTCCCTATCATTCATCCTTGGTGGTGCTTTAGGAAATCTTATTGATAGGGCTTTACAGGGTTATGTCGTTGATTTTTTTGTTGTCTATTATCACCCCTACTATTTTCCTGCGTTCAATATTGCTGACTCAGCGATCACCGTTGGTGCAGTCTTAATGATTCTTGACATTCTGATTGTTAATCAAAAAAGATACGAAAGTGAGTAGTGAAACGCCAGTAGGTCCGGGCACCAGGGTGAAACTGCGCTTTGCACTAAAACTGGAAAGTGGAGAGGTGGTTGATTCAACGGGCGAAGATACTGCAGTTTTCGATGTTGGTGACGGAAATCTGTTGCCAAGGTTTGAGCAAGCCATGTTTGGTATGCTGCCAGGAGAGTCATCATCCTTACTAGTTACGAATGGCTTCGGTGAGCACAATCCGGAAAATATCCAGCGTATGCAAAAATCGCAATTTACCAATGACATGGATCTTAGTGAAGGGCTCATTGTTTCCTTCGCAGATCAACAGAAATCGGAGTTGCCAGGGGTCGTAGTGAAGGTTTATGAGGAGCACGTAGAGGTCGATTTCAACCATCCGCTGGCGGGCGAGGACTTAATCTTTCAGGTTGAGATAGTAGATGTGGAACAAGTAACCAACGATATTATCAGGGTGTAAAAGGTGGCGATTAATCTATATCTGGCGAATCCCCGTGGTTTCTGTGCGGGGGTCGATCGAGCAATTGAGATTGTCAATCGAGCGCTAGAAAAATTTGGTGCGCCTATTTATGTCCGACACGAGGTTGTCCACAACAGAACCGTTGTAGAAGACTTGCGTCGAAAGGGTGCGGTGTTCGTTGATGAAACTGAGGAGGTACCGGAGGGTGCCATTGTGATTTTCAGTGCGCACGGTGTAGCTAAAAAAGTTAAACGCGATGCAGAAAACAGAAATCTGCAAATTTTTGATGCGACCTGTCCGTTGGTCAGCAAGGTGCATCTGGAAGTTGTTAGGTTTGCTGAGCAACAACGCGAGACCATCCTGATAGGCCACGATGGACATCCTGAGGTAGAGGGAACACTTGGTCAGAACGAAGGTACCGGCTCGGAGATGTATTTGGTGGAGAATATTGAAGACGTAGAACATCTCGCCGTAGCTGATCCACAAGCGCTTTCCTATGTGACACAGACGACGTTATCTGTTGATGATACAAGATTGATAATAGATGCCCTACACGAGCGTTTTCCGGATATCAAAGGTCCGCGAAAGGAAGATATTTGCTACGCGACGCAGAATCGACAAGATGCAGTAAAAGAATTAGTAGAGAAATGTGATCTGATTCTGGTGGTGGGATCGAAGAATAGTTCCAATTCAAACCGATTGTGTGAGCTGGCGCGAATGTTGGGTGCGGCCGCCTACTTAATAGATGATGAAACAGACATAGATTCGGGGTGGATCAGTGATCCAATGACGATTGGGGTAACCTCAGGTGCCTCGGCCCCAGAAGTTTTGGTTAAGAAAACGGTCGATAAACTACAGCAATATGGTGCGATAGTTCACCCTGACGCTGAAACGCCGCATGAGGCAGTTGAATTTGCGTTACCGCGGGAGTTGCGGACAGATTAGGTAAACAATAATTTCGATGCAGTCACGCAATAACTTATAATGTGTGGTCTAATGCAAAAAAACAATTAAATCAAAGCCTTACGCTCTCATTGAGATCATGGTCGCGTTTTATGCTTATCTGAGCTATCTGGCCGATACCTATCGAGCTGAGATTACATTGGATATCAAGGCTTGTGGTATGGTGCTGAAAACACACTATTCCAATGGGTTGACCTATTTGGGTGCCTATACTAATACGATTTGTAACAAGAACTCACCCACGGAGGGTGAGGAGTGGGACACCATTCCCTACGAGACTTTGACAGGTACCGGATTTTGGTTCGTTAGATGCCGGTCGTAAAGTCCTGCTTGAATGATCATTGTAAAGAGCTTCACCAAACGGGTGATAAGATAACCTTGTAGATTTGTCACGGTCACCAGAAGTCTGGTTTTTTACGAAAGAAGTCGCTTACACTGGTTTGTTAGGACTTAATCGGGTCACTCGCAGAAATCTGCGCGAAACCACTAATATTGCTACACGACGAATGGTTTGATTGCCAGTGGCAGGCTTGGCTATGAAGAAAGCTTTGAACAATAAGCATATTATCGATTTTAAACTTGTTGAGCTGATCTTGACGATTGCATTTATTGCGTTGAGCCTGACATTGGCAGTCCCTGGATTTCAAGAGATTTTTGCACTCAAATAAAGAGCATCAACAAAGCTACTACAATATTGGCATTGTCATAGGTGAGGATTGTTGTTTGGTAGAGTTCCGGGCCGACGCGTCCAAACTTTAGTGCACCAAATTTTTGAAAGAAGCTGCACAGCAGCGAAGAAGAGATAAATATTTGCTGGAGATTATAGATCTTGAGGGTGGACGTACGTTATTTCCTTAGCGGATACTCAAAATTCTCTTCGATCGGAGTGATAATATATTTACTTATCCCAGCAGACCAAAGCTAAATATCTTAAGCCAGGAGCGTCCACTACTCTTGACTGATTGTCGTTTTAAGAAGTTTCCATCACTGTCCAGCGAGTCATGGTCAGGAAAATTGCTAGCCAATACTTGCAGAGCTTGGTCGGCTAGGTCGTCTAATTCTAGCAATCGATAGGCCTCCACCATAATGGCCAGTGCGTCTGGAACAGCTGTTGTACCTTGAAAATTTTCAAATACGTAACGTCCGCGGTTCACCGCAGCGATATAGGCTCCTCGAAAAATGTAGTAGCGCGCCACGTCAATCTCCGATTCAGCAAGGAGGTTCTTTAAGTACTTCATTTTCCTCTGTGCGTCTGGGACGTACTTGCTATTAGGGAATTTTTGTAAAAGTAGCGCGAAATCGCTAAAGGAGTCCCGTGCTGCACCTGGGTCGCGTTTGGTCGGATCAGTGGTCAGTAACATTGAAAGCATACTTTGATCTTCATCAAATGACGCCATGCCACGAAGATAGTAGGCGTAATCTACGTTGGCATGTTGTGGGTGTAGTCTGATAAAACGATCCGCCGCAGATCTTGCGGCTTCTGGCTGGGCGCTGCGGTAGTAAGCATAGATGATTTCCAATTGTGCTTGTTCTGCGTACCTGCCGAATGGGAAACGGGCCTCCAAAAGCTGAAGTGTTTCCACAGCATCATTGTAGTTTCCGCTATTCATTGCTGCTTGTGCGGCTCGGTAATACGACAACTCGGTCGACTCGCGTTCTTTGTCATCTTTTGAGCAACCTACCAGCGAGATGATCGTTAAAAGGAAGTATAAACTGTAGCGCATGATGTATTACCGGCTTGAAAATCGGATTATTTAACCATAGCCTCTATTTTGACCCAAATCACCCATTTTCCATGCCTCATATTCAGCGTCAGGAAGTTGTTCCAACGTCGATGGCCGACCAAAGGTTGGATCACATAGCAACCTCCTTGTTCCCTGAATACTCCAGAAACAGACTGCAGAACTGGATAAAGTCGGGGGATCTTCTTGTCGATGGCAAATCTCGTCGGGCAAGTGGCCGATTGCAGGGGGGTGAAAGGCTTGTGCTTGATTTAGAACTTGAAGACCTTAAAGCGCAGCCTGAACCTATAGATTTGGATATTGTATACGAAGATGAGGATCTAATTGTCATCAACAAACGAGCAGATATAGTTGTGCACCCCGGCGCAGGTAACTTTAGCGGAACGATGCTAAACGGTCTTTTGCATTACGAGAGTTCGCTCTCAAAGGTTCCGGGGGGAGGTCTTGTGCACCGTCTGGACAAAGGAACCACTGGTCTTATGGTGGTCGCGAAAACACTGGAGAGTCAGTTGAATTTGGTAGGTCAGCTTCAGGCGCGGACAGTAAAGAGAGAGTACGAGGCGGTAGTCTATGGTAAACCGCGAACGCCTGGAAAAGTCGATGCTCCCATTGGGCGACACAGAACAAAGAGGAAGAGGATGGCGGTACGCAACGACGGTCGGCCTGCCATCACGCATTATCGCATTACGCGACACTTTGTTGCCCACAGTCACCTGGAACTGCATCTAGAAACTGGTAGGACTCATCAGATCCGGGTGCATATGCAGCATCTCGGTTTCCCACTCGTGGGTGATGTTACCTACGGAGGGCACAAACGCAGGTTGTTGAACGCGGAAGGGCAGGAGCAAGAGGAAATCGATAACTTCGGTAGACCAGCACTCCATGCTAAAAAGCTATCGCTATTACACCCTGGTTTAAATGAGGAGATTATATGGGAGGTCGACACTCCGGACGATTTCTCTACCCTACTGAAAAACTTGGAGGTACATCAGTCGCGCACACAGCTTATGTAAAGCCCATAGAGATTTAGCCGCTGCAGTTGTCGCGCATTAACTCGCGAGTCTCTTCGTGGTGTTATGTTTTTTCTTCATCATTAAGGAATCTCGTTTCTAAATCCTCACTGAGTATCTTGATGATAGTGTATGACTCACGCCACGCTTGGTTCTGGGTCCCAATTAGACACTTGTCTGCGTTAACTCTTGCTAGTTTCGTCTTAATAGATGATTTTCCGTTCCCTGCAATAGAATCGGGATAGACTTCGTCACTAATTATTGGTGCGGTAATCTTTGTTAACTAATTGATTTTATGGATTTTAATTTCCGGTTTGCGTGGTCCAATTTGCTGGTATTATATTATGTGTCCCGCCTTGTATCCCCCTAGACTACGCTGGGAGTGTTTGGTTACACCGTTTTGGTCTACCCAGCTACATTATTCTGCAGCAAAAGCCGCTGAGGCCACTAAATGGTCAACATTAGCAATGTTACAAGCTGGTTTAACAACTTTAATTTTCGTATGTAAACAGCTATAAAATATAGGATTTTTTTTGATGTTACCGAAAGGCATGTCATATTTTGACAGGAATCTTTATTTCGGCACTAAAGGAAGTTTGACTCACATACGCCAATATCTCAGAATGCCCGGCCTTGCCCTTTGCGTTGGGGTATGGAGTCACTAAAAAATTCAGGGGAAAGACGTGGAAATGCTGTCTGGAGCGGATATTTTGATCCGCAGCCTTCAGGAAGAGGACGTGGATTATGTTTTTGGCTATCCTGGTGGTGCGGTGTTACATATATATGATGCATTATTTACCCAGAATAGAATTAAGCATATTTTGGTGCGTCATGAGCAAGCAGCCACCCATATGGCAGATGGTTATGCTCGTGCTACCGGCAGGCCCGGGTGTGTATTAGTGACTTCTGGTCCCGGTGCGACCAATGCAATTACCGGGATAGCAACCGCGTATATGGATTCAATTCCCATGGTTGTGATTTCGGGTCAAGTTCAAAGTCATCTGATTGGTACCGATTCCTTTCAGGAAACGGATATGGTGGGGATTTCGCGACCGATTGTTAAACACAGTTTCATGATCAAGTCTGCGCAGGATATTCCCCAGGTGGTGAAAAAGGCGTTCTATATTGCAACGTCCGGGCGACCTGGTCCCGTGGTGATTGACATCCCTAAAGATACGACTAATCCGACGGATTTGGTGCCCTACGAGTACCCTGGTGAGTTGGCGATGAGATCTTATAGTCCGGCGATCAAGGGCCATACTGGACAGATCAAGAAGGCCGTTTCCATGATGATGGCTGCGGAACGGCCTATGATTTATACCGGCGGGGGCGTTGTGCAGGGGAATGGCAGCGACGATCTTACCAAGCTGACTCAAATGCTTGGCTTTCCTATTACGAATACGCTGATGGGATTGGGAGCTTATCCCGGAACTGATAAACAGTTTCTAGGGATGCTTGGCATGCATGGAACCTTAGAAGCTAATAATGCGATGCACCATAGCGATTTGTTGCTGGCAATCGGTGCGCGGTTCGACGACCGCATCACGAATACGGTTTCTAAATTCTGCCCTTATGCAAAGATCATTCACGTTGATGTTGATCCTGCATCTATTTCAAAAACTGTCGTAGCGGATGTGCCGATTGTTGGCCCTGTGGATTGGGTTCTGCATGAGATGATCGAATTAGTTGAGCAGGCGCTACCGGAAAGGACTAAAAAACATACTTCCACGCTTGCCGAGTGGTGGGAACAAATAGAGGGTTGGCGAGCACAGGAATGTCTGGAGGTCATCAATGACTCCGATGGCAATATCATAAAACCGCAGCAGGTAATCCAGTCGCTGTACAAGTATACTAGCGGTGAAGCGATAGTGACGTCTGATGTGGGCCAACATCAAATGTTTGCGGCCCTTTATTATCCGTTCGACAAGCCCAGGAAGTGGATCAACTCAGGTGGTCTTGGGACCATGGGTTTTGGATTGCCGGCCGCAATGGGTGTTCAGATTGCGTTCCCGGAAGAGCTGGTGGTCTGTGTAACTGGTGAGGGTAGTATCCAGATGAATATCCAGGAATTATCTACCTGCGCGCAATTTGGTCTGCCAATCAAGATCATCAACCTCAATAACCGTGCACTGGGCATGGTGAAGCAGTGGCAGGATATGCAATACGAGGGCCGCCACTCTCACAGCTATATGGAGTCGCTTCCAGATTTCACCAGTCTCGTTGAGGCATATGGTCATGTAGGTATGAGAGTAAGTTCTGGTGATGAGCTCGATGAAGCTATGAAAGAAGCGTTGTCGCTAAAGGATAAGCTGGTATTTGTTGATGTTATGGTGGATCCGGAAGAGCACGTATATCCAATGCTGGTAGCCCCTAATGGATCGCTACGTGACATGTGGCTGAAAAAAGGGATAAGGACCTAATGCGAAGAATCATATCCGTACTGCTCGAGAACGAGTCAGGTGCTTTGTCGCGTGTCATAGGTCTGTTTGCTCAACGGGGTTATAACATTGAAACTTTGACAGTCGCTCCAACCGACGACGAGACTCTTTCCCGATTGACTCTCACGACGTTAGCGACTGATGAACAGATTGAGCAGATAACCAAGCAGCTGAATAAACTCATTGAAGTGGTGAAGCTTGTTGACCTTACAGAAGGTGAACATGTTGAACGTGAGCTTATGTTAATTAAGCTCAAAGTCAGTGGGGCGCAGCGAGCTGAGGTGAAGCGCACCTCTGATATATTTCGCGGTCAGATTGTTGATGTTTCCAACAACACCTATACCATTCAGCTAACTGGAACCTCTGACAAGCTGGATGCTTTTATGCGCGCTATCTCAGATTCTACTATTCTGGAGGTAGTGCGTTCGGGAGTTTCTGGTCTATCTAGAGGAGAAAAAGTGCTTACATTATAGTGGCGCATGGTGAAGACACGTAGGTATGAATCCATGGAAGACATAGAACCAGAGAATGATTCTTCTGTTACTTCGTTAAACGAGAGGCGCGGATTAGCCCGCGGGGTTTATCTGCTTCCTAACTTAATTACGACGGGTGCGCTGTTTTCGGGTTTTTACGCGATAGTCGCGGCAATGAGTGGGTCACTCGAGAGCGCGGCAATAGCGGTTGTTATTGCTGGCTTTCTGGATGCATTGGATGGAAGGATTGCACGCTTAACCAATACCCAGAGTGAGTTTGGCGTTCAGTACGATAGTTTGTCGGATATGGTAGCTTTCGGTGTGGCGCCTGCTGTACTAATGTTCAGTTGGGTATTGTCTGATCTTGGAAAGATTGGTTGGATGATTGCATTTTTTTATATGGCTTGCACTGCCCTGCGTTTGGCAAGATTTAACACCTCACCTGATGATAAGGTTTTCTTTGGCTTGGCCAGTCCAGCAGCGGCAGGCACAATGGCGACAACTGTCTGGACATGGGTAGATAATTCCGACTCGGTGCTGAGTATTAATTTTTCAGTCTTAATAGCCGTGTTTGTAACTGTTGCTGCACTGTTGATGGTTTCCAATGTACAGTATTACAGCCCGAAGAACATGAATCTAAAGGGAAGAGTGCCGTTTATCTATATGTTGGTTGTGGTGTTTCTCTTCGTCGTTGTGGCGATCTATCCGCCAGGGGTATTGCTCTGTATTGGCCTGATTTACGGGTTATCGGGACCGGTGCAGTCTTTACTAAGACACAATCAGAATCGTTCTCTCTCTGATACCTGAGTTTTCTGTAATTTTTCGGTATAAGCGACATCTAACAGTCAAACAATGACTAGTGTAGGAGTTATGGACCTGAAAATAAAATCTTCGCAGATTACGGATGAGTCCGTTTATCTCAGGCGTCGAGAGTTCATAAAATCGGCAGGAGTTGGCTTAATGTCATTTCCGTTCTTTGCTGGTGCAAGTGCTAAAGCACATTCGGAGAGAACAGTATTGCGCCATGATAAAGTCGTTATTAATTTCGCGCCAGATTGGATGACCAAAGCAATTGATCAGGCGCGTCCAGGTCTGTATTCCACTAGGGAAACGCCAACTCCCTATGAGTATGTGTCCAGCTACAACAATTTTTATGAATTTGGCACTGGCAAAGGGGATCCGGTTAGTAATGCGAGAAAGTTTCGTACAGATCCTTGGAGTGTAGAGATCGCAGGTGATGCTGAGAAAACAGGTACTTTTACGTTAGAGGATATATTGTCCCCGCACCACATGGAGGAAAGAATCTATCGGTTGCGTTGTGTTGAAGCATGGTCGATGGTGGTACCTTGGATTGGTTTTCCATTGGCAGATCTGGTCAAAAACTTTAAGCCACTCTCGAGCGCGAAATACCTGCGGTTTGAAACCTTGTATGACCCTGAACAGATGCCGGGTCAAAGGTCTTCATTTACATCTATTAACTACCCTTATGTTGAGGGTCTTAGAATGGATGAGGCCACCAACGAACTCGCATTTTTAGCCGTTGGACTCTATGGGCGGCGTTTGCCAGGACAGAATGGTGCTCCGTTGCGTCTTGTTGTTCCTTGGAAATATGGATTCAAGAGTATTAAGTCTATCGTGAAGATAGAATTTACCAGCATTAGACCGCAGACAACCTGGGAGCTTACCGCGCCAAGAGAATACGGATTTTATGCAAATGTAAATCCGGAGGTCGATCACCCTCGCTGGAGTCAGGCTACTGAACGTCGTTTGCCAGGAAAGCTTTTTAGCTCTAATCGTATCGATACGCAGATGTTCAACGGTTATGGTGAACAGGTCGCACACTTATATAGAGGAATGAACTTGAAGCGTTCCTTCTAATAAGTTGAATCTGTTAAAGCCGACTGTTTTCGTTCTTGGGGTCCTACCGCTTTGTTATTGCTTGTATCAGATAGGTGCAATATCTCTGGGATTTAACCATTCACTAGGCGCTGACCCAGGAAAGGCTATTGTCAGGTTCCATGGAGAATGGGCGCTGCGTTTTCTATTACTTACTCTGTGCTTAACTCCGCTTCGTGAATATGGCATTTGGAATCTCAAGCCTGTCATGAGAATGCTTGGTCTATTTAGTTTTACCTATGCGTTTCTTCATCTCCTCGGATATTTGGCGTTTCTGCTTGATTTTCGCTTCTCAGACCTGGCAGAAGACATCGTCGAAAGACCGTATATAACTGTTGGTTTTGTTGCATTCATTTGCTTAGTGCCATTAGCTATAACATCAAATGCGTGGATGATTAGGCGTCTACGACAATATTGGAAGCCCTTGCACCGCTTGGTCTACCTAGTACTAATCCTGGCTCTAGTACACTTTTTTTGGTTGACTCGAAGCGATTATACTGAAGCAGCTATTTACTCTCTTTTGGGGGTTCTCTTGTTGGCCATTCGAGCGAAAAGCTGGCTGAGCAAAAAGCGTAATTGAGGAGCCTGAGAATGGGAGAAAAAATATTGTAAGTTCCTTCTCCGGGGGCCTTGTAAACGAAGGTTCAGCGCGTATAATGCGCACCTCGATCAAGAGGATCGAGTCGAATCACTAGCAGTGTTTCGATGGTAGCTTTCCTAAAATGGGGAGGAAGCCAAACCGGGGGAATCAACTTTGTAATGTACCCGCTGAATATATTGCTCAGTGAGGGTGCTGTTGTGCTCCGGTTAGCTCTTTAAAAATTTGGAAACAAGCAATAGGTGTGGGTACTTGTTTGTTGAATGTCACTATTATTCAGCAGCAAGTTACCTAGATTGTGGTTTTCGCAATAGCGAAATAGAGCAATCTCAGCGGAAGGTCATTGACCGGAAGCTGACAATTTATTGAGTTAAGTCACGGCTCACGTAAGTGAACGTGACGAGATTACTTACTAAATCGTAACGAAGAAGGCCTTAGGGCTGGAATCGGACATGGTAATTTAGCGAGCTGTAAGCGGTTTGCGTAGCAAATCCGCGGCAATAGGTTTTTTGCTGATCCGTTAGGGTCAAATGCAAAAATACTGAAAGCCAAGGGCTACCATACCGCTACAAGATCTGCGAACTTAATTCGCAACTGTGAACTGAGGGAGTCTCAAAAGGGTGTCCTAAGGAAATCAGGAAAGCTTCAATATTAATTGAAGAGTTTGATCATGGCTCAGATTGAACGTTGGCGGCAGGCCTTACACATGCAAGTCGAGCGGAAACGAAGAGGTGCTTGCACCTCTGGCGTCGAGCGGCGGACGGGTGAGT
>MDTE01006273.1_pt1 | contig 45901 bp, 45 predicted proteins | sample 811231 | NCBI WGS metagenome assembly MDTE01 (sample SAMN05326651, study PRJNA326480) | marine metagenome | isolation source: seawater | place: Indian Ocean: Red Sea | collected 2010 | reverse complement strand
TTTGCTCTTCTTCTCTTGCTTTTAAATCAATATCTTTTCTATTTTGTTCCTCATCTCTCAATTTAAGGTCTTTTTCTTTGTTTCTTAAATCGTTTGTTAATAAAATAAGGTTCTCATCTTTTTTAATTAATCTCTCATTTTCTAACTTAAGCTTGTCTTCTTTAGACTTCAAATCGTTTTCTTTAACTTTTAATTCGTCTTCTTTTAATCTAATTTTATTATTTTCTTTTTTTAATTTTTCTTCCCAGATCTTAAGCTCTTTTTTTTCTTTAATAATCTCATTATTTTCCTCAAGTTTTTTTAATTTTATTTCTTTAATTTTTTTTAGTTCTTGATTTTTTTTAAAATTTACTATTGCACTGCTTAGAGACCTTGTTGTTAAAGTCGCTATCTTGGCTAAACCACCGCTACTTCTAGAGCTTACTCTTTTTTTTGTTTTAGTTTTTGTTTTTTTTTTGTAAGACATTTTTTTTAAAAAAATCTATTTGAACAAAGAAATTACAACTATTCAATACTAAGAATTAAAAAAAAAAAATTAGGTGGTTATATTGAGTTTCAACCTGTAAGTGTCTATTATTTCATAAATTGTCAATAATTAGATATTTTTTTTTGCAATAGACCATTCTAGACTTTAATAAGTTTTAGTGAAAAAAATTAATAAATTAATTATTGCTTGTGATGGGGAGTCAGCCAGTGGAAAAAGTACAGCAGCAAAGCTTATTTCAAAAAAATACGGGTTATTATTAATTAATTCTGGGCTTCTTTATAGATTTGCAAGTAAACTAATTTTAAATAATAAACCCAAGAACGTTATTTCATATTTAAATTCTAAATTTAAAACTATTTCATACAAAAAAATATCTAGACAAAATTTACATTCAGAAAAAATAAGTAATCATGTTTCTACATTAGCTAAAGATAAAAAAGTAAGAAATATAATAAACAATTTTCAAAAAAAAATTATTAAATCAAACAAAAAAATTTGTGTTGAGGGACGCGATATAGCTAGTAAGATTTTATCTAAAAATCCCAAATATGACATTGCATTTTATTTTAAATGCAACATTAATGTTGCAAGCTACAGACGATGGCTAGATCTTAAAAAAAGAGTTTCTTTGAAAAAAGTTAGAAAATCTCTTCAAAATCGAACTTTCATGGATAAAAAAAGAAAACACAGTCCACTCAAGAAAGTCAAGGGTGCTATTTTAATTCAAACAGATAAATTATCCAAAAAAGATGTTTTATTAAAAATGTCAAAAAATATTGAAAAAATAATTTAAATATTTTGATCTAATATTCTTTTTTAGGTTCCTCAATTGGTTCAGTTGTTGGGTTTAATTCAATTCCAGCTGGCGTGATAGTTTGGGGCATGGCTACAAACTGAGAATCAGGATTATCAATTGATTGTCTAATTCTCATTCTATAAATTCCATAAAAACCGATTAATGAATGAAAAAAACAACAAAAAATAAAAAATCCATTTTGACCAACTAAATCCATAAAGATAGAACATAAAAATGGACCACTCATAGCACCTAATCCAAAAACAAATTGCAAACCTGCTCCAGCGGCTACAAATTTATCTTTTGATATATAATCATTAGTATGAGCTAAAATTAATGAAAACATTGGTAGACTACAAAATGAAAATAAAATAAAAAATATGTAAAACCATGTTTTACTAGTTGCAAGACCATCGGGTAAATACATTTGTCTTGATACTAAAATTGTTAATAAACAGAATATCGCTGCGCCAAATGTACTGATAACAATTACTTTACGTCTATCATAAATATCAGAAATTTTTCCAACAGGAAATTGAGCTATTGCACCTGAAATAGCTAATAGAAATGTGACAATCGATATCTCTAAAATGGTAAAATTCATGCCAGTCGCATAAACTGCAAGTAGTGTAAATAAAGCAGACTGAACAGCTCCATAAAGTAGAGAGCTCACCATACCAAAAGGAGAAGCTTCATATAATTCATTTAATTTCATTGCTTTAATTCTTTTAAATGTGGGTGGTTTTTTCTTAGTCAATAAGATTGGTATTAATGCAATAGATGTAATTACTGAAATTAAAATAAAGGGTTGAAAGTTTTTCGGTGTACTAAAATTAAGTAAAAACATTCCAATTCCAATAGAGCCATATAGTATAACCATATAGATTGATAATACACTTCCTCTATTTTTATTACTCGATCTATCATTTAACCAACTCTCAGCTACTGTATAAATACAAACCATACTTACTCCAGTTAAAAACCTTAATATGAACCATATAAACGGATGAACTAAAATAGAATGAATTAGAATAACTAAAGAAGCTAACGATGCAAAAGCTGCGAAAACTCTGATATGACCAACTCTCGAAATTATATTAGGTATAGTTGCAGCACCTACAAAATATCCAACAAAATATCCTGACATCATGAATCCAGTCGCAGTCAAACTAAATTCTTCTTGTACAGCTCTTACACCTAACAATGAGCCTTGGAACCCATATGCCATCATTATAAAACTCATTCCCAAAAAAAGAGCCCATGAATTTTTTAAAACTTTAGTCATAAAATTTGCGGTATTTATCTGCGATGTATTATTAAATCAAGACCTAATTGTGACAAACTTAGGAATTCTTAAGTTTCAAAAAAGAGTGAATAGCTATAGTAATAACGATAATAGCACCACCGATTAGCGTTTCTGTGCTAGGTTGCTCTTTTATTATCAACCAAACCCAGATGGGACCTATGATAGTTTCTAATAGAAAAAAAAGATTAACTTCTGCTGCAGGTATAAATCTTGGAGCGATGGTTACCAATACAAAAGGTATTGCAACACATAAAATGCACATCAAAGGTACTATTATGATGTCTTTATTATCAAGAATAAAACTTTCTATAAATATTAATGCAAAGATAGCTACAAATAACTTACCAACAACTGCCGCGGGAACAAGGTTTTTAGATTTAGCAGATCTTATTGTTACTGCTCCAACAGCTAATCCAGTAGCTGTAATAAAACCTAATAAATCCCCATAAAAATTACCTAATTTTAAAGAGTCAGAAAAAATGAAAATTATTGCTAAGAAAGTAATTATAATAGATATCCAAGTTTTTCTATCAGGTGTTTCCTTTAAAAAAAATGCGCTAAAAATAGCTGATAACATTGGCGCAGTTGCTATCATTACAAGAGTATTTGCCACATTTGTATTTTGAATTGATACAACAAATGTAATATTTGTAATACTAAAGGTTCCTATGTAAATAAGCCCATGATATCCGCTTTCCATAAGAATTTTAAAAAAATTCAATTTATAAATCAGTAACATTCCAACAAAAACTGTAAAAAACGGAATTATACCTCTATAAAAAACTAAACCCCATGTATCGACGTTTGATAACCTTATAAATAGTGAGTCGGGTGTAATAAACATTACTGCCACAAAAGCGAGCAGCGATCCTTTTTGTTGATCTGTCAAATTATTCACACTTTTAGTTCTTTCCAAAAGGTTTTAGCAAGATTAATTCCTGATAAATCATAGAAAGTTTTTAATCCAGTTGGAGAAGTTATATTTATATCACCATTGAGTTTTTGATCAATAAAATCAACACCCGCAAAAAAAATCATCTGTTTTTTTAAATCTTTTGCAATAATTTTAGAAATTTTTTCTTCTAATTTAGTTAATTTCACAAGAGTTGGCTTCCCTCCTTTACTCATATTACTCAAAAAAGAATTTTTTTTAGGAACTCTAGATATAGAACCACATAACTTTCCGTTAATTAAGAAAATACGTTTATCGCCTTTACTGATTTCTGACAAATACTTTTGACACATAATGTATTTGTGTTTTTTTATAAATCTTTGAATAAATTTTAAGTCAAATTTGATTAATAAATGAATGTCATTACCTCCGTAGCTGTGGATTGGCTTTAAGACTACCTTTTTGTGATTTTTAATAAATGATTTAATTTCAGTTAAATTTTGGGAAAAAATAGTGGGAGGCATGTATTTTTGATATTTAATGGAAAAAAGTTTTTCTGAAATATTTCTTATTGAAGTAGGGTCATTTACAACTTTAACTCTATTCTTAATTGAATCTAGAATATATGTAGTTGAGATATATTCCAAGTTAAAAGGAGGATCTTGTCTTACTAAAATAAATTTACATTTGGTTAAATCTAACTTTTGTTTTTTCAATATATTGAAAACTTTTTTTTTTTTATAATCAAATTTTATGAAAAAGCCTTCAGCAAAAACTTTAGAATTTACTACTGATAAATCTTTAGGCTCGTAATAAAATATCCTGTATTCTTTTTTTTGGATTTCACAGGCTAAAAAAATACTAGTATCAGTTTTTGGATTAAGTTTTGAGGGATGATTTCCCTGAATTGCAACTATTTTATTAGTCATATAATTCATTTAAATCTTCATTCTCAGAAAATCTAGTAATCATATGATCTGCATTGGTTTTTTTGTTATCAATTATTCTTTGAAGATGTTTTAAAAATAAAGTTTCATTTTTTCCTTGTCTATTAATTATATCCCTATTTTCTAAACCTTTTTTTGATAAATCTAATAAAGTTGAAGCCCAAAAAAGAAGATCTTTACCCATTAACTGTGTATTAAATCCTTTTCGAGGAGCATCAAGATAAGCGTTAATAATTTTGTTTTTATCCCACTGTGAAATTAAATTATAAGTTTCATCAACATTTCCATATAAAATTCCCATATAAAAAGCTGGACCAGAACACAAACAGTCCCAACCACAAGTATCCATTGATCTAATTTCAATGTATTTTTTTAATCTATTTTCAGTAAATATTGTACTTAGATGTATACTTAGATCTCTTTCTGTCGGCAATCTATTAGAAATTTCATCAATTTTACCATTCATGAAATCTTTAAATAAATATTTCCTCCCTGAAATATAAACTCCTTTATTTTCAATAAACAGGATCGGAAAATTCATAACAAATTCTGCATAACTTTCAAAATTTAATCTATCAAAAAATAGTTTTGGTAATCCACCACGAGAAGTATTCTGCCAAACTTTTGACCTGTAAGATAAATAGTTACTATTTTTTTTTTCAACGATCGATGAATTTGCAAATAATGCAATTGAAATTGGAACTATTGAATTTACTATTTGAAATTTTTTTATAAAGTCTTCCTCAGAATTGTAATCAATATTCAATTGAGTGCCACAAGTTCGATACATCATATCTAAACTTGATTTACCATCTAATGGCATATCTTTTGTCATTAATTTATAACGAAGTTTTGGATTGTTGGGGACTTCATTTATTTTTGATATTGGGTCAAAACCAGTACTTACAATATTAATATTTAGTTTTTTAGTAACTTGCCTTAACTCAAATAAATAGTCATGAGACTCGGAGCATGCCTCGTGGATATTATTCAATTTTTCACCAGATAATTCTATTTGGTTTCCAGGCTCAAGGGTTATGTTTTTTTTTCCTTTATTTAATCCAATAATATTATCCTTTTCGTAAATTGGGTTCCAACCAAATTCTAGTAAGGCTGTGAACATTTCTTTTATACGTTTATAGTTTACTCTTGTATTATTTTGGTTATTAAAAAGAAACTTTTCGTGTTCAATCCCAATTTTAAAATTAGTAGTATGCTTAACCCCAGATTTAAAATATTCTATAATTTGCTCTTTTTTTGTAATCATTGAGTTTTGAATAGTAATTAATTAAAAAATTCAAAGTAAAGAGTAAGGTTTTCTTGCAAAGATTTTTCTAACTATTGGTTTAAAAAACTTTAATGAAAACGATTTATAATTTGGATCAAATGAATTTTGGTCATACTTTTCACAAAAATTTATAGTGTCTTGAAAGTATTTATGTCCTTTATATTTATCTCTTTTATTTTTATCTCCTCCTAGATGATGTGCATAATAATACATTTGGAATTCTCCATGTTTTTCAATTATCCAGTGAGTTTTTTCTGATACATACGGTTTTAAAATAGCCGCGGCATATTCAGAGTGATTCATTGGTGCAAGCTCATCCCCTATATCATGTAGTAAAGCTGCTACTACCATCTCCTCACTTTCACCATTTTTATAAGCTCTAGTTGCACTTTGTAAGGAGTGCTCTAACCTTGAAACTTGATAACCTTCTAATGTTTCTGTTAAAGTAGACATAAATTTTAATATTCTATCGGCAGTCTTACTTGCAAAGTTCTTTTCATGCTTATCTAGAAAGAGATAATCTGCTTTTGTACCATTTTTCATTTCTGTGAAACTTACTTTTTTCATTTAGTTATTAGATGCCGAACTCAGTAATGATAGTTGAGTGATTTTGTTATCACCAAGCTCATCGATTGGTTTGACAGGATAATCTCCAGTAAAATAATGATCAGTCAATTGTGGGTAGGTTTGATTTCTTTTTTCAAAACCTATCGCCTTATACATACCATCTAAAGACAAAAATTTTAATGACTTAGCACCTATATATTGACAAATCTCATCGTTATTTTTATTTGCAGCAAGTAATTCTTTTTTAGTTGGAGTGTCTACTCCGTAAAAATCAGGATACTTTATTTCTGGACAAGCTATTTTAACATGAACCTCTTTAGCGCCTGCGTCATATAACATTTTCACTATTTTATGGGATGTTGTCCCTCTTACCAATGAATCGTCAATCAATATTATTTTTTTGTTTTTAATTGTTGTTTGATTAGCATTCAATTTCAATTTTACCCCTAAGCTCCTTATTTTTTGACTCGGTTCAATAAATGTACGTCCAACATAATGATTTCGGATTAGACCTAGTTCAAAATTTTTTCCTAAATGTTGTGCAAAACCCAATGCAGCTGCATTGCCAGAGTCAGGAACAGGCACTATTATATCTGAGTCTATATCATTTTCTTTTGCAAGTTGAGCTCCAAGATTTTTTCTGTGCTCATAAGCTGTTTTGCCATTTAAAATACTATCCGGTCTTGCAAAATAAATATACTCAAATACACATGGCCTAACTTTTTTTGGGGGGAAGGGTTTAATACTTTTCAAATCGTTATTTTCAATAACAACTATTTCTCCGTTATCAACTTCCCTTACAAATTTTGCTCCAATAATATCTAATGCACAAGTTTCAGAGGATAAAACATAGCTATCTTTAAGTTTTCCAATCACTAAAGGTCTTATACCATATGGATCCCTAACCCCAATAAGAGAGGTTTGAGTGAGCATTACCAAAGCATAGCCACCTTGAATTTGAAAAATTGCCTCAACTATTTTATCAATCGTATTTGGTCTTTTTGACTTTGCTATAAGTTTAACTATAGTTTCGGTATCTGACGTAGTATAAAATATTGCTCCATCATTAACTAACTTATTTCTTATAGAAATAGAATTTGTTAAGTTTCCATTGTGTGCAACTCCAATACCACCAGCGTTTGTATCAGCGAAGAAAGGCTGCAAGTTTCTCAATATATTATCACCAGTAGTGCTGTATCTATTATGTCCAATAGCGTAATTTCCTTTTAATTTACTCAAAATTTCCTCTTTATTAAAATTATCACCAACTAAACCAAATCTTTTTTCTGAATAATATTTCTTACCATCAAAGGTCACGATACCGCACCCCTCCTGTCCCCGATGTTGAAGTGCGTGTAGACCGAGAGCAGTCAACGCTGAGGCATCTTTATTATTACTTATACCAAATACACCACATTCTTCTTTAAGTTTTGGATTAAAGATCTTCAATTTTTTCTTTAGAGTCTTTATATGTTTTTTCATTAGGAAATTCTTTTAATAAATAATTACTACCTTTTTCTAAATATGGAAAGATATATGATTTGTCCAAATTTATCGGCCATTTATCATAATTATACACGATATTTACACCAGAAAAGATAAATATAGAGATTATATAAGCTCTCACAAAGCCAAAAAAGAATCCAAATAAAGTATCTAAACTACCAATACCTGAATAACTAATAGCTTTACTAATACCTTTACTTATCATTAAAACTAAAAAAATAGTAATAACGAAAATGATTATTCCTAAAACAATATCTAATACATATTCATTATCAATAATATCTACAAAATATGGTTTCGTTTTTGGGAAAATTAGTAAAGTAATTATATATGCAAATAACCATTTAGATATAGACAAAATACTTAAAACGAAACCTTTTCTACTACATTTTATTAACGATAAAAAAGTTATAAAAATATATATTAGATCAATGACTGAAATTAATTCAAAAGAATCTTCCAAAAAACTTGGCATAAAGTTATTCTTCTAAAGGTTTAACAAATAGTATTAATGAGGGAAGTAGCGTTAGCACTGAAATCATCGCAAATAGCATTGCCAAACCAGTAAAAATTCCAAAATAAATCGTAGGTATAAATTTAGATAAAACTAAAATTGAGAAACCAAAAACAATTGTAATTGAAGTATTTAGTATTGCCCTTCCTACTGTAGAATGACATAAAGTTATTGTTTCATTATAATCTTTTGAATTTTTAAATTCCTCTATGTATCTATAAATATAATGAATGCTATTATCAACAGCTATTCCAATTGTTATCGCGGCAATCGTTATAGTCATCATATCTAAAGGGATCTCCATTAACCCAATTATTCCTAAAATAAAAAAGGCTGCAATAAAATTTGGAATTACACCAATTAAAGCTAATTTAATATTTCTAAATAAGATTAAAAACATTATAAATATTCCTATCATCACTAAACCTAAAGTAAGTATTTGAGATTTGAATAAGCTTTGAAGTAAATTATTAAATAGGATAAGTACACCTGCAAGTTTAAATTCATCTTTTTTTAAACCAATTTTATTTATCAAATCGGATTTAATTTTTTTTATCAAATCGTTTCTTCTTAAATTTTCTTGAGAGTCTATTATTCTTAAACTTATTCTTGCTTCATTATCCTTAATTGATATGTATGGATCAACTATTTCAGATTTAATGTTTTGTGGAATTTTTGAGTATAGCACTCCCATTTCTAAAGTTCCCAAAGGTTTATTGTTATTTAAAAGAGTAGCCACATCTATTATTGAGGAAAATGATAGAACTTTTCCGATTTGAGGTAAATTATCTAAATAATTATGAACTGATGCAATTTTATCTATTTTATCTTTTGTAAACCAATATTTTTCTTCATTATCATTATTCTCATTATCACCATCACCCCAGTTTTCAAATTCATCATCTTCTTGTGATTGAACTTCTTTTTTTTTTGGAAATTTTAAGATCACTTCAAGAGGTGTTGTTCCACCTAATTTTTCATCAATAAGTTTCATTCCCTTATAAATTTCTGTTTTTTTACTAAAATAATTTATAAAACTATTCTCAACTTCAAGTTTGCTAATTCCAAATAAACTTAATAAAATTATAATACCGGTAAATACAAAAATTAATTTTTGATAATTTTGAGAAATTTTTCCTAAAAATTTTGTAAAATTAGACTCTTTACTATTTTTTAAAGAAATTTTTTCCTTAGGGACAAGACTTATTAAACATGGAAGTAGAGTGAAGGTTATAATAAATGAAGTTAACAAACCTAGAGTCATCATCCATCCAAAATCGATGATCGGTTTAATTTCACTAAAAATTAGAGAGAGAAATGCAATAATTGTAGTCAGGACAGTGTATAAAATAGGCCAAAACATTTTGTTAGTAGTCATCGTAATTAGTTCTAGGATAGTTTTATCAGGGTAACTTTCACTGAGTTGTAAAAAACGAGTACTCATGTGAATATTCATTGCCATAGTTAAAATTAACATTAAAGCGATAAAGTTTGATGAAATTACAGTTACTTTCCAATTTAGTAAACCCAATATACCAGTCATAATAGTTACTGAAAAAAAACAACTGCTTATTGGAACAATAATCCAAATTAACTTCCTAAAAACAAACCACAAAGTAAAAACAATAAAGATAAAAACACCTAATCCAAAAACAATAATATCACTTTTTATAAACGACATCATATCATCTGCTATCATAGGAATTCCACCGAGATGTATTTTTCCTATATCTTCATAGCTTTTTATGACATCTCTTATTTCAATAATATTTTGATGATTTTGTTTTTTGATAAGATCTTTGGAAATCTCAATTTCTTTTTTTGTTTTGTTAGAAAAATCAGTTAAATCATTTTTTTTTAAATAAACTATAATACCACTTGTTTTACCATCTTCGCTTATAACAAAATTTCGGAAAACTGGACTACTAATAATCTCATTAAAGCCTCTATCTTTATCAATATCATCATCTTTTAAAGTTTTAAAATTTGTCAGACGTTCTTGCAACGGTAAATCAGTGCTATTTAATAAAGGCACATCTAGTAAAGTGATTACACTGTGAACCCAATCTAAACTTTGAATCTTGTATTTTAAACTTAAAAGATTATTAATGGATATGTCTGAGACCATCCCTTCATTAGGAGTGTAGGTCAATATAAGAAATTCCTTAGAGCCGTATCTTTCTGAAATTTCCTCTAAATATTTAAGATCAGGATCACCGTCAATGAGTAGGGTTTCAGAGGAAGCATCTAATCTGAAATCTTTTGAATAATATGCAAAACATATAAGTATTACTATCAAGATAGAAAAAACAGACTTTGGATTTTTGAGAACTAAATTATGATAAAATCGGGCTAACATTTAAACCCTTTTATATTTGAAATTATGTATTTTGAGTATCTTTAAATTTGGTGAACATTGCCTCAAACTCAAGCATTATATTTCCAGTTGGCCCATGTCTTTGTTTTCCTATAATTATTTCAGCTAAATTTGAAATCTCATTCATTTTAGCTTGCCATTCGGCGTGCTCTACAGTGGCAGGTCTTGGTTCTTTTCTCTCTAAATAATATGCTTCTCTATAAACAAACATTACAACATCTGCATCTTGCTCAATAGAACCAGACTCTCTTAAATCAGCTAATATTGGTTTTTTATCATCTCTTTGTTCTACAGCTCTAGATAATTGTGAGAGAGCAACAACTGGAACTGCCAATTCCTTTGCTATCGCTTTTAAACCTTGGGTAATTTCAGAGATTTCTTGAACTCTACCATCTTTATTATTAAAAGTACCTCTCATTAATTGAATATAATCTACAACAATCATTTCAAGTCCAAAAAGTCTTTTTATACGTCTAGCTCTATTACTAACTGCTGCAATACTAATTGCTGGTGTTTCATCTATATATAGTGGTAATTCTGAAATATTCTTTGAAGTTTCTATAAATTTATCGAACTGATCATCAGAAATTTTTCCTCTTCTAATATCATTTGATTTTATTCTTGATTGTTCAGCTAAGATACGAGTAGACAATTGTTCAGATGACATCTCTAAAGAAAAAAAGGCAATTGAGGATTTTTTTCCTTTATCTTGTAATTTTTTTGCAGCGTTAAAAGCTATATTAGTTGCCAAAGCCGTTTTTCCCATTGAAGGTCTTCCAGCAATAATAATTAAATCTGACTGGTGAAGACCTCCAAGCCTATCATCTAAATCTCTAAGACCAGTAGGTACGCCAACTATACCTTCATCATTTTTGTAAGCTGCAGAAGCCATATCAATAGTTTGTTTCATAGCTTCGTCAAATTTTATTAGAGATGAATTAAAAGAACCTTTCTCAGCTAAATCAAATAGTAACCTTTCTGAATTTTCTATAATATTTTGTCCAGATGTATTTAGGTCATTAAGTTTTGCATTATCAATTGTTTGTTCTGAAATTTTAATTAGCTCCCTTCTTACAAACATATCATAAATTATTTTTGAATACTCAGTAGTTTGTCTAGTTGAAGTAGAAAATTTTGTTATTTTTACTAAATATTCTGGAACGTTTAAATCGTCTTTTTCATCCTCAAAATAATTTTTAAGTGTGATAGGATTAGCAAGCATACCTTTATATATCAAACTTTCAATGGCACCAAAAATTTTCTGATGCATTGGATCATAAAAATTTTCACTTGAAATAATAGTATTTATTTCGTCAAATATTTCATTTGAAACTAAAATTGAGCCAATTACTGATTGTTCAGCTTCTATATTGTTTGGAAGTTCTTTGAATTTATCTTTAACAATACTTAATGTATTTTCCATTCAGAGAAAATATAGTAAAATTAATTATTTAAAATACAAATTAAATGCTGGGGAGAAAATTGTATAATTATTGAATAGTCTCAGATGATTCAACATTAATAGATATTTCTGCGTCAACTTCAGAGTGTAAAAAAACTTTTACCTTAAATTTGCCTAATGTTTTAATATCTTTTACCGGCTGTATCATTGAAGGCTGTATCTCTATTTTATCATTTTCCAAAATAAGTTTTGAAATCTCAGTAGGCTTAACCGAACCGTATAGTTCTTTATTTTCAGTACATAGTTTTTTTACTAAGTACTCTTTTTTATTTATTTGCTCTGCAATTTTTTTTGCTTTTAATTTTCTATCGTTATCTTTTTTATTTAATTCAGTTTTTATTTTTTCAACTTGAGCTATATTCTCTTTAGATGCAAATAATGCTTTTTTATTTGCAATTAGAAAATTTCTTGCAAAACCTCGTTTGACATCTATTATTTCTCCAATAGAGCCAATTTTTTTTATATTTTCAAGCAGAACGACTTTCATTTATAATAACGCTAAATTCCTTGCTCTTTTAATAGAAATAGATAACTCTCTTTGTTTTTTTTGGCACACATTCGTTACTCTAGAAGGTAAAATTTTACCATTTTCGGAAACATATTTTTTTAAAAGTTTAATATTCTTGTAGTCTATTTTTGGCGCTCCCTTGACTGAAAGCGGACAGCTTTTCTTAAATCTATATTTATTTGGTTGAAATAAGCTTAGTTTTGCAAAATTACTTTGCCTATTTTTCTTATTTCCACTTTGCTTCTTTGGCATAATTTAATTTTTTTTGTCAGAGTTATCTTTATTATCAAAATAATTAGTTTCAATATCAAATTTTTTTACTTTTACAGTCAAATATCTTAAAAGTTTTTTATCCAGAGCCTCATTTTTTTCCAACTCTCCAATTAGTTTTCCATTACCCTTTATCTTAAAGTGTATATAACTTCCTTTTTTATTTTTTTTGATTAAATAAGAAAGATTGATTAATCCCCAGTTTTCTGTTTTAACAACTTCTCCTTGATTTTTTTCAACAATTTTTGAATATTTATCAGTCAATTGTTTAATTTCTGCAGGGGAAGTATCTTGCCTTGCTATAATTGTGTGCTCGTATAAGTTCATTTAATTTTTAATTAGAAAATGAGGATATACTATTATAAATCTTCAATTACAATAGCAAAATGGTTAAAAAAATAGGTTTTTTTATATGATTTCAATAATTTTTCCGGGTCAAGGCTCACAATTAGTCGGTATGGGAAAAGACCTTTTTAATAAATTTGATTTAGTAAAAAAATTATTTAAAGAGGCTGACGATGTTTTAGAATTTTCTTTATCAAAAACTATTTTAGAAGGTCCTAAAAACTTACTTGATCAAACAGTTAATACACAGCCAGCAATATTTTTAATTAGTTATTCCATATTTAATTTAATAAAAAAAGAATTCAATATTGATCTAAATAAAGCAAAATACTTCGCAGGACACTCATTAGGTGAATATTCTGCATTATCATCAGGAGGTTACTTAAGTTTTGCTAAAACAATAAAACTATTGAAAGCTAGAGGAGATGCAATGCAAAACGCAGTACCAAAAGGAGAAGGAGGTATGGTAGCAGTATTAGGTACTTCAATTAAAGTTATCGAAAAAATTTTAAATGATAATAAGGATAATTTTAATGTAGAAATAGCCAATGATAATTGTGAAGGACAAATTGTATTAAGTGGCAAAAATAAAGATTTAGATAAATTGTTTCTTTTTCTGAAATCAAAAAATATAAGAAATATCAAACTGCCTGTGAGTGCCCCATTTCACTGCAGGTTAATGAGCAAAGCAACAGAAGTAATGAAAAATGAATTAGAAAAAATAGAATTTGATGATTCTAAAATAATATTGATTTCAAATGTAACAGCTAATGAGATAAAAGATAAAGATGAACTAAAAAAATTACTTATCGAACAAATTGAAAAGAGAGTTAGATGGAGAGAAAGTATAGAGTATATGATAGATAAAGGGGTTAATCATTTTATAGAAGTAGGACCTGGAAAAGTTTTATCAGGGCTCGTTAAAAGAATTAATAAAGATGTAAAAATAAATACAATTAATAATGAGAATGATATAAAAGATATCAAAATATGAATAAATTAGATAAAAAAAAAATAATTGTTACGGGAGCTACAGGAGGAATAGGAAATTCAATTATTGAGAGATTAAGCGAGTGCGGGGCTACAATTTTAGCTACTGGAACAAAGGAAGATAAGTTAAATGAATTAAAATCAAAATTTGAAAACGTAAAGATTTTAAAGTTTGATATTTCTCAAAATGACAAGATTGAAGAATTTATAGAAAATTCATTTAAAGAGCTTGGTGGTGGTCTAGATTGTATTGTTAATAATGCAGGAATTACAATCGACAACCTGGCTATAAGAATGAGCCTAGATGAATGGAGTAAAGTTATTAATATTAATTTAACTTCAACTTTTTTGATATGTAAATTTGCAATAAAAAAGATGTTAAAAAATAAGTCAGGGAAGATTATTAATATTACTTCAGTTGTTGGTCATACTGGGAATTTAGGTCAATCTAATTATACAGCATCAAAAGCAGGTGTTGTAGCAATGACCAAAAGCTTAGCAGTTGAATATGCAAAAAAAAATATAAATATAAATTGTATTTCCCCAGGTTTTATTGAGACAGCCATGACCGATAAAATAGATGATAAATTTAAAGAAATTATTTTATCAAAGATTCCCTCAGCAAGACTGGGTCAACCTAAGGATATAGCAAATGCTGTTCTTTTTTTAGCATCTGATCAATCTGATTACATAAATGGAGAGACAATACATGTTAATGGAGGGATGTATATGGCTTGACAAAAGATGTTTTTAAACTAATAAGAATTCATAATAATAAATAAGGATCAATATGTCAGAAGATATCTCAAACAAAGTAAAAAAAATCGTTGCTGATCATCTAGGTATAGATGAGTCAAAAGTTACTGACGAGTCAAGTTTTATAGATGATCTAGGAGCTGATAGCTTAGATACAGTTGAATTAGTGATGGCTTTCGAAGAGGAGTTTGGTTCGGAAATTTCAGACACAGAAGCTGAAAAAATATTGACGGTAGGTGACGCAGTTAAATTTATAGAAGGTAAAAGTAACTAACAAAGATTTGATGCTCTATAAAAAAGGTGGGATTATGGTAATACTATCATCTCCATCTGGGGCAGGCAAAACCACTCTTGTAAAACTCCTATCTGAAAAAAACAATTTTTTTATATCAACTTCACACACAACAAGAAAACCGAGAGAAAAAGAAATTAATGGAAAAGATTATCATTTTGTCTCTGAAAAAGAATTTAATAGATTAATTAAAAATGATGAATTTATAGAATATGCAAAAGTTTTTAATAACTTTTATGGCACTACCAGGACTCCGGTTATTACGAATTTAGAAAAAAAAAGAAATGTGATATTTGATATTGATTGGCAAGGAGCAGATCAAATCAAGAATAAAAAATTGGATTACAAATTAGTTACATTTTTTATATTACCACCAAGTAAAAAAATTTTACGTGAGAGACTTTCAAATAGAGATATGAAAGATAAGTTAATTGTTGAAGAAAGAATGAAACAATTTGATAGGGACGTATTGCATTGGATTAATTATGATTATGTAGTTATTAATGATGAATTGGATGAGTGTTTTCATAAGATCCAAAATTTAATAGATGCTGAAATTAATAATGGTTCAAAAGATTATGATAAAAAATACGTAATGAGACATATTGAAAAACTAATCTCTTAAATTTTCAAATTCTTTAGCCAAAAGATAATACGTCTCATTATCTAAATTTTGAGGTCTTAAATCTAAATCTATATTAAGCTTTTTTGCATATTCGATATTATTTTTAAATAATTGATTGTAGGGTTTTTTAATTTTTTTTCGTCGCTGATTAAAAAAAATTCTAGTTATTTTTTCTAGAGTTTTTGAATTTTTCAGTTTTAAATAATCTTCCTTTGGGGTAAAGACTAATAATGAACTTTCAACTTTGGGTTTTGGATTAAATGAGCATGGTTTTATATCAAAGATTTTTTTAACATTTAATTTCCAATTTGATATTACAGACAGTCTTCCGTAATTAGATTGATTACTCTTACTTATTATTCTGTCAGCTACTTCTTTTTGAAACATTAAAACTAATTTGCTAAACCAAAAGTTACATTTCAGATTTAATATCCATTTTATTAATATCTCAGTAGAGATATTGTAAGGGAGATTTCCAAAAACAATCAATTTATTTTCTGATAGTTTTTCCTCAGAAATATTTAGAATATCATCATTTATATAAATAATTGAGTTGTTTAGTTTTTTTTTTAATATTAAAATTAGATTATTGTCCTTCTCAATAACAAATAACTTTTTTGGTTTTTTTGCAAGTATTTCAGCTGTTAGGTTACCAGTTCCTGGACCAACCTCTAACACCTCCTGATTTTCTATCTCTGCACAATTTAAGATTAATTTGATAACATTTTTGTCTATTAAAAAGTTTTGTCCCAAACTTTTTTTTGGAATTACTTTCATTTATTTTGATCCAAAAATCTAATCGCTTTAATTAAACTTTTAGGATCAGATTTGTTTTTTCCAATCATTTCAGTATTTGGACCATGATCAGGAGAAACTCTTAAAAAAGGAAGACCTAATGTTATATTGATGGCATCAAATCCATAAATCGCTTTAATAGGTGATAAGACTTGATCATGATACATCCCAATTATAACATCGAATTTTTTAATATTCTTTTTTAAAAAAATTGTATCGGCAGGAAAAGGACCTGTTACATTAATTTTTTTCCTTCTTAAATTCTTAATTGCAGGAATAATTATTTTATTTTCTTCACTAGCCCCAAGAAAATTTTCACAATGAGGATTTAATCCTATTATAGCTATTTTTGGTTTTTTAGATAAAATTTTGTCAAAAAAATTTGATATTAATAATGATTTCACAACAATGTCATTTTTGCTCAATTTTTTAGAAACCTTACTTATTGGTAAATGAGTTATTATTGGTGAGATCGATAAATTTTCATTATATATCAACATACTGTGTCTATTTTGAATTTTGAAAGCTTTAGATAAATATTCTGTGATGCCAGGATATTTATTTTTTAAAAAATATTTTTTTGATATAGGCCCATTTATTAAACCTGAAATTTTATTTTTTTTTATTACATCAAATGCTTTATTAAAACATCTTTTAATATAATGATTTGATTTCGATGAAATTTTTTCAAAAGGTTTTTTGAAATTATATTTAATGTTAATAACATTAATTTTATTTATTATTAGATTGTCAAATTTATTTTTTTCGTAATTAATTAGATTTAAACCAACATTTAATCTCAGTTTTTTTAATTGTTGAACAATCAAATCATAAGATCCAATCAAAATAATGGGTTTTTTATTTTTGTACGATTTAAAGGATTTAACTAATATCTCTGAAAAAATACTATTAGGCTCACCACTTATAATAATTATTGGTTTAGTAACTTTCGATTTGAACATTTAATTTAATTTTATTGAAATATACTTGGGAAAATTGATCAAATTGTCTTGTTCTCTCGGACTCTATCATTTTTTTAAGTACCTTATCTTTATCTTGTTCTAATTTAATTTCTTTTTTATCATTCACAAATAATAATAAGAAACTTCCACCAATATTAAGCGGTTTTGAAACTTGATTTATTTCTACTTTTTTTAATTCATCTCTTATTTTAGTTGAAAGTTGACTCTCAAGTAATTTACCAATTTTTCCACCGAATTTAGCACTCTCTGAAATACTATATTTATTTGCAGCACTACTAAAACCGATTAATTCAATATTAGATTTTATTTCATTAATCTTTGCTGTTAACTCTTCTTGAGTTTTAGCTTGAAAAACAATTTCAGATAGATCATATTCGATTGATTTTTTGAAATTTAAATTATTTTGTGATATTTTTTTTTTTAAATTTTCCTCATCTATATTGATCTGGTCTTTATATTTAAGACCAATAAGTTGGTTCCATAAGATTTCAAGTTTAATTTTTTCTTTAACTTCTTCAACAGATAAATCAAAAGATTTTAAATAATTTTCAAACTCTTTTTCAGAACTTATGTTTAATTTTTTATAAAAATTTTGAAAAATATTATTTAAATAATCGTATCTATTAAAATTTTCTAACTCGTAAATTTTTTTTAATTCACTAGTTTTTATTTTTTCACGAATTAACGAGTCCTTTGCAATATTTAAACCCTCGCTCAAAGGAATCTTCTGAAGTTCATTATTCAACGCAATTAAATAGTTGTATTCTTTCTGAATATCAAAATTAGTGATTATTTCATTATTTATCTTATTTACTATCTTAATTTTTGTAGAGGCATAAGATATATTTTGTATTAAAAGAATAATAGAGATAATTAAGTAAAACGCTAATTTTTTCTTTAATTTATTCATTTATTTACTCCAGGTAAGTCTATTGATCCACCAAAAGGCATTAAGGTGATTGAGAAAAATAAACTTTCTTTAGGTTTTATATCTCCATCTTCATAATAATCTTTTTTGTATTCGATTCCTGCAGTTAAGCAATCCATCTTATACTGATAAATTAAATTATAGTATTCAGTTAGATCTGTCTTTTTATTTTTTCTTGTACGGAATTTTAAAAATTTATTATTATTAATTTCATATGACGTTTCATTTGATATAAAACTTTCATCTCCTACATCATTCGTTTCCTCTAAAAATTCAAAAGAAGTTACAAAATTGTTAACTTTAAAAAAAGTGTTAACCTTATGATAATTAAATTTACCAAAATTATTATCTGCTAAAAAGTCGTAATTAAAACCAAAATTATCATCAGGATTTAGGTTAAGTTGGCCAACGATATTAGATGTTTTATTTCCAATTGAACTCTTTATAGGAAGATCTTCATTCTCCTCATCTCTAAATGAAGATGCGAGATTAAACGAAAATAACTCTTTATCACTCAATTTATCTAATATTTTGAATTCGTTTCCTAAAGTTATAGAATTTTTACCCTCTAAAGTTTCATTAGACGCTATTCTGTTTATTGAATAGATATTATTATAATCAATCATCCTATCTGAACCTCTGATATTTTTATTATTAGACGGATTTAATTTAGCCACAAATATTGGAGTGAAAAATGTATTAAATTTTTTACCATCTTTTTTTAATGGTAATTTTGAATTAAATTGAAAAATCCCTTCAAAGTTATGCTCTTTTTTATTTTTTAGACTCGCTGAATTCTTAGAGTCCGCATTGAAATTTTTAACCTGAAACTCATAATTACTAACAATTCCCATATCATTAATTAAATCTAAGGACTCATATGAGAAATTGTTTACCAATATTTTTTCATTAATGTTTGTATTATAAATCTTGTTATAGCCTATGTTTGTCATTGATAAAGATCCAGGAAGCTTTGTGTTAAAACTTTTTGTAACACTAAAATTTGGTAAAATAAATTCATATTTATCACTATCTTTTTCTTCAGTTAAGTCCTCAAAAGCTTCACCTGAAATTGAAAGATCTAAATCATCACTAGTTGCGTTAAAATCAAGTTTTGATGAAAGAGTAGTTTGAGAACCTATTATTGGTGAATTTAAGTTATTATATTTTAAATAATCATCATTTGATGAAAACTGTAATTCTAAATTAAATTCCGAAAAGTTAAAATAATCAAATTCAGTTTTAAAAGACGATTTAGAAAAAAAATGTGTTCTTGAATTATTTGAGGGTATTAAAAAATCTCCACTTTGGATACTTGAATCAAATATATGATTACTATTTTTAGTCAAAAGTCTGTACTCTCCCTGATAAATATTTTTTTGTTTATCATAAATTCTCGGAGAAAAGGTAAAATCAGAGTTTTCAGATATTTCAAAAAAATATGGTATTTTAAAATAACTATTTGAACTTGCAGCTGAAATAGATGGAGTTAGAAAACCAGATTGTCTTTTTACAGTCGGATCAGGATGAAAAAATTTTGGAAAGTACAAAACTGGGATATCAAAAATTTCTAATTTCGCATTATCATACGTAACGGTTTTTTTATATGGGTCATGTTTTACTTTTTCTGCTTTAATTAACCATGGTGGGCAGCCATCTCTTTTCTCACAACTAGTATAAACAGCTTTGTTAAAAGTTGATATTTTATTTTCTATATTTAAAGAGTTACTTTTTATTCGAGGTAAGTATCTTTTTAATGATAATTTATTATCTTTATTTACAATAATATCTTTTCCTAAAAGTTCTTTATTTTTGTAGTCGTAATACAGATTTTTAATTTCATAAATATTTAGATCTTTATCTGTTAAAAGAACGTTTTCAGTTATTATTAAATTATCTTTAATTCTTATAATAAGGTTTTCTGTGTTTAAAGAGTTTTCATCATTATCTTTAATTTCAGTTTTTTTTTCAGACGAAATTTCCTTTTTAAGTCTATTAAACAAAATATCAGACGTATTAATAAAGTATTGATCTTCTTTTTTGATTTCTGTAGCACCTTCCGATAAAATTAGATTCTTTTTTTCGTAGAATACTATTTTAGTAGCATTAATTGTTATTTTGTTTTCTTCATCTATTAAAGCAACATTATCATAAATAGTATAATTTTTTTTTTCTTTATCTATCAAAAGATTATCACCATATATTTCTAGTCCCTGACCGTCTTTGATAACTATATTATTGGACGCTTTAATTAGTGTCTTGTCGTTAATTTCAATATTTTCTGCCTCAAATTTTATTTCAGATCCAAATAACCCAGGAATAAAAATAAAATTGAAAAGAATTATAATTTTAAATATTTTTAAAAATTTATTTCTCATTTATCCTGACTAAATTCATGGTAACAATCATAAGAATTATTATTTGTGGCCCCCAAATTGAAAACAAATATGGAATATTTTGTGTTTCAATTACTACGTTGAAAAAATGATTTATATAATAAATAATAACGGAAATTAGAATTCCTAAAGTTATGCTAAATATTTTTGATTTATTATATTTAATTTTTAGCATTAAAATCGATGCAATACAGACCATAAGAGTTAGATAGATAGGGTATGAATATAGTTTGTGTTTATAGCCATTAATTACCTCGGTGTTATATCCTAATAATTCATAATCCTTTTTCAAATCTTCAAGTTTGAAGATGTTTAAAGACGAAAAATTTTCAAAAATTGATAGAATTTTTTTAATATTAAAGTTTGAATAAAATTCAACCTGTTCATATTTTTCTGTAAAATTATCCGTGTTAACAACAACATCTTCTAATAACCAATTATTATCTTTAATTTTGGCTTTTTTTGAGATTATAATTTTTTTTAAGTTGAAATTTTCATCAAACTGAGAAATTGATACATCTAAAAGATTATCATTTTCAATTTTCTCAGCATTAATATAATTTGTTGAAAGATCAAATTTATCTCTAATCCATAAACCATTCCCAGTCACCACTGCTAGATATTTATCATCTTTAGTGTATTGATTTTTAATTTCTAAGTAAAAAAATTTTAGATTGGACGATACATTATAAAAAATTATAATCATAAATAATCCAATAATAAATGTAATTAGACTTATAATTTCAATGATTTTAAGATTTGTTATACCGTAAGCCTTGTAAACTACCAATTCATTACTCTCAATAATTTCTACAAAGAAAAATATCGCACTTATTAAAATGATAAAAGGAAGTATTTCAAAGAAAATTGAAGGGGCGTTTAATAAAGTTAAAAAAACTGGAAGCATAATTTGACTATCACTATTTTGAAGAAATTTTATTTCTTCAAATAAATTCATAATAATTATCATAACAAAAAAAACTGCACTGACTTTTAAAAAATTCAAAATATATTTTGAGTATAAATATTTTTTATAAACTGAAATCATAAATTATCGAAATCTTATCTTTCTGTATAATATAAAATATTGAAATAAAATTATTAAGATCAAAGAAATAATAGATAGTTGAAAATTTAAAAAACTCTTACCTGAAAATGAAGCAGATAATTCAGAGAAAATTAGGATAACAGCTCCTAATATAAATGTAAATGATCTATAGTATTTGTGATTTATACTTTCTTTTGAAAACAATAAGAGAAAACATGCACTTATCGCGACTGCAATATAATAAAAAGGTTTTACAAATCTTTTGTAAAGCTCTTGCTGTAAAATATTAAAAGATGATTCATTACAATCAAGTATATGATAATATGATTGATCATTCAAAATATGAAAATTTATATAACAGTTTACTAATAAATAAGAATCTTTTTCCTGTATTTTAAAATCTATAATTGATTTAGTTAAATATTTACTCAGATCAATGGTTGTGCTTCTAAAATCAAAAGCTGTAATATTATCTTCATTAATATTTATTATTTTACCATCTGTCAAAAAAAGTGATCTTTCCTGATTAGTATTTTTTAGTATACCTTTTGAAGCATAAATAATTTTTGTATTTTTCAAATCTTCTACGTCTTTTAAAAAAATATTTTTGTAATTATTTTGGGTATCTTTTTTTTCAACATAAATTGTGAGTTTTTCTACTGTGTCAATAAATTTTTTTTCATTAATCAGTGATGGGAAAAAATCAATACTAGAAGTTTGTATATATGTTCTTGCTTTGTTTTGGCAAAAAGGAATTACTACAGAATTAAGAAATATTTGCAGTATTAAATATATTATTGAGTATTTTAGGACAATATTTAAAAAATTTTTCTTATCAATTCCATTAATCCAAAAAATTTTTAATTCATTTTTATCCTCCGAATTGTTAATGGAATAGCAGATTGCGACAAAAAAGATAAATGGCATCAATCTCGAGATTATTTTTGGCAGATTCAGTAATGTATATTTTATATAAACTAATAAACCGTGGCCATCTTCGGTAACAAAATCTAAAAAATTAACTGCTTGAATTACCCAAACAATTATACTTAGGCTTAATAAACAGATAAAAAAAAATTGAGTGTTATCTAAAAAAAATTTCTTAAAAATTAAGTTTTTATTGTAATTAATCATTTTTAATCTATAAAATCTCTTTTTAAATACAACCTAAACTACATATATATTTAAAATGTCAATAAAAATAAGTATTATTAACGATATTAGTAAATAATGGATCAAAAAATATGCCAATTCAAATTAATTTAAAAAAAAATAGTATAAAAAAACCTATAAATAACCTTGTATTATTTACTGATCAAAAATTTAATACAAATCATATTAAGAAATATATTTCTAGCAAAGAATTATCCTATATAGACGATTTATTAAAAACTAGTGATTTGAAAAAAAAAATCTTAGTTTTTGAACTTAGCTCAAAAAAGAGAGTGATTTTGATTTCAATTAAAAAGGATCTAAAATCATCAGATATAGAAAATTTAGGTGCTGAGTTTTTTGTTAGAATAGATCAAAATAAAAAAGAGGATTATTACATCAATACAGATAGCGTAAATATTAGATATGAAAATTTTATTGGGTACTTTTTGCATGGGTTAAAATTAAAATCTTATAAGTTCAATAAATACAAATCAAAAAATCAAACAAAACTTATTTCAGTCAATGTAGTTGGAAATAAAAATAAACCTTCTTTGCAAACACAACTAAAATTTAAAGCATTAGAAGAGGGAACTTTTTATGCAAGGGATTTAGTTTCTGAACCAGGTAATGTTTTACATCCTGATGAGTATGCAAAACGATTAAATAATCTAAAAAAAACTGGTCTCAAAATAAATATTTATGATGAAAAAAAATTAAAGAAGTTAGGTATGAATGCACTACTTGGTGTGGGTCAAGGAAGTATAAGAGGATCATACCTTGTTACGATGGAATGGAATGGATTAAAAAATAATTCAAAACCATTAGCATTCGTTGGAAAAGGAGTTTGTTTTGATACTGGAGGCTATTCACTCAAACCAGCGAAATTTATGGAGGATATGACTTACGACATGGCAGGTTCAGCTACAGTTGTAGGCTTAATGAAAAATTTAGCATTAAGAAAAGCTAAAGTAAATGCAGTTGGTGTAGTAGGACTTGTTGAAAATATGGTTAGTGGAAATGCTCAAAGACCAGGAGACATCGTAAAATCATACAGTGGAAAAACAATTGAGATTTTGAACACTGATGCAGAGGGTAGATTAGTTTTAGCTGATGCTTTAACTTTTACTGAAGAAAAATTTAAGCCTAAGTTTATAATTGATTTAGCAACTCTGACAGGAGCTATTATTGTATCTCTTGGATCAGAATATGCTGGCCTTTTTTCAAATGATGATCAATTATCAAAACAAATTTTTACTGCAGGAGAAAAAGTAAATGAAAAAGTTTGGAGAATGCCCCTTCATAAAAATTATGATAAACTTATGAATTCAAAAAATGCCGATGTACAAAACATAAATTACGTTGGTGGAGCTGGTTCAACAACTGCAGCTCAATTTTTACAAAGATTTATATTAAATAAAACTCCCTGGGCCCATCTAGATATCGCTGGTATGGCTTTTTCTAAATATGGTGGGGCTTTAAATTCAGGAGGTGCGACTGGTTTTGGAGTTAGATTATTAAATCAATTAATTGAGGAAAGCTATGAGTGATATAGAGCAAACACTTTCAATTATTAAACCAGATGCTGTTGAGAGGAGTTTAGAAAAGGAAATTAAAGAAATTTTTATAAAAAACGGATTTTCAATTATTCAAGAAAAAAAAATTCAAATAGAAAAGAATGAGGCCGAAAAATTCTATAAAGTTCATGAGACAAAACCTTTTTATAACGACCTTTGTTCTTATTTATCTTCAGGCCCAATCGTTGTTATGATTTTGGAAAAAATTAATGCAGTTAAAAGTAATAGAGAATTAATGGGCTCAACAAATCCAAAAGATGCAAAAGAAGGATCCATTAGAAAAAAATATGGGATTTCAATAGATAAAAATTCTGTCCATGGATCAGATAGTATCGAAAATGCAAAGTTAGAAATAGATTTCTTCTTTAAAGATTAGTAAAAATTTTCATTATAGCTTTAGGATAAATCTTATGTTCATTTTTCAAAACTTTTTTTGCCAATGAAAAAGGTGTATCTTTCTTTATAATTTTTACTTTTTTTTGTAAAATTATTTTTCCTGAGTCAAGTTTAGAGGTTACATAGTGCACAGTGCAGCCAGAAAATTTATCTTTATTCTTGATTGCTCTATAGTGGGTGTTCAAACCCTTGTATTTAGGTAATAGAGATGGGTGGATATTAACAATTTTCCCTTTGAAGTTTTTTATAAAATTTTTTGATAAAATTTTCATAAATCCAGCTAAACAAATAAAATTAATTTTATTCTTTTTTAAATAATGAAGAATTTTTTTTTCGTCTACTAATTGATTTTTGAATTTAAAAATTTTCTTTTTTATTTTGTATTTTGTAGCATATTTAAGACCTTTTGCTTGTGAATTGCTGGAGACAAGAAGAGAAATTTTAATAGGGGATTTTTTGAGTAAAGAAAATTTAATTAAATTTTTAAAATTTGATCCAGTTCCAGATATAAAAATTGCAGTATTTACTTTACTTAAACCAGTGAATTTTATCATTAATCTTAACTTTTTCTTTTCCAGAAGATATTTTTCCAATGATATAAGGTTGATATTTTTTATCAAAAAATTTTTTTACTTTTTTGAAGTTTTTTGATTTTATAATCAAACAAAATCCAACTCCACAATTAAATGTTTTTAACATTTCCTCATCACTGATATTATTTTCTTTAAGCCATTTAAAAATCTTTAATGTATTAATCTTTTTTAGATTAATTTCAGCACATAAATTATTTGGAATTATTCTTGATATATTATCTTTAATGCCTCCCCCTGTAATATTAGCACAACCATTTATTAAATCTTTATCTATTAATCTTAAAATTTCTTTAACATAAATTTTTGTTGGCCTTAATAATTCTTTTTTTAAAAATTCATTTCTTTTGATATTAATTTTTTTTTTCTTCAAAAGATATCTTATCAAAGAATATCCGTTTGAGTGTAAACCACTTGATGGAACCGCAAGAACTAGATTACCTTTTTTTATTTTTGTTTTATTCAAAATTTTTTTTTGGTCAACTAGTCCTACTGCAAAACCGGCTATATCAAATTTATTCTTTTCATAAGTACCGGGCATTTCTGCTGTTTCACCTCCGACCAGCTCACAATTAGAAATTTTACAACCTTTAACTATTCCACTAATTATTGCTTTTAACTTTTTTAAGTCAATCTTATTGATCGATATGTAGTCTAAAAAGAATATAGGTTCAGCTCCTTGCACAATTAGGTCGTTTACACTCATAGCAACTAAGTCAATACCTATTGTATCAAATTTGTTCAAAAGGTTTGCGATCTCAACTTTTGTACCAACTCCATCTGTACACGCGACTATTTTTGGATTTTTAAATTTATTTGGGATTTCATCTATTGAACCAAAACCTCCAATTTTGTTAAAACTTGAATTAACTTTATTTTTTTTCGATATATTTGTTATAAATTTTACAAATTTTTCAGCAGCTGGAATGTCAACACCACTTTTTTTATAGGTAAATAAGTTTTTATTCATTAATATAAAGTATGAAAAATAATAATATTTATATTCATATGAAAAATATATATATTTTTTTTATCTTTCTATCCCTATCAATATTTTTTTTTTCCACAGCAGAATTAAAAGCTAAGCCTTTTCACATTAAAAATATAGAAATATCAAAGCCATTTATGTTAAGTTTTGATAAAAATGAGGTAATCAACGAGGGTTTCAAAAAGGCCTTTTTTGAATTGATTTACCTAATAGTTAATTCTTCTGAGCAAAAAAAATTTAAATCAACAAAGCTGAATGAGATTAAAAGCATGATTAATTCCTTTACCATTGAAGAAGAGAAATTTATAAATGATGTTTATTATGTTAATTTAGGAGTTTCGTTTGATAAAAAGAAAGTTTTTGAATATTTGGAAGCTAAAAATACCTTCCCATCTATACCGGATAAAAAGAAATTTTTATTTATTCCTATTATTATTGATGAAAAAATAAATGAGTTGTCCATATTTTCAAATAATCAGATTTTTGATAATTGGAACGAAGAAAATAAAAGTTATTATTTAATTGACTATATTTTGCCTACTGAAGATCTTGAGGATTTAGATCTTTTGAAAAGTAAATATGAATTTATTGAACAATATGATTTTAAAGAAATAATTAATAAATATGGCTTAAAAGAATCTATAGTGGCTTTAATATTTAAGGATAAAGATGGCTTAAGAGTTTTGTCAAGAATTACAATTAAGAATAATATTAATTTGAAGAATCAATTATTCAAAAATGTTAATATCGAAAGTGAAGATCAAATTAAAGAAGTAATTGAAAAATTAAAAACTATTTATGAGGATTATTGGAAAAATTCAAATCAAATAAATACGTCTATAAAATTAATTTTAACACTTAAGGTTAGTAATTATGATAATAAAAAAATTTCAAAATTTGAAAATATTTTAGATGAAACAGATTTTGTATATAGCTATCAAATTTCTAGTTTTAATAAGGACCATAATTATTATAAAGTAATTTATAACGGAACACCAAAAGAATTTTTAAATACTATGAAAGAATATAATTATACTTTTGATACTCAAAATAAAATTTGGTCACTTAGATGAATGAAATAAATCAACAACTGATAAAATTTAATCAGAAAAAGGATTTTAAAGAAGATGATTTTTTTGTTTCTTCAAGTAACAAAGCTGTTTTCAATTTTTTATATGAATGGCCTAAATGGCCAAAAAATTTTTTAAATATAAGTGGTGAACATTATTCGGGTAAATCTCATTTAACCTCAGTATTTATTAATAAATATAAAGGTATAAAATTTAATGCTAATGAGTTAAATAATGATGATTTAGATAGAATTAAGAATTATCAGAATATAGTAATAGAAGATTTTAATAAAGAGGTTAATGAAAATTTAATCTATACTCTTATAGATTTAATTGAACGTAACAGTAAATATTTAATAATTACTTCTGTGGTGCCGATCGTGAATATTAATTTTAATTTAAATGATTTAAAATCAAGATTAAAAAATTTTATTTTATTAAGTATCAAAAATCCAGATGATGAACTAATATTTGCTTTGATATTAAAAAATTTATCTGACAGGCAAATTTCTTTAGATAAAAAATTAGTTGATTTTATAGTGAAAAGAATACACAGATCGTATAGCAAAATATTTGAATTTATATATAAGATTGATGAGTTAAGCTTAAAGAGAAAAAAATCAATTAATGTAAAAATAATTAAAGAAGTTTTAGGAGAATAGTGAATAAATACAGAAGTCATAATTGTAACGACTTAAGAATAAAAGATGTAGGAAAAAAAGTTCTTTTATCTGGATGGATCAATAAAAAACGTGACCATGGAAACATTTTATTTATTGATTTAAGAGACAATTATGGCATCACACAGTGCATTATAGATAAAGAAAACCCTAATTTTTCTTTGATTGAAAAAATGCAACTTGAAACCGTCGTCTCCATTGATGGTAAAGTTGTGAATAGGTCTAAAGAAACAATCAATAAAGAGATAAATACTGGAGAAGTAGAAGTATCAATTGAAAATTTAAAAGTTTTGGGCAAATGTAAAGAGCTACCACTCCCAGTTTTTAGTGATCAGGAATATGCTGAAGAAATTAGATTAAAATATCGATTTTTAGATCTGAGAAGAAAAAAAATTCATGAAAATATAATTTTAAGATCCGAAGTAATTTCATTTATCAGAAACGAAATGAAGAGAAAAGGTTTTTTAGAATTCCAAACACCCATTCTCACCTCTTCAAGTCCAGAGGGTGCAAGAGATTTTTTAGTTCCGAGTAGATTAAATCCAGGGAAATTTTATGCTCTCCCACAAGCACCACAACAATTTAAACAACTTATAATGGTCTCTGGTTTTGATAAATACTTTCAGATTGCTCCGTGTTTTAGAGATGAAGATGCGAGATCAGATAGAAGCCCAGGAGAATTTTATCAATTAGATCTAGAAATGTCTTTTGTCGAGCAAGAAGATGTTTTTAAAGTAGTAGAGGATTTAATGGTAAGTACTTTTATGAAATTTTCTAATAAAAAGATTATGTCCAAAAAGTTCCCAAGAATTACGTACTCAGAATCTTTGTTAAAATATGGTAGTGATAAACCTGACTTAAGGAATCCTCTACTAATAAATGATATTACTAAAATTTTTTTAAGGGACGATGTGTCTTTTGAAATTTTTAAAAAACTTGTAAAGAATGGATCAAGCGTAAGGTGTATTGTAACAAAAAAAACTCATAATATGCCAAGAAGCTTTTTTGACAATATTGACAAGTGGGCTAAAGAACAAGGAGCATCGGGATTAGCGTATTTTACAATTGAAAAAGAAAAAAATATTACAGCTAAAGGACCTGTGGGTAAATTTTTTTCAGAAGAATCTTTGAAAGAAATTATGAAAATCACAGATGCAGAAATAGGAGACAGTATTTTTTTGTCGTGCGGCAATAAAAAAGAATTAGAAAATATCACATCTTTAGCTCGAGATAAAATTGCAAGAGATCTTGGTCTTATCGATGAAGACAGTTTTGCTTTTTGTTGGGTTGTTGATTATCCAATGTTTGAAGAAAATAGTGAGTCTAAAAAGATTGAGTTTAGTCATAACCCTTTTTCAATGCCTCAAGGCGAAATAGATAAAATTAATTTTCAAAAGCCTTTAGACATATTAGCTTACCAATATGATATAGTTTGTAATGGTATTGAACTTTCATCTGGTGCCATTAGAAACCATATACCAGAATTGATGTACAAACTTTTTTCTATTGCAGGTTATAGTAAAGAAAAAGTAGACCAAAAATTTAGTGGTATGATAAATGCTTTGAGTTATGGTGCTCCACCTCATGGAGGTATAGCTCCTGGGATAGATAGAATTGTGATGTTATTAGCTAATGAAAAAAATATTAGAGAAGTAACAATGTTCCCAATGAATCAAAATGCACAAGATCTAATGATGAATGCACCCTCAGAAGTTAATGAAAATCAACTTAAAGAACTTGGTCTATCTTATAAGACAAAAAAATAAATTATTTTTTACCTTTAAGGCTTATTTTTATATCAGATAAATCAACTAGATTTTTTTTATAGTTGTTTCTAACAAATCCTTTACTTGTAATATCTTTAACAATTTTTAATAAATGATTTTGGTCCTCTAAGTTTTGTCCATCAGTTGTAGAGCTATCATTAGAACTAATAGATGGGGTGTGAGCTAAATCTTCTCTATTTTGATATGAAATAGCTAATTCTCTAAATATATAATCCAGAATAGAGGAAGCACTTAAAATCCTGTCATTTCCTAAAACTTTACCTGATGGCTCAAATTTTGTACCAACAAAAGCACTTATAAATTCGTCAAGTGGCACACCATACTGCAAACCTAAAGATACGGCTATCGCAAAGTTATTCATTAAAGCTTTAACTAATTCACCCTCTTTACTCGTATCAATAAAAATTTCACCAATTTTACCATCTTCATATTCTCCAGTATGTAAATAAACTTTATGATCACCAATAGTCGCTTTTTGTATATATCCTTTTCTTCTATCAGGCATACTAAACCTTTTGCCATTTTTATCGTTATTATTACCTAATGAGTTGACTACTTTTTCCAAAGTTCCATTAGCTGGCTTTGTTTGATCTATAACTACATCAATTTTTGTTTCTTTTATGATTTTTTTGTTATTTGGATCCAGACTTTTTGTTTTACGATTATCAAGTTTTACATCTAAAATCTCAAATTTTCCATCATCTCTTTTCTCAAGGTTTTTTAATTCTCTTTCATCAATATTATCTAAATAATGATTTACTTTAAAAGTGCACGTGTAATAAGTTTCAACTACATATTTTGCCATATAACTCCAATTTTTAAAATTAGTTTGATTAATGAATCAAATTATTTATATACAAAATCAAATTTTAGTCTAATTTAATTTATACAATTTTGAATTGAAATAAATGTTTATTTTATGTTGACACTTTTTAAAAAAATTTTCACGTGGTGGAATCGAGACACTTTTGGTACTAGATTAAATACAATTTTCTTTGGAAAATTAGTTGGTAAAGATTCATTTGGAAATAAATACTATGAAAATAAAAAAGGGAAAAGATGGGTAATCTATGCTGAAGAAATTGACGCTTCAAAAATTCCGGTTGAGTGGTACTCTTGGATTCATTTTACTCCAAATAAAATTGAAAAAATTCATGAACTCGATAAGTTTGATTGGCAAAAGTCTCATCAACCGAATTTAACTGGCACAAAAGACGCATATTTTCCGAATAGAAATAAAAATGTTACTAAGAAAAAATATAAAAGATGGAAAGATTAATAATTATATTTATCTTTTTACTATTATGCCTTTTTAATACTTCTAAAATAATTGCTGAAAATGATCTTCAAGGCAAATTTACAACAATCAAAATTTTAGATAAAATAAGCTCAAAAAATAATCAAATTAAGTTAATGAACGGTGAAGAGTCAAAGTATAAAGACTTATTTATTAAAAGTATGAAATGTATAAACTCTGAATTTGATGACGATCCAGAGATCATTGCATATATCCAAGTAAAAGATTTAACAAATAAAGATAACGATGACGTATTTGTTTTTAACGGATGGATGTTTTCCTCTAGTCCATCGATAGCACCTTTTGACCACCCTGTTTATGACATTTGGCTAGTAGGCTGTAATTAAATTATTTTTTCTTTGTCCAGCCAGGTTACATTAAAGTCAGAATTTATAAATTTTTCATGACTTAAGACTTTTTTATGCAAGGGTATTGTTGTTGTAATTCCCTCAATAACGAATTCATCTAGGCTTCTATTCATTCTTTGAATTGCTTCAACTCGATTCCTACCATGACATATTAATTTACAAATTAAACTGTCATAAAATGGACTAACTTTATATCCTTGATATATTGCTCCATCAACTCTAGTTCTGAAGCCTGAGGGTTGATGACACATTCCTATTATACCTGGTGAAGGTTGAAAATTTTTACTAGCATCCTCAGCATTAATCCTACATTCTATTGCATGACCTCTTGGATTAATATCCTCTTGTTTTAATGCAGTCTTACCTGTAAATGCTATCCATATCTGTTCTTTAATTATATCTATACCAGTAACCATCTCTGTTACTGGGTGTTCAACTTGTACTCTTGTATTCATTTCTAGAAAGTAAAATTTTCCATCTTGGTAAATAAACTCAACTGTTCCCGCTCCTTCATAACCAATCTTATTGATCATATTAACTGTTTTTGCAAATAAGTCTTTTCGAATTTCATCATTAAGAACTGGACTTGGAGTTTCTTCAATCAACTTTTGATGTCTTCTTTGGACTGAGCAATCTCTTTCGAATAAATGAACAGCTCCGTTTTTACCAGCTAATATTTGTACCTCGATATGTCTAGGGTTTTGAAAAAATTTTTCAATATAGACTTCGTCATTACCAAAATATTTTTTTGCCTCTGTCTTGGCCATAGAAAATTGTTCATCAAATTCTTTCTCATTATTAACAACTTTCATTCCTTTACCGCCTCCACCCCCTGAAGCTTTTATTAAAACAGGAAAACCAATTTCTTTACATAATTTCATTGCATCTTTTGAGTCTTTGATACCACCCTCTGAACCTTCGATTACTGGTAAACCATTTTCTTTTGCAATTTTTTTAGCTTTAATTTTGTCACCCATCATTTCAATATGTTTCGATGATGCACCAATAAATTTAATGTTATTTTTTTCAAGAATTTTTGCAAATTCCGAATTCTCAGATAAAAAACCATATCCAGGATGAACTGCCTCTGAGTTAGTTAAATCTACTGCGGATAAAATTGCAGGTATATTTAGATAACTGTTAATTGGTTGTTGTGAACCTATGCAAACACTTTCATCAGCTAGTCTTACATGCATACTTTCTCGATCAACGTCTGAGTGAACTGCTACAGTAGAAATGCCCCACTCTTTACAAGCTCTTATAACTCTTACAGCAATTTCTCCTCGGTTAGCAATTAAGATTTTCTTAAACATTACTCGAGAATAATAATTGTTTGCCCAAATTCAACTGGTTGCCCGTCCTTTACACAGATTTCTTTAACGATACCATCAGCTGTTGAAGGGACATGATTCATTGTTTTCATTGCTTCAATAATCATAACGGTGTCGCCTTTTTTAATTTTTTTTCCAACCTCAACAAATTTTTTTGCACCAGGCTCTGGTGCATGATAGGCAGTTCCAATTATAGGAGATTTAACTTCAGTGCCTGGAATGTTGTTTGAAGATAATTTTGAGGTTTCAGATAATTTATTTGAATTATTTGTGGTTGCAGAATGTTCTCTTAAGCTTACTTTATTTTTAGAAACTTTTATTTTTGTATCTTTTTCAGTGTACTCTAATTCTGTTAGATTAAATTCATCTAAATAATCACTTAGTTCTTTAATAATTTTTTTATTTATCTTCATTGTTAAGAAGTTTGTGCATTGAAATTATGGCTAAAATATAACCTTCATCACCTAAACCAAAAATTCCACCTGTAACTATATCACTTATAAGCGACTTATGTCTAAATTCCTCCCTTTTATATATATTAGACATATGTATTTCAATTATTGGTTTCTTAAAAATACTCAAAGCATCTCTTATAGCTACTGAAGTATGAGTAAATGCGGCAGCATTAATAATCATCCCATCAAAATTTTTTCTAGAATCTTGTATTAAATTAACCAGCTCACCTTCAACATTGGACTGAGCGAATTCTATTAATAATCCTAGATCTTTAGATTTTTTTTGACAATTTTCTTTTAATTTATCAAGGGTAATAGATCCATATTGTGATTGTTCTCTTTCTCCTAATAGATTAAGATTTGGTCCATTGATAATAATAATTTTATTATTCATTCAGCTTTTATATACGATGAGAAAAATAAAAAAAATAAAAATTAAAGTAAATGGCAAAATAAAAACAATTAAAAAGAATAATAGTTTATCTAATCTTCTAAAAATTTTGAAAATTCCTTTAAATAAAGTAGCTGTTGAATTAAATCAAGAAATTGTAAATAAACGAGAATTAAATAAAATAAAGCTTAAAAGTAAAGATAAAATTGAAATAGTCCATTTCATTGGAGGAGGATAAAAATTGAATAAAGATGCACTTGTAATAGCAAAAAAAAAATTCACATCTAGGCTAATTGTAGGAACAGGAAAATATAAGTCTATGTCTGAATGTGCAAATGCAATAAAAATCTCTGGAGCAGATATTGTCACTGTAGCAGTGAGAAGAGTCAATATTTCTGATAAAAGTAAACCCATTCTTATGGATTATATTGATCCAAAGAAAATTACATATTTACCTAATACTGCTGGATGTTTTAATTCAAAAGAAGCACTTAGAACTCTAAGATTAGCTAGAGAAATTGGAGGGTGGAAATTAGTCAAATTAGAAGTTCTCGGTGATAAGAAAAACTTATTTCCAGAAATGATAGAAACACTTAGATCAACTGAGATTTTAACTAAGGAGGGCTTTCAAGTAATGGTCTACTGCAATGATGATCCTCTTATGGCAAAAAGATTAGAAAATGCCGGGGCTTGTGCAATCATGCCTTTAGCTGCACCAATTGGATCTGGATTAGGTATTCAAAATGAAGTTAATATAAAAATAATTAGAGATCAAACGAAACTGCCTCTTATTATTGATGCAGGATTAGGTCAAGCGTCAGATGCAACAATAGCAATGGAACTAGGTTGTGATGGCGTTTTAGTCAACACGGCTATCGCGAAAGCGAAGAAACCATTAGATATGGCTTTGGCATTTAAATACGCTGTACTAGCTGGTAGAAAATCTTATATTTCAGGAAGAATAAAAAAAACAATTTCTGGTAAACCTTCTACCCCTAAAAAAGGTATTATTTAGCTTTTTTAAAATATTTTTTTTTACGATAGCTTTTTTTTACAAATTTTTTTTTGTCTTTAATCTCAATAACATTATTATTTTTATTTTGTTCTTCTAAATTTTTTAAATTTTCATATTTTTCTACAATCTCTAAAGTTTTTTTAGATTTATTTTTTAAAATGATAATATATTCAGGTATAATAAGACTACTATCGTTTACAATATCAATTTTCATCTTATTTTTTTTTTCAAAATAATTTAAATCATCCATAAAGTTTTCTTTTAAAAAATCAGATATTTTTTTACAAACTTTTAATTCTACAAATTTTGCCTTATTTAAAACTACTTTAAGTTCAATTAATTTAATTAATTTTTGTGCAAAAGACTCATCCGTTAAATTTACTTTCCATTTTACAGCACTCTCTCTTAATCTTTGTCTTGACATTTCAAGCAAACCAAAATTACTAATTCTACCAATTTGAATACGAGCTCTATCAAATCTACATTTTTCTTTTAATCTTCTTTCTACCAACCTTCTATTTCCAAAACTAAGCATATCAATAAAATCAATTATAATTAGACCTGATAAATCTCTTATTTTAATTTGTCTTGCTATTTCATCAGCAGCCTCAAGATTTGTATCTAATGCTGTACTCTCGACATTTTTCTGTCTTATTGAACTTCCAGAGTTAATATCGATAGAGACCAATGCTTCGGTAGGATTAATTACCAAATAACCACCTGAATTAAGTTTTATTTCAGACTCAAATATTTGATTTAGTTTTTGCTCTATTCCCTCTTCAATGAAAAGAGGGGTTTTTCCTCGGTACTTCTTAACTTTTTTAATATGAGCTGGCATCATCATCTTCATAAAATTCTGAGCCTTTTTATATCCTTCATTACCCTCAACAACTATACTTTTAGTATTCTCATCATACATGTCTCTTAAGGTTCTTTTTATAATTTCACTTTCTTGATGGATTAGATTAGGCGCAATTGAATTAATTGCATTGTCTTTAATTTGGTTCCACGTATTTATAAGAGTGGTCAAATCATGTTCAATTTCATTTTTTGTTTTATTACTCCCTGCCGTTCTTACAATTAAGCCCATTTCTTTAGGTATATTGATTTCATTTAAAATACTTCTAATTTTTTTTCGTTCTGCAGGATTGAAAATTTTTCTTGATATTCCACCTCCCTTAGGAGTGTTTGGCATTAGAACAATATATTTTCCTGCAATTGATATAAACGTGCTCAGAGCAGCACCTTTTTGACCCCTCTCATCTTTTATAACTTGAACTAAAATAACTTGATTAGGTTTAATTACTTCTTGTATTTTATATCTTTTGAATTTGAATTTATTTTTTTCTTTTTTCTGATTTTCCTCCTCTATAATTTCTTTCTCCTCAAGTTCCTTTTTTTCTATTGGATCGTTTATTTCTAATTTACCCTCTGCTATATTCTCTTCTTCTTTAGCCTCATTTTCTTTTGAAAGATTTTCTCTTAATCTTTCTTCTTCTTCTTTAATAATTTTTAAATCACTTTTAGGTATTTGATAATAGTCTGACTGAATATCATTGAAAGATAAAAAACCGTGTCTTTCTCTTCCAAAATCTACGAACGCAGCTTGCAATGATGGTTCTATTCTACTTACTTTGCCTAGATAGATGTTGTTTTTATTTAAACTAGTTTTTAAACCCTCGTATTCGTAGTCTTCAATGTTGTTGTTAGATTTGAGTACGACTCTAGTTTCATTTGGATGCGAAGCATCAATATATAAATTTTTTTCCATAATTTGGTTATTAATTGTTTCATTTTGTAGTTTTTTTATAAATTTTGTTTTAGTACTTATGCCTTATCTTTAACAAATTCCGATATATAATGGAAACAAAATGAGTAATTTTATAAAAAAAATAATTGTAGTAATTTCAAGCATTTTAATAATTCTATTTATCTCAATTTTTACTATTTTATGGTCTTTTTCTAATAATATTCCTGATTATAAGTTTCTTAAAAACTATAAACCTCCAGTTTCAAGCAAAGTTTATTCTGGAGAGGGTGAGCTAGTTGCTGACTTTTCAAAGGAAAAAAGAATTTTTGTACCTTATAGTTCAATACCCAAAAATGTTATTAATGCTTTTTTGTCTGCGGAGGATAAAAATTTTTTTTCTCATCCGGGTGTGGATGCAAAAGGAGTTTTGAGAGCAGTAATAAATAATATTAAAAATGTACTTACATCTAAAAGATTGGAGGGCGCTTCAACAATTACTCAACAAGTTGCAAAAAATTTCTTGTTAACTAATGAGGTTAGTCTTAATAGAAAAATAAAAGAAGCTATTCTTGCTTTTAGGATTGAAAGAGCACTTACTAAAGAGAGAATTCTAGAGTTATACCTTAACCAGATTTATCTTGGAAGTGGAGCGTATGGAGTAGCAGCTGCAAGTTTAGAGTATTATGATAAATCTATAAAAGAACTGAACTATGCAGAAGCAGCACTCTTAGCAGCACTGCCTAAAGCACCAAGTAAATACAACCCGTATAAAAATTTAAAATTAGCAAAATTTAGAAGGGATCTCGTTTTAAAAAACTTACTAGAAAATGAATTTATAGATAAAAAAGAATATCAAGAAATTAAAAATCAAAACATAATACTAAAAAAGAAAAAAAGAATTTTTCTTGAGGATTCACAATATTATATTGAGGATGTGAGAAAACATATAATTGAAAAATTGTCTTATGAAAAAGTATACAAACAAGGATTTAATATTAACACTCCTATTAATTTAGATTTACAAAAAATAGCTACCGCATCATTGAGAGCTGGTCTTCAAAGCTATGATAAAAGAAAAGGTTGGCGAGGACCTATAATGAATAAATCTTACAAAAAAAAATGGTTTGCAGATTTAAAAAAATTTGAGTTAGAAAAATCAATTGGTTGGAATTTAGCAATAGTAAAAAGTATAGATCAATTTTCTTCAATTATTGAAACACAGTATGGAAAGAAAGGGGTAATAAATTATAAAGATATTGCTTGGACAAAAAAAGAGTTTGACGAAGTTTTGAAACCTGGAGATATTATTTACGTACAAAATTTAGAGAAAGATAATTTTCGATTACAACAAGTCCCAAAAATAAATGGTGGAATAGTCGTAATGGACCCATACACAGGAAGAGTTTTAGCACTAAGTGGTGGTTTTAGTTTTAAAAGTAGTGAATTTAATCGTGCAACTCAAGCTTTGAGACAACCAGGTTCTGCATTTAAACCTTTTGTTTATGCATTGGCGTTAGAAAACAAATATGCACCCACCTCTTTGATTTTAGATGCACCTTTAGTTTTAGATCAAGGCTCTGATCTTAAAAAATGGAAACCAGAAAATTATGGTAAAAAATTTTATGGACCATCAACACTCAGAATTGGACTAGAAAAATCAAGAAATTTAATGACTGTAAGAATTGCTCAAGATTTGGGTATTGATAAGATAGTTAATTTTTCTAAAGAATTAGGAATTTACGAAAATCCGAGTGAATTGTTGTCAATATCTCTTGGCTCTACTGAAACGACATTGATCAAATTAACCTCTGCTTATTCGGCTTTTGTAAATGGAGGTAAATTAGTCAAACCAATATTGATTGATAGGGTTCAAGATAGTGAAGGTAATACTATTTTAAATAATGAAAATAGAATTTGTTCTGATTGTGATAAAATTTCATTTACTAGCAATTCTTATCCAAAAATTAATGATAATTATAAACAAGTTTTTTCTGCTCAAACAGCTTATCAAATTACATCATTATTAGAAGGTGTAATAAAAAGGGGTACAGGAAAAAAATTGAAAAAATATAAATTAAATTTAGCTGGAAAAACAGGTACTACTAACGATAATACTGACGCATGGTTTATTGGATTTACATCTAATCTTGTAATTGGAGTTTATGTTGGCATGGATAACCCAATGCCTTTAGGTAAATTTGAGACTGGTTCAAAAACAGCACTTCCAATTTTTGAAAGTTTTATTAAAGATGCAATCAAAAAATCTGATGCTCGACCTTTTAAAGTTGCAGAAGGCATTACAATGATGTTGGTTGATCCTATAACAGGTGAGAAAACTGATTTTCTATCTAAAAATAGTATAATAGAAGTCTATAAAAGCTCAAATATTGAAAATGGCAAAGTTCAAAATTTGAATAAAAATAGAATAGATAGTAATAATGTAATGAGGTTTTATTAATGGATGAAAAGTTTTTAGATAAAAAAAAAGAGATAGAAAAAATTAATCAGAGAATTAAGGAGTATCTTTGAAAAAAACGATATTTATCTTAAGCTAGAAAACCATAACAAAAAAATGCTTCATGCAAATTTCTGGCAAGATAAAATTAAATCAAAGAACGTTATTAAAGAAAAAAAACTTTTTGATGATTTGATCAGCTCATATGAGGGATCTATTAAAAAATTAGATGATTTAACTGATCTATTTCATTTAGCTAAAGAGGAAAATAATCAGAACATACAAAATGAAATTTTATTGAATATTAAAGATTTAAGAAATATCGTAAAAAAAAATGAGATAAATTGCTTTTTATCAAACGAAACAGATTCCTTAGACTGCTATTTAGAAATTCATGCTGGTGCTGGAGGCACTGAAAGTCAAGATTGGGCTGATATGCTTCGTCGAATGTATTTAAAGTGGTCTGATAAAAAAGAATTTAAATCACACTTGATAAGTGAACACAAAGGTGATGAGGCAGGGGTCAAGTCATCTACAATTAAAATAGAGGGAGATTACGTATTTGGTTGGCTTAAAAAAGAGTCTGGAATACATAGACTCGTAAGAATTTCTCCATTTGATTCAGGTGCGAGAAGACATACAAGTTTTGCTAGTGTTTGGGTATACCCAGTTATAGATGATACAATTAATATAGAAATTTTAGATAAAGATTTAAGAGTTGATACATACCGTTCTAGTGGAGCAGGAGGACAACATGTAAACACAACTGATAGCGCTGTAAGAATTACACATTTACCATCTAAAATAGTTGTTCAATGTCAAAACGAAAGATCACAGCACAAAAATAAAGAAACTTGTATGAATATGTTAAAAGCAAGACTTTACAATTATGAGATAAAAAAAAAAGAGAAAGAAACTCAAATTACAGAATTTCAAAAACAGGATATCGGGTGGGGTCATCAAATAAGATCATATGTATTACAACCATATAGGTTAGTAAAAGATAACAGGACTAATTTTGAAAGTACTAATCCAGAAAAAGTCCTGGAAGGAGAAATTGATAATTTTTTAGAACAGTCTCTTTATCAAATTAAATGAAAAAAATAATTTATTATTTCTTTGTAACAGTATTTGTATTCATCTTTTTTGTAATATCTTATCTTACTATTTTTGGATTAGAAACAAGCCGCTTCAATAAAGAAGTTGAAAGACAAGTAAAAAATATAAATCAAGACTTTAACTTAGAAATAAAAAAGATAAAAATCCATTTAGAACCAATAACTTTAAAAGTTAAATTAAAAACATTAGGACCTAAATTAAAATTTAAAAAAGATAATATAGAAATTGAAAGTATAAAATCAGAAATTTCCTTACGGTCTTTAATTAGAGATGAATTTTTAATTTCTAATATTGAAATTTTAACAAACTCTACAAAAATAAAAAAAGTTTCATCATTTATAAGACAAATTTACAATGATCCTAAATTAATTATCTTAGAAAATTTTATAAAAAAAGGCTATCTAATAGCAGATATAAATTTAGAATTTGATACTAACGGAAAAATTAAAGATAATTTTCAAGTAAAAGGTTTTGTCAAAGATGGTGAAGTTTCCTTTTTAGATAAACATAAATTTAATAAAATCAATTTTATTTTTGATTTAAGCAAGCAACTTATAAATTTGCAGGAAGTAGAGCTATCATACAATGATTTAAATTTTCTTTTAGATAATTTGAATGTTTCAAATGTTAATAAAGAACTTTTCATTAAAGGAGTGATAAAAAATAAAGACCTTAAAATAACAGAAAAAAATATAAAAAATATTTATGGTTCTAATACTCTAGGTATTAAAAAAATAAATCTTAATTCATCAAGTTCATTTTCATTTAAAGTTGATAAAAGATTAAAAATTAAAAATTTTTCTTTGAATACAGAGGCAAAATTAAATGAATTAATTTTTACTAATAATTTTGATTTAGATCATATATTTCCGGATATTAAAAATGAAATATTATTTAATGACCATAAAATTAAATTTAGTTATGATAAAAATGGATATGAAATTATTGGAAGTGGAAAGATTTTAATTCAAAATAATTTTGATGAAATTGATTATCTTATAAAAGAAAAAAACGATAAATTAAATTTTGAAACTACTCTAAAGACTCAAAAAAACAATTTTGTTCTTGATTTTTTAAATTTTGAAAAAAAAGATAAAAATTTTACAAATGTTTATATTAATGCAATTAGAAAAAAAAATAAATCAATTTTAATTAATAAATTTTCAATAAAAGATAAAAGAAATATTATAGAATTAAAAAATATTTCTTTATCCAAAAATTATAAAATAACAAAAATACTAAATGGTAAGTTTGATTACTTTGACAGAGAAAATAAAAAAAATATCTTTAATGTTATTTATGAAAATGAAAATTACTCATTAAATGGAAAAAAAATAAATGCGGATAATTTAATAACAAAATTTATTAATTCAAATGATGACAAAAAATTAGATTTGTTTCAAAAAAAAATACTAATAGATGTTAATCTAGATAAGGTTTTGTTAGATGATAAATCTCAGATTAATAATTTTAATGGAAATATATCTTTTGAAAATGGTGAAGTTATATTTGCAGAACTCATTGGTTCATTTTCAGACCAAAAAAAATTGAAATATACCGTAAACTCAATTGATAATCAAAAAATCTCGACATTATTTTCAGATGAAGCTGAACCTCTCCTAAAAAGATATAAATTCATAAAAGGCTTTAACGAGGGAAAATTAGATTACTATTCTGTAAAAAAAGACGGTAGTACACTTTCTCAAATTAAAATCTACGACTTCAAACTTAAAGAAGTTCCAGTTTTAACAAAAATCTTATCTCTTGCTTCTCTTCAAGGTATTGCTGATTTAGTATCTGGAGAAGGTATAAGGTTTAATGAGTTTGAAATGAATTTTGAAAATAAAAAATCATTAATTTCAATAAATGAGATATATGCAATAGGTCCAGCTATTTCAATTTTGATGGAAGGTTATGTTGAAAAAAATAAGCTTGTAAGTCTTAGAGGTACATTGGTACCAGCTACTACAATAAATAAAGTAATTGGTTCTATTCCTGTGTTGGGCAAAATATTGGTAGGATCAAAAACAGGTGAAGGAGTTTTCGGAGTAAGTTTTAAAATTAAAGGTCCACCGAAAAGCCTAGAGACTACCGTTAATCCCATTAAAACTTTGACACCAAGATTTATAACAAGAACATTAGAGAAAATAAAAAAAAATTAGGTTATCTCAATCTTGATATGTCTCTTTTTTCCAATTGAAAGTTTTAGAAAACCATCTTTTAAAACATTTATACCTACATTTTTTTTTTCATCTACTATTAACTCATTATTTATTTTGATTGCATTCCCTTTAATTAGTCTTCTTATCTCACTCTTTGAATGCTCTAATTTTGAAAATAATATCAAATCTATAATATTAATATTATTTTCAAATTTTTCTTTTTTAACTTTAATTGATGGTAGATTTAAACCAGTTGAATTTTTTACAAAAGTTTCTCTTGCGATTTTCTCAGATTTTAAAGACTCATTTTTACCATGAAGCATCTCCGTCGTTTTATTCGCTAGTAAAATTTTTAATTCATTAATATTATTATCTTTTAAATTATTTATTTGATCTAGACTAATATCTGTAAAAAGTTTTAAAAATCTTATAACATCTTTGTCATCGGTGTTTCGCCAAAATTGCCAGTAATCATATGCAGATAAAAATTTTTTGTCTAACCAAATAGCACCATCAGCTGTTTTACCCATTTTGGCACCGCTCGATAATGTTATTAATGGTGTAGTCAAACCGAATGATTCTTTATTTAGGTATCTTTTTATTAAGTCTACTCCATTAACAATATTTCCCCACTGATCAGATCCCCCAATTTGTAGAATACAATCCTCTTTTCTATTTAGTTCTAAAAAATCATATGCTTGTAATATCATGTAATTAAATTCCATATAACTTAAAGACTGTTCTCTTTCTAAACGAGTTTTGACGCTATCAAATGTTAACATTTTATTAATTGTAAAGTGTTTACCGATTTTTCTTAAGAAAGAGATATAATTCAATCCCTTTAACCATTTATAATTATCAACAAATAATGGTTTTGTTTTTTTATTTTTTGTCTCTAAGAAATTTTTTAGTATCTTTTTAATATTTTTTGTATTTTTATTAATCTCTTTTTCAGATAAAATTTTACGAGTCTTATCTTTACCAGACGGATCACCAATTCTAGTTGTGCCTCCTCCTAATAAAACAATAGGTCTATGACCATTTTTTTGCAAAAGCCTTAAACACATTATTTGAAGTAAACTACCTACATGTAGACTTTCAGCAGTGTAATCAAAGCCGATATAGCCTTTAATTTTCTCCTTATCTAGTAATTTAGATAACTCTACTTCATTAGTACATTGGTAAAAAAAACCTCTGTCTTTAAATTCTTTTAAAAATTTATTCATAAGTTTATAGTTCCACAATATACAAATTTTGATAAAAAAAAATAAGAATGGGTAAAATTTATATCTCAATGGGTCTTATGAGCGGCACTTCTCTAGATGGAGTAGATGTTTCTATAATTAAATCAGATGGTAAAAGAGAATTTTCACCTATTTTTGATAGATACTTTGAGTATGATAAAGAATTAATTAAAAGATTACTCGAAATAAGACAAAAATTAACAAATTCCGAGGCTCTAAATGACCATTCTCAAGAAGTTAAGGATTTGGAACGGGAAGTTACTTTATTTCATGCTAAAGCAGTAAATGAAACACTTAAAATATCAAAATCAGATTTAGACCTGATAGGATTTCATGGTCAAACAATTTTTCATGACTCAAAAAAAAGGATTACTAAACAATTAGGTGATGGAAATTTATTATCTCAACTAACAAAAAAAAAAGTAATTTATAATTTTAGACAAAACGATCTAGATAATGGTGGACAGGGCGCTCCACTAACGCCAATTTTTCACAATGTATTAGCGAATATATTAAGTGAAAAATATAAGATAGATTTTCCAATTAATATTTTGAATATAGGAGGTATAGCAAATGTTACCACTACTGTAGATTGGAAAAATCTGTGGCATTCGCAAAATATATACGCATATGATATTGGTCCGGGTAACTGTTTGATAGATGAGTGGATAAGAAAAAATTCAAAAGAAAAATACGATAAAGAAGGGTTGATAGCAAAATCAGGCAAAATAGATAAATTAATTTTAAATCAAGCTTTGGATAACTTTAAAATAGAGTCTAATTACGTAAAATCTTTAGATATAAATGATTTTGATATTTTTTTTGCAAAAGGACTTTCTTTAGAAAATGGTGCAGCAACAATTACAGATTTCACAGCAAGGCTGATCGCTGATGGGATAAATTTCGTTAATAAAATTACAAATTCAAATAAAAATAAGTGGATGATCTGTGGAGGTGGAAGAAAAAATAAAGTTTTATTGGAAAGAATTAGAAATAATTTTGAAAATCTTGATTTTGATCCAATTGATAAATATAAAGTAAAGGGCGATTTTGTAGAGTCTCAGGCATTTGCTTTTTTAGCAATAAGATCTTTGCAAGGTATGCCAATTTCCTTCCCAACTACCACAAGAAATAATAAATTTTTAACAGGTGGGGTGTTGATTGAGAATTTTTAATAAAGAGCAGTTTCTTTTTTAATATATTTATCTAAACTTTTAATTAGAAGATTTTCGTTTTTTGAAAAAAAATGATTAGCCTCATTTATTGTTTGAAACTCGACTTTAATCCCTTTTTGAGAGCTAAGTCTTTTATTTAAATCATTTATATACTCTATTGGGACAAGTTCATCTTTTTTTCCATAAACCATCAATCCAGAAGTTGGGCACGGAGATAAAAAAGAAAAATCATAAACATTAGGTTGAGGTGATATAGCTATAAATCTATTAATCTCTGGTCTTCTCATTAATAATTGCATTGCAATTAATGATCCAAAAGAAAATCCTGAAACCCAACATTGCGAATTATCAAAATTTTCTCTTTCTAACCAATCTAAAGCAGCAGCTGCATCGGCAAGTTCCCCTTGTCCATTATCGAATTCACCATCGCTTTTACCTACACCTCTGAAATTAACTCTGCATACAGAAAAATCATTTTCCATGAACGTATGAAAAGTTTCAACAACAACTTTATTATTCATTGTTCCGCCATATTGTGGATGAGGTTGTAACACTAAAGCAATTGGTGAAGTTGGTTTTTTACTTTTATAATACCTTGCTTCAAGCCTTCCAGCTGGACCAGGAATAAATATTTCTACAATTTTATTGTCCATAATTGTAATTGATTATCATTCTCAAAAAAAAATTAGGTTTATCACAAGTGGGTGACAAAATGTTAGTCTTTTTTTCCTTAAGATACTTGACTATTTTAGTCAGGTTTATATATACCCTGTAAAATAAAGGTTTATGAAACTTACGTCTAAAGGCAGATATGCGGTAAT
>MDTE01061259.1_pt1 | contig 45905 bp, 48 predicted proteins | sample 811231 | NCBI WGS metagenome assembly MDTE01 (sample SAMN05326651, study PRJNA326480) | marine metagenome | isolation source: seawater | place: Indian Ocean: Red Sea | collected 2010 | reverse complement strand
TAAACATATATTTTTGAATTTTTATATTTGTTAAAGATATATTCTGTAAGATGTGATCCGATAAATCCACATCCTCCAGTTATAAATATTTTATGCATTTAGTTTTTTTCCAAGTTCAATACAATAATCTAAAATGTCTTTTTTTAGTAACTTAAATCTTACTTTTTCTTTTAACTTAGTATTATTTAATACAAAAGAATGATTTTTCTTCAATTTTTTTTTAAAAATAATTTTTCCTTTACCAAATCCTTTAATTAAACTCTTAAATATATCAATAACTTTTATGGGAATATTTGAGGATAAATTATAAGTTCCAATAACGTAATTTATTAGTAAATTATCTAAAACGTTTATTAAAATTTTTGAAGTTATAAAGTCTTTATAAGTACTTTTTGAGATATCTATTTCTATTTGATTATTTTTTTTTAAGGATTTAAGTGCTTTAGAAATAAATAGGTTTCTATTAGATACATCAAATGTTAGTAGTGTACTTATCCTTAAAATTAAAAATTTTTTTTTTATTTTTTTAATATCTTTCTCTGTTTCTTTTTTATTTCTCCCATAATAATTCTCTTTTGATTTATTATAGACTAATCGTGAAGAGGGGAAAACGTATATACAATTACTATTTTGAATTAATTTGCATATTTTTTTATCTATTTTATTCGTATGTAAATAATTTTTTTTAAAATTGTCTGGCTCTATGCTAAAATTAATAATATGTGAAAATTTATCAAAGTTTATTTGTTTTATTTTTTTATAATGGATGTATTTTACTTTAGAAATTCTTGAATATTTTTTAAAGCAATTTGCCAATAAACTGTTCTTTCCTATAACCAAAACATTGATTGACATATTATTTTTTTAATATTGATGAATAAAAATTTGTAATTTTTTCTCCATAATCTTCCCATTTTAAAAAAGATGTAGCCTTAGACAGTGCATTTTCGCTCATTTCATATCTCAAATCTTTATTTTCATATAAATATAATAATTTTTCTTTTAATCTATATTTATCTCTTATAGGTAATATAAATCCTTCTTTTCCTTCATTGATAATATCTTCTCCACCAGAATTTTTTGTGCAAATTACAGGTAGTCCACAAGCCATTGCCTGTATTTGAACCATAGACAAACCCTCTTCTATTGAACAGGTAACAAAAACATCTGCTTGATTATAATAATTTTTTAATAAGTTCTGACCCATGGGCTTTATTATTTTAATTTTTTCATTAAGATTTTTATAAAGTAATTTTTTAAAACCTTTTTCAATATCGCCTATAAGTGTTAATTTAGAATCTATTAACTTTAATTCATTAAAAGCATTGATTAAATATATTACTCCTTTTCTAACTGAAATAGATCCAACATATATAATATTGAATTCTTTATTTTTATTTCTTTTCCCATGGTTGCTAAATTCATTTAAGCTAACGCCGTAATTTATTTTTTTTAACTTTTTTGAACTGAAACCTTTATTAATAAAACTTTGTTTTGCAAATTCACTAGGAACACAAATATAATCTGATAATTCATATTCCTTTTTTTCTTTATCTATAATTTTTTGTGATGCGAATTTTGGGTTTATTCCAAGTAATTCGTATTCTTCTCTTAATATATCACTTTGAAACTCAATATGAGATGAACCTCTTTCTAAAACATTTATACAGCCGTACTTTTTTGAGTTTTGAAAAGATTTTAACGAAAAACTAGACCATCCAACCAATATATCAGTATTCTTAAAATTTATTAATTTAGATGCTTTTCTTTCAAATACTCCTGCAGAAATCAAATCTATATCAATGAATTTTTCTAATACACTTATTTTATTTAAAGTTCTAAATAATATCTCTTTTGTAGGTAAGCTTATGATTGATTTTTCGTTAATACTAAACTTATTTTTAATATATATTTTTGGATAGGAAGTAACTAATTGTTCTAAATAATTTCTTTTTTGTAATTGTTGAGCTAAATTAAAAGCATGAAATCTACCTCCAACTACAATAGAAACTTTCATAGGATTGAATAAATTTTTTTTATCTAAATTTTTATATATATATATATTAAATATGAATTTAAAAAATAAAAATACAATATTAATCACAGGTGGTAGTGGTTTTATAGGATCATCTTTCTCGAAATTTTTTAAAAAAAGGTATGATATATATACTTTAGATAAAAAAAAGAAGAATCAATTTTTAAAAGATAATTACATTCAACATGTAAAGTGTGATTTATGTAATTATGAAAAACTTGAGAAAAAAATCCGTGATATAAGACCAAGTATAATTATTCATTTAGCGGCTCAGTCAACAATAGATTTTATTGAGACAAAAGAAAAAGATTATTTAAGAGATAATATTTTTGCGACCGAAAATATTGTCAAATTATCAATTAAATATAATATTAAAAAATTTATATTCTCAAGTACAGCTTCTGTTTACAAAGCAAATAAAAATAAACTAAGTGAAGCAGATAAAATTTTTCCAAACAACATTTATGGAAAAACAAAAAAAATTAATGAAAATTTTATAATCAAGTACTTGTCTAATTCAAAAGTTAAATTTTGTATATTGCGCTTTTTTAATGTTTGCTCATCATTAGACAAAACTATTGGGGAATTTCATAATCCAGAAACTCATTTAATACCAAAAGTAATACATGCATTGAATAAAAATAAAAAAATATATATCTACGGTAATAATTTTAAAACTTCAGACGGTACCTGTTTAAGAGATTATATACATATAAAAGATATTGTTATTGGAATTAATAAATCTATTTCATATTTAAACAAAAAAAAATTCGGAATTTTTAATCTTGGATCAGGTCAAGCAATTTCTGTTAAAGAAATTGTAATGTATGCATCAAACATAATTAAAAAAAAACCAAAAATTTTAATAAAAAATAATAGAAAAGGAGATAACGACAAATTAGTATGTAAAATTTTAAAAGCAAAAAGAAAATTGAGATGGTTTCCAAAATACTCGAATATTAAAAGTATTGTTAAAGATGAAATAAGTTGGCAAACATATTTAGAGAGAAAAAAATTACAAAGGTCTTTTTATAATAAATAAAATTTTTTTAAAAATAAATACATATATATATAAAAAAATAAAAGTTTGTAAAACTGCTCCAAATGTAAGAGATAAATGACTTTCAAGATAAAATAAAGGGTACAAAGTTATAAATGAAATCAAAAAGAAATAATTTTTATAATCAAAGTTCAATAATACTGTTACAGTTTTAAACAATGCACCTAAAAATAACATTCCAAATATAATTCCAAGTATACCAAAATTTACGTAAAATTCATTTAAAACTGGCATATTCCAGGATGTATGATTATCTTTTTCAGATAGTACTTTATATCTTAATCCAAACTCATTACCCAAAGTATCTGATGGTTTATTAGCCCAAAAAATTCTAGGTACAAATTTGGTCATTAGTATCTTATAGGAGTAACCTTCCCAATAAGTAATTTTATCAGGAGAAAGTGTTGTTACGATCAATAAAGATTGAAAGCTATGAGTCAACCTAGTAAAATTTCGTTTTAGAAAACTTTTTCCTTTTGACAATTTATTGAATCTTGGATCACCCATTTTAAAATCAAAATTCATTAAGCTGTCCTTATATGTTTTAATAAAATAATTTGATCTATCTAAAATGTTTTGTTTTTTATTACTTTGTTTTTTTGCAAACTCATAATTTTTTAAAGTTGAATTTAAATTTTTTTCACCCCATATGATGTTTCTATATTCATACTTAAAAGTATGAATAAAAATTGAGACAAAAATTATTGAAATCATTACTTTTAGATTTATTTTTTTACTGACTATAAAATTAATTAAGTAGAGAGCTATTAAATATAAAAAAGATTTAGCAACAGAACCGTCTAATAATTCAATATATATTATTAATAATATCAATAAGTAGAGTATAAATTTTAAAATTATTTTTAGGTCTTTTTTTAAAATTATATATAGTTGAATAGATAAAATTGTTAGATAGATTAATGGATATTTAATTTGGTATACTTTATTAAGAATTACAAAATAATCTTTGAAAAAAAATACCGAGCAAAAAATATAGCTTAGTAAACCAAGAATTAATAATTCATTAACATTATCGTTGATGTCAAAAAAATTATACTTCTTTTTTTTAAAATTAAATGACTTAGAAATGATATAGTCACCAAGATTGAAAAAAAAAAGACCTAAAATATATACTTTAGTTGCATATATAAATAAATGTTCATGTTCTTGATTAGAATATTCTTCTCTAAAAAATTCATTTTTAAATATCGAATTTACTAATTCTGGAAGAAAGAGTGCAAGCGTATAGCATGAAAAGAAAAATATATGAGTAAAATAAAATAATGGAATATAATTGATTTTTTTATAATTATAATAAAAATTTACTAATGGAACTATATTAAGTATAAAAACTGCTAAACCTAAGAGAAAAAAATATTTAGATATATATAGAGAATTTAGTATAGCTAAATTAAATAAAATAAAAGCAATTAAATAAAACTTTTTTTCAAATATTAATTTCCTCATCTATTTATTTTATTTAATTCTTTTATAATAAGTTTTGTTCGATTAATATAACTATGTTTTTTTACATTTTTAATTCCACTTTTTCTTACTGCTTCAGCTTTATTTGGATTATCAAAAATAAAATTAATTTTTTTATTTAGCTCATTTATTGACGCATACATGAAACACGATTTATTTTCTTTAAAAAAAGAATTTTGTTCTTTAGATCTTGTTGTTAGCATTAATCCATTAAAAGCAGGAATTTCAAACGTCTTCATATTATGTGATGATAAGTTTTGGGCTCTTAGTATATTTAAAGCAATAGCATATTTATTCATTTTATTTGCAATTTGTTTGTCATAAATATGATTGCTTATATTTGCGTTTTTTAATTTTTTAATGCTGAACCTCGACCAATTCCCACCAAAAATATTTTTTTTAAATTTTATTTTATTTAAAATATCAAATCTTTTTTTTTCATATGTTCCAATGAAAAGAATTTCATTAACTCTCTTTGAACTTTTCTTTTTTATATTATATTTTTTCAAACTGTCATAACCAAAAGGCAAATATAAAATATTCGTTCTAAATCTTTTATTTAATTTTTTTTTTATATTTTCTGACCAAATGCAAAATAGATCAAATTCTGATATTGTTTTTAGAAATGTTTTATTTGATATTGTTGAATTATTTATATCCAAAGGGTCGTCAGGAAATATATTTATTATTTGTCCATAACCATTAATCGTCCTTACTTTATCTAATGTTTTTATATCTAAATAAATTGATTTAAAAAAAATTATTAAAGAATATTTTTTTTTTCTTTTTTTAAAAAAAGATATCAGTTTTTTTCGCAATAATTTATGATTGGTTTCATTAAAATAATTTTTTATTTTTGCTATTATTCGATAATTGATAGACTTTTCGATGTTAAAAAAGTCCGTATCATATCCTAAATACTTGAAAGTTTTAAAATAAATATAATCTAATGTAAATTTTTCCTTTGATCCAATGATTAATATATTAAAACTATTTTTTCTTGATATCAAATTCTGACCTCGTTAACCTTTTTATTTTTAACCTCAAAAACTTTATCACAGTTTTTTAAAGTATTAATTCTATGAGATATTAAGATGATTGTTTTTTTTTTTTTTAATTTTTCAATTGCTTCAATTACTTGATTTTCAGTATCTACATCTAAAGAACTTGTGGGTTCATCTAAAATAAGTAGTTCAGAATTTTTAAATAAAGCTCTGGCAATCCCTATTCTTTGTATTTGCCCCCCTGATAATCTAATACCTCTTTCTCCAATTTTGGTGTGATAACCATTGGGCAATTTGTTGATAAACTCTTTTGCCTGAGAAATCTCTAAAATCTCATTAAAAAATTTAACATTAATTTCATTATTGTTTTGATGTTGAAGTGAAATGTTATCAATTATTGAACCATCTAATAATGTAACATTTTGATCAATATATGAAATTTTGCTTTGCCAACTATTAAGAGACTCATCAATCTTTTCTTGATCAACTAAAACTTTTCCTTCATTTGGACAAAGTAGGCCCGCTATTAGATCTATTAAAGTAGTTTTTCCTGATCCTGTTTTGCCCAAAATTCCAATTGTTGAGTTTTTTTTTATATCAAGATTAATATTTTCAAATATTGTATTATTTTTTTCATAAGCGAAGCTAACTCCTTTAAGGCTTATTTCACTATTAAAGTTTATAACTTTTTTGCTTGTTAATTTTTCATTTAAATTTATTTCATTATTTAAAAACTTTACTACGTCTAAATATATCTTTTTCTGAGACACAATTTGACTTAAATTGTAATATATTATTTGAACCTGAGGCAAAAGCCTGGATGCTCCAAATACAATTGCTGTTATCAAAGTGAAAGTATAATCTTCGTCATAAATGTTGTTTGATATCAAATAATAACTTCCTAGAGCTATTAAAATAATTGCAATACATTCGATAACTATTCTGGGAAAATTTCCAATATATGCTGAAATTTCTGTACCTTTTCTAATAGCAAAATCTTTATCTATGAAATTTTTATAAAATTTTTCTGAAAGATTATCTAGTTTCACTTGACGAAATATGGACATTGACTCTTGTGAAGTTTTTACTCTTGATTTTAAATTAGAAGCTATAATTACGCCTATAGAATTTAATTGATTTTTATAAAAAGAAAAGAGAATTAAATATGAAATCGAAAATGCTAAAGCAAAAAAAACAGTAGACCAGAAATTAATGTTCAAAAGTGTTACAGTTATTGCCAATGTAATCAATATTGCAGAAAACGTTTGTAGAATTTTAAAAATTGAATTAACCAAGGGATCAACTTTCGACTCTAAAACTGAAATTAATTCACTAGTGTTGAATCTTGTAAACTCTATATATGATTGTGAAATTATATTTTTAAATACCTGAGATGAAATTTTTGTGCCAATCATGGTGGTTACTCTTAATATCAATTTTAGAACTAGTAATTTGACCAAAGTAGATCCTACTATAATAAGAATAAATAATAGAGATATATAACCCAAAGGATTTTGAACAAATAATTTTTCAGAAATTACCAAATATTTATAATCAAAATTTTCATAAACAAGTTCAGGATTTAACATTATATTCAAAAAGGGCACCAATGAAGATATGGTTAACATTTCCAAAAATGCAGATAGTAGTATTGAAAAAAAAATTAGTATTAAAAATAATTTATGTTTTCTACTTAGAGTCTCGAAAATCTTTTTTACTATTAAACTATATGTCATTTATTTTTAAAACAGATTAAATTTTCTCCTCTGATAATAATATCTCTATCATCAATCTGCATTGATTTAGCTAGTGTCGTAAAATAATTCTTTGAAATTGATTTTCCAGGTAACATCCAGTCATGTATTTCAATTATTACAATTTTAAATTTTTGAAACCACTCTATATTTCCTTCAAATAAAGTGTTTTCGTGGCCTTCAATGTCTATTTTTATTAAAAAAGGTTCAAAATTTTTATACTTTGAGTCCTCTAAAATTTGATTAATTGTTACGGCTTTTTTAATATTTTCTTTTCTATCTTTAATAATACTTATTGCCCTGTTATCTATTGAATTTAATATTTTATAACTTACATTTTCTGATGAAACGGCATTATTTAATAGTAAAGCTCTGTCATTGTTCACATTTTTAGAGAGTAAGTTAAAGTTGTGTTCATCTGGTTCTATTGAAACTACATGTGCTTCTTTAAAATTATCTAAAAAATAGTTCGTACTACAACCAATATTAGATCCACAATCTATAATAAGTAAGTTTTTTTTTAAATTATTTTTTATACCTTTGTTAAAAATGTTTAAGTCATCTATTTTGTAACATTCGTAATAAAATAATTCTTGCAAAGTTATATAATCATATTGATTTCTAATTATGTAACAAGAAACAGATATAGATTTTTTATCAAAAACATAAGCTTTATTAAATCGCAAAAATGTAAGATTGGGGTTCAATATAACAAATCTATTTTTTTTAGATAATGATATTACAAAAAACAATATGAACTTTAAAAAGTTTCTCATTTTATTAATATTTAAATAATATTTCTTCTAAAAACTTTTAATATTTTCCAAAAAATTATTTTTTTTTTCCCTTAAAATGATTAAGAAATACATAATTATCTGCAACTTGATCTATTTTCATATAATTATTTAATTTTACCCTCTTAACATTCAAATTTTTTTTTTATAAATTGAGTTTTTTAATAAATTTTTTTTTCTTGATGAAGATATGCCAATATTTTCAACCAAATTTTTTGTGGGAGTAACTGTTAGTTTTCTTTTTCGCCAAAGAGACAGTGTCCATGGGTAGGCCCAACTATCAACTTTATTATAATAGCAAGCATCAAATATTGTATTCCAGTATTGCCTTTCACTTTCAGTGAGAAAATTAGTTTTCCAGTTTTTTGAATTTTTCAATTTTGGCCAAAATTTTATATTTTTATCGTATAATTTCCAACGATTTTTCCAAGTTGCCCAACCCCAACAGTTAGCATATTTTGATAAATAATATTTATTGTTAAATTTAAACTTACTAGATAAAAAATTATCACCTGTTACACAACCTATGTCCATATTTGTTTCGTAGTAATTTAACATTTTATCACAAAAACTAAAAAAAGATTTATTTGGTATACAATCATCCTCTAATATTATTCCTCTTGAATTGTTTTTAAAAAACCAATTAATTCCTTTTGAAACTGCATTTTTACATCCAAGATTTTTTTTCAAAACTTTTTTTTGTATAGTACACTTCCAATTAATTTTTTTAGTTTCATTGATTGCTTCCTGGCACTTAATTTTATCATCATTATTCCTTGGTCCATCACAAAATATAAAAACTTTTTTTGGTTTAATTTTTCTTAGATTAATAATGTTTTTTTTTGTGTAGTAAGGTCTATTAAAAATTAAAAGCAAGACAGGAATATTGCTCATATTATGATAAATAAAAGAAATAATTTATTTTTTAAAGCATCCTGTATATTACTATTTACATAAAATACAATTAATAATAAATTTTTAATAAATAATTACTAAAGTTTTGATTAATTATGAAAAAAATTATCTCATTTGAAAATTTTAATAAAAAAAGAAAAATTTGGGCTAAATCATTATATAGAGACTCTAGAGTAAAAAATTTGTCCAAAAAATTGTATATATCAGCAGACAAACATAATTTTTGTTATCTTTATAATTGGCTAGGTGAACCAATGTTACAGACACCTGACGATATAATTACTTTACAAGAAATAATTTATACAACTAAGCCTGATGTCATTTTAGAAATAGGAGTGGCTTGGGCAGGCACATTGTTACTTTACGACTCTTTATCTGAATTTACGAAAACAAAAAAAATAATTGGGGTCGATATTTACATACCTGATGATTTAAAAAAAAGAATTTCATCAAAATCTAATTCCAAAAAAATTAAATTATTAACTGCTGACTCGACATCAATCGAAACTTTAAAAAAAATAAAAAAATTATGTGGAAAATATAAAAATATTCTGATTCATCTTGACAGTAATCATACTAAAGATCATGTTCTTAGCGAGTTAAAATTATATTCTAAATTGTTAAAAAAAAATAATTATTTAGTTGTTGGTGACACTATTATTGAAAACATACCAAAACAAAAACATAGAATTAGAGAATGGAAAAAAGGAAATAATCCCTATAATGCTATTACAGAATTTTTAAGGAAAAACAAAAATTTTAAGATTGATAGAAATATTAATTTTAAACAGCTTCTTACAAATAATCCAAATGGTTATCTAAAAAAAATTAAATAATTTTAAAATTAAAATTTATTAATTAATTTTATTATTTTGTCCGTTTCCATATCTTTTAATAATGGGTAATTAGGTATTGATACAATTTCATCAGATATTTTTTCTGTAATAGGCAACTTTGATTTAGCGTATTTTTTAAATGGTATTTGTTTGTGATTTGGAATTGGATAATGAATTCCTGGAGAAATACCATTTTGTTTTAAATAAGTTAAAAATTTAGATCTAAGATTATTCTTTACTCTTATAACAAATAAATGAAATACATGCTTTTTTAATGGATTTGTATTGGGTAGCACAATTTTTTTTGAATTTATTAATTTTAAATATTTTTTAGCTATAGATATTCTTTTTAAATTAAATTTGTTAAGGCTATCTAATTTTACATTCAAAATTCCTGCATGAATTTCATCTAATCTTTTATTGTAACCTTTTGAAATAGCGACATTTTTTTTTTTTCCACCCATATTCTCTATATAATTTTAGCTTTTTATACATTTTACGATTATTTGTACTTACCACTCCAGCATCTCCAAAAGTTGAAAGATTTTTAGTTGGATAAAAACTAAAACAAGCAAAATCACCGAATGATCCAATTTTTTTTCTTTTAAACTCTGCACCATGCGCTTGTGCACAATCTTCGATGAGAATAATTTTTTTTTCTTTTGCAAGGGTAAATAACTTTGTGATATCGGCTGGATTACCATACACATGCACAGCAATTATAGCTTTAGTCCTTTTTGTTATTTTTTTTTTAAATCATTAACATCTATTGTAAAATCACTCTCTTTGATATCAACAAAAACAGGAGTTGCACCTGATTCAATGATCGCAGCAATTGTTGCATATGCAGTATGAGATGTAGTTAAAACTTCGTCACCCTTTTTAATATTTATAGTTTTTAGGGCTAAAACCAATGCGTCTGTTCCACTGGATACTCCGATTGAATATTTCACACCTAAAAATTTTGAAAATTTTCTTTCAAATTTTGTTACTTCATTACCTAAAATATATGAATTGCTATTAAGAATTTTTTTTATTTTAAAATCAATTTTTTTTTTTAAAAATATATACTCTGATTTTGGGTTTGCAAAATAAATCATTTATAAAAAATTGTTTCTAAACTTTTTTGGAAAATGCTTTTTATTTATATGGCAAATCCATTTAATTTTGTTTTTTCTTTCTTTATTAAAAATCTCTTTATAGTGATTCCAGGCAAATAAAATACAATACTTCGGTTTTATTTTAGAAAAATTTTTGTAATCAATAATTTTAATATTTTTCCCTGGGAAAAACTTATTTATTTTAGTAGGTGAAGTATCAAAAATTCCAGAAATAGCTTTATTATCAATATTACAAAAGTGAAGTATTGTTGTACTTTTTGATGTTGCACCATAGCCATAAATATTAAGGTTTTTTTTTCTTACAAGTTTTATAGTGTTCAGAATTTGATTTCTTGATTTAATACAGTTTAGTATAAATTTTTTCATAGTACTTATCTTTGTAATTTTTAATTTTTTTTCAAATGCCATTATTTTTTTAATCCCAATATTTTTTTTTGATGACTTTGTTTTCTTTAAATAATATCTCATTGATCCACCATGAGTTGGAATTTTTTTTGCATTAAAGAGTCTTAAATCAGTATTTTGGATTAACGAGTTAATCGAATTTGCAGAAAACATGTAATAATGCTCATCATATATTTGGTCATATGAGGTTTTTTCGATCATAGAGCCTAGGTATGGTTCTTCAAAAACAAAAATGCCATCATCCTTGAGACATTTTTCTACGCACTGAAATAATGAATTTATATTTGGAATATGACAGATAACATTTGCAGCAAAAATTATATCAAATTTATTCTGTAATTTTTTTTTTTTAACTAAATCCATATTAAAAAAAGAATTTATTACATTCAGTTTTTTGGATTTGCAGATTTTATAAACATTTTTTGAAGGCTCGACTCCTAAATGACGAAAATTTTTAAAATTTTGGAGAAAAATTCCATCATTGCAACCAATTTCCATAATGGAAAAATCTTTATTCTTTTTTTTTGGTTTTAATTCTTTGGCAATTCTTTGAAAATGTAATTTCATATTATCAGATGTTGAAGACAAGAAAGCATAATTTTTATGAAATAATTTTTTTGGTTTAGGAGAATCAATTAACTGAAAAATTCCATTGTTTTTATTGAATGCAACTTTCATCTCATAAAAATTTTTATTATCTAAAGAATTTGTAAAATTATTTGCAATTGGCATTTTTCCAAAATTGTAAAGAATTGGAATTTTTTCTCCTGTAACTCTACACTTAGTTAATTTAGGTTTTATTTGCATAAATTGTTTAAATACTCGCCATATTTATTATTGTATTTTTTTGCTATAATTTTTAATTGTTTTTTTGATATCCAATTATTTAAGTATGCAATTTCTTCGGGAGAGCTAATCATAAAATTTTGTCTTTTCTCTATTGCTCTAATATAATTAGAACAGTCGTTTAAATCATCAAAGGAACCCATATCTAACCAAGAAATACCCCTTCCTATCTCTGTATATTTAGCAGTCTTTTCTTTAATATAAATTTTTAATAGGTCAACGATTTCTAATTCATTCCTTTTTGACTTATCTAAATATTTACAGTTATTAACTACATTTTTGTCAAAAAAATAAATGCCGGGAATTGCCAAGTTCGTTTTAGGTTTTTTTGGTTTTTCTTCAATATTAATTATTTTTTTATTTTTTTTTTCTATAACAGCATAATTTTCTGGATGTTGAACACCGTAAGCTAAAAAAAAAGCACCTTTTTTTAAATTAATACCTTTATAAAGTGCTCTATAGAAACCTTGGCCGTAAAAAAAATTATCCCCCAACATTAAGCAAACATTTTTATTTTTTATATAATTTTTGGCAATTAAAAAGGCTTCTGGTATACCATTTGCTTTATTTTGAACGAGTATTATAATTTTCATTCCTAAATATTTTCCATTGGAAAATATTTTTTTATACATATTTTTACTGTTTGCATCACATATCAAAATTACTTCTTTAAATTTACATAGCATTAGTACACTAAGCGAGTAATAAATCATTGGCTTATTGTATACTGGCATTAAATGTTTATTGATACCTGTAGTTACTGGCCTCATTCTTGAACCTGTTCCGCCGGCTAAAAGTATTGCTTTCATACTATTGGTTTTTTTTAATATAGAATTTTATGGTTTCTGTTAAATCTTTATCAAAGTTTGTATTTGATTTCCAACCAATTTTATTAATTTTCGAAGAATTTATTTTATACTCAATGTCATGTCCAGGTCTATCCTTAACATTTTTAACTTTTGAACTTTCACATCTAATTTGAAAATTTTTTCTGCATAATTTTAAAATTTTTTTTACTAATGTTATATTCTTGAATCTTATACCGCTTCCGATAGTAAAGTTTTCTCTGGTTAAATTTTTGAAAATAATGAACTCCAAACATTCAACAAAATCCCTTACAAATATCCATTCCCTCTTTTGTTTTCCATTTCCATAAACAGGGATATTTTTATTATTTAGTATATTATTAATTATAACTGGTATAAATTTTTCATAATCTTGGAGTGGTCCAAAATTGTTACAACAATGAACTATGGTTGACTTGTATCCATACGTACTATTCCAAGCTGAGACTAGATGATCTGAGGAAGCTTTTGATGCTGAATATGGAGATCTGGGGTTATATTTAGTACTTTCATTAAAAGCTTTGTTATTTTTTACGTGTCCATAGACTTCATCTGTTGAGATATGAATAAAAAATATTTTTTTATTTATCGATTTCAAAAGGTTATATGTTCCGTGTATGTTTGTTTTAATAAATTCTCCAGGAGATTTAATGGAGTTGTCTACATGAGATTCTGCTGCAAAATGTAAAATAATTGTGGGTTTAAACTTTTTTATAATATCGCTAAGTTTTTTTAAATTGCATATATCTACTTTGGAAAAAGTATAATTTTTGTGTCGATTAATGCTTTCTACATTTTTGATTTTTCCTGCATAAGTGAGATTATCAATGTTATGAAATTTAATATTCTTGTATTTAGGAACCATAAAATTCAAAAAATTTGCTCCAATAAAGCCACAACCACCTGTAACTAGGATTTTTTTTATCATAGTTGATTAATTCAAATATAAATTTATATAAGAAAATGAATGAAATGTAATATAATTTTTTAAACACAAATGGAATTAAAAAAAAGAGAAATAATTAAAAACAAAATAAGCAATATAAAAAAAATAAATAAAAGAATTTTTTTTAAAGGTATTGAAACCCATGATTATTCTCAATTTATAAATAAACTTAAATCACTTAATTTTGTGCTTAAAATTCTTAAAAAGCTTAGCGCTGGATATATTTATGTATTAAAAGGTTCTATTGATTCAAAAAAATTAGACGATGTAAAAATAAAACTCAAAAATTTTGCAAAAAAAAACAAGCCAATAAATCCAAAAATAAAAACTGGAACCAAAAATGGATTTTATCTTTCTAAAAACTTAGATCCAACAGGTTATAAAACTTTTGACAAGTCTTTTTATTTTTTTTCATGGAATGAAGACAAAATAGGAATTTACAACAAAATAATTGATATTTATAAACCTTTAAAGATACTGAATGGATTAAAGAAAAATGAAATAACAAAGAATAAACCAAGAGATGGAATCGTAGAAAGATTACATGTTATAAATTATCCAATTAAATCTGGACAAATTTCTAGGCATTTTGATCCAATAAAAGTCAGTATTTTTAATTTTGGATTATATGCAACAGAATATGGGAAAGATTATACCAAGGGTGGTTTCTTTGTTCTAAGCTCAAAAAATAAAAAAATAAATATAGATAAAAGAATTAAAAAAGGTGACATTGTATTATTCTTTCCATCATTAGTTCACGGAGTAGATAAGGTAAAAAAAATAAAAAACTCTACTTCTGATGGTAGATGGTTTATCAATGTAAATAATGTGGAGTCACATGAGGTAAAAAATAGAGAATATACTAGAAAATATTGAGATGAATATATGGAAAAAAACAAATATAAAAAAAATTCAAAATAATAAAATTAATTATAAGCCTTTTAACAACTCTATTTGGCAAAATAAAATATTAAGTAAAATAAATAGAAATAAAAAAGATTTAAAATCTAATTATTCAAATTTTTTTTTATCTAATTCTCCACTTCCATTACTAATTTTAGGATCAAAGAAAAAAAAAATTAAAATTGTAGATTATGGTTCAGGGGATCAAGAGGTGCTATTTCAGTTAATTTCCTTCAAATTCAAAAATAAAAAAATATTAATAGATAGCATTGAAGTTGAGAATATCACTAAACTTTTAAAAAAAAAAATCAATGTTTCTAATAAAAATATTAAAATTAAATTTTATGAGAATTTTGATTTTAAAAAAAAATATGACTTTGTTCATATCAGTGACTCTTTGCAATATAATTTAGATTGGAAGATATTTTTGAAAAAAATTGCAAGCAAGCAACATGAGTATATAGTTTTAAATAATTTGACAGCAGGAAATTTTAAAACTTATATTTCAGAACAGAAATTTTATAAAGATAAACTTCCTTATATTTTTTTTAATGAAAAGGAAATAACGAAGATTTTTTCAAATTATTCTCTTTATAGATACTTATATTTAAACAAAATTAATGGTCTTTACCAAGAATATCCTCAAGAAAATTTTAAAAAAATTGATCGTATAAAATATCCCAAAACTTTAATCTTTATTCGTAAAAAATAATATCTTAATTAATATATATGCTGTAATATTTTTTGAAAATGATGATATTTAAAAATGTATACAAATTTAAAATTAAAAGTAATAACGATAAAAGAGGTTTTTTTAGAGAAATATTTAAGTTAAATTGCTTAGATTACAAAAGTAGTCTTAAACAAATAAGTCATTCATACATAAAAAAAAATATCTTAAAAGGCTGGCATTTTCATAAAAAACAGACACAATGGAACTATTTAGTACAAGGTAAAATAATAGTTTTTTTAGTTGACAAAAGGAAAAATTCTAAAACTTTTAAAAAAGTTAAGTCGTTTATTTTAGATAGTGAAAAGAAAAACTATATTTATTGTTTTCCACCAAATATTGGTCATGCTTACTTTACTTTAAAAAAAAATAATCATATGATTTATGGAACTTCTGGTTATTACGATTTGTTTGAAGAATATAAAGAATTATTTGATAAAAAATTATTAAATAAAATATCTTCGATTAATATCTATGAAAAGTAAAGATATAATAATTTTAGGTCATAGTGGATTCATTGGTCAAAATTTATTAAATTCTTACAAAAACAACAAAAAAATTTATTTAATTTCTAGACAAAAGAAAACAAAAAATAATCGAGAATATCAGTATGATATTTTTTCAGATCATAGATGGTTTAATTTAATAAAGGATAAATCGACTATTTTTTTTTTAGCGTTTAATAATAATTTATATGAGTTAGAAAAAGATAAGCTATACTTAAAAAAAATTGAAAATTTTTGTGAAAATTTCAAAAAACATATAATAAGACAAAACATTAAAGTTAACATAATATTTACAAGTACTGTAACAATATATGGTGTAACAAAAAAGTGGGAAATAATAAATGAGTTATACAAAGATAATCCTTGTAGCAATTATGATTTGGCAAAAAAAGTTATTGAAAAAAATTTTCTTATTTATGCCAAACAAGGACTTATAAAATTTGTATCTTTGAGACTAAGTAATATTTATGGCTATGGTAAAAATTTAAATCAAAAAAATAGGGGATTTCTAAATAAGCTATTAAAAAACATCTTTCAAGATGATGAAATTTTTATTTTTGGAAGCGGAAAAAAACTTAGAAGTTATATACATATTGAAGATCTAATCAAAGCTATTAGAATTGCAAAAAAAAACATAAAAAAACTTAATGGTAGAATATTTATTTTGTGTGGCAATAAAAGTTATTCATTTTTAGACCTAATTAAAATATCATCTAAAATTTTAGGAAAAAAGGTACGTTTTAAAAAGAAAAGCTTTCCAAAATATATCAATAAGATAGAGAAAAGATCATTTGTTGGTAATAATAAATTATTTAAAAAATATACAAATTGGGAACCAAAAATAGACCTAGAAAAAGGTATCAGTAAAGTTTTTTGGTCATTAAAAAAAAATGAATATAATAATTAGTGGTGCATTTGGACATATTGGTTCATTTCTTCTGCGAGATTTTGTTAAAGACAAAAAAATAAAGAAAATACTTATAATCGATAACTTTAATACACAAAGATTTTCTTCGTATTTAAAAATAAATAAAAAAAAAATTAAACTTATTGACCAAGATTTAAAGAAATTTGATTTAAATAAATTAAAGAATCATTACGAAGTCTTTATTCATTTTGCTGCTACTACTAATGCAGCAGAATCTTTTAAAATAAAAAATGAAATTATGGAAAATAACCTAAAAGTTACAAAAAAAGTTGTTAAATTTTGTTTAAAAAAAAATATTAATTTAATTTTTCCATCCTCTACGAGTGTTTATGGTAAAAAGTTTGAAATAATCAATTCTTCAAATAATATGAAAAATTTATTTGCCCAAAGTCCTTATGCTGAGAGCAAAATTTTAGAGGAAAGATACATAAGGAAAAAATTGAGAAAATATACTATTTTAAGATTAGGCACCATTGTTGGAGTTTCTGAAGGGATAAGATTTCACACAGCTGTCAATAAATTTTGTTATCAAGCATCATTGAACAAACCTCTTACAATATGGAGAAAATTTTTTAAAAAAAAAAGACCATATCTTTCCCTTAAAGATTGTAGCAAAACAATCAAACATATAATTAAGAAAAATATATTTTACGGTGAAACCCTTGATGTTGTGAGCAATAATTATACCGTTGAACAAATTGTAAATATGATAAAACAATTTACAAAAGTAAAAATGAAATTTATCGATACAGAAATATTAAATCAAAATTCTTATGAAGTAATTAGTGATGGTATAAGTAAAAAAGGTATAAAATTAAATCCAAATATTCTTAATGATATTAAAAGAACACTTGACGTACTGCTTTGATGATTCAAAAAAAATTAAATAAAATATCCAGAAAAGAGTGTGACTTATTTTTTTTTAACAAACTAGGATCATTTATTAAAACACCGAAAAGAATTTTTTTTTTAAAAGCCAAAAAAAATTGTATAAGAGGCAATCACGCGCATAAATTTTGTAAACAGTATTTTTTTTCTATAAATCATGAAATAGAATTACTGATAGATAATGGAAAAAGTGAGAGAAAGCTAAAATTAATTCCTGGGAGCTATGCAAAAATTAATCCGTTAAACTGGGTAAAAGTAAGACTAAAAAAAAACCAATTGGTTATTGTAATTTGTGATAAAAATTATTCAAAAAATGAGTATATAAGAAATTATAAAACCTTCAAAAAACTTGCAGCAAAAAATTGAACAAAGGAAATAATTTTAATGATATAACATTTATCTCCTTAATTAAGGACAATGAACCTGATACATTATTATTATTAAATTATTTATCAAAATTAAACATAAAAATTTCGCATATAGTTGCAGATGGTAGTAAAAAAAAGCAAAAATATTTATTTGATAAATATAGAAATTTAGAATTCAAATATTTTTATTTTGGAGAAGATAAAAGTTATATTGATTTATACAAAAAAATTTATTTTTCTCTCAAAAAAGTTAAAACAAGTTACGTATATTTTTTAGATCAAGGAGATTATCTAAATTTTGATGCATTGAAGATTTTTTATGAGATATTAAAAAAAAATAAAGAATACTCCTGTGCCTTAGGAGAAGTGTATAATTTTAAAGTTATAAAAAAAAAAATAATTATAAATTCTGGAAACTTATATAATTATAATTTTTATAAGAGTAAATTTGCACAAAAAAGGATTATTAAGAATTTTATTTCAAGGACTTACCATAGTTTGCATAAAACAAAAATTTTAAAGAATTCATTAAATATAATATGTAAATTAAGCCTTAATGAACCAAGGTCAGCAGAATTAATAATAGATTTCAATAACCTTCTAAATGGAAACGTTTTTAAGTCTGATGATATCATGCTGATCCATAATGCAAGCAATAATAGTAATGAAAAAACTTCTTTGAATGCTAAGTATAAAACAAGAAAAATTTGGTTTGAAAGATTTTTTAAATATAAATTTAATGAAATATTAAATATATTATCAAAAATAAATAGACTTAATTTTACAAAAAACCAAATAGCAAATATTTATGACCATTTTGAAAAAAGTGACATTAAGTTTAATGAGGCACAAAATAAATTTACTCTTTTACGAAATATTGTACAGAAAATTAGCATAACTTATTCTAGAAATACCAATTTAAAAAAATTTGTAAAATTTTTAGATGGTTTTAAAAGAGTTAAAGGTAATAATCATATAGAATAAATATAATTACTTATAATTTTTTTTTTAAGGATTTAAAAAGTAGGTCAGTTTTTTTTAAATCATCTTTAGTATCAATATCTTGCGCTCTCCAATTTGGAATTTTAATTATAGAAGTATTATTATTATAATTAAAAAATTTATTCCTCCATGTAGATGTCTTAGCCCAATAAAAATATCCAGCATCATAATACGTATCAGACAAAAACTTTGAGCTATATTGCATATATCTTTTTGAAAATACCATTTTAATTTTATTATTATTGATTTTGAAAGATCTTTCTATTGGATGAGAAAAATTACTTGCTGCAAAAACATAATTATAATTAAATTTTTTTATTTTTTTTAAACCTTTAATTAAATCCACATGAGAAAGTAAGGGAGCGCTGGGAAACAAGCAGCAGGCATACTTATAATTATAATTCAATTTTTTTATTGTATATTTCATTACTTCATCTATACCATATTTTTCTTTACTTAATTCTTTTGGTCTAAGCACAAACTCAATATTAAATTTATTAAACCTATTAATAATTTTCTTTTCATCTGTAGAAACTATTATTTTATCAAATAATTTGGATTTTATAGCTGTTTGTATAGTCCATGAAATCATGGGCTTTCCGTGAAAAGTTCTGAAATTTTTATTTTTAAGCCTACTGCTATAAGCTTTCGCAAGTATAATACCAATTGTCATCTAAAGACTATACTTTAGTAGGATGATAGCTCCATTCCATGTTTTCTAAATCCCAGTCAGATGGTATATTTTTTACTCCCTTTTTTTTAACACCATGTAAACAATTTCTACAGCCTGGTTCAATAAGGTGTCTTGTTTTTTCTTTGTGAGCTTTTCTTAACTTATTCCATGAGTCTGAATGCCAAGCTGATGTTATTGTATTCTCTGGGATATCTGAAAGTTTAATAGAACCATCATAATTTCTTGTCTTTTTAGGTGGAGAACCTTTATATCTTCCAAAAACTAAATTTGCCTCTTCTTGATCTGCTGCGGGACAAGGGAGTATTATGCTATTAGCCGAAATAGTCATCCTTTGAAAAGGATATGCACAACTCCAATCATAATTTATATCCTCATCCTTTAATCTGTGTTCTCTATAATCATTTACTTCGCTTGTTGTAACTAAATCTATACCAATGTATTTCATAAATTCTTTATATCTTTGAGGATATTTACTTATTGAAGGAAAAACGCAATTTGATCTAAGTCGAGGTAAATTTTCACCTTTCTCATCACGTTTGTTGGCTAATTTTTTTACATTTTCACATAAAACTTCAAATGCATTATATGAAGTATCTTTTTTTTTATTACGTGGTGTTCTTATTTTATTATATTCATCTTCAAGTCCGTCTATAGAAAAACTTATCCAATTTGGTTTTGCATCTGTAATAGCATCAATAATTTCATCGGTTAAATTTTGACCATGTGTCAAACAAGTAACTTCTAAGAAATTTTTTGAGCATGCATATTTAATGGCATCCGCAAAAGTTTTTGTATTTCCATTATCATCTTTTACTCGATATAATGTTGACTCTCCACGCCAACTTATGTTTATTGAATACACTCCTGATTGTTTAGCGTCATCAATTATTTTAGTAAATTGTGTCCACGGCATCATTCTAGTTGCTCCAGTAATCGCATTTTGAAATTTATCAGTTATTGTAAAACACATTGTGCATGCCAAATTGCAAGTACTAACCAATTCTACAATTAGCGCAAGTGGTGCATTACCATGCTCAAATTTCATAGCTCTTTCCCACCATGCTTCTCTATATTCTTTATATAATTTTTTTTTTTCAGGGGTATCAAATTGATAGCTATAAAAAGAGTCTTCTTCATCTTTTGTTGAAAATACAAAATGCGTATTATTTGTTGGAGTGACACTTTCATTAACACCCTTCCATTTTTTAAATAGCTCATAGTCTCTTGGACGAATATTTGAATTATTATCATCAATCTTTTCGATTGGATTTTTTTTGTCAATAGTTAATGGTGTTTTCATTGTAAAATTAGTAATTAATTATATTTAAAATTGATTTAAATCAAGATATTACTTGTTTATCAAAATACTAGATTTATAACTTTTTTAATAGTTTGTAAATAAATACCTACTAAATATAATGAATAACTTTATTCGAATAATAGATGTAAACAATTATAATAAAATTAGTCAGAAAACTTTTGAGGAAATAAAAAGACATAAAATAATTATATTTAGAAATCTTTTCACTAAGGATGAAATTCTTAGAGAAGTAGCAAAATTTAAAAAAAAGAAGTTTAAGATAACAAAAAAATCAGGTGAATATTTTATAGGAAAAAAAAATTTTTCTAGAAAAGATTTTAAAAATAAAAACAATATTAAACATGCAAGATATCAGTATTTTCATGTTTTGTTTGAGTGGAATAAAGATGAAAGTTTTAGAAAGATATTTTCAAGATTAATTAAATTTAGAAATAAAATTTATAGAATTAAATCAAACAAAATACTTTTTTATTATAATAAATTTAAATACTTTAATCTTCCAAAAGTTCATTTCTATCCTAAAAATGGACACCTTGGGGCTCATAAAGATTTTTCAGAAAAACAAGATAAGAATTTTATTATTGTAACTTCAGAAAGAGGTGTAGATTTTGACAAAGGCGGTTACTTTATAAAGATAAATAAAAAAATTATTGATATAGAAAAATTCTTAAAGGTAGGTGATGTAATGTGTAATGATTTAGATACAATTCATGGGGTAAAAAAAATTTTGTGCAAAAAAAATCAGACTGGCAGATATTCCCTAGTATTGAGTATGAGAAAAGTTAGTAATAAAGTTAATGACTAAATAAACAATGTTTTTACATATTGGATTGGGAAGATCAGGCTCCACTTTTTTGCAAAGAAAAATTTTTCCTTACTTTAAAAAGGTTAAATACATGTCAGGTGGAAATTCCAGGAAATTTGAAAAGGATAGGATAAATTATTTTTATAATCCATTTTTCCTTCCTAAATATAAATATTCAGGAAAAAATTTATTGGTCTCGACAGAAACTTTTTTCCATTCAAAGACTTCAATTATAAAACTCATAAACGAAATAGACCAACTTTTTGAAAAACCTAGAATTCTACTTATATTAAGAAATCCATTTGATCATTTAATTTCAACTTACAAAAATATTGTGAAAACTGGAAACATTTGGATGCGCTTAGAAGATCATTTTAGTTTTGATAATACATTTAGGTCAGAACTTATAAGACCAAATGAAATTTTTAACATAAGTTTATACAAATATAAAAATTTGATATCTTTATTAAAAAATAAATATGAAGTTAAAGTCTATTTTTTTGAAGAAATTTTTCAAGATTATAGAAGTATGAAAAAATTTGTTAATGAGCTATCAAGTGTGCTCGATACAAATTTCATAGGTAAGTTTAAACCTGAAGACTTTATTAAGATAAACAAAAGTTTAACGAATCAAAAAGAAATTAAGAAAAAAAGAATAAAAAATTTTTTAAGAGAAAATAAAAAAAGTATAAAAAAATTCGAGATAAACGAAATATATTTTGATAAAATTTATTCAGAGAGTTTTAAAAGAAAATTTGAGAAATCTATAAAATATGAAAAATTAAAATATAATCTAAAATGATTAATATTGATCCTTTATTACTAAAAAAATCAATTATTAAATCTGCTCGGGTAAACAATTTTAAGGCGTTAAAGGAAAATTTTTCTAAAATCAACTCATTAAGTAACTTTCACAAACTTTCCATACCTTTCATTTTTGAAAAATTATTCATAAATTACAGAAAAAAAAATAGGAGTTTTATATACTATTTAATAGAAACTGTAATATTTGTACAAAAATTTCTTTTTTTTACTACAAATAGTTTAAATCCTTTCAGAAAAAAAAATCTAAATTTAGAAGAAAAAATTTTTTTTTTTTTCTAACAAACTTGTAGATCAATATAATATCTTCCCTATATCAAACTATCTTCTAAATAAAAGAATTCGACATTCAAATTTGATAACCATTGAAAATAAAAATGTATTTACACTTTTAAAATATGGTTTTACGCCAGATAAACAAGGACAACTAAAAAAACTACAAAAAAAATATAAAAATAATCTTATATCTATTAACAACATTATAGATTTTAAGGACATAATTTACGGTATAATAAATTATAAAAAAAAAAAGAAGGAAATAAATAAATTATTTAAAATTTTAAAATTAGATAATTACGAAAAAAGAAGTATTAAACATTTTTACGTATTTTTTTTTATATATTTAGAATTTTATAAAAGAGTATTAAAGGAAAAAGATATTAGATATATTTTTTCTCATTATTATAATTCTCCTGAATTATGTTCTTTAGTTTATTTTTTAAAATCAAGAAAATCAAAATATGTTCCTAAAATATTTGCTTATGAGTTTATAGGCTTGGGTGGTGAGTCAGCCACATATTTATATACTAATGTCGATGTTTTATTTGTACCAAATAAATTAGATATCTTATTATCAAAAAAATTAGAAAATAATAATTTACTTTTTTTTGACTTTCCAAAATTAATAGAAGTTGGAAGTGTTAGAAAAGAAAATATTAAGCATATAAAAAAAAAGATTTGGGAAAAAGGTAAATTAAAAATTTTATATATTAAATCGAGAAGTGAACACTACAATTTTATAGATGACAAGGCTTTAGAAATGTTCGCAAGGGCAATCAAAAGATTTGAATATGCAATAGACTTTAAAATAAAAGATCGACCTGACCTACATAGCAAATCTGTTGAAAAACTAAAAAAATTAAAAATTATAAGCAAAAAACAAGTAATTTTAAAATCTAATGAATTAGTAGAAAATTATATTCATAACGCCGATATATGTGTTGGGACATGCTCCTCTGCTTTTACAAAACAAGCTATTTGGTTTGGTAAACCGTTAATACAAATTTTTAAGAAAAAGTTATATAGATATCAATTAAATGGGGCTTTTGAATGTAATAATTTTAATGATGCTATTTTTCTTTTAGAGAAGTTTTTAAACCAAAAATTTTTAAAGGAAGCCAAAAAAAAATCAAAAAACCAAGTTTCAAAAATATTTAAAAAAAACAAAAAATCAATAGAATTAATTTTGCAAAATTTAGAAAATTAACTGTTTAGAATAATTTTTTTTATATTTTCAATTCCATTAAATTTATACTTTTTTATTTTTTTATTAGAATGGTGTACTTTAATAATTTTATTTGTTAGCTTATTTTTATTTATATTGTCAAAATGTCCTAGATAATAAGTCAAATTTAACCTGCTCATTTTTTTACAATTAATCTTTTCAAAATCATTTGTTGAAATAGAGATATTTTTAAAAGATTCTGAACAAAAATTAAATAATGTATTACCGCCTGATATAATTGCTAAATTAGCCTTATTATATATTTTAAATAAATTTTTTGGCCATATATACAACAATATATTCTTATTTTTCTTAATAAGAGATTTAATATTTTTTTTAAGTTTACTCTTGGTAGCGGGACCCAAAATCACATGGGTCTTATTAATATTTTTTAATTTATATAAAATTTTTAAAATTTTGTATGACAATCCTTTATCATCTGACCCACCAAAATGAAGTAGTAAATTTATTCGATCTGATTTAGCCTTTTTTTTTATTTTTCTAATTTTGGGGTCGGTGATTACATATTTTAGTCCTTTAAAATTATTTTTGTGTCTTTGATTATTGCTAACAAAAGTATTAATAGAATAAATTTTTTTTTCACAAGTTATATTTTTAGTGTCTAAATAGTAGGAAGTAATATTTTTAGATTTAAAAAAATTAATAACCTTCTTGTTTATTAATAGATAATCATTAACAAATTTATAAATATTGTTTTCATTACATATTTTATTTAATTTAATTAAAATATTTTTATTATTATGCGTATAGACTTTGAATTTTTTATTTTTGAAAAATAAGAAAGATTTTGTATTTTTCTTCGTTAAAATAATAAATTCATAATTTTTTTGCAAATTTGAAATTAATAAATAAGATCTATATACATGACCTAGTCCAATTGAAGAATGTCCTTCAACTTTATACAAAATTGTATTTTTCTTCATAGAAGAATATATATTTGCATTTATATCTTAAATCATTAAATGTTTAAATAAATGAAAAAGAACAATAATAAAGTTGTTGTTGGTCATCAACCTCAATATTTTCCTTATATAGGAATTTTTGATAAAATTTTAAAATCAGATTATTTTATGTTGGTAGATTCAACGAAATTCGTAAAAAAAGTTTGGCACAATAGAACAATCATTAAAGATAAAAAAAATAATGTTTTTTATTTTACGATTCCTACAATTAATAATGGTTATCAAATTATAAAAGATGTTAAAATTTCGGATCATAATTGGAAGAAAAAACATCTTAAATCAATTAGATTAAATTACAATTTTTCAAAATACTTTGATGAATTATATCCTGATATTGAAAAAGTTTTAAACAATAGAAGTGATTTTTTAATAGATTACACGATTCCTTCAATGCTACTCATACTTAGAAAAGTTGGTTTTAATGAAAATAATATCTTCAAACAATCTGAAGCAAAAATATCAGGAGAAAAAAATCAGCTTATAGTAAATATTACTAAATATTTTAATTCAAATTCATATTTATCTGGAGAAGGCAGTAAAAATTATATTGACGAAAATTTTTTAAAGAAAAGAGGAATTAAACACATTTTTAATAAATTTGTGCATCCAGTTTATCTCCAACATGGAACTAAATTTATTCAAAATCTATCTGTCATTGACTGTATCTTTAATATTGGCTTCAATGGTTTAGTTAAAATTTTAAATTTTAAAGAATAATTCGCTTATCATTAAATAAAATTTTACATTCTTCGAGATGATTTATTTGAATTGGGATAATGTGATTCCATCTTTTATCTTTATTATATATGTTTATTTTTAAAGTAAATATTATTCTTCTTAATACTTCGGTAATTGCATAATGATAAATATTTTTTTTGAAATCTTTATTTAATTTAAACTCTTTTGAAAATTCTTTAAAAAAAATTTCTGTAAATTGAAAGTTTTTTTTTTTATTTTTATTAAATATTATTACTTGCTTTATCAATTTTAAAATAGCATATGCGATCGCATAATTAATTTTAGCAATTTTGCATGAGTCTAGGTCAATTACTGTTCTAAAAGTATTATTTTTACAGATTATATTATGTGGATGAATATCTGTATGACATAAAAATTTTGAATTATTATTTATTTTCTTATATATTTTATTTTGTATATAAAATTCTTCAATAATAAAAGGTAAATAAAATTTTATCTTTTTTGATACTTTTTTTGAAAAATATTTTTCAATTACATCAAAGTTATATTTCAAGGAATTTATAATTTTTTTGTCCTCATTAGAATAATATGATGGGAATTTTTTAAAACTTTTTATGTTTGGATAATTTTTTAATTTAAAAAAAAACTTACCTAACTTTGCCGCAGTACTTTTCAGCTCTTGAATACTACCTTTAAAATGGTTACCCTCAATATATTTAAAATATGACCAATAACTATTTTCAAATTTTTTGTAGAATTTTTTATTATTAAACTTCACGGGTATTTGTAAACTTAAGCCGTCAAGATTTTTCCATAACATCAGAGATAGAATATTTTTTAATTTTTTAGGATCTGAAACATTTTTCCATTTTTTTAATAAAAAAAAATCATCATTTATTCTTATACGATAGTTACTAGAATTTATTTCGTTACTTTTAGATTGATCCAACAACTCAGCTGAAATTGAAATATTGTTATGAATAAAATTGTTAATTTTTTTTTTATCCTTATTCAATATTTTCTTCCACTTATTTGTTGATGAAGAAAATTTATCTTTCTCAAAAGGCACGATTAATAACTTTTTGTGAAACCACCATCTACAGATAAGTTTATTCCAGTTATATAACTTGCTTTCTCGGAGACAAGAAAGCTAGCTGTATTTGCTATTTCAATAGGATCTGCGATCCTATTTGCTGGAATCAATTTTTTGATTTCACTTATTTTTTTTTTTATAGTTTTTTTTTCGTTCTTTGCAGCTACTTTAATTAAATTAATAAATCTTTCAGATGATACTGCACCAGGAGAAATAATATTTGAAGTAATATTGTATTTAGCAAATTCAATTGCAATTGCCTTATTAAACGCCAAAAGTCCTCCTCGACTTGTGGCGGACAAAATCATATTAGGTGAAGGTTCTTTTACTATAGTTGAATTGATTGTTACTATTCTACCCCACTTTTGTTTTTTCATTATTGGCAGAGTTTCAGTTGTAAATCTTACTACACTTTTTAAATTATTCTGAATTGCATTTTCCCAATCATTTTTTTTCAAATTTAAAATAGTGCCAGGAGGAGGACCTCCAGTATTATTAATTAAGATATCAACCCTCCCCCATTTTTTAATACATATATTAATTGCTTTCTTTGGTGTCTTTTCGCTTTTCAAGTCGCCAACTAAAAATTGGACCTCTGCACCTGTTTTTTTTAATTTTTTACATGCTGAGATTAAATTTTTCTTTTTTCTAGATATTAATAGAATTTTCACATTTTTATGAGCTAAAGTTTCGGCTATTGAGAATCCTATGCCTTTACTAGAGCCGGTTACAATCGCTACTCTGGAATTGGATTTCATTTATTCGTTAAATGTTTTAATATTATAGTACCCTAGCTTATGAGAATCTTCAATTAAACCTAAGACATATTCATATAAAATTGGGGTATCTTTTAGAATCATAGGACAAATATATTTTTTTATATGATTTATATAATCTTTTCTTTGCTTATTATTTTCACACAATCCTATAATAAATAAATTATCAATTTTGTCTAAAATTTTAATAATTCTCAAATTTTTATGACTCATATAAAGTTTTCTATAATAAGAATTAATATAATATTTATTTTTTTCTTTCTTTCTATTAACAGTCAAAATATTTATTTGATTATAGATTTTTTTACCCAAGAGCCACGAGAGAAAATTTTTATCTAAATTAGAAGATTCTATTATGTTGTGAAATAATCCCAATATTATCAATTCTTTTTTCAATTTTAAATTTTCTTGAAAATAATTTGACATGTTTGCAACTCTTAAAGTGTGAGAGAAATATGTTAAATTTTTATGATTTTTATAATCCAGGTTGCGTGCGAGAACATATAATTTTGATAAATCTTTTTTGTGTTTTTTTAAGGGACTGCTATTTAAATTTTTAACCCATTCTTTTACTGCAATATTGTCTATGGATGTTTGTGAATTCAATCTTTTTTTTCTTTCAACATAAATGTTTTTAAAAAATTTATTAGACATGATTTATTTAAAGTATTTTATATTAAATTAGATATTTTTATTATTTCAAATGCTTCTGCATATTTTGTTTTTATTTGGTAACCATTTTGAACATTATCGTTTTGTATTTCCTTTATCCACGAATAATTTGTCCTTTTCATTTCTGATTTAAAACTTTTTATTAATTTAATTTTGCTATAAAAGCTTTTAGAGATATCTATGAAAAAATTTTTATTAAAACTTTCTTTAGTAAAGTAGGAATTACTTCTATACATTATTAAGTTTTTAACATTTCTAAAAACAACCTGACAGGCATTAGAAAGATTCTGGTGATCAGGGTGTGGGTCATATTTCCAAGGTATAAAAACAATTTCAGGCTTTATATCATTATTAATTTTAATTAATTCTCTTCTTAGTTCTTCATTATTAAACAGATAATGAACTTTCAGCTTACCAAATATATTAGATATTTTTTTATTTTTATAAGCTCTTGATATATCATTAAATGCATCTTTTGATGATCTTATAATTTTTCCATTCTCATCATAATATTCTGAGTCTGTAGCAATATAATTTGTAATTTTATTTTTTTTATATAATTTTAGGATTGTTCCACCACATCCTATTTCAATATCATCTGCATGTGCGCCAATAAAAAGGTATTTCATAAACTATTTCTTTTTCATTATATTTCTTATTTTCTCTAAATTAGTTTTATTTCCAATATCCATCCAAAATTCTAAAATTGGATAAGCTCCAACTTTAAATTTTTTTTTTATCGAATCTTTTATCAAAGTATCTATATCTAATTTTTTACCTTTTGAATTAATAAAATTAAATACTGAACTTCCTAAACAATAAATACCTGCATTTATAAATGTTGTTTTAATTTTTTTTTCCTCTATGTTTTTTACTTTTAAGTTGCTTATTGACACTTCACCAAAACTAGACTTGCTAGACATTGTTTTCAACACAACTGTGAGATCATTATTGTTTTGAATATGATAATTTTTTAAGGCCTCTATATCTATATCACTAATAATGTCACCATTAATTAAAATTATTGGAAATATAACCTTTTTTGTCTTTAGTAAAGAAATCCCTCCTACAGTCCCCATAAAAGTATCTTCTTTTAAAACTCTTACAATTTTTCTATATTTAATTTTTGAGTTAATTTTACTTTTAATTTTATCTGATAAGTAGTTGGTTATTAGATAGATTTTTTTAAAACCTTGATTAATAATTCTGTCAATTGAATACTCTAAGATAGACTTGTTTCCTTGAATTTTTATTAATGGTTTAGGAATATTTTTTGTTAAAGGTCTTAATCTTAAACCCTTACCACCTGCCATAATAACTATTGTCTCTTTTAATTTTTTTTTCTCTCTAAAGGAATGAAAGTCTATATAGTCAACAACTTTTAATTCTGTATTTACAACAATTAAGACATTTACTTTGGTTTGATTGAATACTTTATTTATAGTTTGAAAATTGTCATTCTCAAATACGTATTTTGGTTTTCTATTATATATGGATAGAATTGTGTCATTTATTTTCTTTTTTTTTAAAAGTGCCCTTCTAATATCCGCATCTGTAACAATTCCAATAAGTGCATTTTTCGAATTCTTTACATATAAAAATTGTTTATTTGTTTTGTTAAGTTTCTTCAAACAACTTAAAATTGTTTCATTTTTTTTTATTGCTAAATCTTGAATTCTATCATTTTGCATTTAATTATGTAAATAATTTGTCAACGTTTTGAATTTTTGAAAAATTTGAAAGATACCAATCAAAAGTTTTTTTTAAAGCTAATTTAAAACCTTTAGAATTTCTATATTTTGGTACCCAATTAGTTTGCTTTATAAATTTCTTATTACTTCCTAATAATCTATAAACTTCAGAACTTTCAGATCTAACTCTCTTTAAATCTCTCTCTATATAAATTTTTTTTTTTAAAATTTCTTCAAAATAGGAAATGGTTTTTTTAATAGAAATCTCAGAATTAGAGCTAATATTAAATATTTCACCATTTGATTTTATTTTTAAAGAAGCTAAAATTGCTGTGATCGTATCCTCGATGTAACAAAAATCTCTAGTTGGTTTTAAAGAACCAAGCTTGATCCTATTGCCCTTATTAATTATTTGACAAATAATACTTGGAATTACAGCTCTTGTTGATTGTCTGGGTCCGAAAGTATTAAATGGTCTCAAGACTATTACAGGCAGATTATATGAATGAAAATATGATAGAGCTAATGCGTCTGTTGCCACTTTTGAGGCTGCATAAGGTGATTGAGGGTTAATTAAGTCTGTCTCAAGCAAAGGAACCTTTTTTGCTGTGCCATAAACCTCACTTGACGAAAATTGAATAAATTTTTCAACACTTCGGTCTTTTGCTAATTCTAAAAGATTTAAAGTACCCAGAACATTATTTGAAATATTGATCTGAGGTGCATTAAATGAATATGGAACTGATATCAATGCTGCTAAGTTAAAAATAATATCTAAACTTTTTACCTCTTTTTTTAAAAAGAAAGGATCTCTCATGTCTCCTAGCACAACTTTTAAGTTCTTATGTTTTAGATTATTTAACCAGCCAAAAGAATTAAATGAATTATAAAATACTAATGCAGTAACTTTAGACCCTTTTTTAAGCAAACTTTCAACTAAATGTGACCCAATGAACCCTTCTGCACCAGTGACTAAAATTTTTTTATTATTTATATTCATGCTTTATTAATAAGAGATACTAGTTTATTTATAAAGTACTAAATTTAATAATGATACCCTTTTTTAAAATACACTATGATAATCGTGAACTTGCCAGTGTTACTAAAGTTATCAAATCAGGAAATCTTAGTATGGGTAAAAAAACTCAACTATTCGAAAACGAATTAGAAAAAAAACTTCGTTTAAAAAAAAATAATATTGCTGCAGTATCAAATTGTACAGTCGCTTTACATTTAGCATTAGTAAGTTCAGGAGTTCGACCAGGAGATGAGGTATTATGTTCTTCTCTTACCTTTGTAGCAGATGCGAATTGTATACGGTATGTTGGTGCTAAACCAGTATTTGTAGACATAAATTCAGGAAATGATTTAAATATATCAATTGAAAATTTGAAAAAAAAATTTACCAAAAAAACAAAAGCTATAATAATGACACACTATGCTGGATTTCCTTGTGATATAGAAGCAATTAGAAAAATTGCAAATGAAAGAAATTTAACTTTAATAGAGGATGCTTGTCATACCATATTTTCAAAATATAAGAAAAAATATTTTGGAACATATGGTGACTATGGTGTTTTTAGCCTATACGGTAACAAAAATATTACTACTGGTGAAGGTGGATTGATCATAAGCAATCAAAAAAATATAAAAAAAATTAAGAAACTAAGAAATCATGGCATTGAAAAATCTATCCAAGAAAGATTCCAACAAAAAAATCCAGTTTATGAAATTAAAAATTTGGGCTACAATTATAGGTACGATGATATTAGATCTGCCATCGCTATAGAACAATTAAAGAAAATTGATTTCATAAATTATAGAAGAAAGCAAATTGCAAATAACTACAGAAAATTAATAAAAGAAAAATTAAGTAATATTATAATTCCCTTTGAAAAATATTTTTCTGAAGACTTTTCTTACCATCTGTTTGTTATAATTCTCCCAAAGGAAATTGACAGGAATAAATTAATTAAGTTTTTATTTAAAGAAGGCATCGAAACAAGTGTACATTATCAACCAATACACAAATTTAAGTTATACCATAGAAATAAATTTAAACTGAAAAATCTGGATATGATTTATAAAAGAATACTTAGCTTACCAATATATCCAGATTTAAAACTTTCAGAACAAAAAAAAATAATATCTAAAATTGAAGATTATGCCAAAAAACAATAATCCTTTTATAATAGCAGAATTAGGAGCAAGATATTCAAATATCAACCGAATTTTAAAATTAATCAAAGATTGTAAAAAAATTGGTGCTGATGCAGTTAAATTCCAAACATACAGAGCAAGTAACTTAGCTGATAAGAACTCTAAGTTACATCTTAAAAAAAAAATTTCTCAATTCGAGTTTTTTAAAAAACATCAATTATCGGATAGTGATCACCAAAAAATAGTTAAAGTTTGTAAATCATTAGATATAAAATGGTTTTCAACACCTGCTAACTTTAGTGACGTTGACTATTTGGAAAAACTTCAACCGTGGGCATACAAAATCGGTTCCGATGATTTAACCAATATTCCTTTAATCCAATATATAGCAAAAAAAAAAAAGAGAATTTTTATATCAACTGGAATGTCAACAATGAAGGAAATTTCTGAAGCTATCAAATCTATAGAAAAATTTCACAAAAAAATCGTCATATTCCATTGTACAACAGACTACCCCACAAGATTAGATGACTCTAATCTAAATTTAATAAAAACTCTTCGTAAAAAATTTAATTATGAGATTGGACTATCAGATCATACTGACAGTGACTTAACAAGCATTATAGCAACCAGTATGGGTGTTAAATTTATTGAAAAACATATCATGCCAAATGAAAATAAAGAATGGCAAGATAAAGAGGTTTCTTTAGATTTAAAAACTTTTAAAGAAATGGTTATTAAAGTTAAAAGCTTAAAAAAAGTTTATGGGTCAAAAAAAAAAAAAATATTTGATTGTGAAAAAAAATGGAGAAAAATTGGTAAAAAAAGTTTATATGCAGTTAAAGATATTAAAAAAGGAGAAAGGTTAAATCATAGTAATGTAATAATTCGAAGACCATCAGGACAATCCGAGCCTAAAGAACTTATAGTTTTTATTAACAAAAAACTAAAAGTTAATTTAAAAGCTGGTCAAAATTTGAAAAAATCTCACTTTGAGTTGGATTAACTTAGAAACTTCCTACGGGTTTATAAAAATTTTTAGATCTTGACTCAATTCTCTCAAATTCGTCCTTTGGAGAAATATGTTTAAAACCTAGGAGAACTTTTTCTTTATCAGATAATTTTTTATAAATAGATGTTGGTGTATTGTATTCATTTAAAAATGATGGCCTATAAAACCATGGGGAATATCTAAACGCAACCACCCATCTATCAAAATTTTTTAATTTTTTTGCATTTCCATGCCACACGTTTCCATCAAAAATTATAACATCACCTTTTAATGCCTTAATGATTTTTTCATTAGGATATTTTACATTGTTTTTTGGAAATCTTAAAAATTTATGACTACCAGGCACATATCTTAATGCGCCATTTAATTCATTAAAATCGTCTACGAGCCAAAAAACATTTATTGTAAGTGGTTTAGAGCTACTTATAAATCTACTATCAGTATGTAACATTTGTTTTTTCTTGTTAAATGAAGGGTTCCTAGCAAAGGATTTTTGGCAAATGATATCTTCTGAATTGAGATAAGTTGATTCCTTAAGTAACTTTTCTACGAAATATAAAATAGTCTTATTAGAAAGTAGTTTTACAAATTCAAAATCCTTATTGTGTAAATTGTGTATCGCTTGTGCCTCTGCATTTATGCCTTTTAGGTTATTGAGTGAATTATTTTTTTTTTCAATTTTTTTTAATATGTTAGTGATTTTTGACTTTATAGATTTTACCTTTTTTACTGTTAAAATTTTCGGTAATACAATTAATCCATTTTTGTTAAAATCACTTATTAATTTTTTTTTGAGCCTCATTAAATTAAATATTTATATATTACTTCGTTAGCTTTTAAAGAATTTGATAAAACAATTTTTTTTAATTTCTTTATTTTTTTACAGTAATTATCATAAAAATTTTTATTATAAATAATTTTCTTAATTATATTTTCAATTTCAGTCTCATTATTTGCAGTAAGAACTGTCCCACTAAAATCAAACATATGGTGTTTTTTTGGGTAAAGTTGAATTATCGGAGCATCTAAACTTGGTGCTTGCCTTAATAAGGCTGTAGAATTAGTACCAATACAAATATAAGCTTTAGATATTAATTTTTCTAAAAATGTTTCTTTAAAAACTTGTTTTTTTTTAATTAATTTATCTTCAATCATTTGGTTAATTATATCTGTATTTGAAGTATTATATCTATCTTGAATTAAAAAATTTACTTGCCTAAATTTTTTTATAACTTTAGCGAATTGATAAATCGCTAAATCGTCTAATCCATCTGAATGCTCAGGATTAGACTTAATATACAAAAAGTTAAATCTCTTATTCTTAGTAAAATAAACATTCTTTTTCCGAAAGAAATCAGTTCTTGTATGTCCCACATCAATAATTTTTTTAGGAAATTTCATAAATGATGGATTGGTTTTTTTAATTTTTCTTGAAATGAAAATATCAACTTTACCTAAAACTAAAAGTAAATCTAAATCATGAAAAAGATATCTTCCGCTGTCACCATCAAGACCTGTAAAAGCATAGCCAATTAGATTAATTTTATTATTGAAATTTTTTGTTTCATATAAGATTGAATTATTTGTTGAGAAATAAGAAGTTAATATTTTTTTTGGTTTAATTTCACTTATTAGAGATTTCCATAATAAATTATTTATGAAAAAATCAAGATACAGTTTATATATCCTAAATCTTAATTTCTTTATTTTTAGAAATTTTATTATTTTATTTATGTCTTTCAAATATTTTATGAATTCTAATATACCGAAAAAAATATGATTAATATTTAAGTAGTCCTCATAAAATATTCTATTCTTATTTTTATAAATTTTCCTTAAACCGAATGAACTACTTTTTGGTCCGAAAATAACTAAATGTTTTTTATTCTTCTTTAATAAAAAATTAGAAATTTGTGCAAAATTAATTTGATCTTGTAATTTATGAACCGAAAATAAAACTAAATCGATTTTTTTTACTTTATGTTTTTTTAAAAAATTATTTTTTAAAGCTATTTTTAGCTTGATAAATAAGTGCAAGTTAAGAGCAATAAATGATCTAAATAGAATTAATTTTTTATTTTCAAAAAACTTCATTAAATAGAAAATTTCGATGATGTTTACTTTGAGAATTGCTGGGTAATTGTTTTGGATATATTTAAATTTTTTTTCTAAATCATAAATTTGAAAATTTTTTTTTAATTTTTTTTTTTCGTTTTGATAAATTTTTTTTGTGTCGATTCTTATCATATTTTTTTTTTTGAAATTCTTAGATAAAATTTTTTATTTTTATAGTAAAAATAATTTTGATGATTTATATAGTCTGTCGATCTTATTTTATTAAATTCATCTTTTATAGAGAGATTAATATTTATTTGATCATCTTCAGAAGTGAATTTTCTATAATATGTTGGTTTACCTTTTTGCTCTTTACTTTTTAAAAAAGGGTAATCATTTAAAATTTTCTTAATCATTTTCATGCTTATTAGAAATTGTTTTTTTTTAATATCATCATAAAGATCTGTTTTTTTAATTTTTAAAAAATCATAGTTATATATTTTTCCTGTATCAATTTTTTCATCACAGGATATTAAACAACATTTAATTTTATCTTTTTTTTCTAATATTTGATGTTTTACAGGAGAGAAACCTCTTCCTTTTGGGAGATTACTTTCATGAATTAAAAAAGCTTTATTAATATTTTTATATTTTTTTAAGTTAATTTTTTTTGTTAAACCTAGCAAAAATAATAATTCAATATTTATTTTTTTATTTAATTTGTAAACAACAGAAAATGAGAATTTTTTTTTTAGTTTATTATCAAATGAAAAGTCAACAAAATATTTTTTCAACCAATCATTTTTTTTGTCTAATAAAATAAATATTTTTTTTCGTTGTTTCATAACCTTTTTAATATATATATATTTATAAGATAAAATTACATTATGAAATCAGAATACACTAATTTAAAAAAAAAATTTTTAAATGATGGGTTTTTTTCATACAAAAATTTAATCCCTATCGACAAGTGTAATACAATTTCGAAAAACGTAAAGCTGCCAAGAAAAATTTCATCAATTTTTTTAAAAAAAACTCACTATTTAAAAAATCCTATGGTAAGAAAAACTAATCCTGGAAAAGGAATAGAAAACCTGGCTGAAGAAATAAATTTAAAATCAATTGAAAAAAATAAAAAAGTTCAAACTGCTCTTGAAAAAGTTTTAGGAAAAAAATACGAAATTATTTTAAAAAAGTTTATAATTGGTGTTCCTAAAAAAGACATACCAAAGTGGGTACTTAATATTACATCAAAAGAATATGTCGGAAATTTAAATAAATTTATAAAAAAAAAATATAGAAAATGTACTTTTTTTTACGGAATTGACTATCATATGGATTATATAGATGTACCAAAGAACAAAGGTAATTTTATTACATTATATGTATATTTAAATGATGTATCAAAAAACTCTTCACCACTTAATGTTGTTTTAAAAAGTCATAAATATGGAGCGACAACTTTTCCACATTTTATAAAAAAGATTAACAAAAAAAAGATATTATATGGCAAAGATTTAAAAAATTTTAAATTATTTAATGTTAAAGAATTAACTGGCAAAACAGGAGATATTAATTTTTGGTCCTGTTATACTTTACATGGCACTAAACCAATGGGATCAGATACTCCAAGAGTGTCTTTAAGGTATTTGATTAAATCAAAATCAAATTCTAAGTCAAATCTTATGAAAAATTTAAAAAAAAGTATTAAATTTACAACAGAGCTCAAAAATACTAGAACTGATGTTGAGACAATTAAAAAAAATAATAAAGATATAGTAAAAGTTATAAAAGGAAATAGAATTTTACATTCTAATTAAAATCTTGCTTAATAAAAGTTATAATATAGATCAAATTTATAACAGTGTCAAAGACACCACAAATCAGGGTTATTCTAAATTATCAAATTTCGTGAGTAATGATGAAGTTAATATTTTAATTGGTATTCTTGAAAATTTATTTCTAGAAAATGAAAAAAAATATTCAGGCAGAATTGTAGAAATTAAAAATATAAATAGAGCTGAATTTAGTATTTTAAAAAAATATAAAGATATAATTAATAAAAACTTAAATTCGGTATTGAAGACAAAATTTTACTTAAATAAAGTATGGTTCGAAAGAAAGATTTTTAACATTAATACTAATGAAAATTATAAATCTGAGCTGCCATATGTGCCTCATATAGATAAAATTAGATTTTTTAAAGCATTGATATATTTGCAAGACACGTCTGAGGTAAATGGAGCAATTAAACTTGGCAAACAGAAACCGGATGATTTTGAAACATTAAGACAGAAAATAATTAATAATAAAAATGTATCAAATATAGTAAACAATAAAACAGTAACATACAATTCTATTAATGGAAAAAGGGGGGATATCATTCTTTTTGACACAAACAACCCGCACTTGGCCGGAGATGGAGAAGAAAACAAGATGAGAATGACAATAAGATTAGATTTTGAAAATATTCATTGGAATAATAATAATTTATTTTCAAAAATTAAGTTCATGTCGAAAAATGCTTTAAAATTAATTTAATAATGAAAGTAAAAAAAAAAATATCATTCCTACAAATAAAATATTTTTTGTTTCTATAAATTAATTTAATTATTATGAGATTTATTTTTCGTAAAATTGTATCTGAAATTTTTGATAAAATAACTTTAGTTAAATGGGATCATAAGTTAACAACAAGAAGACAAGTTGAATATATTTTAGCTTTATATGAAATTTATGAAAAAGTTAAAGATATACCGGGACATATTATTGAAATAGGCTGTGGTAGAGCCAGAAACGGTATAATTTTAAGTACACTTATTAAAAAAAGTGGACAAGACAAATATAAAAAATATTTTGGTTTTGACACATTTAAAAGTTTTACCGATAAAGACTTGGTTGAGAGTCCTCACTTAAAAAAACAGAGCGTAGAAAATTTAGATAGTCTTGAAAAAATAGAAGATTTTATAATTTCAAATAAATTAAATGATGTAATAAAACTAGTGAAAGGTGACATAATTAAAACTTTACCCGAATTTATTAAAAATAAAAATAAAGAGTTTTATTTTGATCAATTACTTATTAGCCTTGTTTATATAGATTGCAATGCTTATAGACCTGCGATTTTTGCTCTTGAAAAATTGAAACCTTATCTTTCAAATAATGCGATGATAGTTGTGGATGAAAATATGTTGGGTGACGAAACTAAAGCCTTAAAAAAATTTTGTGATGATAACATACTTGTTATGAGATCTCCTTCTAATTTAAATCATATTTCTGCTATAACTGAGTGGAACAATAAATAATTTTAAAATTTATTATTTACAATTTTTTTAATTTGAGAATAGTTAATTTTATCAAAAACCTTTTTTTTTTTTATTTGTTTATTATCCAACATGCACAGACCAAAATATTTTTTTTTAGATTTAATTTTACTAAAATCAAATTCACTACTTTTTAAAAATAAAACTTTATAACCTTTTTGTGCTAATTCTAGTAAAGCAGTTGAAGCAACACCAATTATATATTTAACATTTTTAAGATCTTCCTTAATATCATTAGATTTGGGCTCTGAGATAGAAATATTATTTTTTTTTAGCTTAATAATCTCGTTAGATTTTAAGCTTATATTTGGATGAAATCTGTAAGTTATTTTTTTATGTTTTCTTGATAGTTCGATTGCTTTATTTACTAATATTTTTCTAAATTGTAACTGATCCAAAACTAGAATATCTGAAACATTTTTTTTTGGGGAAATAATTTTATTACTTAAATCTTTTCCTATGGTAATAAATTCATTTTTATAATAATTTTTAGTAACATAGTTGTTCCAAAATTTTCCCCATCCCAAAAAATAACTACATGAAGAGAGTCTTAAATTAGGATTTGTAGTAAAGTTATATTGTAATTTGGAAAAATTAGGTGATCCATGTTGAACTTCTAGTATTGTAATTTTCAATCTATTAGCTGCGCGAGCAATATATAAATACGAATTTAAATTAACTATGAAAATGAATTTAGGCTTTACTTTTTTTAAATATTCAAACCACCATTTTTCCATTTGACACTGGAATATCAATTCTAGTCGAGCACTTATATTTTTAATGTGATTAATATCTTTAAAAATAAAAAAATATAAAAATCTTGTTTTAAATTTGATTAATAAATTAAGAAAATTTATATACTTTCTTTTGTGTAAATAATTATATTTTGAGCCATAATAAAAATGAGATTCTGAGAAAATTTGAATACTTTTTTTAGGTAAGTGCTTAATTAAATCATCAATATACTCGTCGTGTAATTTTTTTTTTTTCAATGAGCCTCTATTGTGTCCAAAAATAATTATATCTATTTTATTTTTATTAAAAAATATAGGTAGATGTTCTAAATATAATAATTTATTAAAAAGATCATTTTTAATATTTTGAAAAAAATCTTTTGTATGAGTTTCGTCTGACTTATTTACTATTCTTGTAATGATAGGTCTAAGGTAATCCCATACTAAATAACCACTTTTATTATGTTCGAATAATTTATTTTTTTTTTCAAAATAATTAATTTTTTTTATTTTTTCTTTTATTGAGATACGGCTATTTGCAATTTTATAAAGACTATTTATTATACGAATGTTCATTGATAAATATATTTAATATAGTTATATTTCAATTTAATAATGTGCTATTTAAATATCTAACATAAATTTTATCTATGATTAAAACAAAAAATTCATTAATAGATAAGAATAGTCCTACTTACTTTATTGCAGAAATAGGAATTAATCATAATGGTGACATTAATAACGCTTTTAAATTAATTGAAGCGTCTAAGTTAGCTGGATGCAACGCTGTCAAATTTCAAAAAAGGTTTCCGAAACTATGTGTTCCTAGGGATCAGTGGGATATTAAAAAAAAAACACCTTGGGGAGAAATGTCATATATTGATTACAAAGAACGAATGGAATTTTCAAAAAATGATTATCGTAAAATAATTAATCTCTGCAAAGATTTAAAAATAGATTGGCTCGCTTCTTGTTGGGATATAAAATCTGTTGATTTTATGGAAGAGCTTAAAATTCCTTTTTATAAGGTAGCATCTGCAAGTATAACTGATCTCAAATTATTAAAAAAAATTAAGAACACAAAAAAACCTGTGATTATCTCTACAGGAATGAGTACAGTTTCTCAAATAAGAAAAGCAGTTAAATGTTTGGGTGAAAAGAATTTAGGTATTCTTCACTGTAACAGTAGTTATCCTGCTATATACGAAGAATTAAACTTAAATTTTATAAAAAAACTTTTCAAACTTTTTCCAAAAGCAATAATTGGCTATTCTGGACATGAAAAAGGTCTTTCAACAACTATTGCTGCAGCTGTCATGGGAGCAAAAATAATAGAAAGACACATCACATTAGATAAATCAATGTGGGGTACAGACCAATTGGCTTCAATTGAACCATTAGGTTATGCAAGACTTATAAGAGATATCAGACTAATTGAGTCTTCATTAGGCGATGGTAATAAAATTGTATACGATAGCGAGAAAGATGTTATGAAAAAACTTAGAATAAAAAACTAATATTTTTTTCTTTTAATATATTCTAAACTTTTATTTACTCTTTTTCTGTAGATTTTAATCTTTTCTAAATCATACTGCGCAGACTTTTTTTTAAAACTTATAACGACTCCTGTTCTGTCGTTATTAGACAAATTTTTATAACTTCCATGTATTACTTCTGGATGATGTATTAAACAGTCCCCTATGTTTAGATTTGGAAATATTTTTTTATAATTTAGTTTATTTAAATCTTTTTCTGATATTTTTTGGGAAGTTCCTTTTTTATATGAAATCTCATGTTTTAACAAACCATTAGTGTGAGACTTTTTTAAATAACAAATTCCACCATTATTTTTATTTGACACACTACAAGCAATCCAAACATTTAAGGCCTCAGCTTTTTTCACGTTCCAAAAATAATTATCTTGGTGAAAGGGGGCACTTTGACCAGTTTTTTTTGGTTTTAAAAAAAATTCTAAATTTCTTACTACTGTATTTTGAGTATCTAAAATATTATTTACAATTTTCTTTAATTTTTTTTTTTTTGCAAATTTTTTCAAATAACTTTTAATTTTTAGTTTATTTATATCATGAATAGAATTAATCTTTCCATCTTCAGTTAAGTGGAGGTGCTTGTATTTTTTTTCTTTTAAAATTTTTGATATATGATTAATATCTTTTTTGATTAATTTTATTTCAAATTTTGAGACTAAGTTTTCTACTTTAACAAAACCATTTTCTTTAAATTCTTGTTTAATATTTTTAATTAAATGACTAGATTTTCTCACTATTTTGACCTTAAATTGATAATTTTAATTTTTATATTTTAATATACCATATTATCAATAATATAGTATAACACACCCCATAGTATTATGACTTCTAGATTAGTTTATATAAATGGTCATTTTGTAAATGAGCAAGACGCAAAAGTTTCCATCTATGACTCTGCTCTCATGTTTGGCGACATGATATTCGAAATGACAAGATCATTTAATCAAGAACAATTTATGTTAAGAGAGCATTTAGAAAGACTTTACCGAGGAATTAAAATTTACCAAATACCACTTAAAATCTCTATTAATGAGCTAACAGAAATTTGTCATGAAACAGTTAAAATTAATCAACCATTTTTTAATAAAAATGACGAACATAGATTAATGATTAATATAAGTAGAGGCCCACTAGGTCCATACTCAGAAGTATTTAATAATAAACTTGAACCAACGGTCATTGTATCTGATTTTCCATTGAAATGGACAATTTCATCTATGTGGAAATTATACTCTGAAGGAATTAATGGAGTAATTACAAATCAAAAAGCAATTCCATACTATTACCTTGATCCAAAAATTAAAAATAGAAGTAGAGCATTTTACCAGATGGCAAACATTGAGGCATCAAACTTTAATGGAAAAAACAATTGGGCAATTCTTACAGATAAAGATGGATATATAGCTGAGGGAAGTGGTTGCAATATTTTTATAGTAAAAGACAAAAAAATATTTACCCCACTAGGCAAGGATTGCTTAGTAGGAATATCAAGGAATTATATTTTTGAGTTATGTAAACAACTAGGTTACGAATGTATTGAGAAGAATATTGAACCCTATGATATGTACGATGCCGACGAGGCTTTTGTAACAGGCACACCATTTTGTATATTGCCGGTCTGTAGACTAAATAACATAAATATTGGGGATGGAAAATTTGGCAATATTTCAAACAGTCTCTTGGAACAGTGGAGTGAAAATGTTGGACTTGATATAAAAAAACAAATGAGAGAATATTTCGATGAGTTCAATAGCGCTAAAAAAGAGAATTCAACTTCTATTTACCAGTTTAAAAAAGCAAAATAAAACCTCTGATGTTTGAAATAGTTGGTCCAGTCTATCCCATAACTCCAGCTTTTAAAAAAGATCAAAAAATTGACTGGATTAAAACAAGGCAATATATCAAATTTTTAATAAAAAATGGAGCCAAAAACATAATAGTAACTGCAGGATCTAGCAGAATAAACTTACTAACAGATAGCGAACTTCATAAATTAAACAAATTAGTAGCTAGTGAAACAATTAAAAAAAAAATAATTGGCATAACATCAAATCATGTCTACGGAGATTTGAAGAAAACTAAAGAATTTATAAATAAAAGTATAAAGAACAAGGCTTCTGCAATATTAATATATTTTTCAGAAAGATATTACGGAGATCAAGAATTAAAAAAATTTTTTTTTATATTGATAAATTATGCGGAAAGAGAATAAAATTTTTAATTCATGCTGTTTTATTGAGAAACGAAATTCCAAATCGAAAAAGGCTTGTTCCTATATCGATAAATTTATTTGACTATCTTATAAATTTAAAATCTTTTGGGGGAATTAAGGAAGAGTTTAATCTACCTAGTTACAAAAAAAAACTAATTAAAAAATATAAAAATAAAATGAATATTATATCTGCTGGAAGTTCAATGAGAGGATTTAAAAAGTATCATAAATATGGCTTAAAATCATATTTAACATCTGTTGGTAGTTTTAATCCTCAAATAGAAGAACATTTTTTCAAGTTAATTTACATTAATAAAAATATAAAATCTGCAGAAGAACTGATAAAAAAATTCGAAGTTTTTTTTGAAGATAACAAACTGATAGGATGGCATTTAACAATGAAAACAGTCCTAAGTATACTTGGTTTAATGCAAATTTATGAGAGATTGCCATTAAAAAATACCAATTCAAAAATTGTTAGTGTATTTAAAAAAAAAATAAAAAAGATTAAACTAGACAAATATGAAATTAGAGACAAAGTTCAAAATTAAAAATATTCCTATATCTGAAAATAGAATTTTTATTGTAGCTGAAATGGCATGCGGACATGGAGGACATTTTAAAAAAGCAAAGAAACTTATTGATGTAGCTATAAAAGCAAAAGCAGATGCAATTCAATTTGAAATTTTTGATCCTGATACTTGTTGTATCCCTGGTACAAACGAAAATTTAGAACTGCACGATGCTAACTTTACAAATAACGAATGGGTATGGTTACTTAATTATGCAAAAAAAAGGGGAATAATAAGATCTGTATTTGCATACGATTTAAAATCACTTAACTTTGCAATAAAACAAAAAGTAGAGATGATAAAATTCAATTCATCTGATTTACTAAACATAGATATGTTAGATAGGATAGCAAAAACTAATATTCCTCTATCATTAGGTACCGGGAGCTCTACAATAGAAGAAATAAGATCTGCACTTCGATATTTATATAAAAAAAATAAAAAAATTAAGATTATATTAATGCATGGTGTACAAAATTTTCCTACATCGCCAAAAAATGAAAGGGTAAGAAAATTAGAGACTATAAAAAAAGAATTTAATTGTAATGTAGGTTATGCCAATCATACTGAGGGCAATCTCAATGCAAGCATATTTATAGATTTAATTGCGGTCGGAAAAAATGTTTCAATGTTGGAAAAACATATTACAATTGACAGAAAACTTAAAGAATACGACTACTTTTCCTCACTTGAACCAAAAGAGTTTGAACAATATGTTAAAAACATAAGATTTTCTGAAATTGTTAATTCAAACAAGAGTGGTTTTAGTTTAACATCATCCGATAAGATTTATAGAATATTTCAAAAAAAAAGTATCGTCTCATCAAAAGAAATTAAAAAAAACGAAAAGTTATCTAAAAAAAATTTAATGTTTATTAGAAATATGAAGACAGAAGGCATGCCACCGATAAATTTTTCAAAAATTAAAAATAAAAGAGCTAAATCCAATATTAAGAAATATTCTGTAATAAAATTAAAAAATTTATATTGATGTACAGAAATAAGAAAATATTAGCAATAGTACCTGCACGAGCAGGATCCATAAGGTTAAAAAACAAAAATTTTCTTGAACTAGATGGAAAGCCTTTAATACAGCATACAATAGATAAACTTCTAAAAATAAAAATAATTGATCGTATAATTATAACATCTGACAAAAAAAATATTTCTAAATTTGTCAAAAAAAACAAGAAAGTTATTTTTGAGCCCAGAAGTAAAAAATTATCGAGTTCAAAATCTCCTGTATTTAATACTATATTCGACATAGTAAAAAGAAATCCTAAATTTAGTATTGTAAGCTATTTTCTTCCAACCAATCCATTGCTTCCAATAATAGACATTATAAAAGGATATAAAAGATTGAGGAATTTTAATTCTGTAATAAGTATTATTGAATATGAAGATCCAATTGAAATAAGCCTTAGATATGAAAAAATTAACAAGAAAATTAGACCAATATTTAAAAATTTATTAAATAATAAAACAAACTCGAGATATTTAACAAAAAGTTATAGGCCAACTGGATGTTTCTACATATCTTATAGAAAAGAAATATTGAAGAACAAATCTTTTTTTTCCAAAAATAAATGTTCAGGAGTTTTGTATTCCAAGCCTAAAGAGTATGTTGATATAAATAGTAGATCAGATTTTGAATATGCCAAATACATTCTAAGATCAAAAAAAATATAAAATAAAATTATAACAAAAAATTTTTTTCAGTGCATAAATTAAGCCAATTGAGTTATTAGTACTGGTCAGCTGCACACATTGCTGTGCTTCCACACCCAGCCTATCAACGTGGTGGTCTACCACGACTCTATGGGAAGAACTAGTTTTGAGGTGAGTTTCCCGCTTAG
>MDTE01196293.1_pt1 | contig 45958 bp, 36 predicted proteins | sample 811231 | NCBI WGS metagenome assembly MDTE01 (sample SAMN05326651, study PRJNA326480) | marine metagenome | isolation source: seawater | place: Indian Ocean: Red Sea | collected 2010 | reverse complement strand
GATCGAAGCTTCCATCGATCGATCGAACCTTCCATCGATCGATCGAACCTTCCATCGATCGATCGAACCTTCCATCGATCGATCGAACCTTCCCTCGGATGGAGGATGAGTGACTGACTGAATGAATGAATGATGGCGCTCCTCATCACGCGTCGCGCGACGACGACGAACGGACGGAGGGTGACGTCGAGGGTGACGTCGGTGACGCCGAGGCGAGCGCGGGAGACGGGACTTCGAGCGCGATGGCCACCATGGCCGGAAACGCCAACCCGAGCGTCCTGAGCGAGGGCGCGAGCGAGGAAAAGGGCGAACACGCGAGATTGGCCTCCTTCGTCGGCGCGATGGCGATCGGGGACTTGGTCAAGTCAACGCTCGGACCGAAGGGGATGGATAAGATTTTGCAGAGCGTGCAGAAGGGGAACGACGTGACGGTGACGAACGATGGAGCGACGATATTGAAATCCATCTACGTGGATAATCCGGCGGCGAAAGTGCTGGTGGACATCTCCAAGGCGCAGGATGACGAGGTTGGGGACGGGACGACGAGCGTGGTGGTCTTCGCGAGCGAATTGTTGAGGCAAGCGGAACAGCTCGTGGCGCAACACGTGCACCCGATGACGATCATTCAAGGTTTTAGAGAGGCGTGCGAAGCGGCGAAGAAGGCGCTGGAAGAGACGGCGAGAGACGCCGGAAACGAGGAAAAGTTTAAAGAAGACTTGACCAACATCGCGAAGACCACTTTGAGTTCGAAAATTTTGACGCACGACAAGGAACACTTCGCCAAGCTCGCCGTTGAGGCCGTTTTGCGCCTTAAGGGATCGGGAGATCTGGAGATGATCCAAGTGATTCAAAAGCCCGGTGGAAACTTGAAGGATTCATTCCTTGACGAAGGCTTCATCTTGGACAAGCGCTTTGGCGTCGGTCAACCGAAGAGAATCGAAAACGCTAAGATTTTGATCGCGAACACGCCGATGGATACCGATAAAATTAAAATTTACGGAGCGCGCGTGCGCGTCGATTCCATGGCCAAGGTGGCGGAAATCGAACAGGCGGAGCGAGAGAAGATGAAGCGCAAGTGCGAAAAGATCATCGGTTACGGCATCAACTGCTTCATCAACCGTCAGTTGATTTACAACTACCCCGAGCAGCTCTTCACCGAAGCGGGCGTGGCTGCGATCGAACACGCGGATTTTGACGGGATCGAGCGACTCGCTCTCGTCACCGGTGGGGACATTTGCTCCACCTTTGACAACCCGGAAGATGTCCAGCTCGGCGCGTGTGACTTGATTGAGGAAGTCATGATTGGTGAAGACCGATTGATTCGATTTAGTGGTGTCGCGAAGGGCGAGGCGTGTACGATTGTTCTGCGCGGAGCGTCCGAGCATATCTTGGGTGAAGCGGAACGCTCTTTGCACGACGCGTTGTGCGTCTTGACGTCGACTGTCAAGGATAGTCGAGTCATTTACGGAGGAGGATGCTCTGAGATGATCATGTCCAGAGCGGTAGAAGAGCTCGCCGCGAAGACTCCGGGTAAGAGATCGTTAGCGATGGAAGGTTTCGCCAAGGCTTTGCGAGCGATCCCTGGCATCATCTGCGACAACGGCGGTTTGGACAGTTCAGAGCTCGTTTCACAAATGCGCGCTGCGCACGCCGCTGGTGAAAGTAACACGGGTATCAACATCTTGACTGGTGAAGTTGGTGACATGCAAAAGTGTGGCGTTGTTGAATGCTTCCGCGTGAAGCAACAAGTTCTGCTTTCCGGAACCGAAGCTGCTGAGATGATCATCCGCGTCGACGACATCATCAAGTGCACTCCCCGCCAGAGAGAAGGATAGAGATAGCCCGATACCATCGGAGGAGAAATACACGCGGTTCGAAAGAAGATACGTGTAATCAATGAATAGTTTCTACAGTCTACTACACTGTGTCCTAAAAGTTGAATCCATCTAAACTAGCACTGTCCTCTGCGTCGGGTACCCTGCAATTTCTTTATTTCGTTCGATCATCGCCAACAGTTCCTCGCAATACTTTTTGTGAAGAGCTGCAACTTCTTCTCGCGAAGGATGGGAATTCTGTTTGACTTCGATGGGACGACCAACCACCGTCGTGAGCTTACCTTTGGGGAAGCAAAATCCCCAACGGTGGATGATCCCGAGTGATCGCACGGGGAAAACAAGCTTGTAACTCAGCCACTTCCTCAATTCACGGAACGGGACCCAATCTACGCCAGTCGCTAATGATTCACCAAACGTATAGACGGGTACCAGCGGCGTGCCGGCCTGAATGGCGACTTTCACAAAGCCGTAACAGTTTTTCAGATAAAGTTCCTCTAAGTCCGCGTTTCCAGTTAGAACAACCTCTTGCACGCCACCGACGACGATTAGACCCTGTTCTCCGCGTCGAAGAACGCGTTTCATCATCTTTGCGGTGCACGGAATGAACCCTAACGACGCTAAGACGTCTTTGATGACCGGGAAAACACCAATCAATAAATTGTTGATGAAAAACCGGATGTGAGTTGCGCGAAAAGTCTTCAACGCGGATTCACTGAGCACGACGTTCCCGACGCATCCCGACGCGAAAAGACCGTGTGGATGCGCTGCAAATAAATACGTCCGCTTGGAGCAATCAATCTCTTCCTCTTTCTCCACGATAAATCCCCACCCGTTCTCGTGTCCAACTTCCAGCCAGCAGAAGAACTTGTGCAAAGAGTTCATCGGAACTCTCAAGCCCAGTACGTAGGACGCGAAGAGATAGCAAGCCGCGTACACACGAAGACTGGGGAATCGTATCACCAACATCGTCGACACGACCGGAGACAGGATCCATGACGTGTACACGGCGCTGACACAGAGGACCGATAAGAAGCGCTTCATCGAGCTCCAAGGGACGTCTGCGACGCCCCTCGCGCGCATTTCCGCCTTGAGTTCCGCATCGGCGCGCCGATGTTCGCGCCAAAGCGAACCGCGCTCTGGAATGCGAGCCATCGGCGCTAGACGCGATCGATTCGAGCGCGGGTGACTGGGGGAGGATACCGAGCAGCAATCATTCCTCAGTGCTCGTCGGTTCGAAGCCGCGCGCGTCCGATCATGTCGGCGCCGCCCGCCACGCCCCTGGGCGAGGCCCTGGAGAAGTCCATATGGGAGCTTCACCAGCTCGAGAAAATCATCGAAGTGGGCGCGCCGAGCGACGAGAGGGTGATCGAGAAGATTGAGGACTTCGTGAAGACGCTTCCTGGACTGAGAGAAGCGGCGGAGAAGTGCGGCGACGTGGAGATACCGGTGGATCTCCTGAGGGAAATCGATCAGGGAAAGAAACCGATGCGTTTCATGATTAATCAGATACTCGCGGCTGGTAACGTGAACGAGGTACGCTGTTTGTAGAGCCTGCCCCAACGATCAGCCCGTCTCGTTCCCGGCAAACAGGACCTTGTGACTGACCGAATGAGCGTGTTTTGTCCATCAACAGACGGTGAAGGGGAAGACAAACGTCTATAGAGAGTTTGTTGAAGCGTTGGAGGAAAAGTCAAAGGCCGCAGACAAGGCAAAGTGACTACGCATTAGAAAGTTAGTGATTAGCTGAGAAAAGCAATTCTGTTGTACAACTTTACAAGAGATTCGTGTGCTACGGTGGTACGTCGCTCCGAGGAACGCTAAATCTACTCGGTCCCTAGCAGCATTGGCTCGTTTTCGGCGCGCGATTCGTATTCGTTAGGACGACACCCGGCCCATTCGTCGGTGCTGGTGCCTTTGGTAACTTGACCGCAATCTCGTGGAATAATTCCGTAACGTTCACCGCGGTCTTCGCTGACGTTTCCATGAAGAATAAACCGTTCTCTGACGCGTACGCCTCCGCTTCCTCACGCTGTACTTCGCGCTTTTCCTCCATGTCGCACTTGTTTCCCGCGAGCGCCATGATGAGCGCCGCGTTGCCTTGCTTTTGCAATTCCCGCACCCAGCTCTTCGCTCGAGCGAAGCTAGATTGGCTCTGAATGTCGTACACGATGATCGCCGCCGCTGCTCCGCGATAATACATCGGTGCGAGCGAGTGATAGCGCTCCTGACCGGCGGTATCCCAGATTTCAAACTTGATCGTTCGATCCTCCGCGCACACCGTTTGCGTCAAGAAAGCCGCACCGATCGTGCTCTCCTGATGCTCGTGAAACTGGCCCTTGACGAATCGCAACACCAGGGATGATTTCCCGGCGCCCATATCGCCCAGAAGCACCTGCGTCAACGCGGAAACGTCGAATCAAGTCAGTCCATCGCGTCGACAGCGTTCGCGCTCGCGCAGCCACGGACATCGCGCGCGCGATCCATCTCGCCTCGCGCGATGCGCACCAACTTCGCCTGCGTCACAGGCTGCACGCTCGGAGACGATGCCATCCTCGTCGCGTCTGCTCCGCGCGTCGATGTGTCCGGTCACGGTGCCCGAGGGCTGCAGTGTCGAGCGCTCGGGAGGTGACCGGGTGAGTCGACGACGGCGAGGACGAGCGCCGAGGATGAAGCCGACGGAGATTGAGCTTCGACGCATCGTGACGTCCGCTCGCGCTCGGTTGCGCGCGCTCGATGGGGCCAAGATGCGGGTCGCGGTCGGCTTAACGGTCGCGGTCTTCGTCGTGGCCACGGCTCTGGCGAGAACATCGAGCTCGATGTGGGCCAACGTTCCCGCGGCGAGCGTGGTGACGGCGTGTGGAGTCGTTTTCATGACCGCGCTGGCGCGAACGAACGAACGGGAATGGGCTGGGAGGCGAAAGAGCTGGGGAAAGGGGGTCGATGCGTTCTCCGCGTCGACCGCACCGACGACGGTGAGCGAGCGCGTGAACGAGATGACGCGAAGCACACCGGAGGTTTGGGGGGCTTGGAAACCGTTGCGAGAGAAAATAATAAGTGCTTATGTCACATCGTTGTGGTATGAGTCGATCACAGATGATGTAGAGGTTCCGAATGCGTTGAGATCAGTATTGGACGGTGCTTTCACGACACTATCAAAACAGGCGAAAGAAATGGACTTAGTATCACTCATTCTGCGCGAGCTACCAGATATTCTATCACAAACTCTCGAGGCTTATCGTTCCGCCCGAGGAGAGATCGGAGAAGAGGAGTTTCGAAAGATGACTCCCGAGGATGCGGAGGACGTGCTCAAGTGTGTTTTGCGAAAGCAAGGTGAACTCCATCCTGCAGTGAGTGGGGAGATCGATACCCAACGCGCACTTCGTGCCCTTGGTAACGTGATGAGTGAAGCATTACTTGACGAGGTGTTCGTTTCGCCTCTCATCAGCCCCCTGGTTCGCGAGCTTCTCGTTGTTTCATTGTTGCGCCCACTGTACGGATTTGCAAAGCCTCATTGGGCAAATCGGGGCGTTTTATTTTTGACGGGAACAAGCGTGGAGTACGATGCCGATGAGGGAGAATTAGCTGAAGAAAAGAAAGTAGATACGATAGATGAAGACAACGCGGCTCCGGACCGCGTTAGAACGAGCATGATAGCACACAGTCGATCCACGAGTGAGAGCGGTGACGCAACGTTTCTGTATAGCGATTTCAAAATTTCTGCACGTGTCACGGGTGCGGAGATCGTAGGATCCGGAAGCTCATCGTACGCGGTTTATCTCGTGACTGTGAACACTAACGAAAACGAAAGTTGGGTGGTTCCACGGCGATTCAGAAATTTTGAGACACTTCACAGGCGCCTCCGAGACGTTGATCGAGTCGCCGTCAACGCATTGGAATTTCCTCGAAAGACTTGGATTAAAACTTCTTTGAGCGCAGCATTCATGGAAAGTCGTCGAAAAGCGCTCGATGCGTACCTGCGTGCCGTTTTGGCAAACAAAAAGCTTGCAGAATGTAGTGAATTATTTTCTTTTATGGATGCTCGCGCCGGCATATACGATCCAGAGCAGCAAAGCGCTCCTGAGCTCATGAAAACCATGTCTGAAGCCATGGAAGGAGTAGCTATGATGATATCCAGCTCGACGAGCGATTTGGTGAATATTGATGCGGATGGTCCGGTCGGTGAGTCGACTATTGCTCCAGAAAACAATACCTCGGACGAGGCACAGAAGCTCACGACGGTCGCAAAAAAGCCACCGAAACATACATTAATGTCATCCATGTATGAAAATGCGGCGCAGACGGAACTCAGTGATTCGTACGAGACGGACGTTTGGACGGAAAGTCCTTCCAAGTTTAAAGAGAATGGCGAAGTGAAAGAAGAAGACGAGGAACGTGATTCGTTTGTCGCCGAAATCGAGTCCTGTATGAATGGCCCCGTTCTCGATCTCTTCGAGTGCGTGTTCACTCTGCGTTCGAAGCCGATGATGCGCCGAGCGCTCGTATCCTTGGTTCGTCAGACGATCGAGTTCTTCTTCTCCATTGAACGCTCAATTTCTCAACGCATTCGCGACTTTCGGAGCGCGCAGTCCATGGCGACGGCGCTCTCGTGGCTCCTTCGCGTCGTCTGGCCCGAGGTCCCGTATCCCCCGGACACTCCAAAGCGACTCGACCGCGAGGCCGAGACCGCTCGTCGCGCGCTGTTCGACGTTTTCACCAATCAAAACGTCCAAACGGTCATGGGCACTCGCGCCAGCGCCCGCGCGGCGCACGACGCCTTCTCCCTGATTCAGAGTCCAACTTGCTGTCAACACGTCGGCTTCGTCCTCATCGAGACCATTGTCTCGGTCCTGTTCCCAGAAATCACCGCTCGCGCCCTTCGCCACGCCCAGGGCGAGATCACTGAGAACTGAGAGCCTCTCGTCCGTCCGCGCGGCGCGGCGCGGGGGCCTCCTAGGAAGTGCCCACTCCACCCAATGCTCACATGCCGCACATGCCGCAATCTGATTGGCTGCCCGCGTACATCCGTTTTGCCCCTTGAAACAACGATCCGAGGATCACGAACCAAAGAGTACCCCCTCCCCTCCGCACATCATCCAAAAATTCGTGGCGCAGAACGTCACTTTGGCACACCCGTCGACGGTCGACGTCACGCGTCACGCGTGGGGGCTCTTCGCGACGCTCTTGGGAACCCTCCTCGCGAAGGTTCACGACTCGACATGCCGAACGCGTCGTGCGATGCGTGCGGCGAGGCTGAGGCGTGCGTCCTGCGCGTCGAACGCGCGAACGGACGCGCGCGGTGCGTGTGCGCGACGTGTGACGCAAGGTGAGAATTTGTTCACGCTCGAATGCGCGTTCGCGCGCGAAATCGCGGCTCGCGGCGATGGATTGGGGAAGAAATCTCAATCGTCGGATGTCTCGTTCATCCGCCGGCACCCCGAAGGGATAGGAAGGATGGGGACGCGCGGGGTGAGAGCGAGGGCGCGTGAGGCGCGGCGAGGGGTGGAATCGATGCGAATAATTATTACCTCACGTCGATTCGCCCGCGGTCTCGGTGCGGGGGGCAAACGGCGAGGTCGAGACGCGGCGCACGTGGCGCGCGCATTGTTCGTTCTCTCGGTGGAGTGGGAAGACTGACCATTTTTCTTGGGTCGCGAATAGGCAAATGCAACAGCGCTCGATTGTCGAGCGCGTTGGACTGCGAGCGGCGAGTGGAAACGGAGGCGATGAACTCGCGTGCGACGTGTGTCAGATGAACCCGGTGTACGTGATGTGCTACGAGGATAGGGCGTTCCTGTGTCGAAGTTGCGATGTGAACATTCACTCAGCGAATGGCTCGGCCGCGAAGCACCAACGGTTCTTATTCACGAACACTCGCGTGGAGCTCGAATCTTTAGGCGCGGGAGAAGAGGTTGGTCGCAGAACTTCGCCCACGGACAGTGCCGCTGACCACATGGTGCCGCAATTCGAACAAGAGGAGGTTGGAAGAAAGGTGCGTTTTTTTTCGCGACGAACGGCGAACCTCCCGCAGATGCACATGTTCAAGGAACATCAAAACTGACCCATAATTTCCATTTCAAAACACAGAGAAAGTATAACAGGCAACAGAAAGCTTTTGTACAATCCGATGACGCAACTGTACCGTCGATGGATGATCTCGTGCCGGGTGTGTTTGAAAGTTTCATGACGGATTTACTCGGTGAAGAAGGACGCGCGCACGCGGCAAAAGCTACGGATAATGAACTTGACTTCTGGGGAGAAATTTTCTCCGACAATTGGGCTGCTATGGGTGGTATCGAAGATGATCTCACCGTCCCAGACTACAATCAGCAGGTTCCGAGTTTTTGAATGTACAATACCTATTCCAAGCACTTGCGCGGAGCGACACATGTATGTACACTGGAAACCTCACTTTGAAAAATCGAAATCTCCCAAGCCAAGACTTTGTCTAGTTTATTGCATACTGCATTCCATGGGTTTGTCTTTCCCAACTGTACCGAAGACTTTTTTTTGTCAATAAACCAAATTCCTTTCATAAAATTACATGACAGAGGCCTCCGCACGCATGGAAGCCAACGACGGCATCTTTACCTGTACACGGATGAACGCGCTTTCGCTATGAATGATGGTGCCTCGGAGTGATGACGATCAGGACCCCGCGCAGCTTCTTCGACGAAACTCATTTCGTTACCCAACTCTCCCACATTCTTGCGAAGTTTGGTAATTCTCGCGTTGTCGTGAGCTGTGGCATCGGCGGACATCACAGCCAACCTCGCAGCCTTCTCCTCCGCCGTCAACCTTCCCGTTCGGTGACCGACATTGTTCCCACCTCGCCACTCGGGCTCGGGATCTCGTTCAGCCGCACGCTTTGCTTCTTCTTCGCGCCAACGAGATCTCTTATCACGTCGAATCGCAGCCGCATCCTCTGCGGTATCGTTTGCGTAAGTTAACCCGTATCCCTTTGATGCATCTTGTGCGTGTGCCTCATCGCGAACGATTTCATCGCGATGCCGTTTTCGATCATCTCTATCGTCGTGTCTACGTCTATCACGCGAATCTCGGCGATGTCTTCGATCGCGATCGTCTCTGTATCGCCGTTCTGATCTTCTCGGGCTCCTGCTGCGAGACCTGGATCGAGATCGAGAGTCTCTACGGTGACGCGAGGAACGCCCACGACGACGTTCTCTTCTTGGACTACGACTTCTAGAACGGGATTCTGAGCTCGAATTGTATCTTCTCCTATGTCTCTCTCGCTTGCTCTCCCGTTTCTTCTCCCGCTTGGCGTCTTTCTTCGAGCGCTTCCTATCCTTTTCTCGTCTGACTTCATCCTTCAGTTGACCCATTCGAACCGGGTTATTCGTGATATACTGCTTTGACTGCAGCTCGCGCTGCTTCATCACAAGCAGAGGATCAGCGTTGAGCCTGTTCCACGCTTCGTTCTTGGAGTGCATCTCCTCTTGTCTCTCCTCGGCTTGCGCCACTAGATTGTGCCCCTCCTCGACGGGCAGGTCAAAACGCTTCTTGCCGATCGCTTTCTCGACGGCAGGCACCGGTGCCGGAGCGGCTTCTCCTACTCGACCTTTGTACATGAATTCGAGGCGTTCCTGCGTAGGTTTCGTCACGTGACCGGACGCAATCGCTTCGGCTCGCAGTTCCGCTTGCTTCCTCTCTTCCTCAATTTCCTTCTTCATCTCCTCCAACTTACGCTTCTCGTGCTCAGCCTGCTGCTGACGCTTCCAGACATCTTCTTGTACCGCCATCCCGGCGGTGTGCCATGACTTCTTGTGCAAGAACGCTGCGTGAAACGAAAGAAAACGTATGGTTAGTCTACGCAAATCGTCGACCGCAGAGGGCGCTTGCCATCTTTGCGTCGCGCGTCTTTTACCACGGGTACGACGACGAGACGCGAGACGCGAGTGACTCACCTAATCCTCCCCCCATGCTTGCTGATTTTTCGCGTGTTCCAGTTCACCGTCGAGATCCCTTCCTCCGACGCGAACGTCGTAAAATGGCGGCCGCTACAGTCTGAATGAAACATTTGGGTTGGCACAGAGACAAGTGGGCGGGGGAGGACAGTGGCGCTCAGCGCGCGACTCACAAGCGAAGCGAGGACGTAGCTTCTTAAATCCACTGAGAAATTTACGCGACGGCGATTTCGCTTTGAAAATTTCGATGCGGTGATGAAAGTGTACGGTATGTTTGCACTCGACTATTGCGTTTCGGCTAAAGAACGCGGGAACTAATAATTTCTCTTTACCTCTCACCTCGAGCTTCGTCACTCTCGGGGGTCCAAGGCTCGCCTTTGCTCTTGAGAAACTTTGGTAAGTCATCGTTCACGTCGATGAGCCTGTGACCGTAATACATATGATGAGTAGGTTTCAGGTTGGTCGGCGAACCTGGCGTGTTGAGCAAAGAGAGCGGCACGGCCATCATTTTTCCCTGTTTTGCGCGCAGAGCGGTCAGTCGGAGAACAAACTCCGCGCGACGTTTCACTTTCCTGAACCCAGCGAGCACGAGCGCGAATTGATGCGCGCATCAAGTTTACGTACCTTCATCAAAGACGCGTAAATCGGGCTCCCACACTTGATGCATCGACACCTCTCGACATTCGCGCTCGACGCCGTCGTCGTGGGTTCGCCGTCGTGTTCGACTCGCACTTGCTCGGCTTTAAAAAGTGCCTGCATAGAGAGAGGCGCGCCACTGAGCTTGCGACAGATAGAGCAGTGACATACGGACACCGCCACTGGGGCACCGGTCACCGTAACCCGAGCGTGTTCGCAAAAGCACGTCCCAGAGCGAACGATTTCTTCCCCATTCGCCATCGACGCTCGAGTCAAAGCCCACCCGCGACGACGCGTCCGTTTCCGCGATGAAGCCGCCGTTCGCTGGAGAGGAGCCACGCGTCTGTTTGACACGAGGGCGGCTCGCATGCACGGAATCGAGAACGCGAACGACGCGCTGGCTTCTGAGGTCTGCAGTTGGTTACCGCGTCACGCTCACGGTGAAGGTGTAAAGCTTTACACACACTTTGCAAGTAAGACTACAATGTCTAAGCGAAAAACAGTCTATCGTCTCTCTAAAAGAGAGAGGAGTGCACGGAAATCCCCCCCGGCATCTCGTGCACGCTCGTCGCGCGATCAAAGTTTGGATCTTCGTCGAGGGAGAGGAAATAGCCCACCCCGACCAAGTACACCGTCATAAAGAGCGCGAAATCCCTGACGATGACCCTTCCCAACCGATGCATCGCCACCTTACTCCCCACCGCGAACTCGGCGACGATGGCCGGAAGTTTGAGCGATCTCAGAGTGTTGCTCTCCTCCACGCCCTCTCGCTCGTCGATCGCCGCCTGCGCGTACGTCGCCGGATACAGCACCACGAACGCCGTCAGCAACACGTTCACCTCACACAGCACAAACGTCGTCAACGGATTCACGATCATTTTCCTCACCGCCATCGGCACAGGCGTCCCTCCCTCCGCCGCGCTCGTCTCCAACGCCGCCAAGAATCGCGCGAACACCGCCGCCAGCGCCGTCACCGCGCACGCTCGAACCCTCGTCGTCTTATCGATCGCGATCGCCAGACACATCGGCCACCTCGCCGCTTTCTCCGCGCTCAGTTCCACCGTCGTCATCTCCCACGCCAGCGCCCCGCGCTGGGTGACGTACTCTCGAATCTTTTGCACCGACTCCCCTAACGACTCCCCCGTCGCTCGCGCCCCGGTCGTCCCCGCGTCGTCGTCGTCCCCGCCGTCGTCGTCCCGTCCCTTCCCGAGCGCCCGCGCGCGTCCTCCTCGCGTCACCCGCGCGCGCGCCTCCCCTTCCCCTTCCTCTTCCTCACCGCGCCCGCGTCGTCGTCGACCGCGCATCCCGTCCCGGTCCGTCCGCTCGGTCGCGGTGTGACGCGCGCGGCGACCGACCGGGTCGGTCGATCGATCGATCGCGCCACCCCGCGGGTCGGGTCGATCGATCGCGGCTCGGAAAAATGTGGACCCCCACCCCCCCTCTTTGTGATTTTTGACCGTTCACGACCCGTCGATCGTGGGCGCGCGTGCCTCCGTCCGTCCCGGCGGTGTGGGATCCCGATCCCACCGCACCGATCGATCGGTGCGTCGATCGATCGATCGATCGATCGGCGAGACCGAGCCCGAGACCGAGACCGAGACCGAGACCAGACGTGACGATGATGATGATGATGATGGCGCGCCGGCGGTGGAGCGACACTGCGCGGCGGCGAGTACACCGGCGCTCGGCGATGGCGATGACGACGCGAGCGAGCGCGACGCGCCGTATCAACCCGTTCGTCGGATCCCGGACGAATGTCTCGCGAGGGAAGAGCTCGGTGAAGCGCGCGACGCGACGGGTGGCGGCGACGGCGGGCGAGAGCGAGGTTTTCAGAGCGTGGGATCAAGCGACGAAGAGCGAGAAGCGCACGGATATCAAGAAGATTATGATCTTGGGCGCGGGACCGATCGTGATTGGACAGGTGAGAGGCGACACGCGCGACCGCGGGGGGGGGCAGACCGAGCGACGACGCGAGGAACGGCGCGGGGACGTGCCGATGGGTGGTTTTTGAAAAAAAAGGATTTGAAAATGAGCCCGATCGGAAGAGACGAAGGGGCGGCTGTGAGGTGTCGTGGATGGGAAGATGCGATAGAGAGAACGCGGGAAGAATCTTGGACGCTTGGTTTTCGTTCGTGTGCGCGATACTGACCTTTTACGCGCGTATTGATGCGAACTCGATAGGCGTGCGAGTTTGATTACTCTGGGACCCAGGCGTGCAAAGCGTTGCGTAGCGAAGGATACGATGTCGTCCTCGTGAACTCGAACCCGGCGACGATCATGACCGATCCGGAAACCGCGAGCCGTACGTACGTCACTCCGATGACCCCGGCGAGCGTGGAACAAATCATCGCGCGCGAAAAGCCGGACGCTTTGTTGCCGACGATGGGTGGCCAAACTGCGCTCAACTTGACCAAGGCGCTCGCAGAGTCTGGTGTGTTGGACAAGCACAACGTCGAATTGATTGGTGCGAAGCTCGACGCTATCAACAAAGCGGAAGATCGTCAGCTTTTCAAGGATGCCATGGACAAAATTGGATTGAACACCCCGAAGTCTGGCACCGCCGAGACTTGGGAACAAGCGCAAGAAATTGCGAAGGACATCGGCACAATGCCGCTCATCATTCGACCGGCCTTCACTCTTGGTGGTTCTGGTGGTGGTATCGCCTACAACATGGCGGAGTTCGAGAATATCGTCAAGGGTGGTCTCGATGCGTCTGCGACGAGCCAAGTTCTTATCGAGCAATCTTTGCTCGGATGGAAGGAGTATGAGCTCGAAGTTATGCGTGACCTCGCGGACAACGTCGTCATTGTCTGCTCCATCGAAAACTTTGATCCGATGGGTGTGCACACTGGTGACTCGATCACTGTTGCTCCCTCTCAGACGCTCACGGACAAGGAGTACCAACGCCTTCGTGATGCTTCGGTTTCTATCATTCGTGAAATTGGGGTTGAGTGCGGCGGCTCCAACGTCCAGATGGCCGTCAACCCGGTTGACGGGCAAGTCATGATCATCGAGATGAATCCTCGTGTCTCTCGATCCTCTGCCCTCGCTTCCAAAGCGACAGGTTTCCCGATCGCGAAGATGGCGGCCAAACTTGCTGTTGGTTGCACTCTTGATGGCATCCCGAACGACATCACTCTCAAGACCCCGGCTTCTTTCGAGCCGTCCATTGATTACGTCGTGACGAAGATTCCTCGATTCGCTTTCGAGAAGTTCCCGGGTGCTGAACCGGTGTTGACGACTCAAATGAAGTCTGTCGGTGAAGCCATGGCTATGGGTCGTACCTGGCAAGAGTCTTTCCAAAAGTCTTTCCGTTCTCTCGAGACGGGTTTCAACGGGTGGGGTCTTAACAAGAACGATGGCTTCATGCAAGGCGACGTTTCTGCTATTCGTGATGGTCTCACTATTCCGAACCCGGAGCGTATCGTCGTGATTCATGAAGCGTTCCTTGCTGGATTTTCTGAGGAAGAAATCATCAAGCTGACGATGATGGATCCGTGGTTTGTCAGACAGCTTGGTGAACTCTACGAGACTGAGTGCTGGTTGAAATCTCTCAGCTCTCTTGATGATCTTAGCGAAAACGACTGGTATGAGGTGAAGAGACGTGGCTTCAGCGATGTCCAAATTTCTCGTGCTTTCACCGGTGTTGACGAAATGGCCGTCCGCAAGGCGCGCACCACCAAGGGCGTCACGCCATCCATGAAGCGAGTCGACACCTGCGCCGCAGAATTCCAAGCGGATACTCCGTACCTCTACTCCTCTTACGACGGTAACGATGAGGCGGAATCCACCAACGAACCGAAGATTCTTATTTTGGGTGGTGGTCCGAACCGTATCGGTCAAGGTATCGAATTCGACTACTGCTGCTGCCACGCCGCTTTTGCTCTCTCTGGCGCTGGATATGAGACGATCATGCTCAACAGTAACCCGGAGACTGTGTCAACGGATTACGATACGTCTGATCGTTTGTATTTCGAACCGCTGACGGTCGAAGACGTCTTGAACGTTTGTGAAACTGAGCGTCCGGAAGGTATCATCGTCCAGTTTGGTGGTCAAACTCCGTTGAGTCTCGCGACTCGACTCGAGGCTGCTCTCAAGGCGAACCCGATTCCGGCCGCGTCCGGCAATGGCTTCACCAAGATTTTGGGTACTCCGCCGGACTCCATCGATGCTGCTGAAGATCGGGAGCGTTGGATCGATATTTTGGACGAACTTCAAATTTTGCAGCCTCCGGGTGGCGTCGCTCGCTCTGAGGATGAGGCGTTGGTTGTCGCCGAAAAGCTCGGTTACCCCGTTATGGTCCGCCCCTCGTACGTCCTCGGTGGTCGTGCGATGGAAATTGTCGGATCCAACGCGGATTTGAAGCGATACATTAGAACTGCCGTTCAAGTCGACCCGGACAGACCTGTGCTTGTCGACAAGTACCTTCAAAATGCGACGGAAATTGATTGCGACGCCTTGTGCGACACGGCTGGCAACGTCGTCATCGGTGGTATCATGGAACACATCGAGCAAGCCGGTGTGCACTCTGGTGATTCCGCCTGCTCTTTGCCGACTCAAACCATTCCGGAATCCGCTCTCGCGACCATCCGTGACTGGACGCCCAAGCTTGCCCGCCGTCTTGGAGTTGTTGGTCTCATCAACATCCAGTACGCCGTCGCCCCAGATGGCACTCCGTACATCATCGAGGCTAACCCCCGTGCGTCTCGCACGGTGCCTTTCGTCGCGAAGGCGATCGGTCACCCGTTAGCAAAGTACGCTTCTTTGGTGATGGCTGGCAAGACGCTTCCAGAGATTGGCTTCACTGAAGAGGTCAAGTTGAACCACGTTGCTGTGAAGGAGGCTGTCCTTCCGTTCGACAAGTTCCCGGGTGCCGATACACTTCTTGGGCCGGAAATGAGAAGTACTGGTGAGGTGATGGGTATTGATGAGGATTTCAGCCGCGCGTACTGCAAAGCGCAGCTCGCTGCTGGACAACGCTTGCCTGCTTCGGGTAATGTTTTCATATCTGTCCGTGATGGTGACAAGGATGCCATAGTTGACATAGCGCGCGACCTCGTTGACATGAAGAACTACACAGTCATGTCCACCGGTGGTACGGCGAATCATTTAGAAAAGGCTGGCGTGCCGGTCACTCGCGTGAAGAAAGTTCACGAAGGTCGACCCCATATTGGCGACATGATTCGCAACGGTGAGATTGGTTTGATGATCGTCACCTCTTCGGGTGATGCACAGGATTTGGTGGATGGTCGGGAAATTCGCCGCACTGCGGTCGGCTTGAAGATCCCGATGGTGACCACCATTGCCGGGGCGAAGGCGACTGTTGGTGCTGTGCGGGTCTTGCAACAGGATGATCTCAAGATGGACGCCTTGCAAGACTTCTTCTAGTGGGTTTTCGTATCAAATTTAATACACTATCTTCTATGAAACCTCGGTGTGTCACCGTCGATCCTTTCTAAGCTGCGCGGCACTCACTCCATTACCTCCTTGTAGAGATGACCCCGAGGCGAACAGTTTCGTCGGATTGCTCGCTAGTTTCTCATTACGGCCGTTATTCATCGGGCGACCTCGCATTGAACGATAATCCGTGATGATCTGCGCCCTGAGTTGAGCGAGCTCTGCTTGACGCTTGAGACCTTGATTTTCCAACTTCTTCTTACTCTTGCCTGAAGACGCTTTGGCGGCCGATAAAAGATCTGCAAATATTTTCGACTGTCGATTCGATTTGCCGCTTTGATTCTCTGCGGCTATCTCTACAATTTTATGACCGCTGAGCTCGATCGGAACAGCTTTTTCGCCTTTTCCGCCGCTTTTCCTCTTCAGCGTGATAGTTGGCGGTGCCTCTGCAACTTCACCGAACCGAGCAGTGGTTCCAGTACCATTAATGAACTCAGATTCTTCCTCTTTCTGAGCGCGAAGAGCCGCGCGCTCTTTTCTTTTGCGTTCTCTTAGTGAGAGATATTTCTTCTTCTTCTTCGTATTTTCAGTCGCCGCCGCCGCCGCCGCTTGTTCATCCATCTCCCTGAGTTTAGCGTTCCCTTGATCTGGTTTCGCTCGAACGAGAGGTGCAACAACGTCGGTAGTACGCTCTCTTTGATCACCCTCGTCGCCGCCTTCGTCTTCTGAAGACGACTGGCCGCCGTCTGAGCGACTTTTTTCATCCCCGGACGCAGCCGCCGGCTCGTCTTCCTGTTCGTTCTCTTCACGCTCTCGACGCTTCTCGCGTGACTCTGCCGCAGCTTTGGCGGCGAGAAACCGGCGAAATGATTTCGGTGCGCTCAACATTTCGTTCTCTGAGACTTTACCTTTTGGCATCGCGACTTGTTCGTCGTAAAACCTTCCAGAGATGCGGTCGAAAGTCTTCGTGTTTTGTGCCATCCTCGCACGCTTGCGCGCGCTTTTGCCGCGAATGCCTCCCATGACGGATAGCGACTAAACCACACGATTTCTCACGTCTCGCCGGGCGCGAGCGTCGTCGGCGGCCCGGAAGCGCGCCGAATTCTGAACCCTAGGCAAGTCGACATTCCGTTTCCCAGCGATTTCATTCGTTCATCAGCGCCCACTCGGACCGCGCCTCGCGCCACTTCTCGTCTCGACACCGGGCGATCTCGGTAAAAATGCGACGCGCGGAAGATGCGGTGAGCACGTCTCGCCCCGCTCTCGGTCGCGGGAAGTCAGAGATCGCTCTCTCGGCGTATGCGCTGTTATTTTCCGAGTTGGTCCAGTATCATCGAGGACGCGCCAAGGACACGACGGAGCTCGAGGCGACGTTGGAAGATGCGGGAGCGGACGTGGGACGACGGTTGTACGAGTCACAGAGCTTTCGCGAGCGCGGTAATGCCAAACGTGATAACAGACTCCTACCGCTCTTACAGTTCATTCAGAGTGTCTTCTGGAAGAACGTGTTTGGACGACCGGCGGATTCTTTAGAGGTGTACGACGACGACGAATATTTGATGTCCGACAAAGATTTACTGGTCAATCGATTCGTCAGCGTTCCAAAGGATTTGGGAGATTTGAACTGCGGGGCTTTCGCGGCTGGCATGGTGAGAGGGATTTTAAGAAGCGCGGGATTCCCAGCCAAGGTGAGCGCTTATTACTCCGAATCGGGGCCGAGTGACCCGCCGGGTCAAAAGACGACGAATATCTTGATGAAATTCGAAAGTCACGTCATCGAACGAGAGCGTCGATTAGATGGTCGATAGGATAGAGTCATTTAGAATGCTTTACGGATAGTTAGATAATAATTTCAATACAGTAGCAACCTATGCGCTTCTTGTAGTAGAAACTAGGATCCTACAAGGAATCGATGCACCAGTTAAGATGCGCTCTGAGTTGCATCGCCGCGGGATAACTCATGTCTCTCGGGACTCCAACTCTATCCCGTAAATATGACAGACACTTGCCCACTGACTTTGCATCCTTGCTAGGACTAACGCTTGACTCTCCTGGTTGAGCGGTACCTTCAATCAGAGCTTGTGCGACGCGTCGCAGACATTCGTCGACACGAGTTTCGTAGTTCAAATTCGGAACAGCGTATGGGTCCGCGAGTGGCGCTCCGAATTGCTTGCGACCCGGCTCGCCCATTCCACGGCATGCAAATTTCACGATGTTTTCATAATTCGTGATCAATTTGTGTGCAGCTTCGTGACGAGCGTCCTCGACACCTCTGTTCATAGATTCTGGAAGCGGTTCGAATCCATCCGCCGTCAGGTTTACGGGAAGTCTCCAACTCTTCTCTCCTCCGATGATCGCTACAGCCTCGTCGACCGAACTATTTCTATCAGGGACCCCTGGACCATATTGAGGAGGGATATCCATGACGTGAGTGTAGTAATCACTCTTCGTCGCTTGATAATTCGGACGAGCTTCAAAGGCGAGAAGCCATTTCTCAATGTTCGACCAGCGCTCCGTACCACGGAGTTGTAGACCTTTCCAGTACAGAACACTTGCATTCATGCGTTCGACGTGCGAGACGTACTGAAAGTCTACAATACTAGGGTCGTCGCCTCCGAGAAACCAAGGTCCTGGAGTCTCCCCGAGGGCTTCGTCGACTTTATCCAACGTCTTCTCGAACCCAGCTCGAGCGCCAAGAGGACCCGGCATCGAAGGACGGAAAACAAATCCACACCAGTCCGAGAAAAGTTGACGCTCTAATCGCAGCAACACGTTTGCCGCTTCGAACTTGTCTTCTGGGAGAGTGGTGCGCTCGGGAAATTCCCGCTCAAGTATTTGCATGATCACCAGAGACTCTGTAATCAACTGACCGTCAATTTCCACCACTGGAAGGAGTCCGCTTGGAATTTTCTCTAGGAAGGCTTGCGGTTTATCGCCGTAGGAGCGCATGTTGATCTTTTCTACACGGTATGGTATTTGCTTCTCTTCGAGCATAATCCATAGTTTTTGACAGTAGGGGCACCACTACACGGGGAGAAGGGCGAAGAGCAGTCAGTCAGTTTGCTCGGGACGCCATGGATGAAACGTCATCGGAAGAGCGAAAGATTTAGCGAACGCTTACCCCGGCATGATCTCGGTAGAACGTCACTCGAACGTCGCTTTCGTTTGCACCGAAGAGACGAAGTTTATTATCCTGATGAGGCGGACCTTCACCGCGAGCGCGCGCCGCAGCCTCCTCCGTCAATCTTTTCACCGTGGGTGAAGTTGTCGGTGTGTGCGCTCGTCCCAGTTCGCCCCACGTTGGTACCGCCGCCGTGGATGTCATCCTGACGACAGACTTTCCACGACGACAATTCCTTCGTGTCGAGTTCCTTCGTGTCGACGTTGGACGTCGAGCGTGGGACACCTTGGGACAGGACGGGGACGCGAGGCCGCCGCGCATCGTAAAGTGGAGTCGTGTGGTGACTAAGAAGAATTTTGTATTGACATAGGATTGCTGATAAATCTTTGATTTGGACAATTTGAGCGGAGAGATGTGATGGTGGAAATGTCTTCCTTACGCGCTCGCGATGAGGCTCGGTTCCATTTCCGCGGGCGCCTCATAACCCATGAGGTTGATGTACGTGGCGGTGACGTTAGCCAAGCCCGCCTTCGGGAGGTCATCGCGGAACTTGATACCTTCCGGCAACGCGGGACCGCCGATAGCTACAGGAACCGGGGCAAGAGTGTGCGAGGTAAGGGGCAAAAGCGCACCGGTCCCCTTGTCCTCCATGGGACCTCCCTTCTTATCACGTTGGACCATGTCGTCGGCGTTGCCGTGATCGGCGGTGACAAGGAACATTCCTCCGAGCTCCTCGACCAAGTCGAGAAGTTCCTTCACGCAAGCATCGCACTCTTCGCAAGCCGCAACAGTCGCGCCCATATCACCCGTGTGTCCGACCATGTCTGGGTTGGCGTAGTTCACACGAACGACATCATACTTACCAGAGAGGAGCGCCTCCTTTCCGGCGGCGGTGATCTCACGAGCCTTCATCAACGGCGCTTGATTGAACGGCACGTTGTCGCTCGGAATTTCCACATACGTCTCGAGGTCTTCGTTGAAGTAGCCAGAGCGGTTACCGTTCCAGAAAAACGTGACGTGACCAAACTTTTGAGTTTCGGAGCACGCAAACGTTTTCAACCCGTTCTTTGCGAGCCACTCGCCGGAAGTTCTTTCAATGAGAGGAGGCGGGACGAGATAGTTGGCCGGAAGCTTCAAATCACCATCGTACTGCATCAAACCCACAAATTTGGTCTTGGGGAAACGAACACGCTCAAACGCATCGAAATCGGCGTACTCAAACGCCTTGGAGATTTCGACAACGCGATCAGCCCGGAAGTTCGCAATGACGACGGCGTCATCATCTTGAATAGTACCGACAGCCTTGTCATCATCATCGACGATGACGAACGGAGCGATGTACTGATCCGTGGCACCATCTTTCTTGAGTTCCTTGAGAGCTTCTTTCGGGCACTTGAACTTGTTTGGCGCTTCACCCAACACATGTGCCTTCCAACCTCGCTCAACCATAGCCCAGTCCGCTTCATAGCGATCCATCGTGACCGCCATACGACCGCCACCTGAGGCCACCTTCGCATCGCAGCCTTGAGCAGCGTACGAATCGAGTTCAGCGATGAGTTTTTCCATGTACTCGTGGCAGGTACCGTCAGCGACGTCTCTACCATCGGTGAGAACGTGAAGACGCAACTTTTTGCAGCCGTCGGCGATAGCGCCTCGCATCATTCCGAAAATTTGATCGGTGCGCGAGTGAACACCACCATCACTGAGCAAACCAATAATGTGAAGCGTGTTGTTCGCGAATGCAGGCTTGATGTATTGCCAGCCAGCATCGCTGAACATGTTTTTGCTTTCCAAGGCGATGTCGACCAAAGACGCGCCTTGGGCGATCACCTTTCCGGCGCCGAGGGCGTTGTGACCGACCTCGGAGTTACCCATGTCCGCGTCCGTGGGGAGGCCGACCGCGGTACCGTGCGCTTGGACGGTTCGGTAATACGCGCTGCCGCGCGCCTTGAGCGCATCCATGGTGGGCGTTTTGGCGACGTGGACGGCGTTGTGCTCATCTTCTATCGGGTTTTCTCCCCAACCGTCGAGGATGCACACGAGCACGGGCTTCTTCGTCGGAATCGTCGCGTGAGCTTGAAGTTCCATCTTCGCTGCACCGACCCTGGTGGAGGCTGGAGATGCGCAGTCGTGGTGTGAGAGCGACGACCGACGACGCCGACGACCCGGGTCTTTTTCGCCCCTCCTAGGGCTGAGTGTCGCTGAATTTCATCGATGAATTCGATCGATGAGTTTTTTCTTTCATCGATGAATTTGATCGATGAAACCATTCGTTCCATCACGTCGATCGACAGATCCAAGATGGACATCGATCGAGGTGGTTATCGTTCGGTCGTCCAATCCTTCCCCTTTGGAAAGTTTCCGTCTCGACCGCGTGCGCGACGGTGTCACAATCGCGCGCGAATCCCGCGATTTAGTTTAATTCAGACGTGAAGTTTCTCGGCTCGAGCACACTTCTCGACCCCATGCGCGATCTCGTTGCGCCGTGAACCCGCGCGATTCCCTCCGACACGCTCGAGGCGTCTTCCGAAAGTGGCCGCGGGTGCCAACGTGCGAAGAGGACCGTGACCTCACGTTCTCTCGAGATTCTGGGCCAAAGAAATGAATGAGCATCGGGAGATGCGTGAGGATGAATCCGTGAACGCTTGGGGCGTTCCAATTCTTCGCTACTCGGAAGAGGACGTCGTGAAACAAAAGTTCATTCAGACCATTCACCGAGTCGAGTGGCGAGACAGGTCCAATACACAGTTTCATGATCCCGACCTCGTCGAAGGTTTACGGTTACACGACTCTGACAGCGAGGAGGAAGTCGAAATAAGTAGAACTGACGATAAATCGGGCTCTGATGGACGTTCGAACGTATCCGAATCAGATCCAGAAACACAGAAAGAAGCGTCATCAACCGGAGCGCTCATCGTGCGCGGGGAGGATAGTCAACCAGAAGAGGACATTTACGCGCCTGGAACATACTGTGGTCTTTTATTTGATGGATGTGTACGCGATCTCGACTTGACTGGCGAGAAAATGGTGGTTCTACTGGAAGAACGGTTGAAGACGTTACGCGGTGTCCCACGCCACTTGCATCGGTACGTGAAGCCCATAAAGATAGAACTTCCCGTGGGTTCTCGAGTGAAAAAGGTATCTGGAGGCGATGATCATGCGCTCATTCTTCTTGAATCAGACTCCGAGGTCCTGGAGACTCTGGATCCCACTTACACAGATCACCACGGGCGCGTCCTTGTGGTTGGATCCGACGCGTGTTCGCAACTTGGATTGAAGACGTCACGTAGGCAAGATGTTCCTGTCAACCTGGACACGATAGGTGACACAAAGATTCACGATATCGCCGCCGGGGGGCGACATTCAGTCGCAGTTTCGACGACTCAAGAGTGCCTCACGTGGGGTAAAGATTCTAACGGTTGCACTGGGCACGGTCAAGTTAGCGTGAACTTCGAGCACCATGTTCCTAAGTGGATGTACTGGGTGACAAACGCTACGACGAAAGTCTTGACTTGTGCGGCTGGAGATTCTCACACTGTCATCACGACTACTGAAGGGAGTGTATACAGTTTCGGAGCTGGATCTCGCGGACAGCTTGGACACGGAGATGGAATGGACTATTCGAAACCGAAGTTGGTATCCGCGTTGAATGGTTTATCAGTGTCATCCATCTCTTGCGGGGGAAACCATACACTCGTCGTGGCAGAAAGTGGCATTTTATATGGCTTCGGTTCCAACAGTCATGGTCAACTGGCTTGCGATGACTTTTCCGACGTTTTCCTTCCGCGTCGGATGGGTCACGACGACTTGGTCGGAGGAAAACCGAAAAAAGTTGACGTGGAAGAAATTTACCTTGATGCCCAAGAACTCGAACAAAAATTTATTGATGAGATGAATAAACTCGACATCGTCGATGCTAAAGAAAAGACAAAGCAGAAACATCGCCAGAAAGTCATCCAGGTTGTAGGAGGGCGGGCACATACAGTAATTCTTACCGATACTGGTAGAGTTTACGTCTGCGGAGCAGGTGGTCATGGTCAGTTGGGATTACACTCAGCGGAAGACAGAAGCTCGCTGACTCTGCTATCTGCGATGACTAGCGTGTCCATCAATCAAATAGCCGCAGGGGATCTCCACACAGTGATGTTGACAACCTTGGGCGACGTGTTTGTATGCGGTGCGAATGACTTTGGGCAGCTCGGCAACGGCTCGGTGACGGGATCAAACAGACCACAGAGAATCCAGCCGGTAGTATCCAATGATGAAAGGAGCCAGAAGAAAAAGTCAGAGATTGATGAGTGTGAACGTCATCCACTTTACGGCGTCAAAGCTGAACGGGTTTATGCGTCAAAGTCTTGCACATTTGTCGTTCCGCGAGGGAGTCAAAGCTTGTTCATATGTGGTAGTGGAGCCTTTGGTCACCCGAAGAATGAACACCCCACCAATCTGTTTGAGATGATGAGTGAGCCACTTACGAAGTGGAACGAGACTCAGCTACTCGTAATCGGCTCAACTTTTGCCAATTTGAAAATGGACGAGCACATTTTTCAGAATTTAGTCAAGCAAATGGTCATGTACGGCGTGTACCACGAGCGCGTGCTCGCGCACATCTTCAAAGATAGTTTTACCCAAGTATTACGATATCCACATCTCTGCAGTGTGTACGTAAACATGATCAAAATGATGAAAAAGCACAGTCTGGGGTGCACAGTTTTGTCATTCCGCAGGTTAGTAATGTTTGGAATAGAGGATGTGGGCATTCGTTTGCTCGACGCTAGAAATGAAGCTCAGCGTCGAAGGCTTCTCAGAGATCTGGGGCCCATTTCCTTCCAGAAGTTTCAGACAAACGCAGAAGACATAAATTTGCAGCAAAGAATAAATACATACGTCTCCGATCGAGCTGGGTATGCTGACTTTGAGCAATTCAAAAACCACTGCCTCATACTCAAAAGATTTGTCAGAGAGCTCCTTGAAGCTGATGTTCTGACACGTCAAGATCTTGAGGACATGCGAGTGGGGTTTCCTGGTTCAACTCATAGTATCTCTCTTTCAAGTAGCGTCGATGCCGAACAAAAATTGCATCTTTTCGATGGAATCGCGAGTCTCAACTCTAGTAAGCGGGCGGCGACTCGAGATCGCCGGCCAGGCCGTAGTGCTGTACCAAGTCTTCTCACGACCTGCAAGGAAGACGCAGCATGGGGGCATGGGATCCCTATGCCAGACAAAAACACATGGAAAAGCTACGCAAAGAATGCAGCTGAAGAGAAAAACATCAGAGCATCATATCATGGAATTTCAACCACGTCGCAGTCAAATAATCGTTGCGAATCGATGCTTTCGCCTTCTACACGAAATGTATACATAATCGATGGAGACATCGCAAAAACGCGAAAAGAACTCTTCAAATTCCAGATGAATAGATAGTCTACAACAACCTAGAAGTCTAGAGATAGCTAACAGTCTAAGCGCCGAGGTGTAAGGTCAAAATCATCAAAGCGCCCCCAAAGATGATTCCTCTGTACATGTTGTCATTATTTCCGCACTTTTTCGCCTCTGACCAGAGCTCGAGACCACAAACAGCAGTCATGATTCCACCAGTCCCCGCAAGAAGGTAATCTAAACGTTCAGGCGTGAGGTAAGGTTTCATAAACTTCAGAGCGAGAAGTGCGCCCACTGGCTCTGACAACCCACTCGCCGTCGCGAGAGCGATAGCACGTGGCCGGCTGCCCGTCGCCGCGTACACGGGGGCTGCGATAATGATTCCTTCGGGAACATTATGCATACCGATGGCGAATGCCATCGTGGGTCCGACTTTCGTGAACGACGCACACGCAACCGCAAAGCCTTCTGGAAGGTTGTGCAGTGTCATCGCAAAAGCCATCAAGATTCCAAGTCTCAACAATCGTCCTCTACTCAATCCACCGACTGCGGGTGCTTCTTTGGAATCAGCGCTCTTCGAAGTCGCGCTTATTGTCGTCTGCTCGTTCGGCGAGGCCACTCCGGTTTGTCCAGCACTGTGTTCGGGATTCGGGAGGCAAGGTGCAACACACGCGTACAATCCAGCGCCCGCTAGGGCCGACGCTGTCACCGGAAGAAAGCCATGCTCCATGACATTTTTAGCGTATAGTTCGATGAATGACAGCGAGCTCATGACGCCGATGGCGATGCCGAGCAGGAACGCCAGCGCCCTCGCGTCCGGCTTCTTGTAAACCGCTATAAAACCGCCCAGGGTGGTGGTGAGCCCCGCGAGCGTGCTCAGAACCATCGCCCTGGATTCATCCGCGTCGAAGATGAACATGTTCACCGAGGCTCTGATCCGGCTCCGCGATCACGGGTCCGCGACCGCGGATGAGAGTTTCGGTGTGGCGCTCGAGACGAATTGTTGAAAGACACCGAACGAGCTGAACTCCTCGAGCAGAAACTTCCTCTCCCCCGGGGGGGGGCTCGATGCCGAGTAATGACTCGCCATGGGCACCCCGCCGGCGGAAAGGAGGGAAGGAGACTCCAGAAGGTCGGAGCGCCCGCACTGCTCGTCCTGAGGGACGAATCGCGTCAGCGTCGTCTACATATTGACAAGTCTCGCTCGGGGTTCGTACAATGTCGGCGTTCACCATTTCAGCGTCGCTCGCGACCGTGAAGGCGCACCATGTGTCGAAGCTTCGCTCGGTTTCCAGAAGCCGGGTCGTGCAAAAGGGACGGTTCGGACTTGTCGTCCGGGCTGGAGAAGAGGAGGTAAGTGACCTCCCGGCAACATACACTCGGACGCGTCATGCAACGAACTCCGGGCTCGAATCCAACCAGACGCGCGCATCGATTTCGATACCACAGGCCAAGTCAAGGCATCTTGAGGGCAAGGGTATGTATGAGTAGGGACTGACTGTATTGAATTTTGTTCGAAATCTACGCAGGCTGTCGACGCGGCCGAAGAATCTCCTGAGGTTGAAGTCGTAGAAGATGAGCCCGAAGTCGAGGGCGAAGGGAAGGCTGAAGACGACGGCGTGCTTGGAAGTCTTGTGGCGCAACTTGAGTCGGTTGTCGGCGATAACGAGGAGGCGGTGGAAATTTTGACTGCTCTCAAGGGAGAAATTGGAGATGCGAACGCGAAAGTTGTGGGCATGGAGGACCAAGTCGCGGCGATGAAGGATCAGTACTTGCGCCTGAACGCGGATTTCGACAACTTCCGCAAGAGAACGCTCAAGGAGAAAGAAAACATTGGTTCCAGCGCCAAGGGTGACTTTATCAAGGCTCTTTTGCCTGTTCTTGACAACTTTGATCTCGCCGAAAAGAACATCACTGGTGAGACTGAGGGTGAAACGAAGATTCTGACTGGTTATCAGAATATGCACAAGCAAATGATGGAAATTCTCTCGTCGCAAGGCCTCCAGGCGGTGCCGGGCGTTGGTGAACTGTTCGATCCGAATGACCACGAAGCCATCATGCGAGAGGAGAACGAGGAGATGGACGAGGATACGATTATTGAAGAGTTCAGAAAGGGTTACAAAATCGGTGATACCCTCATTCGCGCCTCTATGGTGAAGGTGTCCACGAAACCGTGAATTTAATGACTCGCCAGAAGCCTGGCTTGTGCCACTCAACTTGTTTAGCCTCGGTGCAATACCATCTATATCGCACCCCCAGATCGCCCTTCATTCACGTCATGTGTTTCTCTGCACCGTTTCATTCATCGCACCGCTTTTTAGATGCAACGTTTACGCCGATGGTGAGGTCGAGCTCTCCGTTGACTCGCTCACAAAATGGAACCAACAAAATGGAAATGTGTGGACGCGAAAAAAAGGGTCACCCGGGGCTCTGTGGAAATTTCCGCCTTAAACCCCATTCCACTAACTCGTAGTAAATGAAACTAAACGCTATCAAATCGAAAAAAATGCCGCGAGTGGCGGCGGCGACGGGCGTCTATCCGAAGTGGCGTACCTCGATCTTTCGCGAGCTCGCCGGCGTCAGTCCAAGACGTCCACGCGTGGAACGTGTAAATCGACTTACCCTTACGGTCGATACTCGTACCTTCAGCGAAACGCAAGCGGAGCTTGCAACTGTCGACGTCGGACGTACAAGCCGTTTCTAGATCCGGAGAGTTAGCCAGACAAGATGGCGACGGAGCGCATCATGGGCGCGCTCGAAGATAAGAAGGTCCAGATGGTTGTCGGTGGTGCTACGATCACCGGTGGTCTCTACGTGGCCGTCAAGCTTTCCTGGTTCCGCAAGAACCCGTTGCACTCGTTTGGTGGAAAGACCGGCGCGATGGCGAAGAGCATGGTGGACCGTGGGATCAAATCTTACAACGAGTTCTTCGATCAAGAAGATGGCAAGGGTGTGGGATCGCGCATTCTTTCCACTCCAGATTTTGTGAACAAGTTTTACTCCCTTATCACGGATTTCTATGAATACGGTTGGGGTGAAAGTTTCCACTTTGCCGCTCGTGAGAAGGGCGAAAGCTTCGAGAATTCTATCATCCGTCAGGAAGTTGGTACGTTCATCGCTCAATCATTGACAACCCGGCGCGTCGAAGTCAAATCATATAGATGACTAACCTTTACTGATTTCATTTCGCTCAAACAGCCATCGCGGAGAACATTGGCCTCAAGGAGGGGATGAACGTTTTGGACCTTGGGTGCGGTGTCGGTGGACCGATGCGTAACATTGTGAAGGCCACCGGCGGTAAGGTCACGGGTATCACCATCAACGAGTATCAAGTTGGTCGCTGCAAGACCTTGAACGCGGAAGCTGGCGTGGAAGATTTGACGGAGATCGTCCAAGGTAACTTCATGGATCTTGCCAAGGTGTTCAAGGGCCGAGCCTTCGATGGTGCCTATGCCATTGAGGCTGCGTGCCACGCCTCTAACACGACCGCCATGTACAAGCAAGTTTTCCAAGTACTTAAGCCCGGTGCCCTGTTCGCCTCGTATGAGTGGCTCAGAACTGAAAAGTACGACAAGAACAACAAGCTCCACGTTGACGTTGTTGATGGTATTGCGGAGGGTAACGCGTTGCCGGAAGTCCGAACCATCGAAGACTGCATCGAAGCTGCCAAGGCCGCTGGTTTCGATGTCCAATTCACGTTCGATCGCGCCACGGTTGGTGCTGTTCCGTGGCAGCAAGCCATGAAGTCTGCGCGTCGTGCCGCTTACCTTACCCACCTCCTCACTGGCGTGCTTGAATTCGTTGGCTTCGCACCGAAAGGTACCCAGGCCGTACACACTATGCTGTTGAAGGCGGCTGTGAACCTCGAGAAGGGTGGTGATCTCGGTATCTTCTCGCCGATGTATCTCATTGTCATGAAGAAGCCGATCGCGACTGCGTAAAATGTCCAGCCGGCTAGCTCACTTTCACGCAAAAGCTTTTGGTCAAGTCAGGTTCGGCAGTCAGTCCTCAAGAGCCTAGGATAGTATTGTGTTATGTAAATGCGACTAAATCACCAACAAGATAATTCGTGATGACTAATTATGCGAAAAATTTATTCAGAAGACTCGTACCTATTCTAGCACGTCGTGAACTGGTACCTGTACGATGGCGCAACAATGAGTGTACGAGCAATTAATTTAATTCGCTTCTTGAAACGAGAACGTTATCGGTCGATTTCAACCCGAGTGATCGACGTCCTGTGATTCTGCAGGCATGAACGTTAGAAATTGATACGCTAGATGATTCAACCGCGGCGATAAAAATCAAGCGCACGCGTTCCCAAACTAGCCTGAAAAGGCCATGCGATTTTAATTCGAAAATTATTTGTGTTCAAGTGGATCGAACCACAGATTAATGCGCGCTTCCATGAAAGCTTTTCGATGCAACAGTGTACGCATGAAATAGGAGAGCCGTTCACTGGAACAGCGTCAGTTTCCAGAGGAGAATGAAAGCTGGAAGAGGAAAATCATTGTGAATTAATAATTAATTAATCCGATTAGAGTTAACTCGTCACGGGCGAAGAATTTCACTACTTCACGCGCTTAAATCACTTGAGAAAACGTAACTCTATTGTCTAATACAAGGACACGGCAGGAATATCGAATATAGTGCCGTAGTGGAATTATTAAAAAATAATTTATTATTTAAATGAAATGAACGCGACCAATGTGATCGATCTAACACTCTACGTTGATGAGAGCAGGCACATAATATCTTGTGTCGGCATATTAATCTTGGGGAACTGCATGACCATCAATCTTCCATTCCAATCAATGTGGACACGTCGAATAGTGTCACAAGTAATTAATTGTAGTGGGAATTAATAATTGAAAGTGCAAGGTATTCTCACTCGCGTTCTTGAACACTTTATGGCTTCTTGGTTTCGAATATTATATTTCTACTTTCTAATTCGGCGTGGTACTTGATTCGCTCAAGTGGATCAAGTATGCCCACATCTTTCTAGGCGGGCATTGACTGAATTAGTCGACGCTATTAATAAATCCACCTCCTCCGAAACCAGGCCCCATCACTAGAGCTTCGTCATCATCGATGACTTCCACAGCCTGTGGTTGATTCAAGCCTTCTTGTAGATCCTCCGGTACCATTCCATGTTTCAGGAATAAATCACCGGTCGCCACCAGCGCCGCACAAGTTTCTGCGTGCTCCTCAAGCTCGTATCCATCCCTGAGTGCTCTAGGAGCCTCCAACTTCCCGAGAAGCTCACGTCCCTCTTCATCCTTAGCCAGTGCGAAGATCGCTTCGGCACAAGCCTGACGAACATTATCAGATAATTCGGCTCCAACTTTCTTTCCGCTGATCGGTCTTAGCAGCGCTCTGACTATTTCACCCTCAGGCTCTTCAGTCGGCGAGGCGAAGTTTAGGAGAGCCTTTCTATGTACATCGTCCATGCAGCAATTTCTGAGAGCGGCAGCGACACGCTCGCGTCTGAGCTCATTTGATTGCGTCATAAATGGGATGACGGAGGCCAGCAGTCCTCTCTTCGGGTCTAGGAACACTCGCCGACCGATAGGATCCCGAGTGACGTTCGTCAGAACTGAGGCTACTTGGTCGTAGTCAACCTCCGGGGTCCCCGTGGAGAGGAGTTGAATCAGCTTAGATAGCCAGAATCCCTCCAATGGCTTACCTTCCTGAATTAAAACGTGAACACCGCTCTCCGCCGTCGTGACATTCGCCAAAATGGACAGCAAGAGATCAACTGGCGCTCCATCGCCATCTCGGAGACTGTCCATGGCTCGCTCAACCACACCCTTACCCACAGCTTTCGTGATGACCTCGGGATCATGAGTCAAATTGACGAGTGCTGTGGCTGCATATTTTGATTCTCCCCCTTCTGCGCCCAGTGCATGCAGTAGTTTCGGCACCAGCGCATCCGCTTTCGCGTAAAGCAGTTTTGCGCCGTCATCGGTCCCCGTCAAACCTTGTACGATTTGCATCGCCTGTTCTCGCACCGCTGGCTTCTTATCAGATAGAAAATCGATCACTTCATCTATTTCGTCTCCCATCGCGATGTTCAGGGCGCAGTCGCGGGTCTAAGTCTGATGCGTGAGATCGCACGCGCCCTGAAGTAGCGAGAGTGCCATGGCCCGGATATAAGCTGCCGCTCGTGACGACACTTCGTGGCCCGCGGCCCGATGTCGCGGCCGTCTCTGCACGGTAATAGGGATCTTAGGCACATTCCATATCTCCCAGGCGATGAAGATGGCCTCGACGAGCGTTCTGCGTTGGCTCGTCGGGCGCTAACGGACGTTCTCGATAGTGGGTTGCGAAAAACAAACGAAGCGTTCTGGACACACGTCGAAAGAAACGGGAATGGGCTCGCGAAAACTTTGGATACATACTTGCAGTTTAGACCTCGCCCTTATGAGTTCAACGGTGAAACGAACATGTTGTCGACAGGCGCGGAAGAGGATGAGCTTGGAAAGAAAGTGTTTCTTACTTTACTCCGACTGGTGAACGATGGAAGTCGAGAACGCTCGCGTCTGACAGCAGACGAGCGTCGTCGCATAATTCTTAAGCATAGCCTATTCGATGTGCCGAAGATAATAGACCTGTCGGTCTTGTACGGTCGTTGCGATCGTGATTTGGTTCGAGAAGTAATAGATGGCGGAGTGAAATTGTTGCCGACTCTCATCGATGACTTTATCGAGACGGGAGTCGTAATGGAGAAGAATCTGAACGAAATGTCAGAAAGAGGAATTTCTGCGACGAAGGACGGTGGGTTAGCACCGGATGATCTGCTCGAGTCGTTATCATACTTCCATGATGTCGCGGCTTCGTTGACATCCCTCAGTGTGGTGTATCCTGAGGCTAGTGTGTGGTTGTGCCAGAAAGGTAATTTGGTGCGTGCCCTCGAGATTGTTCGGGACGATGTCGTCACACACTTTCAAACCGCTACGCAGGATAAGAGAAGTTTGAATTTGGTTAAGGAATCGGCGAGTGCAGCAATTAGTGGTTTACGCGGTGAAAAAGCTGCACCTAAAGAAGTAAGTAATCAGTACATTGGAATTGCTTCTTCCATCGTTTCTGTGATTGAATCAGTGAAAATGGTCCTACCAGATCTTGGGATCGGGTTTTTGAAAGCTTGCGTGGACCACTTTGGTCCGAACGCAGAGTTAATAGTACAGAACATATTCGAGAATTCGCTTCCACAAAATCTGAGTTGTCTCGACCGGACTCTTGGATGGCCTCCTCTAGATACCAAGTCTCTCAAACAAACTCTTACAAAATTGGGCGAAGCGATTGGAAAAGGAACAAAGCAGGTTGGTTTCGAACTCACTGCTGATGAAAAGAGGCAAGTGTTAATGGCGGCAGCAGAGTTAGAGTATGAGGACGAATATGATGACTCATTCGACGATCTTCCAGTTAAAGTTGCAAACACTGCACTGGGTATTGATGAAATTGAAGCTGGGAACGCGAATTCCCGGTCCGCAGGAGCGGTAAAACGAACGTTTTACGTTCTGGATGAAAAAGTGTATCACTCATACAAAGAGGGTGCAGAAAAAATTGCAGCTGGAAGTGTAGCGGAAGCGGCTGCGATGGCGACTGCGAAGGCGAGGATAGAAAAATCTGAGATCCAAGGTCTTGGAGCTGGTGGTAACAAGGCTCGCTTTAGTGCAGATTTTGTTCCAAACGCGAATGCTGCGCCTTTTGCACCAAAACCAACTGGCGCCGCCGCCTCAGAACAAGGTACATGTAGTGTGAGCGGAGGGCACGAGTCAGATCAAAGTCGAAAGTCTGGAGGAAAAGCTACAAGAGGATTGACTGCAAAAGGTTTCGCACATAAACATCACAATCAGCGAGCGAAAGCCGCGAAGAAGAACATGTTGTTGTAATGACATACGTAGCCAGTAGAGTAGAAATGAACCTCCAGACCACCGCACGCGTGCTCCATCGCGGTGCGGTTAACACGCGTGAAGACCGCGAATGAGTGATGGCAAGGGTGACGAAGTCATCGTGTACGCCTTGAGCCCGGTTGACTTCATCTTGCTCGCGTTGTGCTCTTTCTTTTTGTTCTACGTGTTGCCGCGGAAGTTCCTCAAATCTTTCGACCGGGAGGCAAGACGATGAGCATGAGTGCGCACGCATCCACGACGGCAGCTCTGAAATCTCTTCGCGCGTTTTCTTACGATGTCGCGTCAGTGTCGACCGAGGTGATGATGGGCCCGTTGTTCGACGCTCTCAAGACGAGTGGAATCCAGGAGAGCTCCATTGACGTCCTGGACACAGTAATCGTTCCCAACCTGCGCTGTATGCTAAGACAGGAAAGAGAGGGCGAAATTCGCGCGCGCGGTGATATTTTCGACGTGTTATTTGCGGTTTGGAGCTCACATCTCGTTGGAAAGGATGGAAAGCCGCTCTTAGAACCAGTTGACCCATTCTCCCGAAGAGCAAAGTGGTCTCTTTCTACGGAAACATTCACTGAGTTGCTCTCACAATGCGAAATGCAAGATGTATTGTATGATAGAATGTCACGTGCCACAGAAGCAGTGAGGGAAGCAGTGATAAAAGCGTTCGGCGAATGCCAAAACAACAAAGAAATAGTACGGGAGTTAACGGTGGTTATTTCTTCCGATGTTGCTCCCGACTCACACAAGGATACGGAATCATTGAAAAAAGCAAGTGAAACCGCGATCAATCCAAGTACACCGGATTTGCACGAGTCAGATAGCAAGTTAGTCCCAGAGGTATCGGAAATAGAATCCCTCATGGACGACCTCGTGATGGAGAAAGATGCGGCAGTCGTGAAAGAGAAGTTGAAAGCTGTTTCTCAAGATGATACCATGCGCATCATTCCTACTTTGCTTTGTTCTGAACGCTTTAGTTCATTCCGAAACACAATGCTATCTCAACAAACTTCAAATTCACAGACCGCTGAGCGTGATACAGTCACGGCATTGAACCGTATTACTTCAAGCGCACACGTAAGTGTATCCAGCCGTATGATTTCAAAACTAGCAAAAGGCTTGGTTTGGCCAATACTTGTCGCACCAGACGTGGTATACCGTCGACTCTTCCACACAGCCATCACGCATTCATCACAAGCGTCAATATTGCTCGAAACTCTCCGTCTTGTGCCAAGTTTTGTGAAGGCAAAACACGAGAATTCAACACCTCACATCTTGAATCATTTTGCAGATTTCCTAAGGACCATACCACAGGAGCTGAGTACGACCAAAACGCTAGACATAGTCAGTTTCATTTGCGAGGAGTTCTTTGCTCGAAAATCCGATCGTGCATATCTGCTTAATCCTCAAGAAGGAGTGTTGTCGATTGTGCTTCCTTTCTTGACGGCTGAACACCTGAGTGAACCATGTAATGGACCGTTTCACAGAGCTCACTTTGCTCTGTGCGTCTTGAAGTGTATCATCGTACAAGATGGGGAAACAAATGTGGAAGTCGTTGCGCAAACTTTTCCCGAGGGGATTCTGCTTGGGTTATTGCGGATTATGGAGTGGTGTGATGCGGAAAACGCAACGTCAACGCTTGTCTTGTCTACTCATTTAGCCAGTGAAATCAGCGAAAGTCTGGCGCAATATTTGGCAAAAAATCCACCTCCGCAGGAAACGATAAGCTCGTTCAGAGCCATGGATGAAATTGCGAGGTGTGAAGTCAGATGGGATTTACGTCTTCTGGTTGAGCCGGTGTTGCATCTCTTTCGGACAGATGTGCTGCAGGCGCCGGTTCCACCTTCACTTAGTTCAAAAGATGCGGTAAGAATTACAGAGGACATCTTGAGATTCTATCGCATAGGCAAAAGTGACGATACATCGTTGGTCGCGCTACTTGAGACCCTTCAGGAGGCGGAAATGAGCGCGGCTGAGTTTCGCCAGAGTCTTTTGATTGGATGTGTGCTAGTTTTACCGGGAGCATCGATGGAAGAATTCGAACGCATCTCAAGGATTGCTATTCCCACGCTTCTCAAAGCACGAAAGATAATTGATGACGTTGGGGATGGAAATGTTACAATGCCCTCCCTCGTGATGGATATTTTGTCGCACTCAGTGATGTTTGCGCTGAAAGAATCGTCAGACAAAGCACTCATGATTTGCCGACACTTCACTCATCTGGTGTCAGCACTCATCTCTGACACAAAAGCTACAATTCCCTCTTGTCGTCAGTCGCGAGCGATTCCACGCGATGCTTTCACATGCATCTGTGACATTTTGAGGGTGCTTGTCGACAGCGTGCAATTTTCTCATCAAAAGGCATGTGAGGTACTCCTCACTTCTTGCGCACTTGTGAACTTGCAGAGCCTGCATACTTCCCATTCTCATACACGTTGGGCACTAGATCGCGTCAGGGACACATTGCCGAAGGGTTGCGTTCCTAGAAGCCAGCTTGAAGCTGCGCTAGTGCAGAGGAGGACTGCAGTACATTGAATTTTTGTGCGCATAGCAATACAACATTTGTCGTTGGCGTCGTCGATGACGCGATGTAATTGTAAACATTAGCATTAGTCTAGCAACTCGTAATCCGGAAGGTTCGTGTCGATACGAGTGCCATCGCGAATAACGACTCGATCGTGCTGAGAGCGAGAGAACAATTCGCTGTAATTTCTTGCGCGGAAAAGAATAAAATTTGCCTTTGCGCCTGGAGCAATGAGACCAGTGTTGTCACCTAATTTCATCGCTTGTGCTGGATTTGCACCAATAGCTCTCGGCCAAGATCCAAAGGGCCGATCTAGATGTGCTATGCACACACTCGAACGAAATGTCTCGAGCATATCGCCATCTCCGTAGGAGAAGAATTGATCGCGTGTGTTGTCACTAGACAAACAGACAGGCACTCCAGCTTCGGCCAACTCTTTTACTCGTGTCACACCTCGGTACGTTGGTGTCACTTTACCGGCTGGATCTCGATTCTGCAACCACTGATTCACCGCGGGGAGAGAAACGACGGTGACACCAGCTTCACGCGCGGCATGAATGATGCGCTTCGCTTCTTCCCGAGACTGAGCGGCGAGGGAACAGCAATGTCCGCAGACCACAGATCCTTTGAACTCATTGCGAATGACCGCTTGGGAAATATACAGTAGACCCTTCGACGACTCGTTCCCGTTTTCATCGCAATGAAAATCAAGATCCAAGGCGAATTCTTTGGCGAGCGAAAATACGACATCCAATAATTTGGGCATATCATCTCCACACGTCGTGATATGATCGGTGGGTGTTCCACCAGCATCACTGCACGATACCGCGGCACCCAACACTCCTCCGTACGACTTGACCATTTGCACCAAAGCGCGAGCTTTATTTTCATCGCGAAAGAAACTCAACACAGACAGACTCACGCCCTGGAGTTCGATTTTACCTCTCCACTCATCGCGTAATTTTGCAAAAGCTTCCCAAGCAATTTTCGTCTGCTCTTCCTCACCCGACATCAAGTGTGTTCGCAACGCTGAAGTTCCGTACGCGTAGGCGCAGCTGAGCGCGAAACGCATCCTCTTCTCGACGTCCTCCGCCGTCCAGTACTGAAAATCGTTCGCGCACGCCGCATCCGCTCCAGCGAGGGTGGCGTTCAAGTTTCGACTCCTCTCGCACGTGTGCGCCTTATCGATGTGCGTGTGTATGTCCACGAACGTCGGTAGGCACACGCGCCCCTCGCCCGGTACCGTCATCTCGCCTCCTCCAACCGCCGCCGCCGCCGTCGTCGTCGTCTCGTCCTCCCTCCGCCCTTCACGCGGATTCTCGCTTCGTCGCACGTCCACGACGACGCCCTGACTCACGTCCACGACGACGTCCACCTCGATCATCCCGTCCGCGTCCTCCTCGTTCGCCTCCTCCCTCGACGCCTCCTCCCTCGTAGACGCGTTCGTCACGCAACAACATCTCGGCACCTTGACCGATCGCACCGTCACGCGCGTCACCGCGCCCACCGCGCCTCGCGGATCGTCCAGCGTGCTCGACGGATCTTTTCTCGCGTCTCGCGGATACGCGCACCACTTCCCTCCTCGCATCGATCGATCGTCGTCGTCGTCTCGCGCGTCGTCGTCGTCGTCGTCGTCAACGCGACATCCATCCTCGCATCCATCCTCGTCACCCCTCGTCGCTCGGTCGGTCGTCGACTGGGCCGACGAATGGGAAGAGTGAGGCCCCGACACGAACGGGGGACGAAGAGCTTAGGGTTTATATTCGACGAGTCATGACCCGTCATTTTAGGAGGGTGAAAAAAAATACACTGGAATGCACTGCGTCGTCGTCATTCCATGCTCATTCGCACTTCGAGGCGCGGATGATGGGAACGGGCGACCGGGCGAGGACGTCGTCGTCCGGTGCGACCGGTGGTTTGAACGCGTCGGCGTCGGCGTTCGTGTTCGCGCCGCGGCGGTGTCCCGCCGCCGCGGACGTCGTCGTCGAGCGCGGGGTGCCGGTGCCGGTGGACGAGTTGGCGTCGCTGGGACTGGTGAGCGAGGAGGATGCGGACGCGCACGTCGACGGGGTCGAGGAGTTGGAGAGAGAGGGGGTGGTGGGTGGAGATGGGAGCGCGGCGGTGGAGAAGGCGTACGCGCGATACGGGGAGGAGGAGGCGGAGGAGGGGGCGGTGGGGGCGACGACGACGAGCGACGGAGGATTCGAGGATTCGCTCGCGTTTCTCGAATCCATGTTTCCAAACTTTGACTCGGCGTGCCTGGAAGAGGCGTTGATGAATACGGGTGGAGACGTGGAGCTGGCCATGGAGCTGCTGATGGATGATGAAGTGCCGGAGGTTGAAGCCCCGGATGTCGACGACGTAGAGGCATTCCCCACGCTCGGCGGTGGCGTCGGAACTGCGACGACAGAGACAGAGCCGGAACCGCTGCCAACGAAAATTTATCTCTCGGGAGGTAGATCGAACGTCAACAAAGCGTCGACGATGTTGAATAACTGGCAAACGAACGGCCACGCATCCAGTGGAACTTCGCGGACGTCGAAAGTCGAGCGAGGAGTCTCATCTGGAACGAAGACGAAGATAGAGTGGGTGGAAACCGGCGCCGCGGTGTCACAGTTGTACACGGCGAATAGAGACGAGGCACGAGATTATGCACGAGTTCGTAATGTGTGCTACGAACAGGCAACGAACGCATATATCAGCGGAAATAAGGCTCTCGCCAAGGAACTTTCACGGCAGGGTCGCGAAGCCGCAGCAAAAATGGCCGAGTCCCACGCGCGCGCCGCGAATAACATCTATTCGAGTCGCGGCGGCGGCAGTGACGGTGTCATAGATCTACATGGACTGCACGTAGCGGAAGCGATTACACTTCTTAGACGCGAGTTAACTCGTTTACAAACGTCTGGATACTCGCACGCACGCATTCTTGTGGGCACAGGGCACCACACCGTCGGCTCGCGAACGCCGTCACGACTTCCAGTCGCCGTCGAGACTTTCTTGCAAGAGCAACGCTGGCGTTTTAGCGAACCGCAATCGGGTTTACTCGAAGTAAGCTTACAGTAGCTAATTGTGTTGTATTCTATTCTATTGGCATTTGTATCTTCTAGACAAGATGCTCCACGCGCTCACCCAGTCTCGCCCCTCACTTCATCGCCAGGCGGTCGTCCGACGACGGGTTTCGACGTCGCGGGAGTCACTTTCGTATCATGATACAGACGTCGAGTGCGGTGGACAACTTCTACATCACCGAAGATGTGAAGAATACCCCGTCGCGGTCGAAAAACGTGGACGAAGAGACGGAGTTTTTGCAAAGAGTGTACGGCGCGCTTCTCATTCGGTCGTCCTGTTTACTTTTGAAGTCGCCCGTGAGCGTCGTGATCACAGCTCAGACGCTTCTTCATCGATTTTACACGAAAAAATCACTCACAGAGTACGATGTGAAACTCGTCGCGACGGCGTGCATCGTCTTGGCGTGTAAACTCGAGGAAAAGGATCGCAAGCTTAGGGACGTACTCAACTCCGTGCGAAGGGCTGTGCAGAGAATCGAGAAGAAGCCACGAGTGGTGTTGCCCATCAACACGCCAGAATATGAGATTTCGAAGACAGATGCAAAGAATATGGAAATGGTATTGCTGCGTGAGTTCGGATTTTTTGCGCACGTCAGTCCTCCTCATCCCTTTGCGTACACGCTGGGCGTTCACCTCAATTTGAGTGACGAGTCGATGAAACGCACATGGACTTTGTGTAACGACAGCGCGATGACAGCACTCTGCGTGAGATTCAAGCCACAGATAGTTGCTTGCGGGTGCATTCTTTTAGCCGCACGAGAATTAGGGATAGCTCTGCCGTCACGTCCACCGTGGTACCGTCTTGTGGATGGCGCGACAAAGGAGAATTTGGAGGTGATTGCGCAAACCATCTTAGCACTTCATCAACTCGACACGGTCGAGTATAAAGATTTGAGCGGCCAAGATTTGCCAACGCTCGAAGGGCACGTAAAAAAATCTGAGAGAAATGATGGGAGCCATCGAAGACGTCGTGAGAGTCGCAGTCCGCAGGGATCGAGACGCGTCAGGCGCAGAGATAGCCGTGACTTCGACGAGGGACGCCGGAGGTGAGTAGAAAATGATTAGATTAGTAGTTAGTGTAGACACTATTCTCTCTCAAAGATTAAATGTATATGAAACAACAGCACGATGCGCGCTGAGCCAATTACTTAGGCAGCAACCTTGTTCAAGCACAACAAATCAGCCAACTTGTCCGTGTAGTAGTTCGGGGCGATGGTGTTGTCGTCGCTACAGAGCATATCCTTCGTCGTGACACCAGACAGAACAAGCAAAGTGTTCAAGCCACCATCGTTGCCGAAGAGAATGTCAGTGTCAAGGCGGTCGCCGACCATGGTGATTTGGTCCTTGCGGATGTCAAACTTGTTGGCAATGTAATCCAACATGAAAGCGGCCGGCTTACCGACCACAATGGGCTCTCTCTTCGTGCTACCCTTGATGGCTCCAACCATGGAACCGTTTCCAGCCCACTCTTGCGCATCAGTCAAGTGAGTCACCGCGTCCGTGTTCGTGGCGATGAACATGCAGCCCGGGTTTTCTCGGATGCAAAGCGTCGCGTACTGAATCTTATAGTAGTTGATGTTGCGATCGAAACCAACAATCACGGCACCAACATCCTCATCATGTTGCATCAACTCCCCGCTCGCCAAAGTGACTTGCTTACCCGCGTCGGCTTCACCGCCGGTGTATTCCACACCGACACCGTCGAGCTCCTCCAAAATGCCAGTCTCGCCGACGACGTACGCCTTCTTCTTGAAATCGATCGACTCCAAGTACGCGGCGGCCGCGAAAGAAGAAGAAAATATCTCTTCCGGATTGACAGTGAGTCCGAGGGACTCAAACTTCTTCGTGTAACCGGCACGAGACTTGGTCGAGTTGTTCGTCACGAAGATCAGTCGCTTCCCCATGGCGCGCAACATCTCGAGCGTCTCTGGAACGCCTTCGATCAAAGAATCACCCTTCCAAATGACACCATCGCAGTCGAAAATGAACGTTTCCGTAGCGTCGACGAGACTCTGCGCGTTGGACTCTTGCAAGCGGTTGGCCTTGGCGCGAGTAATCAAGTTTTCACCTCGTCGAGACATCGCGGACTCGTTTCTCTTGGCGACCGTTCTCGACGATCGCTTCGTCGCGGAGACTTTGAGCGCGGGTGCGACTCGAGCGGACGCGTACGTCAGCGCCATCTAGACGTCAGTGGACGAATTATGACGTCGTTCGCTCGCCAGACGCCGCGAACGTCCACGGCTCCGTGGATAAACTTCCGAGAGCCCCCCCCTTTTTCGGGCTCTTTGTTCAGGACCCTCCAATGTGTCCCCATTGTTCTCAGAGCAAACGAGCAAGCGCCGCTTCGAGTTGCGACGCGATGTCATCGACGCACGACATCGACAAAGGGACGGTCGTCGAATCGGTCTCTTCAGGGATGAAATCGTCGTCTTCGCCCGCGTCGCAAGAAATGAGAGACGATGCGCGGATGTCTCGGCGGACGTCGTGACACGCGACGGCGACGTCCGTTTCGCGCAGCTCTGTTCCGGCGAAGAAAAACTCTTCGAACGACGTCGAGACTTTCGCACCGAGAGACTCGTTCGAGGCCAATGCGAAAACCAGAGACGTTCGATCGAATCGTACTTTGGTTTGGTCAGACGACGTCCTTGAAAACCGTTCCAAGGCACGTAAACCGGCGAGCGTGGTGCGGTTCGACAGAGAGTAGGCGTACGCCGCCACCTCAACCTCCGCGAGCGTGTCTCGCCATCGTTCGCGATCACCGACTTGTCGTAAATCCAATCTCACGATCGCCGATCGCGCGACGCGCGCCCACGCGAGGGCGATGACGATGGCAAAAGTAGAAACGCGCATGCGAGCGCGACCCTTTGTCTCTCGCCTTCGAGGCGAAACGACACGACGTGCGTCGACGTGCGTCTCATCGTTCATGGCCCTCGAGGTGCTTCAGTATGGAAAAGCGGATGACGTCAGCAAAACATAGCCCAAAACGAATCCACAGTATGAAGAAAAACGCGCGTCCGTCAAGCGATCGGACAGCCGACGGCGATCGCGATCGCGAGATACGATTGAATGATTGATTTGATTGATTGTGGTCGACACCCCTCGCGCCGCCTCGGGCGAGCCGGCGGGTGTTCGCGCGACGCCAGTCATCATCTTCCTCGTCGTCGCGCGAGAATCGTCGCGGTCCACAGATCTTCATCGTCTCGCGTCCGATCGCGTCGTTGCTCGCGGGTACGAGGCGACGCACGCCGCGAAACGGCGGCGCCGTGGGTTGTTAACTCCCGAGAGCGGCGCGTTGGTTGTCATCGAGAATTTCGTCTCGGCGGTGGTTCGGTCGGACGCCCGAGAGTGCTCGAAACGCGCGTCGGGGCGAAAAAACACGAGAATATCCGTCTCGATCGGAGTACGCGGGTGAGATCGACGCGAGCCGCGCGCAAGGTTCGCGATGGTGTTGGGCAGAGGCGGCCACGCGAAGGGCGCCACGACCCAAGAGAGGCAACGACAGGGAGGTGAGACGTCGACGAGTCGAAAAGAGGGGCGGAAAGATAAAAAATTATCTTCGATCGAGTCCAAGGTTGTATCGAAGAAAGTTTCCTCAAAAGAAGCGACGGGGAAAAATGCAAAATGTGCGGAAGCGACGGCGAAACAGGCTTCTCGCAAGACTCAACGAGCGGCGACTGGAGCAGACGAGAAGCGGCGAGGCGACGGTACACGAACTCGCGTGAGAAATACGGCGAGAAAAAGAGTGAAGAAAATTAAAGAGGGGAAAACCGAAGATACCATGGGGAACTCGGAACTCGAGATGTTTTTGGGTGTACACGCGCAGGAGCCCGTACTGTTGGAATTTGCCACAAGTGGGTCCGCACGCATTCTGGATTCGGATTTGAGCCTATTAAATCCATTTGCACCACCTAAAATGTCGTCGTTTTCGTTTCAGTCACTTGCAGAGGAATCTAAGGATTTGGCTAACACTACCACCGTCATGCAAGAATCCTTTGATAGACTTGAACCAGTCGACGTGTTTACGCAAGACGGTGAAACATTCACAAATACCTCCACCCCGGGAGACTCTCAGATGGGAGCTTCAGACTTAGAGATGGCATTTTCAGTATGGCAGGAAATGGGGAAAAATTCACCTAGATTGGTTCAAGAAATGTTTGCACAACCATTCTTTGAAGAATCTGGCAACCCTGGTGCCGCGCCTTTCTTCACGGTAGGTGAGGAGGAGGCGATGGATGAAGGTCGACAAGCGAGCTCGAAAAAGGCTGCCCGCGAAGGAGTTAAGGCAAAATCAACTGCACCAGCGTTTTCACCGGACCCTTTCACACTGCACCAGCGTTTTCACGCTCACGCCCTCAGTTCACTTTCAGGCTCCGTCTCTGGTTCAACTGGTACGCTCTTACGTTTACCTGATGTTTTGAAGGAGGCTCGAACATCTCCGATTGAAAATAAGAGTGAGCAATCCAAGAAATTGAGCGACGAAGATAAACTCGTGCTCGCAGAGCTCAGAGAAATAATCTCTAACTTACCAAGCACGACACGCGAAAACATCAAGAACAGTCTTCGTCGGCTTATGAACTCCACCAAGACTTCAGAAGAGCCGAGTTCTTCCGTCAATCTAGACAAAGATTCAGATTTTATCGATCGTCTCGTGGCGAACGTGCTGTACCATCGGTACACGGATGTCGTTAGCTTCGCAAGACGAACCAACAACAAAGGAGCAACCTCTCGACGAAAGGCCGAGTCAAATTCCAGTCGGCAAAACGAGAAGCACATGGGTTTTGTGTCAACGTGATCGCATAACGGCCGTTCCCGGTAAAGGATAACTAATCGTGTAAATTTCACCTTTTCTCTGTACAATTGTAATGTTATCAAGTCTTGTCATCTCTTATGCCAGTATATTGGCATAACCATTTTGTTGTGCGCCAGGAGCCTGTCTGGTGGTGCCAGTGAAACGATCCGATCTCGAGTGCTTACACCGCGTCGTGTAAGGCTGGGGAAAGCACGACGGTGGTGGAGAAGATACGTGAGGAACACTCTAGAGAATGTTATTTAGCCGCGCGAACGTGGCGCCGATAGCGCAGACCACGCGTGGAAAGAGTCCGAGCGGACGACCCGCGCGATTATCGCTGACGAAGACATCGTCAGCGTCGCCTAGGGTGGCCACGAGAAGGAGAGCGGTCGTCGATGGGTCGTCCAGTCCGATAGAAAATAGTGAAAACAATCAAGATTCCTCGACGGCGAACGGGGCCGAGGCGTCGACGAACGAAGATGACGAGGGTGAAGTGCTAATTGAACTCAAAGGGGTGGTGAAGACTTTCGGCACAAAGGTTGTTCTCGACGGAGCTAGCTTCAAGATTCGAAGAGGCGAGGCCGTCGGAATTATCGGTCCGAGTGGCACCGGTAAATCCACGGTTCTACGCATCATGGCTGGTCTCTTGGTGCCGGATGAGGGAGAGGTCTACATCAGAGGCGAACGGCGAAAAGGTTTAGCGAGTGACGAAGCTCACCCAAAGCTGCACGTTGGGATGGTGTTTCAATCTGCCGCTCTATTTGATTCTCTAACTGTGGGAGAAAACGTGGGGTTTAAGCTCTATGAGCACAGTACCTTGTCCAAAAGGAAGGTGGAGAAGGCGGTGCGGAACAGCTTGGCCGCTGTGGGTTTGCAGGGCTCGGAGGATAAATATCCAGCACAGCTCTCAGGAGGTATGAAGAAGCGAGCCGCGCTAGCTCGCGCAATCATTAAAGAGGAGCGCGAACATGAAGATGATGCCATCGAAGAAGTAGTCATGTACGACGAACCAACCGCTGGTTTAGATCCTGTTGCGAGCACAGTGGTTGAAGACTTGATGCGTTCGCTCCACTGCAAACCAAACGAGTCATGTGAGGAGCACGGAGGAGTGTCAAGTTACATCGTGGTCACACATCAACATAGTACGATTCGGAGATCAGTTGACCGCTTGGTCTTCTTGCATCAGGGGAAAGTAGCCTGGGAGGGAACGGTGGAAGAGTTTGATACAACAACGGAACCCATCGTGCGGCAGTTTGCAACTGGGAGCTTGAAGGGTCCTATCACCTATTGACGCACAAGCAGTCTAAATCGCATGTAATATAAAAAATTGTGCACTATTCCTCAATCAACGATAGCTCCTCGTCCTGCCTCTCTGCTTCCTGCGCCACAAGGTCGTCTGCAGCTCTGTCGACCTCTTGTGCGCTGAAAACTGTTCCGAATCCCGTCTTTTCGCGAGCGGTCTCTTCGAACATGCGATCCTGCGGAAGTCTCGGTAACAAAGGTCTGCACTTGTAGCCAAATTCAGGATCTCGGGGATCGCACGGTTCTTTGAGAAGCTCTCCTCCTACCAGGCGGTTGATCCGAAAGTCGCGTTTATAAAAGTTATCGAGCCGCGCCTGATCATTCTTCTCCTTGTTTTGTGCGCTTTTCTCGACTAATCCTTGGATCAATGAACTCTTACTAGGGTCGACACCGCTGTAAGATGGTGCAGCGGGAGCGGCGATCGACGGTGCTGGTGTGATGGCAAGGACGAGAGCAAGCGTTGCTCCCAACGCGTTTCGACCCAAAAATGGACGCGAAGGACTAGATTCGCGAGTACGAGCACGCGTGGACGACGAAGTGGATGGCGACACGTGTTGCCTCGCGCTCGTTATCGTCTGCATGGCGCGTGATGCGCACGGCACGTGGATTTGTGACGTTGGCTCGTTGACTTGGAGCATAGCGTATGTTGAGACTTACAATCTTCTATCGCGCGACATGTCATAGAATGCATCATTGCTTGGATTTCTTGTATCCACTCACACCCTTAGATTTCTTATTCGCGAGACCCGCCTTACCTTTACCATTCTTGCCCTTGGTTTCTTCCACCTTGCGCTTACCAATCGTACTAGAGATGATTTTTGGTGGACCGAAGAAGCTTTCCAAGCGGTTTTGCGAAGCCTTACCAGTACGTGCCTTTTTCACGCGCGCGCATACTCCTCTGACGCGGTCCTCATTGAACTGCTTTTCTTCGACCAAGAACTTGACGAGTCCTTCTTCATCCGGCGCTTTCCACGCGAGTTTGATGCCGTTCGTGTCCATCACTTCTGGATTTTTGAACAGTTCGCGCGCACCTTGAAAGTTCCAATCTTTCGGCGGCTGGTGCTTTTCAGTATCGATCGCCTCGAGAATGTTCTCGATGGTTTTGTGCTCCTTTACGAGTTTCAAAGCAGTCTTCGGACCGATACCGCGAATGGTGTCGGTGTAGTCGCAGCCGCACAAGATGCACAAATCAATGAATTCATCAGCTGTCAGTCCAAGTCCGGCCAACACTTTCTCGTAGTCGAATTCTAACACTGGCTTTTCTGCCGACTTGGGCGCCATCAAGTTTCTCGCCATGCGCGGCGCGGCGAACGTGAGCGTATCCATATCCTCCGTCGCCACCGCCCACACCAACCCGGCTTTGCACAGGGCCGCGCACGACGCCTCCGCCTCGCACGGAGCCTCGTACACGGGAACTCCGAGCAAAGTCGCCAATCTCATGACCTCTTTACTGTGTTCCTTGCTCACTCTCACCGTGCGTTTCGCTAATTTTTCAATCTCCGCTTGGTCTCCCGCCTCGCGCGCCGCCTTGAGCGCCGCCTCCGCTTCCTCTCTCTTGTCCTTCCGCTTCGCCAATTCCCCACCCTTCATCGTGGGCGGTTTCCCATCGAACACATAGATCGGTTTTATCCCCGCCTCCAACATCCTCGCCGTTCGGTTCATCATTCCCACCAGGTGCGACGTCACCTCTCCCGCCTCGCTCGTCAGCTGACGCTCGCCCTCTCGTCCCACCGCAATCATAAACTGATAGATGTGCATCGACGCGTCGACGGCGACCCGTCGATCGAGGTACGAATCAAACTTTTGCTCTCGCATCGCCCCCGGGGCGTTATCTTGCAACAACTGCGTCAGGCCCTTGATCCCCATCGCGCGCGCCCGGGCGTTCGAATGACGAGTGCATTTTAAAATCACTCGATGTCGACGCGCGGGGTGGATCGAATGCATGCGCGTCAGAGGGTGACGGATTGATTGATTGATTTGATTGACGAGCGAGCGCCATGCTCGCCGCCGATCGAGGGAGAGCGATGATGAAGATGTATCACGCGTCGTCGTTCGCGCTGGCGGGACTCGTGCCCGCG
>MDTE01014137.1_pt1 | contig 45984 bp, 44 predicted proteins | sample 811231 | NCBI WGS metagenome assembly MDTE01 (sample SAMN05326651, study PRJNA326480) | marine metagenome | isolation source: seawater | place: Indian Ocean: Red Sea | collected 2010 | reverse complement strand
TTTTGAGAAAATCAGAGCCAGATGATAAAATAAACGTTTCGGAAATACTATCTTTATCTTGGTTTATATTATTATATGAATACCATATATTTTTATTTTTAAGTTTATCTATTTTAAAATTTTTTAATATTGAATTTTGTTTCATCTCAAAATTATAAAATATATTTATGAAATTTTTTTCAGAAGTATCTTTGTATAGATCAATTATTTTTAAACAGCTATTTTCTTCTAATTGAAAATCTAGTCTTAAATTTACGTTTTTTGATTTAATTTTATTATTTGTTATATGGTAAATAATTAGTGGTTTTTTTAAAGAATAATTTTTTTTTACTAAAATCTTAAAATGTTTATTTGTAAGAGCATTATTTAAATTAATTAGAGAATTGGTTGAATTTAAATCTTCAGAAAAATCAAGATTGTCTAATATATCAATTTTATTTTTCTCTTCTTGTTCAAAATTTATATTTTCAATTTTTCCATTAATAAATACAATTTTATTATGTTCTAATTCATCTATATATAATCCTTTGTTTATTTCATTTTTAGAGGAATAATCGATATAAAAACTCAAATCTCCAATATTTTTTTGGATAACTTGACTAATGTCTGAAAACTTCCAGCTTTCAAGTTTTCGATTGGGAAGTCCATTTTGAATAAATTTATTTAAATGCTTTTCCTTAATCTCAATTTCTTTTTTTGAAAAATTAGAATTTTCTAAAATATTTTTAAAATCTGTTTTTAATTGTTTTTCCATTTAATTAAAATTTTCGTATCCTTTCTTCTCTAATTCCAATGCTAATTCTGGTCCACCTGATTTTGTGATTTTGCCTTTCATTAATACATGTACAAAATCTGGTTTTATATAATCTAACAATCTTTGATAATGGGTAATTATCAAAAAAGAATTTTTATTATTTCTTAAGGAATTTACTCCTTCTGCAACTATTTTCAGCGCATCAATATCAAGTCCTGAATCAGTTTCATCTAATATAGAAAGTTTTGGGTTTAAAATTGTCATTTGTAAAATCTCATTTTTTTTTTTTTCACCACCAGAAAATCCCACATTAAGCTGTCTACTAAGTTTATCCTCATCAAACTTTAACTTTTTGGCTTTTTCTTTTACTAAACTTAAAAATTCTAAAGCATCAAGTTCTTTTTCACCTCTTGCTTTTTTAATTGCGTTTAAAGATGTTTTTAAAAATATATTTGTATTAACCCCAGGTATCTCTAATGGATATTGAAAAGCTAAAAATATACCTTTGTGAGCTCTCTCTTCGGTTTCTAAATCAAATAAATTTTTATTTTCAAAAGTTATGTCTCCTGAAATGTCATAACCTTTTTTACCTGAGAGAATATTTGAAAGTGTGCTCTTGCCAGATCCATTTGGTCCCATAATAGCATGAACTTCCCCTGGTTTAATTTCTAGCGAAAAATTGCTTAATATGGTTTTTTTATCAATTTTTGCGTTTAAATTATTGATTTTTAGCATCTATCCCACACTTCCTTCTAAACTAATGCCTACCAATTTCTGTGCCTCAACTGCGAATTCCATGGGAAGCTGTTGTAATACTTCTTTACAAAAGCCATTGACAATTAAACCAACAGCTTCTTCGGAATTTAACCCTCTTTGTTGACAATAATGTAATTGCTCCTCACTAATTTTAGATGTTGTAGCCTCATGGGCTATAGTAGACTGATTGTTTTTATTCTTTATATAAGGAACTGTATGAGCTCCACATTTATTTCCCATTAACAAGGAGTCACACTGAGTATAATTACTTGAATTAATTGCTTTTGCAGAAACATCAACAAGACCACGGTAAGTCATGTCTGAAAATCCTGCACTTATACCTTTTGATATTATTTTACTTTTAGTATTTTTTCCTAAATGTATCATTTTCGTACCCGTATCAGCTTTTTGATAATTATTAGTTATTGCGATTGAATAAAATTCACCGATAGAATTATCACCTTTTAAAATGCAACTAGGATATTTCCATGTAATAGCTGAACCAGTTTCAACTTGAGTCCAAGAAATTTTGGAATTGTTACCCTTGCATAAACCTCTTTTGGTAACAAAGTTATAAATTCCACCCTTTCCCTCTTTATCACCAGGATACCAATTTTGCACTGTTGAATACTTTATTTCAGCATCATCAAGAGCAACCAATTCAACATTTGCAGCATGTAATTGGTTTTCATCTCTCATTGGTGCTGTACAACCTTCTAGATAACTTACATAACTTCCCTTATCTGCAATAATTAAAGTTCTTTCAAACTGACCTGTTTGTGAAGCATTAATCCTGAAGTAGGTAGACAACTCCATTGGACACTTAACGCCTTGCGGAACATAAACAAATGAACCATCTGTAAATACCGCGGAGTTCAAAGTTGCAAAATAATGATCAGTAATTGGAATTACACTTCCCAAATATTTTTTAACTAGGTCTGGGTGTTTCTGTATAGCTTCTGATATAGAACAAAAAATAATTCCTTTTTCAGTTAACTTATCTTTAAATGTAGTTGCTACTGAAACAGAGTCAAAAACTGCATCTACAGCTATTCCATTTAATCTTTTTTGTTCTTGAAGTGGTATACCTAATTTTTTATAAGTTTCTAATAACTTGGGGTCGAGTTCATCTAAATTTTTGGGTTTATCGCTAGCACTTTTAGGTGCAGAATAATAATATAAATCTTGATAATTAATTTTAGGATATTTTGGTTTTTGCCAATTAGGTTCCTTCAAGCTCTTTAATCTGTTAAATGCTTTAAGCCTCCAGGCTAACATCCAAGATGGTTCTTTTTTTATATTAGATATGAATTTTATTACATCTTCATTTAGACCTTTTGGTGCTCTAATATTTTCAATATCAGTTGTAAAACCATATTTATAATCTTTTAGCTTTTCTAGCTCTTTTTCTCTCATTATTTTTCCATATTGTTGTTTACTAAATCATATAAATTTTTTTTTTTAAAAAAATCATTTATGTGAAACTCAAGTTCATCCCATAAGTTATGTGTAATACATTTTGAAGATTTTCCATTACAACCTTTTTTGGACTCTCTTTTGCAATTAATTGTTTTTATTTTTTCGTCAACTGCATCAAAAATATCAGAAAGTTTTACTTCAGAAGGTTTATTGGTTAAAACATATCCACCACTGGATCCTCTAACACTATTAACAATTCCATGTTTTTTAAGTTTTAGAAAAATTTGCTCTAAATAAAGTAATGAAATTCCCTGTCTAAGAGATATATCTCTTAGTGAAATTGGACCTTTATTTTCAAATTTAGCAAGGTCAGCTAATGCCATTACAGCATATCTTCCTTTAGTTGTAAGTTTCATTTTTCCACATAATTATTAGGCTTTATATATATACCCGACTTTTTTAGTCAAGTATTGATGATAAATAAACTTGCATTTTGCCTCACGTTTTTGATAGAAAAATATAATTTTTTTTTGAGACTAATTATCAATATCTACTATGGACAATAAAATAATAGAAATATTTATTCCTGGACCTGCGGGAAGATTAGAGGCTAAGTATTTTAAAAGCAAAAAAAATACCTCTCCTATTGCTTTAATATTACATCCTCATCCCCAGTATGGAGGAACAATGAATAATAAAGTTGTTGCTGACACATTTAATGCCTTTGTTGATAATAATTTTTCTGTTTGTAGAGTAAATTTTCGTGGTGTTGGAAAAAGTGATGGTGAATTTGATAATGGACAAGGAGAGTTAGCTGATGCTGCGGCTGCACTTGATTGGTTAGAGAGAGAAAATTTTGATAATTCTCAATGTTGGATAGCTGGCTTTTCTTTTGGATCCTTAATTGCGATGCAGTTATTAATGAGAAGACCTGAAATAAATAGATTCATAGCTATATCTCCACAACCAAATGTTTATGATTTTTCTTTTTTATCACCATGTCCAACCTCTGGAATTATAATTTATGGAAAAAAAGATGAATTAGTACCTGTGGAAAGTATTAATGATTTAAATAAAAGACTTAGTGCTCAAAAAGGAATTAAAGTTGAATTTGAAAAAATTAATGAAGCAAATCATTTTTTTTCAAAAGCTGATCAATTTTTGATTAAAGCTTTAAATAAATATATCAAAAAAGAAACTGCTTTATATTAAAAGTTTTTACTTACCGTCCCACCTATGCACGGTGCATTACAGCCAGTCGTTTGAGGAAAAGAAATAGGTAATCCAAGATAAGATCTTATTGCAAGATACCCAAAAGCTTGGGACTCGATGAAGTCTCCATTAATGCCAAGTTTATCAATTTGAATAATTTTATTTTTTATTTTTTTTTGAATTAAATCTATTAAAAATTTATTTTTTCTTCCTCCTCCACAAACATAAATATTTCCATTTAATAATTTTTTAGACAAAATATCAGCTGTTAATTCAGTTATTGTTGCGAGACCGTTTTCTAAGGAGAGACCCTTGGCAAATGAAATATCGAAATCGTTTGTATCAAGTGACTTTTTTTTACTAATTTCATTGTAATAAAAATTTTCTATAGTTTGTTCTAAAATAAATTTATCTATTTTTCCTGATTTTGCTATATCTCCATTATAATCAAAACTTTTATCAGAATTAACTCTTACCCATTTATCAATTAAACAATTACCAGGACCAATATCCATGCTGGTCATTTCATAATCTTTGTTTATAGATGTAATATTTGCAATACCTCCTATATTTAAGATTGTAATTGGTAAATCTATTGTTCCTTCTTTTTTGAAAGTTTGAACTAACAATTTATGATATATTGGAGCAAGCGGAGCACCTTGACCCCCATTTTTTAAATCATTTTGTCTAAAATTGTATATAACTATTTTTTTGGTTAATTGTGATAACAAGTTTCCATCTCCTAATTGTTTAGTAAATTTATTTTTAGGATCATGAAGTATTGTTTGTCCATGAAAACCAATCAGGTCAATTTTTATTTTTGATTTTTTAATTATCTGATTAACAATTCTTGCATGAAATAGTACAATTTCTCTCTCTAAATATTGGATTTCTTCTGAGTATAACTTTAAATCATCTTTTGCTAAGACCTTATCCCTTATATTTATCAATTTATTGTAAAACTTATCATCATAATGAAAGTAATTATCAGATATTATTGAATTTTCTCTGTTGCCATCTGACTTAATTATTGAGGCATCTACTCCATCCAATGAAGTTCCGCTCATTAAGCCTAAGGCTGTATATATCTTTCCCATTCTTATTTTTTTTTATTAAATAATGTATATTGTAGAATTATAGACCTATGAATAAATTTTTAAAAGAATTTAAAGAAAGAGGATATTTTTACCAATGCACCGGGGAAGATGGGTTATCTAAACTATTAGATAAAGAAAAAATTAAAGGCTATATCGGTTTTGATTGTACGGCTGAAAGTCTACATGTTGGTAGTTTACTTCAAATTATGTGCTTAAGATTAATGCAAAAACATGGTCATAGACCTATTGTTTTAATTGGTGGTGGAACAACTAGAATTGGCGATCCCTCTGGTAAAGATAAAACTAGAAAAATTTTAAGCGAGAATGAAATTGAAAAAAATATTAAAAATATAGAAAAAATATTAAAAAATTATCTAGACAGTAAGGATCCAAAAATAAAACCAATATTTGTTAACAATTATTCTTGGCTTAAGGGCTTAAATTATATTTCTTTTCTTAGGGATATTGGAAAACATTTTACAATTAATAAAATGTTAACTTTTGAAAGTGTAAAAACTAGATTAGATAGAGAACAATCTTTAAGTTATATGGAATTTAATTATATGATCTTACAAGCTTATGATTTTTTAGAGTTAAATAAAAAAGAAAATTGTGCTTTACAAATCGGTGGGTCTGATCAATGGGGAAATATAGTAAATGGAACTGAGCTTATCAAAAGATATTCTGATAAAGTGGCTTTTGGTTTAACTACTCCATTAATTACTTTGGCGACTGGTGCTAAAATGGGAAAAACAGAAACTGGTGCAATATGGTTAGATAGAAATTTATTATCACCCTATGATTTCTGGCAGTTTTGGAGAAATACAGATGATAGAGATGTGATTAAATTTTTAAAAATGTTCACAGATTTAGATATTGATGAAATAAATCAATTTCAGAATGAAGATATAAATCAACTAAAAATTAAATTAGCTAATGAAGCAACAACTATGCTTCATGGAAAAAAAGAATCTGAAAAAGCTGAAGCAACAGCAAAAAAAACTTTTGAACAAAATTTGAGTGGTGAAAGTCTACCAACCTATAACATAAATAAAAATCAATTTAATAGCAATTTAACAATTCTAGATCTTGTTACATTGACAAAAATAGATATCTCCAAAAGTGAAATCAGAAGATTAATAAAAGGTAATGGAATTAAAATTAATAATAAAACTATAAATGATGAAAAATCATTAATTAAAAAAGATTCATTTAATAATGAAGGATTTATAAAACTCTCAATTGGAAAAAAGAAACATATTAAAATAAAATTAGTTTAATTTTTTTTTATCTTTTCTAATGTTCTTGTAATAAATCTTGGTGTCAAAGTTTTAATTGGATTAACCGATGATTTTAATTGGTTAGGTTTACCTTTGATTTTAAAACTTACTCCAAAAACTCCTTCACCAGTTTTGCTTCCAATTAATATATTACCTAATATGGGTATTGAGCCAATTGTTTTATTAATTGTTGTAGCTGGAACCAATGTTCCTCTTAAGCTCACAACTTTGCCATCTATATAACCACTCATTAAAACTGATATTGCTGGACCAATAGAATAGATTTCTTCAATCGTCATGAGTTTATTTTTACTTCGAAAATTCATTTCAAATTCGTTAAATCTTATTCCTTCTCCAGTCATTATATCTGCGATACCTTGTAATGAAGCAAGCGATAGAATTTTGGTCAATACTGGCAAATCTTTGACTTTAAATTCATATATTTTGATAGTTGATGAAGTTTCAGAGTTGATTCTGCTTGAAGTAAAATCTATTTCCCCTCCTTCAAAACCTTTTACAAAATCAAACTTTGAAACAAATGGCTCGGCATTACCAGAAAATAAAGTTGTTACAGTTTCATTAGAATTTGATTTAATAGACAAAGAAAATTTTTTATTATTCTGGAAGTTAGATAATAAATTAGCCTTTTTAATTTCATTATTTTTTAAATTAACATTTCCGACTAAATTCTCTAAAAAATTTTTATTATCCAAATAAACTTTATCTATCCTTATGTTTATTTTATTTGAGAAATCTTTGAAATTATCAAAGATACTATCTTCTTTCTTTTGTTTTAATAAATTATTTAAATAGCCAGAAAAATCAAAAGAACTACCAGTTAAAAAATAATATTTATCTTTCTTTTTAAAATTTATTGAATTTCTAATTTTATTATTATTTGTAAAGTCTAATTTAAATTCTGTGATATTTGTTATTTTAAAATTTTTATCAAGATATAGATTTTTAATGTGAAAAAGATTTTTATTATTTTTAAAAATTAATTCTTTTAATCTAATATCATTATTTTTTGAAAGACTTCCAATTAATTTTAAAGAAGAATTGCTATTCTTATTTTTATTAAATTCTAAAAAATCTAATTTTAAATCTGATTTATCTAAATTTATTAAAAAATCAAATTTTATGTTTTTATTTTTATTCAAGGAAAATTTAAATTTTTCATAATTATTATTATAAAGATATTTTGTCTGTCCTGAGAGAGAATACTTATTTTTTGATAATTTAAATAAAATTTCCCCATCTTTAAATTCGACATTTTCTTCATATTTTGGAAGGAATTCTTTTAAATCATCATTTTTATATTTTAAAACTAATTTTTTATAATTAATTTTTGATGAAAAATTAAAATTTTTTACTTTTAACTTATTATTGATTGAAAAATTAAAATCATTTTTTGTTTTAATATCTATTTTATTATCTAAAAAATTTCTGAAATTATATTTTTTTAAGAATACTAAGTCCTCTAATAATAAACTTTCATTTATGTTTTCAAATGATCCATCTACATAAAAAATATTTTTTTTCTTTTTTACACTAATTAAATTTGAAGATAAGTTAATATTCTTATATTTTCCTTTAATATTTTCTAATATTAATTCATTTTTTTTAATATTAAATTTTATATCAAATTCTTTAAAAGCTTTATCTTCAGAATGAATAAAATCCATTTTTTCAATGAATCCTATAATTTCAAAATTACTTATTTCACCTGTTTCTTTATTAAATTTAATTTTTGAGTTAATTCTAATAAGGCCATTTTTTATTTTTTCCTGAACTAATAAAATCGGTATTTTATATTTATAAGAACTAATAAATCTTAAAGTATCTTTAACTGGATTTTTTTTACTTAATATTTCTAAATTTCTTATTGCTTTTTCTGATTTTATCAATGAGATAATATCCAAGCTCAAACTAATTTCAGATAATGATAAAAAATTTTTTTTTATAATTAGTTTTGGTTCTTTTGTGTTAATTTTTATTTTCCTATCAGGAATATCTAACTTTATAAATACATCAGATATCTCAACTTTAATTCCTGGGTAAGTTTGATTTACTTTTTCTTGGATTAAATCGTTAAACCTTGAGGTTTTTATACCAAAGTTAGATATATATATTATTAGCAATACTAATAATAAAAAAATTAATATTAATATTTTAAAAAAAAATTTATACATTTGTCTTATACAAGCTACTCTCTAAAAAATCATCTATATCTCCATTAAGTACTTTATCTGGATTAGAGCTTTCATAATTCGTTCTATTATCTTTTACCATTCTGTATGGATGCAAAACATATGATCTAATTTGATATCCCCAACCTATTTCTGATTTAGAACTTTCTAAATTTTCATTTTCCTTTTTTCTTTTATCCATCTCAAAATTATATAATCTTGCTCTTAGCATGCTCATACATGTCTCCTTATTTTTGTGCTGAGATCTTTCATTTTGACATTGAACTACTATTTTTGTTGGTATATGAGTTATTCTCACTGCGCTGTCGGTAGTATTAACGTGTTGGCCACCAGCTCCACTTGATCTATATGTATCAATTCTTAAATCTTTATCTAAAATTTCTATATCTATATTATCATCAATGACTGGATAGACCCAAACACTTGCAAAACTAGTATGTCTTCTGGCGCCTGAGTCAAACGGAGAAATTCTAACAAGTCTGTGAATACCAGACTCTGATTTTAGAAACCCATAAGTATAATCACCTAGAATTTTTATTGTTGAAGACTTTATCCCCGCTTCCTCACCCTTGTGCTCACTTATCAACTGAAATTTGAAATTTTTATTATTTGACCATTTAATATACATTCTTCTTAACATTTCGGCCCAATCTTGACTTTCGGTACCACCTGCTCCAGCGTGAATTTCTAAATAACAATCAAGTTTATCGTTATCATTTGATAAAAAACATTTAATTTCCTGTAGTTTTGCTTTTTTTTTTAAACTTTTATAATTTTTTACTGTTTCTTGAATTATAGAGTCGTTATTTTCCTCTAATGCTAAATTGTAAAAATCATAAAGATCATTATTTTCTTTTGAAATTTTTTCATATGAATTCAAAATATCTTCATAAATTTTTTTTTCTTTAAGTTTTGCCTCAGCAAGAGATTTGTTGCTCCAAAAATTTTGATTTTGGATTTCTTGATTTATGTTATTTAATTTTGTGAGAATTGAATTATTTTCAAAGATACTCCTTAATTCTCTGAAGAATTTTCTCAATTTCAGACTTTTTTATTATAATCTCGTTTTCCATTAATAAAATTTTAAAATGTTTTTATCATTTAGTTTATATTGTAAAATTCTATTTTCTTCAAAATAGTTTTTTTGTTGTTTATTCTTTTTATACGCTTCAATAATTGTCTTTTTTGATCCAAAATTAGCTTTTTTTCCCGTAACAGGATTAATAACCATCATTTTAATATTTTTTGCAACTTTAAATGGTCTTGCGTCAATTTTTTTTACTGCTTGCTTAATAAAATTTTTAAAAACTGGCATAGCAGTTTTTGCACCGGTTTCGTATCTTCCAAGACTTTTTGGCTCATCATATCCTATATAAACTCCAATAACCAGATTTGAAGTAAATCCTATAAACCAAGCGTCGGTATTTTTGTTTGTTGTGCCCGTTTTTCCAGCAAGATCTAAATTTAAATCTTTCAATCCTTTACCAGTTCCTCTTTGTATCGCTCCTTCTAAAATTGAAGTTATTTGATAAGCGCTTTCAGGGCTAATAACTTGCTTAAAATTGTTTGATATTTTTGGATACTGGTCTCCAAGAAATGATATATGTTGGCATTTTTCACAAAATCTTTTTTCAGAATTAAATATAGTATTACCTTCACTATCTTGAATTCTATCAATAAAAATCGGTTCTATTAATTTTCCGCCGTTAATGAAAGAGCAATATGCAGAAGTTAGTTTTAATAGAGTAGTCTCAGCAGATCCTAAGGACATAGACATTAATTCCTCTGGATTATCATAAATTTTCATTATTTTTGAAAAATTTGCAATTTTATCAATACCCAGTTCTTGAGATATTCTTACTGTCATAAGGTTTCTTGATTTTTCTACTCCCATTCTAAGCGTTGAAGGACCATAGAATTTTTTTCCATAATTTTCTGGTTTCCACATTTTAAGATCCTCGCCTTGATCTAAAACAATTGGTGCATCTAAAATTAATGACGAAGGTGTAAAATTATTTTCTAGTGCCAAAGCATATATAAAAGGTTTAAAAGCTGAACCAGGTTGTCTTTTGGCTTGAGTTGCCCTATTAAATTCACTTAACTTAAAACTAAAACCTCCAGAAATTGCTAAAATTCTACCTGTGTAAGGATCCATAACAACAATACCTCCGTTTGCATTTGGAATTTGTCTAAGAGCATAATTATTGTATTTAATTTTTTCTACATAAACTACATCTCCGGTTTTTAACAATTTATTAAATTCCTTTTTAGTCCAAGCAATATTATTATATTCTATAATTCCTTTTTGATTTTTAGCTGTTTCTATCTCTACTTTAAATTTCTTTACTTTTTTAACAATAGCTAATTCCCATCCAATTGATTTTTCTAATTTAAAACTTTTTAAATCTTTACTCCAATTTTTTGAATATTTTTTGTTTGTTAAAGGTCCTCTCCAACCTTTTCTTTTATCATACTCTAAAAGACCATTCCTTAAAGAGTCTGTTGCGTATCTTTGAAGATCTATATTTATAGGTGTTTTAATATTAAAACCTTGTTTGTAAACTCTATCAAATCCATATGTATCAACTATAGACTTACGAACTTCCTCTACATAATATCTGGAGTCCTCTAAATATATTTTTTTTCTCTTATTTAATACTATTTCACTATTAATTAATTTTTTGAATTCAATTTCATCAATATAGGAATTTTCATATAAATTTTTTACTACTAAGTTCCTTCTAAACTTTGCAAGTTTAATATTTTTGAAGGGATTATACCTGCTTGGGGCTTTTGGAAGTGCCGCAAGTAATGATGCTTCCCCATAATTTAATTCATTAATAGGTTTATCAAAATATTGTAGGCTCGCAGATGCTATCCCATAACTTCCTTCGCCTAAATAAATTTGGTTTAGATATAACTCAATTATCCTCTCTTTGGATAAAGCTCTTTCTATCCTGAAAGCTAAAATTGCCTCTTTAATTTTCCGCTCGATGCTTACTTCATTTGATAATAGAAAATTTTTTGCAACTTGTTGTGTAATTGTTGAAGCTCCTTCTAATCTCTTTGATGTTAAAATGTTAGATATATTATTTATTATTGCTCTTAAAATACCTTTGGCATCAACTCCTGGGTGAGTAAAAAAATTTTTATCTTCTGCAGATAGAAAAGCATGTATTACCTTTTCGGGTATAGCATTGTATGGAATAAAAATTCTTTTTTCTGATGAAAAGTCGCTTACTAAATCGCCAGTTCCTGAATACAACTTGCTAGATACGGGCGGTTTATAACTTTTTAAAAATTTATAATCTGGTAATTTATTTGAATAAATCCATAAAGTTGCAATGACTGAGAAAAGACACAATAAGAAAGTGAAAACTATTCCTACAAATATTTTTTTTAAGATACTCATGATTTTAGTTTAAATTAATCTACGAATTTGTTAATGTTAAGGCACAGAATTTATATAAAATGAAACAAATTAATCAAAAAATATGGCAAAGAATTTATACATTGATGCTTCGCATCCAAACGAAACTAGAGTTGTACTCAAATCAAATGATAATATTGAAGACTACGAATACGAGAGCATAAAAAATACTCTAATTAAAAATAATATATATCTTGGAAAAGTAAGTAGAATAGAACCATCTTTACAAGCTGCTTTTGTAGATTTCGGAAGAGAGAGACATGGCTTTTTATCTTTTAATGATATTCAAAGTGACTATTACCAAATTCCCCAAAGTGATCTTGATAGGATAAAAGAGGAGGAAGAAAAAGCTAGAGAGGAACTTCTAAAGGAGAGTGAAAAAAATGAGGAAAATGTAATCAACGTTAATGGAGATTTGCAGGCAAATGACCCTGTTGAGAAAGTGCCAAGTGAAATTATAGAAGAAAAAAAATTAGAAAAAAAATATCCATCAAAAAGATATAAAATTCAAGAAGTCATAAAACCTAATCAGGTTATACTTGTTCAAGTATTAAAAGACGAAAGAGGTTTAAAAGGTGCGGCTTTAAGCACTTTTATATCAATAGCTGGAAGATTTGTGGTTTTGATGCCAAACACTCCTAAAGGTGGAGGTATTTCAAGAAAAATATTCAATCCAATAGATAGAAAAAAAATAAGAAGCATTTTAAATAAAATTGAAATTCCAAAAGAAATGGGACTGATTGTCAGAACAGCTGGATCTAATAAAACCAGAAACGAAATAGAAAATGATTTAAAAAATTTAATAAAAGTTTGGGAAACAATAAAAGAAACAGCAATGAACTCTATGGCGCCGTCACTAATTCATCAAGAGAGTGATATAATTAAAAGAACTTTAAGAGACATGTATGATGATGAAACTCAAAATATAATTGTAGAGGGAAATAAAGGATACCAGACTGCAAAAAATTATATGAAACTCATGATGCCAGGAAGTTTAAAAAAAGTTAAAAAATATAGAGACAAAATATCTTTATTTTTTAGAGAAAAAATTGAGTCAAAACTTTATCAAATTTTTGAAACTCAAATAAAATTAAAATCTGGAGGTTATTTAGAAATAAATCCAACTGAGGCTTTGGTTTCAATTGATGTAAACTCTGGAAAATCAATAAAACAAAAAAACGTTGAAAGCACCGCGTACGATACAAATTTAGAAGCCGCTGAAGAAATAGCAAGACAAATAAAAATTAGAGACTTGTCAGGTTTAATAATAATTGATTTTATTGATATGTTAAACTATGGGAATAGAAGACAAATAGAAAGAAAATTAAAAGAAAAATGTAGATCAGATAGAGCTAAAATACAAATAGGTAGAATAAGTAATTTTGGTCTTCTTGAAATGTCTAGACAAAGATTAAGAGAAAGTAATGTTAAGTGGAATATTAAACTGACTAACGAGTCATTTGCTTCAAAAATTTTAAAACTGATTGAACTCAAATCTCTTGAGAATAAAGCAAAAATTATTCAGTTACATATAAACCACAAAATAAAGGATTTTATAGATCAAAATTTTATTGAAGATTTAAAATATTTTCAAAAAAAAAATAAACTTGTTATAAAAATAAATGCAGATCCTAGTTTAGACTTATCAAGTTATCAACTTGAGTTTCAATCTAAAACAAAAAAAATTATAGAAAAAATAGAACATTTTTCAGAAGTAAAAAAGTTAAAAGATCAAGAAAATTTAAAGACTAACTCTATAAAAAATAAAAAACATAGATATAAGAAAAAAAAATTTTTTAAAAAAAAAATTTTTAAAAAAACTAAATAATACCTTTTTTTGTAGTTGAGGGGTTACCGTATAAACTTTTTTTAATTCTTCCAGAGAGAAATGATTTTCTACCTGCTATAACTGCGTTCTTCATTGCTTCAGCCATTAGAAAAGGATTTTTGGCTTTTGCTATAGCTGTATTGATTAATACACCATCGCATCCTAATTGCATTGCTTCAGCAGCATCAGATGCCTCGCCCAAACCTGCGTCAATGATCAAAGGTAGTTTAGACTGTTTTCTTATTATTTTTATGTTGGTGGTATTTTGAATTCCTAAACCTGATCCTATTGGAGCAGCCAATGGCATTATCGCAGTTGCTCCTGCGTTTTCCAATCTTTTTGCCATTAAAGGATCATCGGTGCAATAAACCATAACCGAAAAACCTTCCTTTGTTAATATTTCTGTAGACTTTAATGTTTCAACCATGTCTGGAAATAAATTTTTTTTATCTCCCAAAACTTCTAGTTTTACAAGTTTCCAACCACCTATTTCACGGGCAAGTCTAAGTGTTCTTAATGCCTCCTCTGATGTAAAACAACCAGCAGTATTTGGAAGATATGTAATTTTTTTTGGATTTATATAATCCATTAAAATTGGTTTTGTTTTATCTGAAATATTTACTCTCCTTACAGCAACTGTTACAATTTCTGCTCCAGAAATTTTTATGGCTTTTGCGCATTCAGACATGCTTTTGTATTTTCCAGTTCCAACAATTAGCCTTGAATTAAATTTTTTTTTATCAATTATTAAATAATCTTTATTTTTCATTATCCTCCACCAATAAAATGAACAATTTCAATATTGTCTTTAGATTTTAGCTTTGTTTTTTTTAATTTTTTCTTATCTAATATTTTTTTATTTAACTCAACAGCAACTTTATTTAATGGTACTTTTAACTTTAAAATCAATTCATTTACAGAACTATTAGCATTTATTGTAAGTAATTTACCGTTTATCTTTATTTTTATTTTATTTTTATTTTTCATGTATTATAAAAGTAATTGTGAATAATATTATAATTATCAATGGTCCAAATCTTAATCTATTAGGAGAAAGAGAACAATCCCAATATGGATCAACTACTTTTGATGAACTAAAAAATATGTGTTTATCAAGATCAAAAGAATTGGGCATAAAATTAGACATTAAACAGTCAAATGTTGAGGGAGAGATTGTGAATATGATTCAGGAAGCTAGAAATACCACTAGTGGTATTATAATAAACGCCGCTGGTTTTACTCATACCTCTGTTGCCATTAGGGATGCTCTGAGTATTTACAAAAAACCAAAAATCGAGTTACACATATCTAATATTCATAATAGAGAAGAATTTAGACATAAATCTTTAATAAGCGGTGTAGTTAATGGAATAATTTGTGGTTTGGGTGTTAATGGCTATATTTTAGCCATAAATGCAATGCATGAGTACCTTAAAAATGGAAGTTGATAAAAAAATAATTAAAAAATTAATTGAAACTTTAGAGGAATTAAAAAAAACTCTTAAAGGTAAAGATTTTTCAAGCATAGAAGATACACAATCTGTTGTAGAAGAAATAGTTGAGACTGGAACTGTGATAACTAGTCCAATAGTTGGAACTGCATACCTGGCACCAGAGCCGGGAGCTAAAACTTTTGTGGAAGTTGGTAAAAAAATTAAAAAAGGTGATAGTGTAATGATTGTTGAGGCTATGAAAACTATGAATCATATTCCAGCATCTTCAGATGGGGTTGTAAAAAAAGTTTGTGTTGAAGATGGTCAACCTGTTGAATTTGGACAAAATCTTATTGTTCTAGAATAATGTTTAAAAAAATTTTGATAGCAAATCGGGGAGAGATAGCTGTAAGAGTAATTAGAGCATGTAAAGAATGGGGAATTCAAACTGTTGCTGTTCACTCAAATGTGGATAAAGATAGTATGCATGTTAGATTAGCTGATGAAAGTATATGCATAGGGTCTCATCAACCATCAAATAGTTATTTAAATATACCTGCAATTATGTCAGCTGTAGAACTTACTAATGCAGAAGCTGTTCATCCTGGATATGGTTTTTTATCTGAAAATGCTAATTTTGCAAAAATCTTAGAGGACAACAATATTAAATTCATTGGTGCTTCATCAAAATTAATTGAAATGATGGGTGATAAAATTCAGGCAAAAAAAATTGCAAAAGAAAATGGTCTGCCTGTAATAGAAGGATCTGAAGGTGGAGTGAAAGATATTTCGGAAGCTAAAAACCTTTGTAAAAAAATTGGATTTCCAGTTTTAATAAAAGCATCTGGTGGAGGCGGTGGAAAAGGAATGAAAATTGTTCAGAAAGAGGAAGAATTTGAAACCCTTTTTTCTACAGCTAAGTCAGAAGCTATGAAATACTTTGGAAATGACGAAGTTTATATAGAAAAATTTTTTCAAAATCCAAGACATATTGAAGTTCAAATTTTAGCTGGAAAAAATAGAACTGTTCATTTACATGAAAGGGATTGTTCAGTTCAAAGAAGACATCAAAAACTTATTGAGGAAACTCCTAGTCCTGTTTTAAACGATGAAATAAGAAATGATTTATTAAAAAAAACTGTAGATATGGTAGGTAAGCTTGGCTATGAAGGTGCTGGTACAGTTGAGTTTATTTATGAAGATGGAAAATTTTATTTTTTGGAGATGAACACTAGAGTACAGGTAGAACATCCTGTTACTGAAATGGTTACTGGAATTGATATCATAAAAGAACAAATATGGATTGCATTTACTGGAAATACTGCTTTAAAACAGAGTGATATTAATCCAAGAGGTCATGCTATTGAATGTAGAATAAATGCTGAAGATGCTAGTAAAAATTTTCAACCTTCTCCTGGAAAAATTCTAATGTGTCACCAACCATCTGGATTTAGAACCCGGGTAGATGGTTCAATTTATCAGGGATATAAAGTTACACCTTATTATGACAGTATGATTTGTAAATTAATATGTCATGGAAGAAATAGAACTGAAGCTATTCAAAGAATGAATAGATCTTTAGATGAGTTTGTTATTGAGGGGATCACAACAACAATACCATTGCATAAAAAACTTTTAAATCATAAAAAATTTATCGATTCAGACTTTAATGTTAGCTGGCTTGATAATGAAAAAATAATTTAATTATAACATTTTGTAAGCCAAATATCATAAACTGGATGATCAAAAGGTTTGAGGGTGGGGCTCGAAGAGAATGTCCAACCATTAAAAACAAAAACTTTATCATTATCTTTATTTGTTAAATCTTTTACTTGCAAATATGCTGTTATTTCTGGATTATCATCAAACTCAGAGTTTTTACATTTTAAAGCTTTTATTAATATATTTTGAAAAACTTTTTCATCGTTAATTTTAAGCTTTAAAGTTGTGTTCTTAGAGCTTACTTTATCTAAAACTTTAATTTCGACAAATGATCCCTCTAAATTATTTGATGCTTTAGAGTCACAAATTAAAAAAATAATTAAAAGTAAAATAAATAAATTAATTTTTCCAAGAAGTATATTTTTTTTGATTATCATTTTTATTTTTATTGGGGTGGTAAGCCTTATTTGTTCCAGTTAAATTTGGCTTATGAGGTTTTTGCCAGTTATATTTTTTTATTTCATGTGAATTTTCTAATTTATTTTTCATGAAATGTATCCATGAATACCATTCGTTTGGAATTTTTGAGGCATCAATTTCGTCTTTGTATATAACCCACCTTTTTCCTTTTTTACTCTCATAGTATCTATTTCCAAAAATATCTTCTCCGACTAATTTTCCAAACAAAAAAGTAAATATTCTTGTCCCAAATGTCTGACGATTCCACCAAGTGAATATTTCTCTTAAAAATGTCAACATAAATTTTTAACTTATTTTTCAATTAATAATTGTAAAAATTAAATTAGACTAAAAATAAGAAATGTATATAAAATATTTTTTTAAGACTCAAAAAAATAAAACAAAGGAATTTATGGCGAAATATTTGGTTGAAACCTATTACACATGTAGTTTTAAAGTGAATCACTACTTGGATGATATTAACGAATCTAATTTGAACAATATTGAAAAAAGAGAGGATGGAAAATTTGAAATTTTAGACATTAAAATGGATAATAGAAAAACTAGAAATCTCGAAAACAAAGTTAAGATTTCTGAAAAAATTGAGAAGACTGCTAAAGTAGAAAATTCATCAAACCAAATTAAAAAGACAATTCCTAATACTAATTTTTCAAAAAAAGTTGTTGAAAGTTTAGGTAAAAGATATGGAATGCCAGATAGACGAAAAGGTTATATTCAAAAAGCTACAATTGGTAATCATAAAGTTTATTTACATACGGGTGAGTATGAGGATGGAAAAATAGGTGAAATTTTTATAGATACAAGCAAAGAAGGAGAGCTTGTAAAAGCTTTAATGAATAATTTTGCAATAGCAGTTTCCCTAGGCTTGCAGTATGGAGTACCTCTTGATGAATTTGTAAGTGCATACGTAGATACTAAATTTGAACCATCGGGAAAAGTTCATGGCAATGATAGAATTTTGAGCGCATCATCAATTCTTGATTATATATTTCGTGAATTAGCAATATCTTATCTTAACAGGGAAGATTTAGCACATACACCTTCAATAGGAAGCTCCGATAAATCTAATTTTGAAGACAATCAATTGGTTGATGATCAAAATCAATTTTTAAAGTTAGTTAAAGATATAACTAGTAAGGGATTTGTAAGAAATAATTACAAAAAAAATTTAGTAGATCTTTCTGATGTTAAAATAAATTTAAAGGGAAAAAAATAACCTACTTTTTTTTCTTTATTGATATTCCTAGCTCTTTCAATTGGTCTTCGTTAACTAAAGATGGTGCTTTCATCATTAAATCCTCTGCATTTTGATTCATTGGAAACATAGTTATTTCTCTTATATTTTTCTCATTAGCAAGTAACATCACTATTCTATCAATTCCCGGCGCAATACCACCATGTGGAGGTGCGCCATAGCTCAAAGCATTTATCATCCCACTAAATTTTTCATCAACTGTTTTTTTATTGTAACCTGCTATTTCAAAAAGTTTATACATAAGGTCTGGTATATGATTTCTAATTGCTCCAGATGATAATTCAACACCATTACAAACAATATCATATTGGTAAGCTTTTAAATCAAGTGGTTTTGAAAAATCTATTTTATCTATATCCCCTTGAGGCATAGAAAATGGATTATGACTAAATTTAATTTTATTTGTTTTTTCATCCATTTCAAACATTGGATAATCGGTTATCCAACAAAAAGCAAAAGATTTATTATTTATTAAATCAAGTTCATTTGCTATTTTATCTCTAGCTAAAGATAAAAATTTTTCTACCTCAGTATTTTTTCCACAAGATAAAAAAATACTATCACCCACCTGAGCCTGAGAAATTTTCATAATTTCCTCTATAGACTCTTGAGAAAAAAATTTACCTACTGGTCCCTTTCCTGATATTTTATCATTTTTTTCTATTGTGAAATATGCTAACCCATTTGCACCTTCTGTTTTAGCCCATTTATCAAGATTATCAAAAAAACTTCTTGGTTTATCTTTTGTATTTTTGGTAACTATTGCTCTTACAATTGATCCTGATTTTACCATTTTTTTAAAAATTTCAAATTTTACATCATCTCTAGAAAAAATAGATGTAATATCATGAATTAATAATGGATTTCTTAAATCAGGTTTATCTGTTCCGTACTTAAGGATTGCATCTTTAAATTTAATTCTTGGAAATTTTTTATCTTTTATTTCAAAATTTGAAAATTCTTGAAAAAGTTTTAATAAAAGTTTTTCAACAACGTTAAATACATCTTCCTGCTCGACAAACGACATCTCAAGATCTAATTGATAAAATTCTCCTGGGCTTCTGTCCGCTCTAGCATCTTCGTCTCTAAAGCAAGGAGCTATTTGAAAATATTTATCAAATCCTGAAACCATGATTAGTTGTTTAAATTGCTGAGGTGCTTGAGGTAATGCATAAAACTTTCCAGGATTTAGTCTGCTAGGAACTAAGAAGTCTCTTGCACCTTCTGGGCTAGAAGAAGTTAATATTGGTGTTTGAAATTCTAGGAAACCTAATTTTTCCATTTCTGATCTAATAAACGAAATTACTTTTGATCTTAAAATTATGTTTTGGTGAATTTTCTTTCTTCTTAAATCTAAAAATCGATATTTTAATCTAATTTCCTCCGAGTATTCTTGGTCAGAAAAAACTGGCAAAGGTAACTCTTTAGTCTTACCCAGTATTTTAAAAGTATTAATTTTAACTTCTACTTCACCAGTTGGTATTTCAGAATTTACTGTATCTTTTGTTCTAGCAAGAACTTTGCCAGATATATTTATAACTGTTTCTAATTGAATTTTTTCTAGCTCTTTGAATTCTGAATTTTTATTATCAATAACGCATTGAGTAATTCCATAATTATCTCTTAAATCAATAAATAAAAGATTTCCGTGGTCTCTTTTTTTATTAATCCAACCAGATAAGGATACCTGTTCATTTTCATTAGTTTTATTAAGTTGGCCGCAAGTATGTGTTCTATATTTATTCAAATTTACCTTATATTATCTCTTTTATAGTTTTTAAATCTATTGGTTTCTTTTTTTTTAAACTTAACTCATCAACTTTATATATAAATTCAAAAATTTTACCATATGATCTATCAATACGTTTTATTACATAATCGATAAGTTTTTTATTAATAATTATTTGTCTATCAGAAAAACTTTTTAAAATAAGAGCAAATATTAATTCATCATCAGGAGGATCGATTTTCGCTATTAAACAATTTTTGGTTCTAGATTTAAGGTCTTCAAGTTTAAAATTAATTTCATTGATTGGAATAATTGAATTAATTATTAAATACTTGTTATCTTGGTCTACCAAGTTAAATAATGAATATAGAATTCTTTCCTCACATGTTCCTAAAAAATTATCTAATATAATATTTTCATATATTTTAAGTTCTTTAAGAATTTCGTCATTTAACTCTTTTTCAGTTATTTTTTTTGCTTTATTTCTTTTTTTAAAAATATTGGATAAATATGTTTTTCCAGATTTATTTTCTCCTACTATATTTAAAATATTTTTTTCCCATTTTGGCCATTTTTCCAAAATTTTAAAAGCAAACAAATTACTTTTGCTTACGTAAAAATCATCAGAATTAAAATTTTGTTTATGATTAAATTTAAATAAAAGTTGATTTAAGTCACTCATAAATCTTCCAAGTTTCAGTAGAAGTATCTACTTTAAAGCCATTTAAGTTCAATAGTTTCAAAAATTTATCAGGAGTACTATTGTATATGATTTTATAAGTTATCTTTTTACTTGTAAAATTCTCAATATTAAACTTTGAAATAAAATCAATATCAAACATTCTATTTTCAAATTTATTTATTAATTCATGATCCTTAGAGTCAATCATAAGGGTCGCTGAAAGTTTTATTGAAGTATTGATTTGATTTATTTTTTTCCAATGGTTTTCATAAATTGACTTAAGTTGATCTATAATAGTTTCAATATTTTGATTTTTACTGATATTTATATTTTTATACTCGCTATTAACTAGTGACAATTGGCTATTTAAATTTATTTTAGAAAAAATTTTTAGATTTTCATAATTCTTAAAGAAAATTACTATTATATAGTCCTCTAAATTATATTTGGATATGATTTCTGAAAACTCATAGTCTTCGATATTGTTTATTCTACTCTGAAGTAGTTTAATATCTTCTAAATCTTCGTTCGGTAAAATGTAATTTAACAAATAATATTTTTTGTTTTCTTTATTCCAATTTGAATAAAAAACGTTTTTATTAAATAGAACTAGTTCATTAGAATTTGTATCAATTAATATTGGTAATATAAAGATTTGTTTTTCTATTGGAATTGATGGAAATATATTTTTTTCCTCTAAAAAATTCATAATTTTTTTTTTATCAAAATCTACATCAAAAATAGCTACATAATTTTGATTAACAAATTTTTCTTCCACAATTGTAAATGAATCAACTAATGATTTTATAGATAGGATATTAAAATTATTTATTATTTCATGGTCAGAGGATGATGTAATTTTTAAAAATAATTCCTTAAAAGCTTTATTAAATGCTTTATCAACTACTTTTGGTTTATTAAAGTTTATATCATATGGCTCTTTGACTTCGACATTATCTATATTAAATGTTTCAGCTTTAATATGATTTGTGGAAAACTGAATTAAAAATAGAAAACTTACAAAATAAATGTGTAAAATAAATCTTGGGTTTTTTTTAAATGACTTAAACATAAAAAATGAAAAAATATAAATTAACATATGAAAATAGTGGAGTTAACATAAAAGCGGCAGATAAATTTGTAAATTTCATATCAGCTTTAACATCAAAATCAAATAAAAGTGGTAAATTTAAGAATATTGGTGGCTTTGGATCAATAAACAAAATACCAAATAACTATAAATATCCACACCTAGTTGCAAGCACAGATGGTGTTGGCACAAAATTAGAAATTGCAAATGACATTAAAAAATTTAATACGATAGGAATTGATCTGGTTGCAATGTGTGTTAATGATTTAATTGTTCAAGGTGCAAAACCTTTTTTATTTTTAGATTACATTTCAATAGAAAAAATAAATTTAAATAAATTAAAAAGTATAGTTAAGGGAATTATTAAAGGTTGCAATATATCTGGATGTACACTTGTTGGTGGTGAAACAGCAGAGATGCCAGGCACATATTCAAAGAACAAATTTGATATAGCAGGTTTTGCTGTAGGCATAGTTGATAAAAATAAAATATTAAAAAAAAAAAAAATTAATAAAGATAATATTATATTAGGTATACCCGCTAGTGGAGTTCATTCTAATGGCTATTCCCTTATAAGAAACATAATTAAAAAAAAAAAAATAAACATAAACAAAAGTAAATTTTTAAAAAATAGACTCCTAGTACCAACAAAAATTTATACTGAGGAGTTTTTAAAAGCACATAATAAAAATTTAATAAATGGTTGTGCTAATATTACAGGTGGAGGTTTAAATGAAAATATTAAAAGAGTTATTCCTGATGGGTTAACTGCTTTAATTGATTTGGATAAAATAAAAACACTTGATATTTTCAAATGGATTAAAAATCAAGGTGTATCCGACAATGAAATGTTAAAAACTTTTAACTGTGGAATTGGATTTTGTTTGATAGTAAATAAAAATAAAATAGAAGCTACGAAAAAATTTTTTTCTAAAAAATATAAACCTTACGTTATCGGAAAAATAATTAAAGGGGGGGAAAAAGTTAAATTTGATGGTAAAATTAATTGGTAAAAATAAAATTAATGCTGTTATTTTTTTTTCTGGAAAAGGAAGTAATTTAAAAAATTTAATCATTTTTTCAAAAAAAAAAAAATCTCCTATAAAAGTTTCTTTCGTTGTGAGTAGTAATCGAAAAGCAAATGGTATTATTTTAGCTAAAAAAAAAGGTATCAAATGCTTAATATTTGATTTTAAAAAAAAAGGAATTGTAGAAAAAAAAATATTAAAATTGTTAAAAAAAAATAAAATTAAAATTATTTTGCTTGCAGGATTTATGAAAATTTTATCAAAGAAATTTATAAAAATTTTTAGATATCCTATAATAAATATTCATCCTTCTCTACTTCCAAAATATAAAGGTCTTAATACACACGAAAGGGTTATAAAAAACAAAGAAAAATTTAGTGGTTGTACTGTTCACTTGATTAATGAAAAGCTAGATTCAGGTAAAATAATAATGCAAAAAAAATTAAAAGTTTATAAAAGTGATGACAGTTTAAGTTTAAAAAAAAGAATTCTGAAAGAAGAGCACAAATTATATCCTGTTGCTATATCTAGGTTTCTATCTAATCTTTAAAAAAAAAAATCTATTTCCTTAGCTGCATTTTCAATACTGTCAGAACCATGAACTGAATTTTTATCTATTGATAGACCATATTTTTTTCTTAGCGTTCCCTCTTTTGCTTCGGAAGGATTGGTGGCTCCCATTAAGTTTCTATTATCTAACACAGCATTTTCTTTTTCAAGTATCATCACCACAATTGTGCCTGAAGATAAATACTCACACAAATCATTGTAGAATGGCTTCGTTTGATGAACTTCGTAAAATTTTTCAGCATCGGATTTTTCGATTTTTAATTTTTTCTCCTTTAGTATTTTAAAACCATTATTTTTAAAATGTTCTTTGATTTCTTCTGATAAATTTCTTTCAACTGCATCTGGTTTTATTATTGAAAGAGTTTTTTCTAAATTACTCATAATTATCCTCAACAAACTTATTTAATAATCTCACACCATACCCTGTAGCACCACCAGAATTAAGTGCCCCTGCGTATTTTGAAAAAGCCATACCAGCAATATCAAGGTGTGCCCAGGGAGTTTTATTTAATATAAATCTTTGTAAAAACTGAGCGGCTGTCGTGGAACCAGCTCCACCTACATAATTAATATTTTGCATATCTGCATTTTTTGAATCCATTAATTTATCATAGTTTTTATGCAGAGGAAGTCTCCATAATTTTTCATCAATTTTTTCACCAGCTTTAATTAATTCATTTGATAATTTATCATTGTTAGAAAAAAGTCCGGCATATTCTGAACCTAATGAAACAATAATTGCACCAGTCAAGGTAGCCAAATCTACAATCAACTTTGGTTTGAATTTTTTTTCTGTATAAGTTAAGGCATCTGCTAAAACTAATCTACCTTCTGCATCTGTATTTAATACCTCTATAGTTTTTCCGCTATAAGATTTTACAATATCTCCGGGTCTTTGCGCATTTCCACTTACCATGTTCTCAACAAGACCTACTACACCTACTGCATTAATTTTTGCTTTTCTTAAAGCCAAAGTTTTCATTAAACCTACTACAGCAGCTGATCCTGCCATATCATAAGTCATGTCTTCCATAAATCTTGCTGGTTTTAAAGAGTAGCCACCTGTGTCAAAACAAACTCCTTTTCCAACGAAAGCTAAAGGTTTTGATTTAGACTTAGAACCTTTCCATTCAATTGTTACAAGATAAGAACCTCTAATACTTCCCTGTCCTACACCAAGTAAAGCATTGCATCCCATTTTTTTTAATTTTTTTTGATCAAAAACTGTAACTTTTAATCCTAATTTTCTAAGCTTTATTAGTCTTTTAGAATATTCATCTGGATGTAAAACATTCCCTGGTTCTGAAACTAGGTCTTTTGTATAATTTACACCCTGTAAAACTGCGTTTAGTTTTGCTTTATTTTTTTGATTTATTACATTTTTAGATTTTAAAATATTGAAATTAATTATTTTTTTATTTTTTTTAGTTTTGTAAATATTAAAATTATAAGATTTAAGCTCAGCACCATGTAAAAATTCATCAAATTTTAATCTACTTTTAATTGAAGAAGAATTGGATCCTGCTATTGAAACATTATCAATTTCATTATTTTTTACATAATCAAAAAATCTAGCCCCCAAAGCCTCATCTTCTTTTGATGTGTTTTTGTTTGCTACATATATAATTAAAATTTTCTGGTCATATTCTAAATTGATGGAAAAAATTTTACTTTTGTCTTTTTTGTTATTTTTGTCTAAAAAATATGATAATTTTTGATTTATCTTCTCGCTAAAAAGGCCTTTAAAATCTGAAATTCTTGACTCTTTTGATACAAACACCGCTGTATTCTTGGATATTCCATTTTGACGATCGAAATAATTTATTTTTAAAGCCATTTGTAATAAATATAGTATAGGTTGAAACTTATATATGTATCAAAAGAGTAAATTTCAATGAAAAAATTAATATTTAGAAATATTGTTCAAGATATTTTAGTATTCTTTATGGTCACATCCCTGGCTATTACTTTAATAGTGTGGGTAGTACAAGGTGTCCAATATCTAGATATAGTGTCTGAAGATGGACACGGCTTTAAAGTATATTTTATGTTTACTTTACTAAATTTACCTAAAATTTTTAGTAAATTAATTATTTTTATATTTTTTATATCAGTATTTTTTATAGTATCAAAATATCAATCTAATAACGAAATACTTGTTTTTTGGTCATATGGAATTAATAAAATAACCTTTATAAATAATATTATTTTATTTTCTATTCTACTTTTTCTAATTCAGTTATTTTTAAACTTGGCAATAGTTCCAAAATCTCAGGACATGGCTAGATCATATTTAAGATCATCAAATATAGATTATTTTCCATCGTTAATAAATGAAAAAAGATTCATTGATGCTGTTGATAATTTAACTATTTTTGTAGAAACTAAAAATGATTCTGGATATTTAAAAAATATTTTTCTAAAAGACAAGTTTTCAAAAAATAAGTCTAAAATAATTGCTTCTAAATATGGAAAGATTGTTAAAAAGAATGATAACTTTATATTAATTTTATCAGATGGAAAAGTAATCAATATAGATGAAAATAAAACAAATGTTCTTAACTTTAAAAAATCAGAATTTAATTTATCAAATTACACTACAAATACAATTACCCATCCAAAAGTTCAAGATACAAGTTCAGTAGAAATCTTAAATTGTGTTCTGAATTATTCAAAAGATAAAGTAAGTTATAAAAACGAATTTTTAACATGTAATAAAGACTCAATAGACTCTTTTGTAAAAGAAATTTATAACAGAGCTTTGATTCCATTTTATATAATTTTGGTATCAATTATTGCATGTTTAATAATCTCTAAATCAAAGGATGAGTATAACTATGAAAAATATAAATATTTTACATTCTTAGTTGGGATTTTAGTAATAATAATGTCAGAAGTTTCAAAAAATTATATTGCTTTTGAAAATAAATTAAATTTAATAATAATGCTATTTCCTATAATGCTTATTATTTTGTTGTACTCTTTTTTGTTAATAAAATTTAAATTTAAAACTTAATTATTTATGATTAAAAAATATGAATTATATATATATCAAGTATTTTTAAGATACTTTATTTTTATATCTTTAATTTTTTTATTTTTAATTTTTTTTGTAAATATATTAGAGGAAATAAAATTCTTTAGTAATCTAAATCTCGGGTTAAGCTATCCTGTTTTTTTAACGTTTTTAAATATTCCATCTCTAATGTTTGAAATTTTTCCATTTATTTTTTTAATAACCTCCCAATTTTTTTTCTTAAATCTTTATGATAGTGAAGAAATACTTATCTTAAAAAACAATGGTATAACTAATTTTAAAATTGTTAAAATTATTTTATTTTTATCTTTATTAATTGGAATATTTATAATTACTTTGTTTTACACTTTTTCATCAAATTTAAAACATACTTATTTAAATTTTAAAAATAAATTTACAAATGACAACAAATACTTAGCAGTTATTAATGAAAATGGTTTATGGCTAAAAGAGGAAATTAATAGTCAAATAAACATCATAAACGGTGAATATTTAAGCAAAAGTCAAATTACTGATATAACAATTGCACAATTAGATTTAAACTTTGATCTGCAAAGAACAATAGTAGCAAAAACCGCAAACATACAAGACTTTATTTGGGAGTTAAAAGATGTTCAGATTTTTAAAGAGAATAGTCCAAACATTGAACAAGCTGAGATGCTTTTTCAATCAAGTTTTAATACTGAAAAAATAAATAACATTTTCTCCAATTTATCATCTAGAAATATTATTCAATTAAATTCTTTAATTAAGGATTATAATAAACTTGGATATTCGACTTTAGAAATAAAGTCCTACCTTTATAAATTATATACATACCCAATATTTTTAATAGTAATGACAACAATAGGAACAGTTTTAATGTTAAATGTAAAATATAACAGGTCAAAAACTATAAATTTGATTATAGGTATTTTATTATCAGTCATAATTTATTATATATATTATTTTTCAAACCTACTTGGTGTGAAAGAAAAAATACCTATTTTATTATCTGTAATTTTACCACATGCAATACTTACTTTAATATGTACAACAGGACTTGTAAAAATAAATGAGAAATAAGTTATTAATAATTTTAGTTATAATATTTAATTTTTTTTTATTAAATAATGTCTTTTCACAAGATTTTAATTTTGAAACTGATGAAATTGAAATTTTAAATGAAGGCAACATAATTAAGGGCAAGGGTGGTGTCATAGTAAGATCTGGCGATGATATAATTATTGAAAGTGAAAATTCAATTTATGATAAAGAAAAACAGGAATTAATTTTAACAGGGAATGTAAGTTATAAAAATATCTCAAAAAAGATTAACGTTAAATCAGAAAAAATTCAATACGATAAGTTAAATGAAATAATAACAACATATGGAAATACTATTTTTGAAGATAAAATAGCAGGATTTTATTTAGAAACTAAATCTATAGAGTATAAAAAAAAGGAAGAAATTATAAAAACTTTTGAAAAAACAAAAATAAATATTAAAAATAAATATGAAGTTGAAGCAGATAAAATTCTTTTTAATAGATTGAATAAGGAAATTTCCTCAAATTTAAAAGCTAAAATAACTGACCAAAAAAAGAATGTGTTTAATTTTGAAAACTATATATTTAATTTCAAAAATGAAAAAGTAAAAGCACAAAATCTTAATTTAATTGATATGGAAAAAAATAATCTTGTGATTAAAGATGCAATAATTGATTTAGTAAAAAATGAAATTGTTGGAAAAGATGTTGATCTTGATTTAGATAGATCTACGTTTGGAAATATTGAAAACGAACCAAGACTCAAAGGTAAAAGTATAGTCTCAAATAAGAATGAAAATATTATATATAAAGGTGCTTTTACCACTTGCAAAAAAAGAGATAATGACAAATGTCCGCCCTGGGCCATATATGCAGATGAGGTTAATCATAACAAAAAGGAAAAAATAATAAGATATAAAAATGCATGGTTAGAAATATATGACAAACCTGTTTTATATTTTCCAACTTTTTTCCATCCAGATCCAACGGTTAAAAGACAATCGGGTTTTTTAGCACCTAGTTTTTACAGCTCAAACAATTTTGGACAATCAATACAAATACCTTATTATAATGTAATTTCTGAAAGAAGTGATCTTACTATTTCACCTAGAATATTTTTTGATAACAACATTATAGTGCAAAACGAATACAGATTAGCAAATAAAAATTCAGAATTTATAAGCGATTTTAGTTTTAATAAAGAAAATGAAAATTTTAAGAGTCATTTTTTTTCAAATCTTTCTGGTAGAAAAAATAATTTTGATTTTGAATTTAATATTGAAACAGTAACTAATGATAGATATCTTAAAACGAACAATATTAAGTCTACATTAATTGATAGTTTAACGGTTCTTAATTCGTTTTTTGAATTTAGGAAATCAGAAGAGAATTATGAATTTATAACTTCAATTGAGTCTTATGAAGACCTGTCAAAATCCAATAATGATAAGTATGAATTTGTATATCCAAAATATTCATATTCAAAAATACTAAATAATGATTCTAATACAAATGGAGAGTTAAAATTTTTATCTTCAGGACATCAGAAACATAAAGATACCAATGTTTATGAAGGAACATTGGTAAATGATTTAATTTATAGTTCTGATAAATCATTTTCAAAAAAAGGATTTGTAAGTGACTACAAATTCTTAATTAAAAATGTAAATACAAATGGAGTAAACTCCTCAAGTCTAAAAGAAGATGAAAATTACTCAATTTTATCCCAACTAATGTTTGAAACTAAATTTCCACTAAGGAAGGAAAAGGGAAATAATTCAAGTTTATTAACACCTATTATTTCAGCAAGATATAGCCCTAATAAATCAAAAAATATGAAAAACTTAGAAAAAAGAATTAACTATGAAAATATTTTTTCAATGAATAGGATTAGCGAAAACGATACTGTTGAGGAAGGACAATCTATAACCATAGGACTTGAATATGAAAAATATATTTTAAATAATAAAATAATTGATTTCAATTTAGCTTCAAATTTTTCAGATCAAGCAAAACCTGATTTGCCAACAAAAACATCATTAAATAGCAAAAATTCAGACATAGTAGGTGAGCTGACAATCTCTCCATCTGATTATTTAAAATTAGGTTATGAGTTTTCGTTAGATAATAATTTAAATAATAGCAATTTTAATTTAGTAAAAGCTGATTTTAATAATAACAACTTTCAGACATCATTTGAATTTGTGGAGGAAGATAATAATGTTGGAGAAAAAAGCTATATTTCAAATAAAACAAGTTTTAATTTTAATAAAAATAAAACTATATCACTTGGAGCAAGAAAAAATTTAGATAAAGATATTACAGAATACTATAACCTAATATATGAATATAAAAATGATTGTTTGATTGCTGCGATTGAATACAACAAAGATTTTTATTCAGATGAAAATATTAAACCAGATCAAAATTTATTTTTTTCTATAAGAATTATTCCTTTTGCTGAATTTAAATCTCCTGGTGTAAAAAAATGATTATAAATAAATCATTATTTTTTGTTAAAATAGTAATTATATTTTTATTATTTTTTCAAAATTCTTATTCAAATAACAACGTTTATATTAAGTATAAAGTCGAAAATGATATAATAACAAATTTAGATATTATTAAAGAACAGCAATATTTAATTGCTTTAAATAATAATTTAAAAAATTTAAAAGAAAATGAAATATCTGAGCTAGCAAAAAATTCAATAATTAATGAAAAAATTAAAAGAATAGAATTAATTAAAATTTTTGATTTCAGCAAAGCTGACGCTTTTCTTGGTCCAATTTTTGAAAATTTTTATAAAAGATTCGGTTTTAAAAACGAAAAAGAATTTGAACAATATTTAACTTCTTACGATATAAAAATTAATACAGTAAAAGAAAAAGTTAAAATTGAAAGTCTTTGGAATAAATTTATTTTTGATAAATTTAATAAACAAGTATCAATAAATGAAGATGAGTTGAAAAAGAGACTTAAACTTCAAATAGCAGAAAAAGAGATGATTACAGAATATAATATAAGTGAAATATTATTTGAAATAAAAGCAGGCGATATAATAGAAAAAAAAATAGAAGATATCTTAGATAGTATCGAGGCTAATGGTTTTGAAAATACTTCAAATTTATTTAGTATTTCTCCAACCTCAAAATTTGGAGGAAAAATAGGATGGGTTAAAGAAACACAATTATCAAAATTTATAGTAGACGAATTAAAAAAAATGGATATTGGTAAAATATCTACCCCTATTCAATCAACAAATGGTTATTTGCTATTAAAAATAAATGACAAGCGAGAACAAAAACAGGAAATTGATTTTGAAAATGAATATAAAAAGTTATTAAATAAAGAAAGAGATCGACAGCTAGGTCAATTTTCTTTAATTTATTTTAATAGAATTAAACAAAGAGTAAAAATTAGTGAAAATTAAACCAATTATAATTGTACTAGGAGAACCTTATAGTACCTTTTCAGAAATAATTTTTAAACTTTTTACTGGTGAGAGAAAAAAAACAATCAAAAGACCACTTGTCCTTATTGGTTCTAAAAAACTTTTAGATAAACAAATGTTAAAATTAAATTATAGATTAAAAATTAATTTGTTAAAAATTTCTGATTTTAAAAAAAAAAATTTAAAAAAAAATTTAATTTATTTAATAGATGTTGACTTTAAATTTAAAAAAACTTTTGATAAAATTTCTACAAAATCACAAAAATATATAACTGTTTGTTTTGATTATGCTTTAAAAATTTTAAAAGATGGCAATGCACATGGTTTAGTAAATGGGCCTGTATCCAAAAAACATTTCTTAGAAAAAAAATATCTTGGGGTAACTGAATATTTAAAAAATAAAAGCAAAACTAAAAAAGATCCTACTATGTTGATTTATAACCCAAATTTTTCTGTTTGTCCGATAACAACACATCTACCATTAAAAAACGTTGCAAAGAAAATAAAAATTAAAAAAATTTCGTATAACGTAATTCAAATTAATAATTTTTATAAAAAATATCTAAGAAAAAAACCTTATATTGCAATTTTAGGTTTAAATCCTCATTGCGAAACAACAGATAAATTTAGCGAGGAAGAGAAGATAATTAAACCAGCAATTAAAAGTTTATTAAAAAAAAATATAAGAATTAAAGGCCCCTTTTCTGCTGATACATTTTTTTTCAAAAAGAATATAAAAAAATTTGATGTTGCTGTTGGCATGTATCATGATCAAGTTTTAATTCCAATGAAAACATTATTTGGTTTTGATGCAATAAATTTGACAATAGGACTTCCTTTTATTCGTTTATCTCCAGATCATGGAACAAATAATGAAATGATTGGTAGAAATAAGTCTAATCCTAGATCTTTATATTTAGCTTTAGATTTTTTAAATAAAATTAATGAAGCATAAACCAAAAAAAAGCTTAGGCCAAAATTTTCTGGTTGATAAAAATATTATTAAGTTAATTATTAAATCGACAAAAATTAGTAAAGAAGATGTTTTACTAGAAATAGGTCCGGGAACAGGTAACTTGACTGAAAGTCTATTTCAATTAAATCCTAAAAAAATTATTTTGATTGAAAAAGATTTTAATTTAGTAAAAAAACTTAGAGATAGATTCAAAAAAAATGTTGAAATTGTTAATGAAGATATTTTAAAATACAAACTTGATAATATTAATTACCAAAATATGATTATTTTTGGAAACTTACCTTATAACGTATCTAGTCAGATCTTAACGAAGTGGATTAAACTAGAAAATTTACATTACAAATGTAAAAAATTTATTTTTATGTTTCAAAAAGAGGTTGCTGATAGAATATTAGCAAAAACAAATGAAAAAAATTATGGTAGACTTTCTATTTTTACATCTTGGAAAATGGATGTAAAAAAAATTCAAGATGTTCAGCCAGGTTCATTTTATCCGGTACCAAAAGTTAAAAGCACTATTTTAGAATTTCAACCAAAAAAAAATTATTTTAAAATTAATGATTCAAAAAACCTGGAGTATATAACAAGTATTTTTTTTGGACAAAAAAGGAAAATGATAAAAAAACCCTTAAACTTAATTTTCAAAAATTCAAAGAAAATATCTGATAAACTGAGCTTAAACCTTAGTGACAGGCCACAGAATCTTTCTCCATTAACTTATTTTAAATTATGTAAAGAATTCGAAAATTTTAATTAATTAAATTTTCAATGTGCTTTTCTATATTTTTCGTATTATATTTATTTTCTAAATTTTTAATTTTTGAATCAATTAAATAGATTATTTCTTTATAACATTTTTCTAAATCATCGTTTATTACAACAAAATCATAGTTTTTCCATTGTAGTATATCTTTACTAAACTGTTTCATTCTTTCCTCAACAATCAATTTGTCTTTAACATCTCTATTTAATAAACGTTGAAGCAAAACTTCTTTGCTTGGCGGGAGTATAAAAAAAGATATAATTTTATAATCTAATTTTTTTGTTTTAATTTGTTCAGCTCCTTGCCAATCAATATCAAAAATAACACTTTTTCCCTCTTTTAAATTTTTGATTACAGTTTTTTTTGAAGAACCATAATAATTTTTAAATACCTCTGCGTATTCTAAAAATTCATCATTTCTTTTTAAATTGTCAAACTCTTCCTTATCTACAAAATAATAATCTTTCCCATTAATTTCATTTATCCTTGGTGTTCTTGTTGTATGTGAAATGGAAATTATATATTTTTTTATCTCAGATATTTTTTTTACTAGAGTGGTTTTTCCTGCGCCTGACGGTGAAGATAGAATTATTATTACTCCATCATTTTTTGGAGACATTAAAATTTTAAATATTAATTTGCTTTATTTTCAATAAATTTTATTGCATCTCCAACAGTTAAAATTTTTTCAGCTTCACTGTCAGAAATTTCTGAACCAAATTCCTCTTCAAAAGCCATTACTAATTCAACTGTATCTAGACTGTCTGCTCCTAAGTCATCTATAAAGCTAGACTCATCTGTAACTTTAGCTTCATCTATACCTAAATGATCTGCAACTATTTTTTTTACTTTACTTGAAATATCTTCGGACATAATTATTCCTTTTGTTATTAAAACTTTAATAATTTATTAAATGCTTTTGTCAAGCCATATACATGCCACCGTTAACATGTATGGTTTCACCAGTGATATATGAGGCATTATCTGAGGATAAAAATGCAACAGCATTAGCCACATCTTCCCCAGAGCCAAGTTTCGACATGGGAATCTTTGATACCAAAATTGATTTCATAGAATCATTAATCTTATCTGTCATGCTTGTTTGTATAAATCCAGGAGATACACAATTTAAAGTTATATTTTTTTTTGCGTATTCATTTGCTAAAGATTTGGTCATACCTATTATTCCCGCTTTCGATGCTGAATAATTTGATTGACCAAGATTTCCTGTATGACCAACGATAGAAGTTATATTTACTATTCTTCCATATTTATTTTTTAACATTTTTTTTATTGAAGATTTTGTCAAAAAAAAAGTCGATCCTAAATTAATATCAATTACCCTTTTCCACTCATCATCTTTCATTCTTAATGAAATATTATCTAAATTTATTCCTGCATTATTTATTAAAATATCTAGCCCGCCAAGTTCAGAAACTGCTTTTTCAATAAACTCATCTATTTTTGAGTGATTTGAAATATCAAATTTTATTATACTTATTTCTGGAAATTTTTTTTTAATCTCATTTAATTTGTTTTCTTTTGTTCCTGTTGCTAAGACTTTTCCATTTAAAGAAATAAATTTTTTAACCAATGCATTGCCTATACCGCCTGTGGCTCCTGTAATAATTATTTTTTTTCCTTCAAAATTTATCATTTGATGTTTTTAATATCTTCTAAACTATTTATCGTAATTATTTCAACTTTTTTATCAATTCTTTTAATTAAACCAGATAATACTTTTCCAGGTCCAATTTCAATAAATTTTCTTACTCCTTTATTTACCATATAAATAATACTTTCTCTCCACCTAACAGGGCTTTCGATTTGTTTAATAAGTAATTCTTTTATCTTATTTGGATCATTTTCTTCTGAAGCTGTTACATTTGATATTATTAAGTTTTTTGGAATTTTTATATCCACATTTGTGATTTCATTTTTCATAATTTCTGTTGCAGGTCTCATTAACTTACAATGGAATGGAGCACTAACTGGAAGTTTTATATTTTTAATATTATTTTTTTTTAAATCTTCTACAAATAAATCAATATCTTTATTTTTTCCACTTACAACTATTTGACCATTGGAGTTATCATTTGCAATATAGCATTCATATTTTTTTTCATTTTCAATTAATAAAGTCGAAATTGTTTTGATTTCTGCTCCTAGAACCGCAAGCATTCCACCCTCTCCTTTTGGCAGTGAGCTTTGCATAGCTTTGCCTCTTGTTTTTAAAAGTTTAATTGTTTGTTCAAAAGAGAATGATTGCGATGCAGTTAATGCTGTGTATTCTCCTAAAGAGTGTCCAGCAAAAAATTTTCCCTCGTCAAGATTTAAATTAGTCTCTTTTTTAATCATTTCAAAAATACAATAACTTAAAAGAAAGATTGATGGCTGAGTATTTTCAGTTAAGTCTAGTTTTTCTTTTGGTCCATTAAGAATTATTTCACTCAATTTAAACTTTAATATATCGTCTGCTCTTTCAAATAATTCTTTTAAATAATCGAACTGATCGTAAAGATTCTTGCCCATTCCTACTGTTTGGGAACCTTGGCCTGGAAAAACAACTGAAAACATAAATAATATTGATAATTTTCGATTTTTTGTGTTGTAATTATTTTTTTATAATAGTATATCCTGTTTTTTTTTAAATATAATTATGAACTTATACGAACATACGTTAATAGCAAAACAGGATGCTAGTCAAACGCAATTAAATCAAATTAAGGAAAAATACACTCAATTAGTGAGTAAGTATGACGGAAACATAGTCAAAGTAGAAAATTGGGGATTACTAAATTTATCATACTTAATTAAAAAAAATAAAAAAGGAAACTACATTCATTTTAAAATAGAGGGAAATGGTAAAACAATTAATGAACTCGAAAAAAGTGAAAAATTGGACAAAAATCTATTAAGATATTTAACAGTAAAAGTGAAAAAATTTGATTTAGAAACTAACTACTTTCAGGAAAAAATAGAAAATAATGAAAAAAAGAAATAATAGAAATAATAGAAAAAAAAGTGGTCAAAGTAACTTTGCAAAATTAAGTTTATTTCAATCAGATAAATTTAGATCCAAAAAAAAGTGTCCATTATCTGGTAAAGGAGCCCCCATTGTAGATTATAAAAATATTAAACTTCTAAAGAGATATACATCTGAAAACGGGAAAATATTATCATCAAGAATTACTTCTGTAAGTCATAAAAAACAGAGAGAATTATCTTTATCAATTAAAAGAGCAAGAAACTTAGCATTAATATAAATGAAAATTGTTCTACTTGAAAACTTGCGTAAAATTGGATCAATTGGAGATATAATTGACGTAAAAAGAGGTTATGCAAGAAACTTCTTAATACCACAAAAAAAAGCTTTATTTGCCTCAAAAGAAAATATCGATGAAGTTAATAAGATTAAACAGGAATTGAATAAAAAAGATCAAGAAAGAAAGAAAGGCTCAAAAAAAATAAATGATAAAATTCATAATAAAGAATATGAAATAAAAAAATTAAGTACTGAGAATAAAGAATTATATGGTTCAGTTAAACCAACAGAAATTTCAAAAATATTAAAAGAAAAAGAAAATGTTGAAATTGCCCCTGCAATGATTCAACCATTAAAAGAAATCAAAACTTTAGGTTTATTTATGGTTGATATAAATTTACATCCCGAAATACAGGCGCAAATAAAAATCAAAGTTATTAGCCAAGAAGAAAATAAATAATTTATACAATCTTTTCCCCAATAAGTTTTTTTTCTTGTATAAATTGCAAAATTTACAATACTTTCACAAATGATAAAATCACTTAACATTGTAAAAAATCAAATTGAGGAATTTCCAAATAACATTGAAGCTGAGCAATCGGTAATAGGGTCCATTTTATTAACAAATGAAATATTTGATGAGATAAATATGATTATATCAAGTAAAAACTTTTATGATCCTATGCATCAAAAAATATTTGGAGCAATTGAAAATTTAATTTATAAAGGTTTATTAGCCAATCCTATTACTTTAAAAAATCATTTTGAAAATGAAAAGGATGATTTAAATATTCCAGAATATCTTGTAAAGATAACAAAATTTTCAGCATCTTCACGACAAGCTATTGAATATTCAAAATTAATCTATGACCTATACGTTAAAAGAGAGCTAATTAAAATTTCAGAAAATATAATTGATACTGCAAAATTAAACGATTTAGAACAAAATGGTCAAACAATAATTGAAAATTCTGAAAAAGCACTTTTTGATTTAGCAGAAAAAGGTTCTTTGAGTTCTTCTATTTTAAAATTTGATGAAGCTATGAGACTAACAATTGAAATGGCATCAAATGCATATAAAAATGAAGAAGGAATTGTAGGTGTGCCTACAGGTTTGATGAATTTAGATGATAGGTTAGGAGGTTTACACAAATCTGATTTAGTTATAATTGCTGGAAGACCTTCAATGGGTAAAACAGCTCTAGCCACAAACATTGCTTTTAATGCTGCTAGAAAAATTCAAGAAGATGGAAAAAAATCATGTATTGCTTTTTTTTCTTTAGAAATGTCATCAGAACAATTATCAACCAGAATTTTGTCAGAACAAGCAAGAATAAAATCAAATGATATTAGAAGAGGAAGAATATCAGATGAACAATTTGATAAATTTATTGAAACTTCAAAAAATATTGCAGAGTTACCTCTTTACATTGATGAGACGCCAGCAATAAGTATAGCTGCATTGAGCAACAGGGCTAGAAGAATTAAACGATTACATGGTTTAGACATGGTTGTTATAGATTACATACAATTAATGAGAGCAAGTAACTTCAAAGAAGGAAGAGTTCAAGAAATATCAGAAATTACCCAAGGATTAAAAGCGCTTGCAAAAGAATTATCTGTACCAGTTTTGGCATTATCGCAATTATCAAGAGCAGTAGAAATGAGAGACGATAAAAAACCTCAGTTAGCCGACTTAAGGGAATCAGGCTCAATAGAACAAGATGCCGATGTTGTAATGTTTGTATATAGAGAAGCTTATTATCTTGAAAGAAAAGAGCCTAGGCCTGCAACAGTTGAACATGCAGAGTGGCAGGCAAAAATGAATGAAGTAGCAAATCTAGCTGAGATAATTATAGGTAAACAAAGGCATGGTCCAACAGGTAATATAATGCTCGAATTTGAGGCAATGTTTACTAAATTTAAAGATCTTCAAAATTCTTAATTATAATTATATAAGCTAATTAACGATGTTAGCCCAAATTTATAAAAAAAATATTATTGAAAGACCAAGGTTTATTTTTTTTATATTAATCTGCTTTTTATTTTTATTTAGTTATAACTCCCAAGATTTTAGGCTAGATGCTTCATCTGAAACACTTCTAATTGAAGGCGACCCAGATCTAAAATATTTAAATGAAATAAACCAAAGATATGGTTCAAAAGAATTTCTAATTTTAACATTTACTCCAGAAGAAGATATTGCTTCGGACAATTCAGTAAATAATCTTCTAAGTTTAAAATATAAAATTCAAAGTTTAGATTGGGTTCACAATGTAATTACTATACTTGATATACCTTTGTTAAATATAAAAGACGAAACTCTTACAGAAAAACTTCAAAATTTTAGTACACTTAAAAGTGAGGGGGTTAACCGTGAAGAAGGTTTTGAAGAAATATTAAATAGTCCTGTTTTTAGAAATTTTGTAATAAGTGAGGATGGCAAAACAACAGGAATAATTGTATATCTGAAAGAAAAGATAATTGAGCCAAATTTTAAAAACCAGAGAGAAAAAGAAGAATTCAGAGATAGAATAAAAGATAAAAATCATCAAAATATTTTAGAAATTAGAGAAGTAATAAATGGGTATAAAAATGTAGCTAAAATACATTTGGGAGGAATACCGATGATTGCTGATGATATGATGACTTTTATTAAAAAAGACATAATAATTTTTGGGTTAGGTGTTTTAATATTCATAGTTGCAACACTATGGTTTGTATTTAGAAAATTAATTTGGATTATTGTTCCTATTTCGAGTTGTCTTATGTCGGTTATTGTTATGACTGGATTATTAGGTATTCTGGGATGGAAAGTTACAGTTATATCATCAAACTTTATAGCCCTTATGTTGATACTAACAATGGCAATGAATATTCACATAAGTACCCGTTTTTTACAATTAAAAAAAAACAATCCAAATTTAAAAAAAAGTGAATTGATTTTAATAACTTGCCAAAAAATGGTTTGGCCAATAATTTATACAGTATTAACTACAATTTGTGCTTTTCTATCTTTAATATTTAGTGAAATTAAACCAATTATAGATTTTGGCTGGATGATGACTTTAGGTCTTTTGTCATCCTTTATAGTAACATTTTCTTTACTTCCAACTTTATTAAATTTTTTGGAAGATAATAAGGTTTCTATACAAGAAAATCAAAAATCAAAAATAACTACCAGTTTATCAGACTTTGCTTCATATAATAAAAATAAAATTTTTTTAATTACTTTAATCGTAATTATTTTAAGTATTTTTGGGATAAGTAAGCTTGAGGTAGAAAATAGTTTTATTAATTATTTTAAGAAAGATACTGAAATTTATAAAGGAATGAAACTTATTGATGATAAATTAGGTGGGACAACTCCATTAGACATAATAATTAAATTTCCAAAATCTGAAGTTAATACATCAGAAAATGATGATGATTGGGACGATTTGAGTGAAGAAGACGATGAAAAGTATTGGTTTACCAAAGATAAAATAGATAAGATCGATAAAGTTCATAAATATTTAGAAAATTTACCTGAAGTGGGTAAAGTATTATCATTTTCATCAATTGTTGATGTTGCTACAGCATTGAATGATGGAAGATCTTTGGGAACTCTAGAAATGGGGGTTCTATATTCAAAAATTCCTGAAACAATCAAAAATGAAATTGTTGATCCATATATTTCAATAGAAAATTCTGAAGCAAGAATTAATATTAGAATTAAAGACTCTCTACCAGATTTAAGAAGAAATGATTTAATAAATCAAATTAATTATGATTTAGAAAATAAACTTGGTTTTAATAAAGATGAGTTTAAATTAGCTGGAGTTTTAATTTTATTTAATAATCTTCTTCAAAGTTTATTTAAATCTCAAATACTTACATTAGGTTTTGTAATGATTGGTATTTTTTCAATGTTTTTTATATTGTTTAAAAATGTTAAACTTTCTTTAATTGGTGTAGTTCCTAATTTTATTGCTGCATTTTTTATCCTTGGGATGATAGGTATCCTTAATATTCCTCTTGATATGATGACAATTACCATAGCCGCAATTACAATAGGTATAGCTGTCGATAATAGCATTCATTATATCTATAGGTTCAAAGAAGAATTCAATAAAATAAAAAACTATGAAAAAACAGTAAGCTATTGTCACTCAACAGTTGGAATAGCAATTCTTAATACCTCTATAACCATTATTTTTGGATTTTCAATTTTAGTATTCTCAAATTTCATCCCTACAATATATTTTGGAATATTTACTGGTATTGCGATGCTTCTTGCGATGTTATCGGTACTAACTCTTTTGCCAGCTTTGCTAATTAAACTTAAACCATTTAAAATAAAATAGAAAATGGAGGACTTCTTAGATTTATTTAAACAAGTTTCCTCATTTGATTTAATTTACATAGTTATAACAATTCTATCTTTAATTAAGTGTTACAAAAAAGGATTTGTTTTAAGTTTATTGTCTGCCTCAAAGTGGCTGTTGGCATATGTAATAACTTTATTTTTGTTTCCTAAATCTAAACCATATGTAGATGATATAATTGATAACGAGTATGTTTTAGATATTGCTCTAGGTATATGTTTATTTATTATAGTAATCTTTATTATTTTATTAATTAATAAAGGAATCAGTAAAGCGGTTACATATACTGGTATAGGTGGACTAGATAAAATTTTTGGTCTCTTTTTTGGTTTTGTAAGAGGATATATTATATCAGTTTGTATTTTTGCAACCATAGATATAATTTATAATTCAGAAAAATGGCCAATTGACTTGGATAAGTCCTTTACCTTTCATTTAGTTGAAAAAGGAAGTAACTATCTTATAAAAGAATTTCCAGACAAAAAAGAATATGAAAATGCAAAAGAAAAAGTTCAAGATTTATAGTCCTAAATTTAAAGAAGAATGTGGAATATTTGGAATAAGTAATTACGAGGATGCATCTGCATTAACAGCTCTAGGACTTCATGCATTACAGCATAGAGGGCAAGAAGGTTGTGGAATTGTATCTTATGATGGAAGTAAATATTATTCTGAAAAAAGATATGGTTTAGTTGGCGATAATTTTAATGATGAGAAAGTTTTAAAAAAATTGCCAGGAAATTTTGCAATTGGACACAATAGATATAGTACTACTGGTGGTACAACTTTAAGAAATATTCAGCCATTTTTTGCGGATACACATGCTGGAGGTATTGGTGTAGCTCATAATGGAAATCTTACTAATGCACTTACTATAAGAAAAAAACTTGTAAAAGATGGTGCAATTTTTTATTCAACATCGGACACTGAAGTCATAATTCAGTTAATTGCAAAATCTAAAAGATCAACAACAATAGAAAAAATTACAGATGCTATTTTTCAAATTCAAGGTGGTTATGCTCTGGTAATGCTAGCTCAAAATAAATTAATTGGTGTAAGAGACCCTTTGGGAATAAGGCCACTTGTAATTGGAAAATTGAAAAATTCCTATGTATTAGCCTCAGAAACATGTGCTTTAGATATAATTGGAGCGAAATTTTTAAGAGAGGTAGATAATGGAGAAATTGTTGTTATAGAAAATAATAAAGTCGAAACTATAAAACCTTTTCCAAAAAAAAAACAAAGACCATGTATTTTCGAGTATATATATTTTTCAAGACCTGACAGTATATTAAATGGAAAAACCACTTATGAATTCAGAAAAAAATTTGGTGAACAATTAGCCTTGGAGGATAATATTAAAGCTGATCTTGTAGTGCCAGTTCCAGACTCCGGTAACGCTGCAGCCTTAGGGTATAGCCAAAAAACTAAAATAAATTTTGATCTAGGTTTAATAAGAAATCATTATGTAGGTCGAACTTTCATTGAGCCTGCTCAGAAAATTAGAAGTTTAGGGGTAAAACTAAAATTAAATGCTAATAAAAGTGCCATAAAAGATAAAAAAATAATTTTAGTCGATGACTCTTTGGTAAGGGGAACAACATCCTCTAAAATAGTCAAGATGTTGCATGATGCAGGGGCAAAAGAAATACATGTAAGAATTGCAAGCCCTGAGATTAAATATCCAGATTTTTATGGTGTTGATATGCCTACAAGAGAAGAACTTCTTGCGGCAAATAAATCTGTTACAGAAATATGTAAATATATTGGAGCAAAATCTTTGAAATTTTTATCAATAGATGGCTTATATAAAGCTATGGGATATCAAAAAAGAAATAACACATATCCACAACTAACAGATCATTATTTTACAGGAGATTATCCTATTGAAATTATTGATGAATTGGGAGAAAATAAAATAACTCAATTATCTTTATTAAGTTCTGGATCAAATAATTAATTATGAAAAAAGTTAGTTTTACAGAAATGAAACATGGAACTAAAGAAGACTATTTATTTTTAGACAAACATGAGAAGAAATATGCTGGTGAAACAGCAAAAAGAATCCTAAAGTTTATGTCAGGTCTAAATGAAACGCTTGAAGGTTATAAAGTTTCAAGACTTGAGCATTCACTTCAAAGCGCGACTAAAGCATTTAAAAATGGTGAAAGTGAAGAAATGGTAGTTGCGGCTCTTCTTCACGACATTGGAGATGAACTAGCGCCAATGAATCATTCTGAATACGCTGCGTCAATTTTAAAACCTTATGTAAGTGATAAAACTTATTGGATAGTAAAAATGCATGGTTTATTTCAAACTTATTATTATGCACACCATTTGGGTGGGGATAGATACAAGAGGGAGCAGTATAAAGATCACAAATATTATCAAGCAACAGTTGACTTCTGCGAGAATTATGACCAAGGCTGTTTTGATCCTAATTACAAATCCTTACCTCTTGATCATTTCGCTCCAATGGTAAAAAGAATTTTTTCAAGAAAACCTTATACCTTTTAAGTTATAAATATATTTAATAATGGAAAATAAATTAAAGAACGAGAAAAGTCCGTATTTACAACAACACAAAGACAATCCTGTTGAATGGCTTGCTTGGAACAAAGAAAGTTTAGAAAAAGCAAAACAAGAAAAAAAACCTATATTTTTAAGTGTTGGCTACGCAAGTTGTCATTGGTGTCATGTAATGGCTCATGAAAGCTTTGAAAATGAAGAGACAGCAAAATTAATGAATGATAAATTTATAAATATAAAAGTTGATAGAGAAGAAAGACCAGATTTAGATTCAATTTTTCAAAAAAGTCTAGGGATATTAACTGGTACCCAAGGAGGATGGCCTCTTTCAATGTTCCTTGATGAAAATGGAGTACCATTTACTGGTGGAACATATTTTCCTCCCAAAGAAATGCATGGAAGGCCAAGTTTTAAGCAGGTACTGGAAAATGTCTCAAAAGTTTATAGAGAAAATAGAGAAAAAATAATTTCTCAAGTTTCACAATTAAAAAATGTGTTTAAAGAATTAAATAGAAGAAATTCTGTTCTTAAACAAGATACAGAACCATATGTGCAAAAGATTATTCAATATCTTGATGTGGTAAACGGTGGATTTAAAGGCGCTCCAAAATTTCCACAATTTTATATGTTTGATACAATTTTTTATTTTTATAAAAAAAATAATAATAAAACATATTTCAAACCTGTAGAAACATTGTTAAAAAATATTTCATCAAAAGGAATTTATGACCATCTAGAAGGGGGCATAGCTAGATACACTGTTGATGATAAATGGATTATTCCACATTTTGAAAAAATGCTTTATGACAATATTCTTTATGTAAATTTACTTAACAATTTTTTACAAAATAATACTTCAATTTATTATAAAAAAAAATTAGAACAAACAATCAAATTTATTAATTCTGAATTTTTAACTGAAAGTAATTTACTTGGATCAGCTTATGATGCTGATAGTGATGGAGTCGAAGGTAAGTATTATATTTGGAAGTATGATGAAATAAAAAATATTTTAAAAGATAAATTTGAAATTTTCGAAAAAAAATATGAAATTTCAGAAAATGGAAACTTTGAAGGTTCAAATATTTTAGTAGAACGTAATGATAAAACTTTTGATGAAAAAGATTTAGAGATATTAAATGAGGCTGAAAAAATTTTATTAAAAGAAAGAAAAAAAAGAAATAAGCCTTTCTTTGATAATAAAATACAAACGGACCTTAATTGTTTTTGGTTTTACACAGTACTTTATTCATCTCTAATTTTGAAAAATGAGACCTTATTTAATGATACTTTAGGGAAAATAAAAACAATAAATGAAAAATTAGATAAAAATATTTCTCATTGTATTTATGAAAATAATGTAAAAACAAATGTATTTTTGGAAGACTGTGTATATTACTCTTTATTACTTATAACTATTTATGAAATAAATAATGATAAAAATTCCCTTCAAAAATGTGAAGAAATTATGCAAAAAATTTGGAAAATATTTTTTAATAAAGATCATAATTTATTGCAAAAAAATATAGTTGATGGAAATGACTTATTTGAAAATCCAGTTGATATCGCGGATAATAATATTCAAAATGGTAATAGTGTTTATCTGTTTGTGTGCAACAAATTAAAAAATATTTCTAAAGAAAATGACTGGCAAGAAAAAATGGATATATTAAAAAAATCATTTAATACATATTTAAATTATAATTTTTCACAAATGTTTAGTTATTTAAAAATATTAGACATTTGTGATAATGATGTGACTATTAGCATATATGGCAATAATCCCCCTAAAAATTTAATTAATGAATTAGTTTTAAAATTTATGGGAAATGCATCTATTATTTTTGAGGAAAGTAAGGATAATTTTTTTGTTATTATATGTAAAAATCAAACATGTTCTAAAAAGTTAACAAATCTTACTGAAATCAACAACTATATCAAAAATAATTTATGAGTTTTAATAAATTAAATAACCAGCAAAAAGGATCTTTATTGGCCTTTATAGGCGTAATGTTTATTACTCCAGACTCATTGTTTATAAGATTAGCTAATATTGAAACTTGGGGACTTCTATTTTACAGAGGTCTTATACCTTTTGTCGTGGTTTTAATTGGACTTTTAATTTTCTATAAAAAAAATTTTATCAAGGCTTTAGGTAAAATAGGTTATCCTGGAATTTTTTATATTATTAGTTTCTCTATATGCAATATTACTTTCATAATTTCTATTCAAAATACGAACGTCGCAAATACTTTGATCATGGTTGCAATGGCTCCAATGATATCAGCAATTTTATCTGCTATTTTTTTAAAAGAAGCAACAGATAAAAGTACATGGTTGGCAATAATAATTACATTTGTGGCTGTTACATATATATTTTATGACTCTTTAAGATTAGGTAATATTTTAGGTGATATATTTGGATTCATAACTGCTTTTGGTTTAGCTATTAATGCCAATCTTGCTAGATATGCAAAAAAAATAGATCTGGTACCGTCTGCAGTTATAGGAAAACTCTGTGTAGCTATATTTGCTTATTTTTTTGTAGATAACTTTCAACTAATTCAAAATGATATTTTTATCGTTCCCTTAATGTGTGTAATGTGTGTTGCTATACCCTTTGTTTTAGTAACTATTGCTCCACGTTTTA
>MDTE01030758.1_pt1 | contig 45999 bp, 43 predicted proteins | sample 811231 | NCBI WGS metagenome assembly MDTE01 (sample SAMN05326651, study PRJNA326480) | marine metagenome | isolation source: seawater | place: Indian Ocean: Red Sea | collected 2010 | reverse complement strand
CTGGATGTGGAAGCGCAGTAATGCGTGCAGCTGACCAGTACTAATAGCTCAATTGGCTTGATTTATGCACTGAAAAAAATTTTATAGTGTAGATAATTGTTTATTTTATTTTAAATTTCTTAATGGTTGAAAGCACAAATCTGCAATAAAAGGTTTAGCACTTAGTATTTTGGTAAGAACAAATCGATTTTTTGTCATTAAATTCATTAGATCGCTAAGTTTATATTGGTTTTTAAATGTAATGTGGTTGTGTCTTGCTTCAACAATAACAAAGTTAGTTTTCTTCAATGTATTTTTAGCACCTTTTAAAACTTCCAACTCATAACCCTCAACATCTATTTTAATCCCATAAGTCCCTTTTGTTTTAATTTTTTGGATAACTGAGTCGAGAGTATCAACTTTAATTTTTAATCTTGCAATTGGTTTACCTTCAAAATTTTTTTTTGTAACTTTTAACAAAGTAGACCTCCCTATTTCTTTTTCTACATTGATAATTTTTTCTTCTTTTTTTGATCCAAGTGCTATTTTATGAAATGAATATTTTTTATTTTTTAACATGCGCATAGTAACTTTTTCAGCTTGATCTAAAGGATCTATACATATTATTCTTTTGTTTTTAAATTTATTCCATAAATCTGGTGTTCCATTCCCAACTCCAATATCTATAAAATTGTCAATATTCGGTAACTTAGATATTTGTTCCCAATCATTGTACATTCCAGTTTTTTTATAATAAATAATTCTTTTCATTTTTCTTAAAAGTTTGTAAATAATTTTACTTTGTTGATGTTATCTTTAAATTTTAAAATTAATTAAAGAACAGTATACCCTCCATCAACTATTAAATTGTGTCCATTGATGTAATTTGATTTATCACTTAATAGTAGATTAACACTTCCGACTATCTCATTCATATTAGCCATCCTTTTTAAGGGTACTTTCTTGGTATAATTTTTAACTAATTTTTTATTCTGATTATTAAAAATACCTCCAGGACTAATACAATTGACTCTAATATTGTAATCACTTAATTTAACAGCATAATATCTTGTCAGTTGTATTATAGCAGCTTTTGAAGCGGCATAGGCATCACTAGTAACTTGCTGGTCTGGATATATTTTTGGATCACCACTTACTAATCCATATATCGATCCAAAATTAATTATTTGAGGATTGTTTGATTTTTTCAGTAGTTTATAAAATATTTTTGTTATTAAAAAAGTACCACAAATATTTGTATTTATAGAGTTTTGAAACTTTTTTAGTTTTTGTTTTTCAAAAGATAGATAGTTTTGGTTTATAAAACAATTTATAACTATATCAATTTTTTTTTCTTTTTTTTCTATCTGTCTTTTTATGTTCATCAATTTTTTTTCATTCATTACATCAGATTTAAAGTATTTAACATTTGGTAAGTTAATTTTTTTAGTAATTTTTTTATCAATACAGAAAATTTTATTATTTATAGAAAGATCTTTAATAAGCGCTTTTCCTACCAAACTAGAGGAACCTGTGATTAATATTCTTTTAAAAGCTTTTCCAAGTAATTGGCTCATCTTTTTTAATTTTTAACTTTGATTTTTTACTTAATATTACGTTCATATATTTTGGAAGTAAACCACCTGCAGGACCTTTAATAGAAATGTTAAACTTTGTAAATTTTTCTCCTTTTTTAATATTTTTATTCGCATAAAGGCTTTTCTTTTGAGAATTAATGGTTAAATATTCATTTGGCTGAATTCTTTTAACACCGTCGCCTAATATTAATTCAATTTGATCTTTTTCTTTCTTATTTCTTTTTCTAAACCATAGTTCAAATTTTTTATAAAATCTTTTAAATTTAACAAGTTTTGCTATCTCTTCCGTGTCTGAGGAGAGCATATGATCAGGCCCTTCCATTCGTTTATTTAACGTAAAATGTCTCTCTACAATATTTGCGCCTAAAGCTATTGAGGATTTTGATGCTAATAAATCCGTCGTATGATCGGAAAAACCAACAGGCACTTGATATAGAGATCTTAAATTTTTCATGAAATTTAAATTTATTTCTGCATGTGTCGAAGGATAGGAAGAATTACAATGAAGAATAGCAAGGTTTTTATTTCCAGTTGACCTTACTGTTTCAATGGCATCGTCTATTTCAGAAACTGTAGACATTCCAGTTGAAATTATTATTGGTTTATTTTTTTTTGCCACATGCTCAATCAAAGGAAGATTAACTAAGTCTGCAGACGCAATTTTGTAAGCTTCAACCCCAAGTTTTTCTAAAAAATCTGCGCTTTCAAAATCAAAAGGAGTAGAGAAAATAAATATCTTTTTTTTTCTAGCGTATAAAAAAATTTTTTTTTGACTTTGAAAATTTAAACTCAACCGGCTAAAAAACTGATGTATACTTTCTTGGGTTCCTATAACCTTTTCAGAGTATTTTTCTGTTTTTACTTTTTTTGATACTCTGCTGTCTGGCAAAAAAGATTGAAATTTAATTGCGTCACATTTCGCTTTTTTTGCATTATCAATTAATTTTTTTGCAACCTGTAAACTACCATTATGATTTAGACCAGCTTCAGCAATTATAAAAGTTTTTTTATTTTCTCCAATTTCTGTTTTTCCAATTTTAAAAGTTTTATTGAAATTTACTCTACTAATAATCTTAGTTTCATTTGTAAACGTATTAAATTCGTTTGTTAGACTATTAACTAAATCAAATGATTTATGGAATAATATTTGACTATCTGCATAATTAAACTCACCACCTGCACCAACTGAATATAAGTTATCAAAACTTTCTATAAAACTTTTTATGAAATAAGTCTCACTTTTATAATCTGCAAACTGCACTGGATAAACGAATGGTTCATAATTAATTGTAGCATCTATTAGTTTATCATTATCAACTAAATTAGTTTTAGATAGATCTTTAATTACCTGAGCGATAACTCGTTCTCGTTTCTTTTTTGAAAACTTATCTCCAAGTGAATAAGTAATTTCTGCTGTTAAAAAGCTTTTATTTTTAGGTGCTACAAATTTAGACAATTTTTTATTCTCAGTTATTCTATTAAATAAAGTATGTTCTGAGTCAAAATATAACCAATGAATTTTTTTTGGCAAAATGGATTTCTGATCGTAAAATAAATAAACTGAACAAACTCCTCTGAATTTTAAATTATTTTTTTTACCAAGAAATTTTGCTGTGATATTAATTGGAAGTGTTGATATGACTATCTCATTTTCATTGATCTTATATTTTTTTTTAGTAGTAGTAATTTGTATAATTTTTTTATCTTTTTGTTCTAACGCAATAACAGTCTCATTAAATTTAAATTTACCTCCAAGTTTAGTAATATTATCTCTTATTCTATCATAAATACTACCAGTACCATATTTTCCTACAGCTACATATTCTTCATGATAAAAAGGTAAAATTTTATCCCTAAATTTAATTCTATTTGGTGCCCAGTCAGGCGTCATTTTAGATGTATCAACACCCCAAATTTTTTTTGGATATTTTTCAAAAAACATTTTTCTCAATGTAGGGCCCACAAAAGAGTCTATATACTCTTTATAATTTTTTGCTTTAAATCTTTTTTCTAAATTTTTACATTTTGAAAGTTCATTTTTTATTTTTTTTTTTATTTTTGGCTCAAAATTATTTAAAGCTTCTTTTGAAAATGGATAATCATAAAATTTATCAAATCTTTTACCTTGTACATTTTTACAATAAAATTTTCCTTCGATTAACAAGTCCTTAAAATTTGTTTTCCAAAAATCTTTTAGTTCAGTCTCAGGTGTATGAAAAATATGCGGTCCTGTATCTAGTATGAAGCCATTATGATTCCAAGATCTGCATAAACCACCTGAATTTGAGTTTTTTTCAATTATAGTAACATCGAAACCTTTTTCTAATAATTTCCATGCAGTTATCAAACCTGTTGGACCAGAACCTAAAATATAGACATTTTTTTTTTTATTTTTCATCTAATTAAAACTTATTATTTTTTTAGTTAATTTACATAAGTCATTAGTAATACTGGTCTTTTTTTTCTTTGAGATATTAATAAAATCTCCTTTGCCATCACATACTCCAAAAATTATTTTTGGATTTTTAGCATCGTCTACTATTATGTCATTTTTCTGTCCTAATAAGCCATTACTTACCAATTTATAACTACCTGTATTTACCTTGTTATATTTTTTCTTTTCTAAGAGTTTGAAAATTTCACTATTTTCAACCGTCATATCTAAAGATGATGAAACATCTAACCTATAAACAATTAAATTATTTTTACTCAGTTTATCTAAAGTATTTTGATCAAACATACCTTTTCCAATATCTAAAAGAATGACATTTTTATTTAATTCGGTAATTTTTTTAATTTTAATTATATTTGTTCCTTTGGCACAACAAATTATAACATCAAATTTCTTAAATTTTTTTTTATTAGAAAAAAAAGGCTTAACTTTAGATTTATTGCCCGCAGGTTTTATAAAATTTATTAGTTCACATATTTGTCTCAATTTTTTTTTATCTCTTCTATATACTTCAACATTTGCACCTCTTTCAATCAACCTAAGAGAAAGTTTAAAACCAATGTTTCCAACACCAATAATTAGTATATTTTTTCCCCCTAGGTTTCTTACTTCATTTTTAAATTGAAGCTCTAAAAAATTTTCTGCAGCATCAACAGTAAGATCGTTTGCTTTATAAAACTTTAAGTAAGATTTTTTAATATTTTCTTTAACTGCTCTCTCAATATTTGTAAGATGATTTTTTTTTTTTAAATTAAGCGATTTTTTTTCAGTATCAACAAATATTGTATTAAACTTACCATCAATAATTTTACAAATGTTTTTTACAAAAAGATCATTAAACAAAGTTATACCAAAATAGTAAAAATTTTTTGTTTCTCTTATAGGTGTAAAGTAGAAAGGAACTTTTTTAAACTTAGCAGTATTGGATATAAAAAATGCTAGTTTTTTTTTTTTAAACTTATTTTTTTTTTTTATAATTTCAATTTTTTTCCTAAGCTCTCCATAATACTTTTTCATGAAATTCGAATATAATTAGTTTTTCTTACTTTACTTTTTAACTTTACTTTTTTATTTTTTAAATAATTTGAAATTTCATAAAAACATTTATCAACTGATTTTAGATATTTTAAAATAATTTTACTATTATGTGAGTATGATAAATATATATTATTGTTGGCAAGAAAATTATCTCTTAACATTAATTCAGTAAATAAAGTAACTAAATAATCATTCTTATTTTTATACATGAAGTTAAAATTTATAATTGTATCCAAATTATTTACTTTGATCTTAAGATTGTGTTTTTTTGCAAGTCTAATCCATCCTTTTTTAATTTGTTTACCCATATTTTTATTGTGAGAAAATACCTTTCTTTTGTTATGAAATTTTATTACTGCCAATCCAGCTGCAAAACCAACTCTTTCTGTCCATGCAGTACTACTAACAAATGTATCTTGTGCAATATCCATTACTTTTTTCTTTCCAATAACAGCAGAAATTGCAAATCCATTTCCTAAAGCTTTTCCATAGATTACCAAATCTGGGTTTAGACCAATTTTTTTATAAATACCACCCTTACAATCACGCCAACCAGAAGTAATTTCATCAACTATAAGAAGAATTTTTTTTTCTTTACAAATTTTGTTTACTTCTCTCACAAAACTTTTGCTAAGCATTTCCATTCTACTAGGCTCTACTACTATTGCAGATATATTTTGAATTTTAGAGAGCTTATGAAGCTGACTTATATTATTAAATTCTAATGGTATTGCAGAATTTTTATAAATTTTTGGAACTCCTAAGGGTTTTAAGTTTTTAAGGAGGTGATTATTTAAATTTTTTATATTTTTTATATTTGCAGATAAATACCAGTCATGCCAACCATGGTATCCGCTAAAGATTATCTTTGTTTTTTTTGATTTTGATCTTGCAATACGTATTGCTAAAGACATTGCTTCTCCGCCACCTCTTGTAAATCTTACTTGATCAGCAAATTTATCTATTTTTAATAATTCTTTTCCTAGCTCATATTCTTCATAACAATTTAACGTTGTATTAATTCCTCTATCAATTTTTTCTTTTACAAAATTATTTATGAATTTATTATTGTAACCAAGAACAGAAGTTCCTATACCCATTGATGTCATATCAATATATTTTTTGTTATTTAAATCCCAAATAAATACCCCCGAAGCTTTTTTAAAGTATGTTGGCCATCCATCAGGCAAAAATCTTTCAGGCCTCTTTGATAGCAAACCATTACCACCAGGAATAATTTTTTTTGCTTTATCCCATAAATTTTTATTATTTAATTTCATTTTCTTTTATATAATTTGTCTTTTTTTAAAGAATGATTCCATCCAAAATTTCTTTTAATATTTTTTTGATATTTAACTAAATGAGGATTTTTATCGATAAAATTAATTATATCAATCATTCTTAAATTTAAGAAATTTTTATTTTCAACAATAGACATAAAGAGTTTAAAATCTTCAATAATATCAATTGTATATCTGTATTTAGATAAGTTTATTTTATAATCTAATCTAAAGCATTTAAATTCTTTTTTTTTTTTAAAAAAATATTTTGTGACATGTTCTTTATCCGAGGGAAGTTTTGCTATTAATTTAATTTTTTTAAGAGCATCAAAACTAAATATTTCTACGTCTGATCCATCTGGATATGTACATGGTAGAGGATAAGTATTTGATACATAATCAAATTTATTAGTATTAAATATTTTTATTAATTTTTTGATTACAGACGTTTCAACAAATGGACAATCAGAAGTTAATCGAATTATATTTTTTGATTTATAAAACTTTGAAGCTGAATAATATCTATCTAATACATTATTTGTTTTTCCTCTAAATAATTTAACTTTTAGTTTTTTTGAAATTTTTTGAAATATATCGTCTTCTTTTAGTTTTGTTGTTGCAATGATAATTTTTTTTGCTTCAGCAATTTTTTTAATTCTTTTAATTAATACTTCTAAAGGTGAAAATCCATTGTGTTCCATCAAAGCTTTTCCAGGCAATCTTTTTGACCCCATTCTTGCTTGAATAATAACATGGTACATAATTTATATATAACTCTCGTTTAAATACATTTAACTGTTGATATATAATATTTTTTGAATAAAAACTCTTATACTTTTTGATTAACAGAATATGCCTCAAACTCCAATATTTATAATTAGCTCTGGTAGAACAGGCTCAACTTTTATAGCAGAAACTTTAAATAAACATAAAAAAATTTGTGTGATTTCTGAATTAATAGAACCCTTAAAAAAAATGGAGTTTTTTGAAAAAAAAAATATTTCAGGAAAAACTTTTTATGAAATTATATCAAAACCTTGCATGAAAGAAAGAATTCAAGCTTGGAGAATTAAAAAAACAAAAGAATTAAAATTTTTACCAAAATCTGATAAAGATGTATCTTTGTTAAAGGCATATTGTTTACCAAGTTTATTTAAAAATACAGCTTCTTTAACTATAGAAATTAAAAAATATTTTGAAAACATTAAGAAGGATAAATCTTATAAGATATTAATTAAATTTTTTGAATTTTTAAAAAAAAAAACAAAAAAAAAAATATGGATTGAAAGAACAGGGGGCTCTTCAATGCATATTAAAAAAATAATAGAATTATATCCTAATGCTAAAATTATACATATTAGAAGAAATTGTTTTGATACTATTTTATCAATGCAAAAACATTTGATGTTTAAAATGTTTATTCATAAGTTGCAAAATAGAAAATTAACAAAGCAAAATTTAAAAAAAAAAGCCAATTTAATCCAAGTGGCAAATTTGTGGAAAAAGTGGGAAAATTTTACTTTATTAAATTTAAAAAATCATCCGAAAAAACTTCAGTTTCACTTATTTTATGACAAACTAGACGACAAAAATTATAAAGCTTTAAATGATATGTTAAAATTTATTTTTAATAAAAATACAATTGATAGTGCTGATAAAGAAGTAATTAATATTTTTAAAAAAACATATTTGAAAAAAAAAAAAATAAGCCTTAATAAATCACAAAAAAAAATTATTTGGAAAATCAGTAAAAATACTATGAACCGATTGGGGTACAATGAACTTAAAATATAAAAAAATTGGAATAATAGGTGGTCTTGCTCCAATATCTACTCAAGATTACTACAATCAAATTATCACAAAATATTATAAAAAAAAAAAAGATTTATTTTATCCGGAAATTTTGATTCATTCTCTTTGTTTTGGTGAAGTAATAAATAGAAATTATGTAATAACAAATAAATTAAAAAAAGCAATTATAAACCTTAAAAATTCAGGTGCCGATTTTATCATAGCAGCTTGTAATTCAATTCATATTGATCATAAAAAAATACAAAAAATAATTGATATACCTTGGATCAACATTTCTTTGCCAACAATTAAATATTTAATTAAACATAAAAAAAGAAAAGTTCTTTTCCTGTCAACAAAGTACACATATAAAAATAAAGACTATTTTCAAAATTTTAAAAAAAATAAAATTGAAATAGTTGTGCCGAGTAACTTTGAAATAAAAAAATTAAACAATTACATTTATAAAGAGTTAGTCTTTAAAAAAATTTCAAAAAATGGTGAAAAATTTTTAAAAAAACTAGTTCACAAATATAAAGAGAAAAATATTGAGGCCATAATCTTAGGATGCACCGAATTAAAGTATGCTTTTAAAAATAAAAAATATATGAATATTGATTTAATTGATACAAATGAACTTCATTGTGATTTTGCGTTGAATTATTCAATAAACGTTATTAAAAAAATTAGTTTTTAAGAAATTTTAAGATCTTTCCACACCGATTTAAATATCTTAAATATTTTATTTACATCATTTTTTGAAATTTCATAATTTATTGCTTTAAAGCCTATTAATGTTTTATCATGAAGATCTTCGGATATTGGACATATACCTTTTTTATATGAGATCTTCTTATTAGACAAAGACCATGGTAAATTTGATTTACCATAAGCAATTTTTTTTTGAAATATTGGAAGCATATGTAGATTAAAATATCCTGACCATAATCCAATCATACCTTTTTTTTCTAAAGATTTAACTATTTTGGATCTTTTGTGCTTTATTATTTTTTTATTTATTACTAAAGGATAAATATAAAAATTATGAGTACAATTTTTTCTTATTTCAGGAGTAAAAATTCCCGGTAATTTTTTTAACTTTTCTGTTAAATAATTATAAATTCTTATTCTTTTATTAATTAATTTTTTTATTTTTTTATACTGCTCAATTCCTAAAGCTGCTTCAATTTCACCTAATCTATAGTTTTGACCAAGTATGTTTGAAATATTTTTTTGCCTTTTGTCTTTTACTACAGCTTCTCCATGATTTCGAATTAATCTCATTTTATCAGCAAACAAATTATTATCTGTTAAAACCACTCCACCTTCACCTGTAGATATATGTTTATTACCATTGAAGCTAAAACCAGTTATATCTGTCAAATTCCCCACCAATTTATTTTTATATAATGCGTATGGAGCATGACAAGAGTCACTTATCAAGATCAATTTATTTTTTTTTTGCTATTTTTTTCAATTCATTCACTTCAGCAGGGTGTCCAAAAGTATCTACTAAAATAATTGCTTTTGTTTTATTACTAATTTTTTTCTTTACATCCTCGGGATCAATTGTGAATGTTTTAGAATTTACGTCAGCAAAAATTGGTATGGCATTCCAATGAATTACTGAGGTTGCAACTGCACAGAATGTGAAGCTAGGCAATATTATTTCATCACCTGGCGATATATCAATTGAACCAATTGAGGCAATTAAGCCTGATGTCCAGGAATTAAACACTATAGCATTTTTTGATTTATAAAATTTTTTGAGCTGTGCCTCAAATTCTAAAACCTTTGGACCTCCAAAGAATTCTTTACTCCATTTACCCTGATAACCTGTTAATATTCCTGATTTTAGTACTTTATTTACTGCAACAATTTCGTCTTTTTTAATTTGGTTATATTTTTTAAACATTAGGAAATATTACAATTTTCTTTACAAATAATGTTTAAAAATATAATCAAACGCTTATATTGTAAATATATTTAAATAAATACAAACAATCATGACGCCACTTGTAATTGAGAATAACGACATCAAAACATTCATTGATAAAAGTCTTTTATCAAAGGATTTTTTTTTAAAGGAACTTGCAGAAAATGGATTAATAGTTTTAAAAAAAGCTAAATACGACTCTTTTTTCTTGCTAGATTTTGCAAAAAAAATTGGAAAAATAAGAATTCATGATGTAAATGGAATTAAAAACTCTTTACCAGGCTGCAAAGAAATAATGCTTGTGGGCAACAAAAAGTACGATGAAAATAGTAAAGGATGTGAAACAACAATTGGAACTTGGCATACTGATTATGCTTTTAAATTAAACACTGACTGCCCAACAATATTAAAGTGTAAAAAGACACCAAAAAATGGCGCATATACTTCATACGTTTTTACTCCAGATTTGTTTGATAGTTTGGATGAAAATTTAAAGGATAGATTGCGTAATTATAAAATGATATTTGATTATACATATTTCTATGAAAAATATGCTGATGATAAAAGAACTCCATTAACAAATGAAATGAAGCAGGCTCTTAAACCTATAGAAAAAAATTTAGTTATTAAGCATCCGATAAGTGGAAGAGAATGCTTATTTATTTGTTTTGAGTCAGGAAGAAAGATTAAGGATGTAAGTGACAAAGAAAGTGATTTTATTATAAAATCTCTTTTTGAGATTGTTGATGATTATAAATTTTCTTATGAACATAAGTGGGACGAAGACGATATTTTGATGTGGGATAATAGATGTATGTTACATAAAGGAAAGCCTTATAATTATAACCAAGTTAGAGAGTTACATAGAATAACTGTTGAGAGTGATTACTCTTTTGGAAATTATATTTAAAGTTATTCATACTTTAAATGTCTGATATCCTAATATCTTCCAATAAAGAAAAAATATATTTAGAAGAATTTGATCAAGAATTAATTTTTTATGAAAAAACAAAAAAAATTAAATTAATTGGAATCATAAGAGCAAAAAAAACACAAATAGAAAAAAATATTTCAAATATTTATAATAATATACACAATTTTTTTTGTGAAATACCAGGAGAATATTTTGTAATTATAGAAGACGGAAAAAATTTAAAAATTAGTTTATCTTATTCATGTCCTAGATTTTATATCTCAAAGGAGAAGAATTTTTTGGCTCTTTCTCAGAATGAGGTTTTATTTAAAGATAGTGGTTTTAATAGAGACTCCTTTATCATTTCATCATTTGTACATCATAGCTATTTAAATCCAACAGGAGTATTTGAAGGTGTAACTGATTTTCTACTTCCTGGAATGCTAATGATTATAAATAGAGAAAACTTGAATTACGAGCAAGATTGGATTTTACCAATAGAACAGATAGGGTCAAAACAAAATCATGAGGACATTGCAAATTTAACCGCTGAAGCATTCATAAAAGAAATGAGTTCCTACAAATTGTTAAATAGTGATATTTCCTTGCAACTTTCAGGTGGAGTAGACTCGGCTTTAATGTTTGCTGCAAGCAAATGTTGTGGTTTAGATGTAAATCCCATAACTTTTAAACATCCAAATTTACCAAGTGAGTCAAGAGAGGCTAGGAAAGTAACAAAATATTTTAACTACGATCTAAAAGAAATTAAAATTGGTCCAACAAAAAAGAATAATTTTTTTACAAAAAAAACTGATATTTATGATTATCTGCATAAAACTAAAAATCTTCTTAAAACTGGATCTGGGATGCTTGTATTAAATAATATATCTCTTTTAGCTTTTGATGAATACGGATATCATAATACATTGGAAAACGCATCTTATGCAGACGCACTATCTTTAGAGCATTATACAAGGTATCCTTATGGATTTTTTAAGAATGGTATATTTGACCCAAAAAAAAATTCTGATTTAAGATTTTTTTACTCAAAGAGATATATTGAAGATAAACTTAAGTCAGAAAAATATAAAGATTTTTGGAATATTAAAAAATATTTTCCAGATATACATGAGTTTTACTACAGTTTTTTAGACCCATGTTTTAATGGGCATATTAATAAAAATTTAAATAAATATATCGTTGTTGATAATAACTTAAATTTTGTACCAGAGTTAAAAAACGCAATTACTAAAAGAGGAATTTTAATTTTAAAAAAGATACTTTTAAGCAAATATTTTAAAAACAATCTTATAAAACCATCAGTGGATACAGCTATGAAGTTAAATAAAATTTTTTCGTTTATTAATAATATTTCAAATTCTGCTTCAAAATTATTTAATTACAGAAAAGGAAATGTGTTAAGTCAGTATAGGCCAGGTTTAAGCTCAAATATTTTATCAATATTATTATCTGTCGAAATTAACGAAAAATTAGTATTTTATCCAAAGTGGCATATATTTCGAGCTTTTGAAATTATTTCAAAAAAAAATTTTTTTGAAATAACAAGAGAAAATAATATACCATTTAAAATACTTAACTCTATAAAACAAAGAATTTTTAATAATGATATAAGAAACACGCAATTAAAAAATATACATTTTCAAAAGTTTTTAAAAGAACAACAGGTCTATGAAAAATACAGAAAAATTACTCATGATCTTGATTTAAAAAATTATCCAAATTTAAATTATAAGTTTAAGACAATTGATCAGGAATTTTGGTCCGTAAATAATATAGTAAATTTAACATCTATATAAAAATAATTTTTAATTAAATTTAATAAAAACTTGTAAAAATTTATTTTTAAACTATGTTCAATATTTGAACACAATAACAATGAAAAATATTAACGAAGAATATAATTTACTTAAAACAATAAATAATAGTAAAAAAATTACTCAAAGAGAACTAGCATCAAGTTTAGGTTTTAGTTTAGGAAAATTAAACTATTGTTTATTAAGTTTAAAAAAAAAAGGTTTAATCAAAATTAAAAATTTTAAGAAAAATAAGAATAAAATTAATTATTTATATTTACTTACACCGAAAGGTATAATGACTAAAACTAAAATGACTTTAATTTTCCTTGAGAGAAAAAAAAAAGAATATGATGAACTTTTAAAAGAAGCTCAAAAAGAAAAAACAAATAAATGAACATTTATATAACGCTCGAAATAAAAAAAAGAGAGTTGCAGTCAAAATTACTGCTTAGTCTAGAGGCAGCAAACAGAGGTCATGAAGTTTATTTAGGAAGAATGATGGAAAATTTAAAAAAAGGTGAGTTTTATCCAGGATTAGTTCACTTAAAATCTATTACGCCAAGTAAAAACAGAATTAACCAAATGTTAGATTTAAAAAAAAAGGGTTTTAAAATTACAAGTTTAGACGAAGAACATGGATATATAGACGAAAACGACAACTATGTTAATCAACGTTATTCATCTAATACACTTGATATTGTTGACAAAATTTTTACATGTGGCGTTTTTGATTTTAAAAATATTAAAAAAAAATTTCCAAAATATTTTTCAAAAATAATTAATTCTGGCAATCCTAGATTTGATTTTTGGAGAAATGATTTTAAAAAATTTTATAAAAATATTGATTATATAAAATATAATAATTTTATTTTAGTAAGTTCAAATTTTGAGTATGTTTGTACTTATAAAACCCTGTCTGATGATTTAAAATTTTTAAAAAAAGCTGGTTATTTTAAAAGAGGTGAAACAAAAGATAATATTATTTTCAAAGCTAAACAAAGTAAAAAACTTTTTAAACAATTTATAAAACTTATAAAAAAAATTAATTTTAATTTTAAAAATATAAAAATAATTATAAGACCTCACCCAACAGACAATCCGAAAAAATGGAAAAATTATTTTTTAAATAACAATAATATAGAAGTTATTGAACATGGTTTTCTTAGTGACTGGATATCAAAATCAAAATGTATAATTCATGCTGGATGCACAAGTGGGTTGGAGGCAGCGGCAAGAAATATAACTTGTTTTAGTTACAATCCAAATAATCTTAAAAATGGTTCAAAAATATCTGATAATTTGTCAATAAAAATTAAAAATGAAAATCAAGCTATAAAATTGTTAGAAGAAGTTTTTAATAAAAATAAAAGATTAAAATTAAAAAATAATAAAAAAATAGTAACTTCAAGAGTTCGAAATATAACTAAAAATTTTGCTTATAAAGAAATAATAAAATCTTGGGAAAAATTTAATTCTTCTGATCTCTCAAAAAAAAACAATCTATTTTTAATAAAAATAAAATTTATGTTTAAAAAAATAGTGAAGGATGCTCTTGGATTAAATTATCATAATCACAAGTTTGAAGATTTTAAAAAGTCAGAAATTTATGAATTTTTGAATAGAGTTATAAGAATTAAACCCGAATTTGAAAATATAAAGTTTGAAATAATTAAACCAGATTTAATAAGGCTATATAAATGAAATTTAAAAGTATTTATAACAAAGCAAAAATGAAAAACCCCTCGAAAGAAAGAAAAATTAGTGAAAACTATGTAATTCAAAATATTATTGTTACAAGAATTTCACCATTGCTCGCTTATCCATTACATAAGATTGGCATTTCTGCAGACACGGTTACAAATTTTAGTTTTATTGTTATAATTTTTGCTAGCATTTCTCTTATGGTGGGCCATGGTTATGTGGGATGTTCTTTCATTATAATTTTTGGTTTGCTGGACTCCATGGATGGGAATCTAGCAAGATTAAATAAATCAAAAACGCTACATGGACAAACTCTAGATACTATAGGAGCAGATTTATTCTATATCCTTATTCCATTTTCAATTAGTTTTTACTTGTATGACCAAAATTTAAAATATTATTATTTTGATAAAGAAATAATTATTATAGGATTTTTAATATCATCTCTTTTAATTTTTAATAGGTTGTTTGGATTAAGAAATAATATTTTATTTTTAACTTCTAAAACTTTATCAAAAAAAAAAATAAATTATAAAAGAAAATTTACCATCATTAATTTGTTCTTTTTGTATTATGAAAACGAATTTATTAGGGGAAATTTTTTTAGCGAACCAGGCTTTATTTTAAATTTTTCAATCTTAATCTTTATAGATGCATTTAAAATTTTATATTTTTACTTATTTATAATTTTAATTTATATATTTATTAAATTCATAAAGTTATTTATAGGCACTATCATATTATACATGAGGAATTAGTATGTGTGGTATATTTGGCAATATTTCTATTAGTAAAAATTTAAAAAATAATAAAAAATTTTTTTTAAAATCGTTATCATTACTTTCACACAGAGGACCAGATGACGAAGGTTATTTTTTAAATGATCAAATTGCTTTCGGCCATAAAAGATTAAGTATTATTGATCTAACAAAAAATGGCAAACAACCAATGTTTTCACAGGAAAAAAGCAGCGTAATAACTTATAATGGTGAGATTTATAACTATAAAGAACTAAAAAGTGATCTAATTAAAAAGGGTTTTAAATTTAAAAATAAAACTGATACCGAAGTATTATTAAATGGTTTAATTGATCAGGGCCCTAGTTTTATAAATAAATGTAATGGCATGTTTGCATTTGCATACTATAATAAAAAAAAAAAAGTTTCTTACATATTCAGAGACAGAATTGGTATAAAACCTTTATTTTATAGTGTACATGATGGTAAAATAACTTTTTCATCTAATATTAAAGCGATACATTCTTACAACGGAATTAAAAAAGATATTAATTTTGAGTCAGTATCGTCGTATTTTTCATTTCGCCAACCACTCGGAAATAACACTTATTTTAAAAAAATATATTCTCTTGAACCAGGACACTATATCGAGATAAAAAACAAAAAAATAAAAATCAGAAAATATTGGGATTATTCAAAATTTTTTTTTGAGAATAAAGTAGACAAAGGTGAGGATTATTATACGGGAAAACTAACTGATCTTATCGAGTCTTCTGTAAAATACAGATTAATTTCTGATGTAAAAATTGCTTCATTATTATCAGGTGGTTTAGACTCGACAATAATAGCATCAATTATTAACAAACAAATTGGAAAGAATTTTTTAGCCTATAGCATTGGATACTCTTATAAAGATTATAATGAATTTAAATATTCAAAGCTAGCAGCAAAAAAATTAGATATGAAACACACTATTGTTTCCACTACTGCAGAAGAATATTTTAAAGATATGGAAAATTTAATTAATTTAAGAGGTCAACCTTTAACAATTCCTAATGAAGCAAGTCAATATAGACTTTGTAAGGAAATAAAAAAAAAAGCTACCGTTGTTTTATCTGGATCAGGAGCAGATGAACTTTTCTGTGGATATGGGAGAATTTTTGGTTCGGTTGAAGATTTTTATAAATTAAAAAAATTAGGTATTTTTGAAAACCAATCTGATAAAAAAAAATTCTTAAAAAATGCAAACAATCGTTACGAAAAAATAAAATTTAAAAATTATCTTGATCATTTTCTATCAGTTTATCCATATACAAATGAAAAAGTGAAATACAAAATCTTAGACAAAAAAATCAACCATACTAAAATTAATTTCAATATTAATAGGTACTTTTCAAAAATATTTAGTGAAATTAAAACAGGCAATTATTTAGATAAAATGCAATATATTTTTCAAAAGTATCATTTAAAAGGAATTCTAGAGAGGGAGGACATGTCTTCAATGGCCAGTGCTGTAGAGCTAAGAGTCCCTTTTTTAGATCATAGATTGATTGAATTTGCAGCAACTATACCTTTGAAATATAAAATAAAAATGATAAAAAAAAACTTAGTTTTAACTTCAGATAAAAGTTCAGAAATTTATGATATTCCAAAATATATTCTAAGGAAATCATTTGAAAACGAGATACCAAAGAAAGTTTTGGAAAGAAAAAAAATTGGTTTTCCTGTTCCACTTCATGAGTGGATGAAGGAAAAAAATATTAAAGATAAAATTTATTCAACTTTACTAAGTCAAAAATCTAAGAGTAGAGGTATTTTAAATATAAAATATATAGAGTCTTTATTAAATGATAAGGATATCTCCTCTTTCTCTAAAAGCTCTAAAGTCTACCAGTCTAGTAGTGCACATAAAGTGTGGATGTGTTATAATTTAGAGTCTTTTTTTTCTAACAATGATTAATTTTTTATGAATAAAACCACTATTGAAGAACTAAAAAAATACTGGACAGGTAAAAGAATACCCCAACAGTGGTATTCAAATAAGAGGCCTCTTACATTGCAATGGTTTAATGAAATTTCATTTAAAAGGTATAACGTTTACTATCAATACTATAAACATTTTGCAGAATTTGAACATCATCAAGGTGAGAAAGTTTTAGAAATTGGTTGTGGTTTAGGTACAGATACAGTTGAATATGCAAAAAATGGAGCAATTGTAAGTGCAATTGATTTAGGCGAGGAACAAGTCAATTTGACTAAATTAAACTTACAATTAAGAGATTTAAAATACGATAGAGTCGAGACTGGAAATATAGAAAGTTTAAATTTTGCAGATAATACGTTTGACTTAGTAGTATGTTTCGGTGTTATTCATCATACATTAAGTCCAGAAACTGCAGTAAAAGAAATTTTTAGAGTTTTAAAAGATGATGGACAAGCATTGATCACACTTTATTCAAGAGGGTGGAAACATTATCTGAAAAGATGTTTGATACAGGGTTTTATCAAAGGTAAGATTTTTAAATATAAATTTAATTGGGTCAAGTTATATAGTGATGTTAGTGAAACTTACGGAGGTTCACCAAAAACATTAGTGATGACCAAAAAAGAATTAAAAAAATTATTTAATGATTTTGAAATTGTTTATGCTTCTAAAGATAGATTGGGTGAATTTTTTGAATATAAACCTTATAATACTGTTAGATTTCCAAAATTTTTCCAAAGAACTCTAAATTTCTTTTCTTTGGAAAAAATATTAGGAGAAAATTGGAGAATCAAGCTAAAGAAAGAAAAAAATAGGTCAGACGGAAAATTATTAGATGTAATATTTAAACATTACTAATTTTTATTTTCTTTATAATATCAATAACTTTTGAACTATAGCCTATTTCGTTATCATACCAAATTACCAATTGAAGATTTTGATCATTTAATGAAGTCCATCTATCGTCTAAAATTAACGAAAATTCTTCACCAATAAAATCTATTGATGTAACTGGATCGTAGTTTATTTTAAGAATATTCCATTTTTGATTTTTCTCAAATTGTTTTATTAAATTTTTTATACTTTCGAGAGAAATCTTTTTTTTTAAATTTAGATTTAGAACTGAACCAGAAACTAAATTCGTAGGCACTCTAAAGGAAAGCGATTTAAGTTTTTTTTTAATTTTTGGAATCACAAGTTCTGCTGCGTTAACTGCAGATGTTGATTTTGGGATAAGGTTTTGAACAGCCGACCTACCTAAAGCATATTGTGAAAAAGTATCTCCAGGAACTGACCAAGATGCCGATTTGCCATCTAACAAATTTTGAAAAGGTAACCATGGATGAAGTGTAATTAGATTTCCATTTACAACTTTATAGTTTTCATCAATTAATTTATATAGTGGAGAAAACGCTACTGTATCACATATACTAGAAGATATTATTTTATTTTTTTTAAAATTAAATTTTTCATCATTAACACCAAAAACTAAAGTTTTGATTTTTGGTTGCTTATAGGTAGCGTGCGTAATGATTGAGTAATTACAGATATTTCTTCTTTTACTAATTATTTTTACGTTTTCTAAAATCCCACTTGAGTCAATTAAAATATCTACATTATATTTCCTCCAATTAATTTCATCGACTTTTTTCTTAGAAAAGTATTTTATTTTATTTTTTCCTATAATTATTTCACTATTTTTTGAATGAACTCGATCTTTAAATGTTCCATGAATACTATCATATTGTAAAGTATAGCAAATATTCTTAATATCTGGGTTAATGTCATTAATTACCGATACATTTATATCTTTGTTTTTAGATATAAGTCTAAATATAGCTCTACCTATTCTTCCAAACCCATTTATTCCTACGTTCATACTAATATATAATTTTCTTATTTGTAAAAAAATTGATTAATTTAATTTGAGTTTTTGAAAATTTCGAATTTAATTTTTTACTATTAAATTGATTTTTTGATTTATATTTATTTTGTAATTGTTTTTTTAATTTTAAGTAAAATTTTTTATTTTTAATTTCATTTATAATTGATTTAGTAATTTTTGGTGCATCTTTATTAATTAGATTATATTTGTCAGAAACAGCAAATTGACAGGTTGGAGATGTATGTTTATGAAAAGAATTAAACATTCCCATTGATAGTCCTTTTTGAAATAGTCCAATAATTTCACCTGACTGATATGCCTCTAGCATCGCAATATGATCTTGAATTCCAGATTTAATCATAGCATTATAAGTTTCCTCAATAGTTCCCATTATTCTAGGAATTAAAAAATTTTCTATAAATAAATCAATATGTGCCTCTTCTTTCATTGTTGTAACAAATAACTTTTTCATACCCCATGCTTTTGCAACTGTTAAAATTTTATTTTTTTCTTGAGTTGTTGATCTATCATTAGATCCATAAAATCCCAGTGTATCTATGTTATTTAAATAGTTTTGCCTTATAATTTGCCCCGGATATCTAGGAGATATTAAAAAAAATTTAATGTTTTTTGTATTCTTAATTTTTTCAAATGTACATGCATAGCCTGAAGGGAGAACAATTAATTTTTTTTGCTTTTTTGTATATCTAATTATTTTGCTTGTTATTTCTTTATGAGACGCATCAGGAACTAATATAATAATTATTTCGCATTTCTCAATAAGAGTACTAATTTCGTTATTTTTAAACTTATCTTTTTTTAAATCTTTTAAATATTTATCTTGTATTTGATGCACATGCACTTTGATATTATTATCTCTTAAGTTTAACGCACAGGCTCTTCCTTGAATACCATAACCAATTATACCTACTTTTAAATTTCTTATACTTTTAAAATATTTAAGATCAATAAATTTCATTTTGGTTAAAATTGTTATAATTTGATATTTATAAAATGCAAGAAATATTAAAAAATTTAAACTAAATGAAAATTTAATTTATGAATATAAAAATTGGTATTTAGTTTTACGTGAGGAGCAGATAACGTTTGCATCAATGGTTTTGATAGAAAAGAAATTTAAAAAAAGACTATCAGATGTATCTACACAAAGTTTTCAAGAATTAAAAAAAATTATTAACGACATAGAAAAGAAAATAAAACCAGTAATAAAATACCAAAAAATAAATTATCTTTATTTAATGATGATAGATAAAGAAGTTCATACGCATATTATACCAAGATATAATAAGAAAATTCTATTTGAAAATACTTTATTTCAAGACACAGGTTGGCCCAACTTACCTAAATTAAATAAATATAGAACTGTACCAAAAAAAATAAAAAAAAAGATTATAAAGTTAATTAAAAAAAAATTATAAGATTTAACTTAATGTTTACAATTAATAAAAAATATAGCACTTATAATAAAGAATTAATTTTAAAAACTATAAATAAAACTTTTGAATCTTCATACCCAGACAATTATCTTAAAAATAAAATAATTATAAAAAATAATAAAATCATAATAAATAAAACAAAAATTGATATCGACAAAAAAATATACCTAATAGGTTTTGGGAAAGTGGCACCTTATATCTCAAATACTTTATTAAAAATTTTAGGTAGGAAGAAAATTTCTGGTGGAATAATTATTTCATCAAATATTAGAAAAAAATATTCAAACAAAAATATTCAATTTCTTCCTGCAACACATCCATACCCTAGTAGTATTAGTATGAATTCAACAAGTAAACTTATTAAATTTTTAGACAAATTAAAAAAAGATTCTAATATAATTTCGATAGTATCAGGTGGTGGATCCTCTTGTTTAATATCGCCTGTAAAAGGAGTGATGCTTAAAGATGATATTAAATTAAATGATCTTCTTATTTTAAAAGATATTCCAATTGATCAGATTAATATTGTAAGAGGTTTTTTTTCGAATGTAAAATATGGAAAACTTGCAAAAAAACTTTATCCAAATAAAATTTTCAATTTAATAGTTTCAGATGACCCAAAAAATGTCATTAAATCTGTCGGATCTGGAGCAACAGTTTTCAACAATTCTACAAAAAATAATGTCATAAAAATTTTAAAAAAAAATAAAATATTAAATAAAATTCCAAAGAGAATGAGTAAATATTTAAATGATTTAAATTCTCAAAATATAATTATGAAAAAAAATTCAGTCGAAAACATCATTTTTGATAATAAGAGTTTTTTGAATAATTTTGCATATATCGCAAAAAAAAATAAAATTAAAAAAGTTGTTATTTATCCTAAAACATTATGTGATTCTATAAAAATATCTAAAAAAAAATTTATTAATTTTTGTTTAAAATTTAGAAAAGAAAAAAATGTTCTTCTTATTTTTGGAGCTGAAATGTTAATTAATGTTAGAGGTAAAAATTCAAGAGGTGGAAGAGTTCAACACTTTGCTGCTGAATGTGTAAAAGAGTTAAATCAAAATTTTAATGATTTTATTTTTGCTTCTTTTTCAACAGATGGTCACGACTATATAAAGAATGTTTCGGGAGTAATGTATAATAAATCTGATGTTAGAAGAATACTTAAAGAACCTAAAATATTTAAAAACCATGTTAAAAAATTCAATTCTTATAAAATATTTAAAGAGAGCAATTCATTACTAAAACTTAAATCACCAACAAAAAATAATGTTTTTGACGTTTTATTGCTTTATATAAATTAGAAATATAATGATTTTAATTATTTGTGCTGCAGGAAGAGGTTCAAGAATTAGAACGGTTTTAAAAAGTAAACCAAAAAGCTTAATTTCATTTAAGGGAGTAACTGTTTTAGAAAATTTACTTAATATATTTAATTTAAATAAAATTAATAAAATAATAATAATTGTAGGCTTCAAAAAAGATAAAATTATCAAAAAAATTGGTTATAGATTTAATGATAAAAAAATTACTTATATCTTTAATAAAAAATTTAGAACCACTAATAATATGTACAGTTTAATGTTGACAAAAAAACATATTAATCAAGATATTATTTTTGTTGCATCTGATCTTTATCTAGAAAAAAATATTAAACTAAGTATTAGCAATTTGAAAAAGAAAAACTTTATTTTGATAAATAAAAATAAATTATTTTTCAAAAACAAAGATTTGACAAAAGTTTGTATTAAAAAAAATCAAATCAAATCATTAGGTAAAGATGAATTTTTAGATAAAATTTCTGCAGTTGCACCAGGGATGTGTGGAATGAGCAAGAACAACTTCTATAAGTTTTTAAATATATCAGATCAATTTATTAAGGAAAAAAAATATCAGTATGGATATAATGAAGTATTAAAAGTTTTGATTAAAAAAAATAATTTAAATTTTTTTCCATTCAATCCAAAAAAATATATATGGAGAAACATTAATAAATTGAATGATATTAAGTATCTTCAAAAAATCTTAAAAATTAAAAGTAAAATTTTTTGATAATTCTATATTTAAAATTCACATATTTGAAGTTTAATAATTATATTGAAATTATCGTTTGAAGACGTTTTTCTAATTTAAATTTTTTACTAATTGTATAAAATAATAAATGTTCTATTAATAATTATTAATGAAAAAAAAAATTATCATAGGATATACGACTGGTGTATTTGATTTATTTCATGTTGGACATGTAAGATTGCTTAAGAAAGCAAAATCTTTATGTGATAGATTAATTGTGGGAGTCTCAACTGATAAACTTGTAAAGAGGTATAAAAATAAATATCCAATTATTTCTCAAAAAGAAAGAATTGAAGTTGTTAGGAGTAATAAATATGTCGATTACGTCGTATCTCAAAATTCTTTAAACAAATTTACAAGTTGGAAAAAACTTAAATATGATCTGATATTTGTTGGTGATGACTGGTTTGCAACTACGAAATGGAGAGAACTTGATATAAAATTTAAAGAAGTAGGAGTAAGAATTATTTATCTTCCATATACAAAAGGGACATCGTCAACTAAAATTAATAATATCCTTAGTACATTTAGAAAATAAAATTAAATGAAAGATAGTAAAATCAGAGTTAGATCAAATGATGAATTAAAATCTAGAGAAAAATGTTTTTTGGAAATTACCAATATGCTTAAAGAAAATAATATTAATTTTTTTCTACAAGGTGGGGTTTTATTAGGAGCTTATAGAGAAAAAAGTTTTATAAAGTGGGATTGGGATGTTGAGATAAGTCTTTTTAGGGATGATTTTTATAATAATTTTCATTTAATTAAAAAAAAATTACAAGAACTAAACTTTAAAATTTACAAAGATGTGAATTTAAAAAAAAATATAAAAATAGATTGTTATAAAGAATTTTCATATGAAACTTCAGCCTATACATTAATGAGCTGGAATTATGATAAGAGTAAAAGAATGTATTTTAGAAAAGAAATAAATATTCCGGAAAAATTTTTAAAAAAATTTTCAGAAATAATTTTTTTAAATAATAAATTTTATTGTCCAAACCCTATAGAGGAATATTTAACTTATCAATACGGTGATTGGCAAACTCCTTTAAGGACCTCGATAAAAAAAGACTATATGACTAGTAAGTATTTTAACGAGGAAAGCTTTGCAAAAAAAATTATTAAACAAATATATTATTTTGTTAGGTCGCAATGGCAAAAAATTTAACAAAAGGATTATCTTTATTGGAAAGTAAAAATAAGAAAAAATTTTATAAAATTCTAATTATTCAGTTTTTAAAATCACTATTCGATATTTTTGGTGTAGCTAGTATAATCCCTTTAATTTATCTATTAGTTGAGTCTGATAAATTTATTGTATTTTATAATAATAAAATTTCATCTTATAACCTTAATTTTTTATACTTTGATAATTTCCAGTCTCTTCTTATATTTATAATTTTATTTCTATTTATATTTTTTTTTATTAAATTTTTGTTCTCGGTTTTTGCATTTAATTATGAGATAAAATGGCAACAAAAGTTGATCACAAAATTGTGCACAAAATTATTTTCAAGTTATTTAAAATTAGATATTGAAAAGTTTGTTTCAAAAAAAAATTCAGATTTAATAAGAAATATTAATTCTGAGGTCAATCAATATGTAAAGTTTTATATTCAACCACTTTATTTATTATTTGCTGAAACTTTTAAAATTGTAGGAATATCTTTTATTTTAATAATTTTTAAACCTAAATTTTTTTTAATTATTGTATCAATAAGTTTAATTTTTGTTTTTATATTTAATTTTTTTTTGAAAAAAAAAATATTAAAACTTGGTGCTGATAAATTAATTTTTAGTGGTTTAATATTGAAATATATAGAGGAGGGTATTGGGTCACTTAAGGAAATAAAACTTACAAAAAATAAAGACTATTTTGTAAAATTATATAACAAAATTGCTAAAAAAAATGAAAAGCTTTTTGTTAAATATAATTTTTTATCTTTTTTTCCAAGGTACGTGATTGAATTGATTTCTATAACTTTTATACTTGCGCTAATTTTATTTTCATACTTTAGTTATAACTCCGATTTTTCCTCTATATTAATAGTTTTAGCTGTATATAGTGCTGCGTTTTTTAGACTATTGCCATCGATATCACTAGCATATCAACATTATTCAGCTATTACTTTTTCAGAAAAAACAGTTTTAAATTTACAAACCGAATTCACTAATAATTTTATAGATGAAAGTTTATCAAGTAAAAAAATTAGTATTACTAATAAACAGGAATTCGAAAAAATAAATTCAATTTCATTAATTAATTTGAACTATCAGTATCCAAATTCAAAAAAACAAATCTTTGAAAACATAAATCTTGAATTTAAAAAAGGTTTCATTTATGGGATCAAAGGAGACTCGGGATCTGGTAAAACTACTTTAATTAATTTGATCATTGGATTTTTAAAGGCAAACTCTGGTAAAATATTGATCAATAATAAATTCAATATAATTAATAATTTAAGAAATTGGCAAGATAAGATTTCATATATGCCACAAAAGAGTTTTTTAATTAATGAAACTATAAGAAATAATATTGCCTTGGGTGAGTATGATGATGAAATCAACAATGAAAAAATTGAAATTGCTCTAAAAAAAGCAAATCTTTCTAATGTAATTGAGTCAAAAAAACTTGGTTTAAATGAAATGGTTGGTCAATCTGGAGTATTTTTATCTGAGGGGCAAAAACAAAGAATTGGTATTGCTAGACTATTATATTTTGATAAGGAGATTATTTTTTTAGATGAGTTTACTTCTGCTCTAGACAAAATTAATGAGGAATTGATAATTGAAAGAATTACAAAATTAAAAAGTGATAGAATTATTTTTCTAATTTCACATTCAAGTAAACTTCTAAATCATTCTGATTATATACTAGAAATAAACGAAGGCAGAATAAATATGAGTAAAAAAGTTTAATTTATTGTATTTTTTCATAATATATTAAATAAAATTTATGAGTTTAAACGAAGAATTTCAAAAAAAAGGATACATTAAAATTAATAACTTCATATCAGATTTAGAGTTTGTAAATTTTTCAAAAAAAATTAAAGAAAAAACAATTGAGGCTATTAAAAAAAAAAATATTAAAAAATTAGGTGGTTTTATAATTGGAAATCTGAACATAAATCTAGGCTCATTTGCAAAAACCCTTTGGTATTTACTTTTAAAAAATGACTTAGATAGAATAATTCAAGAGTGTTTCAAAAAAAATATTTCTGATTTTATAGTCAGAACAGGTGGAAATTTATGTTTACCTAAAAAAGGATTGCAACAATTCCACACAGATGGTCATTTCAAGGATAAGGTTTATATTTTATCAATTGCGACAGAAGATATAAATATTTCAAATGGCCCAACAGAAATTATAGAAGATTATCATGATATAAATTTACCGTATTGGAAATTTATTTTAGCAAAAAAAAGAAAAAAAAAAATATTTATGAAAACTGGGGACATAATTTTAAGAAAACATTCATTATGGCATAGAGGAACAGTCAATCAGACTTCAAATCCTAGGTTGCTTATATCTTTTTTATTATTTGAAAAAGATAGAAATCTCAAAAGTAATCTTGATGAAAATAGTGAAATCAGAATATATGAAAATTTTTTTGAATCTAATATTAAAGGAAAAATAAAAGAATTTATATATGTGAAGTTACGTTTTTTATTTGCTGCATATAAAATTTTAAAATCGTTATAAAAGCTAATGAAAGAAAAGATATACTATATTTCTGAAGCATCTATACCATCTTCTTCTGCATATTCAATTCATGTTGCAAAAATGTGCGAGGCATTTGCAGGTTTAAATTTTGATGTTTGTCTAATAGTTCCTAATTCTCAAAATAAATTCAAATTTTATTCAAAATATTACAATATAATTTTTAAATATAAATTAATTTCCATTTTTAAATGTAAAATTAATTTAAATTTTATTAATAGACTTTTATTTTCATACAAAGTTTTAAATTTTTTAAAAAAACAATCTTTATCACCTAAAATTATTTCAAGAAGTATTGTTACAAGCTTATTTTTGTCTTTATATAAAATTAATAATACACTTGAACTTCATCACGAAATTAATGGTTTAACATATTTTTTTTTTAGATTATTAAAATATTTTAAATTTTTTAATAAAATAAATTTTATTTTTCTTCATAAAAATTTAATTAATATAATTAATTTACCTAGAGAAAATAAATTTATAGTATTAGATGATGGTGCTGATGTTAAAAAGTTTAAATTGCTCAAAAAAAAAAATAAAAAAAAAAATACGGTAGTATATGTTGGAAGTTTTTTTAAGGGGAAGGGATTAGAAATTATAAATAAAATAGCGAAAAATAATAAGAATTTCAAATTTCATTTATATGGAGACGTTAATACAATTTACGACTTAAGTATAAAAAAAAATAAAAATCTTTTTTTTAAAGGTTATGTTCCATATTCAAAAATACCTGAAGTACTATCAAATTATGAAATAGCAATCATGCCTTATAAAGAAAAAGTTTTTGTTAGATCAAAAAAACTTGAGGTATCAAAGACAATGTCTCCACTTAAGATGTTTGACTATTTGTCAAATAGAATGGTGCTAATTGCAAGTGATTTAAGAGTTTATAACCATATATTGATCAATAATTTCAATTCTATTTTAATTAAACCTAATAATTTGATGGCATGGAATAGGGCTTTAATCAAAATAAATAATCAACAATTTAAAAAAAAACTGAAAAAAAATGCATTCCAAACAGCTTTAAAGTATACTTGGAAAAACAGAGCAAAAAAAATTATAAATTTTTCATTTAATATTAATTAATTCAAAAATATTTAAAATCTTTTTTTTTATCCTCCATTCCAGACTGGGTATACTATAAACTTTTGCAGAACAATAATTATCATACTTAATATCGGTATAGATGGTTTTTGGATATTTTAATTTTAAATTAATATTTTTTTTTTTTAAATTTGATAATTTTTTTGGATTTTTTCCTGTTCCAATGTCAAACCCTATGTTTTGAATTAAATTATTTTTTGGAACTATAGAGGCTCTATTTTTTAAAAAATTTGTATATGTCCAAGCATAATCCCAAGTTCCTACTTCTTTATTATTAAAATGGATAGAGAAATATTTTTTCCAAAAAGAGTACTCTTTCTTTGATTTACAATTTTTTATAAATGATTTGCTATTTAGTAAATATTTTAATTTAGTAAAATTGTTGTCATAACTAATCCACCTGTCTTTCCAAGTAGCCCAACCCCAAATATTCGAATATCTTGAATAAAAATAACTATCGTTATAATTTTTTGTTATTTTTTCATTGATATTACAACCTGCAATCTGTGAAATTTTTTTTTTATTTTTATATTTTATGAGTAATTTATCACAAAAGGAAAAAAAAGACTTTGAAGCCAATATATCGTCCTCTAAAATTATAATTTGTTTTTCAAATCTAAAAACCCAATCTAGACCAATTTTGAATATATTTCTTACACCAATATTACTTTCAAAATAAATTTTTTTTGAAATATTTAAATTTGAATTATTTATAATTTTTCTAACTTTATTGACAAAATTTTTATCTGATTTTGATTTAGGTCCATCGCAAACAACATAGATTTTTCTATTTTTTATTTTATCTAAATTTAATATTAATTTTTTTATATGCTTGGGTCTATTGTAGCAAAAAATAATTATATTAGTTTTTTTAATTTTTGAACTCATTTATTTTATATTTTCTCAAATATTGGTTAATTCATAATAACTTTATATGTGAATAAAAAAATTATTTTTTTCATAAAATACTAAAAAATATTTTTTATATTTTTTAAAAGATAATTACAAACTTCACTATTACCAAATTCGGTATGATGATCAAACCAAATAAGATGTTTTTCATTATCTTTTAAATTTTGGAAAATATCTAACGTATCAACAATTAGGATACTTTTATTTAAAGTAATTTCTTCAATTTGTTTTTTTATATTTCTAATTATATTTTTGTTAGCGGTATCTAAATCTGCTCCATATTGATAAAGTATAATCTTATCTTCTATTTGAATATCATTAAATTTATTTAATAAAAAATTAATATTTTCAACTATCAAATTATAATCAGTATTATAAAATCTATTTTCATTTTGATTTATTAAATTTGATTTTTTTTTAAACTTTTTTTTTATATTTTTTACAACTCTCTCTCCATGATAAACAATAAAGGAATATTCTTTTAAAAAATTATAAAAATTGCTATTTTTTTTATTATATTTGTTTAAATTTTTAAAATTGTTAAACTTTACTTTATTATCTTCATCACGTATTAAAATTTGCCTAAAGTCTCTCACAAAATCGTGAAAATAAATTGACCAAATTAAAATTGAATATTTTCTTTTCTCACTCTCAATAATTGCCCTTCTTATCGACTGTCCAGTACTATAATTGCCAACACCTGCATTATCTAATTTGATTTTTAATTTCCTTTCAAGACATGATGGCCAAGTAGATTCATCAGATACCTGTGATCCAAAAGTAAACGAATCTCCAACCGCCAATATTCTTTTATTTGAAGTAAAACTTAAGTTATTAGCATTATCTCTAAAACCTAGATCATTTGTAGTTAATGTTGAGTTTTTTTTCCACCTAGGGATATCTACATTTTCAATAAATATATTGGGTTTAGTTACAAACTTTAGTTTTTTATCGAATTTTGTTATTTTCTTAGGATTAGATCTATACCATGTTTTACCAAAATAATTTATATTTGGGTTATTAAAATGCTTTATACTTAAAACAGTTCTCCATGATAATTCTCCAATTAAGAAAAAAATAAAAAAAAGAAAAATATTTATTGTGAACAAATGTATGAATTTTCTCACTTAAATAATTTTAAAAGTTATTTTAATTTAAATAAAGATTTTATCAGAGATATTTAATTTTTCATATCTGGAATCTTATAAATTGAAATGAGGTTTTGATTATAATAAACAATGTTACGTATAATTTTTTAAAAATTATTATCTAACATTTTTATTTGATCATACCAAACTTGAAAGGTTATAATTGGTAATAGTTGATTTTTATAGTATGAACCATCATTATGTAATTTGTATAGATTAATAACATTTTTATAATCAAATATTTTTTGATCTATAATTTTACTTTCTTCAAATGTTTCATGAAAAAGATTTTTTAAGTAATCTCTTAAAAATATTGATTCTGGACTAAACCAACCCATTTTTTTTCTATCTTTGATAAATTTTGGTAAAAAATCTAACTTTTTCAATTGTTTTTTTACATCAAAAAAATCAACTTTTTTTTCAAAATCAATAGAAAAATAATCCTTAATTAAATTTTTGTCTTGAAAAGGAACTCTTGCTTCTATGGAATTAAGCATGCTTGATCTATCTAGTTTAAAATTAGATTCGTCTGTTAGCCAATATGATAAATCAAAAAAATTTATACTATCAATTTGGTTTTGAAAAAGATTATCAAAGAATTGAAATTTACCAGTATTTGTCATACTTCTTAAAAAATTTGAATTAAACAAATCCTTATCATTTATAATATTTAAATTATTATAAAAAAATTCAGGAAGTTGATTATAATTTAATTTTTTTAACCTCCTTATTTTTGGGAGTATTAAATTTAAATAACTTAACTTGCTTGCTATATTGCATTTCCTATATCTTTCGTATCCTCCAAATATTTCGTCAGCACCATCTCCTGTGAGTATTACTTTGCAATTATCCTCTTTTGCTTTTTTAGATTGAAGAAAAGAATTAAAAAAATTTAAATTTGAAATTGGCTCGTCAAGATTTTTTAATGCTGAAATAAGTTCTTTTTTTTGCTCTAAATCATCTGTATTAATTTTTACTTTATTAAGTTTTATATCAAGTTGATCACATAATTTTTTTGCAAAATCATAATCTAAATTAAATTTGGAATATTTTTCATTTGGACTAAAAAAAGATGTGTATGCAGAAATATTTTTATTAAGTTTTTTTGATATGATTGCGATTATGCTTGAGTCTATTCCTCCAGACAAAAATACACCAACTTTAGTGTCACTTATAAGATTTTTTTTAATAGTATCCAATAAATTATTTTCTAAAGTTTTTACATCAACTTTAATAGAATTCTTTTTATGAGGTATATTAAAATATTCTATTTCATTTATATTTTTTGTTTCATAATTATATTTTAAAATTTTTCTTGGTAAAACTTTCTTAACATTTTTTATTAAAGTATTTGAGTGAGGAGTAAATCCAAATTGAAAATAATATTTACAAGAATATGGGTCAATTGTTTTATCAGAAACACTATACGTAAACCATGCATCTGATGAAAAAAATATTCCATCTGAATTTATGAAATAATAAAGAGGTTTTATGCCAGTATAATCTCGAGAGAATATTATATCTTTTTTTTCTAAATCTATTAAAACAAAAGCAAACATACCCTCAAGCTCATTAATTTTAGAACAACCAAATTTAATTAAAAACTTAAATAGTAATTCCGTATCAGTTTTGCTTTCAAAAAATTCGGACTCAAAATATTTTTGTTTTAATTCTTTATGATTATAAATTTCTCCGTTAAAAAGTAATATAAACTTATTATTATTAAAAATTTTATTTCCATTTTTAGACTGATCAATAATTGTTAGTCTATTAAAACCCAAACAGATTTGGTGTCTATTTTTATCTAGAAAGATTTTCTCACTATAATCAGGACCTCTGTGTTGTTGTTTTTTAAAAAAAAATTTAAATTTATTATAATAATTATTAATTTTGCTTGAATTTTTCGTAGATATATATCCGATAAAACCACACATTTTAAAAAAATAATTTTTTACTCTATATAATTTGTTTGATTTAATAAATAATTATGACTAGTTAATTTAAATAAAAATGACTATCAAATAAAAAATTAAATTATTTTTAATAAATAGTTAAATAACATTTATAATTTAATATAAATAAAAAACATATGAATTTTAACTTAAAACTTAAAATATTTAAATTTATTCAAAAAATTTTTAAATATTTCAATTTAAAAATCTTTTACTCAAAAGATATAAATTTTCTGAGAAATATAACTAGAGTAGATTATATTATTGATGTCGGTGTAGAAAAAGGAACTGGATTTTTATACAAAAATTTTTCTAAAGCTAAGTATTATTTAATTGAAGCAAATCCTGTTTATTATGATTATTTAGAACATTATTTCCTAACTAAATTTAATGGAAAACTTTTTAAAATTGCTGCAGGAAAAAAAAAATCTGAAAAAAATTTTTTCTTAAACGGTCCAATTTCCTCTTTTTATAAAAGGGAAAATTTTAATTTTGCAAAAAAAAAAAAGAGTAAAAATCTTACCACTTGATAAAATTTTAAGAAAAGAAAAAATTAATAAAAATACGATATTAAAAGTTGATTGTGAGGGAGGTGAGCTTGACGTTCTTTTAGGTGCAAGAGCAATTTTAAAAAAAATAAATTATGTTATTATTGAAGTTAGATTGCAGAAAATTAATACCTATAATCCGTCAGAAATAATTAGTCTTTTATATGAATATAAATTTAAATGGAAACAGGTTTTAAAAGTATATTATGCAAAAAAAGGTATAGATTTTATTGATGTTTTATTTACGAAGTAGTTATCTTTGAAAGTTTTAATGAAAAATTATATTTGTTGATATTTTACAAACATAAATTAAAAGCACGTCTATGCATATATTTATTACTGGAGTTGCAGGTTTTTTAGGTGCAAATCTTGCAGATTATTATTTAAAGAAAAAATATAAAGTTTCTGGGTGTGATAATTTAGTAGGCGGTTCACTTGATAACGTGGACAAAAAAGTAAATTTCCACAAAGTGGACATTGAAGACTTTGATAAACTTTCAAATATTCTAAAAAACGTTGATGTAGTTTGTCATGCTGCAGCTTATGCTCATGAAGGTCTATCAAATTTTTCGCCAGTTATGTTCTCTAAAAATAATGTTGTTGGCTCAGCCTCTGTTTTTACTGCTGCTATAAAAAATAAAGTAAAAAGAATAGTTTTTTGTTCATCTATGGCAAGATATGGTTCTATAAAACCACCATTCAATGAAGAAGATAAGCCAGATCCAGTTGATCCATATGGAATTTCAAAATTAGCTGCAGAAAAATTACTTATAAATTTATGTGAAACAAATAATGTAGAGTACAATATTGCTGTACCACATAATATTATAGGGCCCAAACAAAAGTATGATGACCCTTTTCGAAATGTGGTTTCAATAATGACTAATATGATGCTTCAAAACAGAAATCCAATTATCTATGGAGATGGTGAACAAAAAAGATCTTTTTCAGATATTGATGATTGCATCTATTGTTTAGACAAACTTTTATTCGATAAAAAAATAAATAGGCAGATAGTTAATATTGGACCAGATGAAAATTTTATAACAATTAATGAGCTTTATAATATTTTATCTAACAAGCTTAAATTCAACAAAAATGCAAAATATTATAAAGATAGGCCTAATGAAGTAAAATATGCTAAATGTTCTGCTGATAAAGCAAGGAGAATATTAAATTATAAAACTACAGTGACACTTGAAGACTCTATTCAGAAAGTAGTTGATTATGTAAGTAAAAGTGGGCCAAAAAAATTTTTATATAATTACGAAATAGAACTTAATAATAGTCTAGTTCCAATCACATGGAAGAAAAAATTATTTTAAAGAATTAATAATCTTAATTAATTCATTTTTATTTTTATTAATGGAGTATCTGGTAATTGTTTTTTGAGCAAATTTTATTTTCTCTTGAGACAACTTTTTATTAACAAAACTAGTAACTATTTTTTTTGATAAATCTTCAAAATTTGAGGTTTTAAACAGATAGCCTGCTTTACCATTTTTAAGTATTTCTTTAGGTCCTGTTGGACAATTTGAAGATATTACAATCTTTTTCATTGAAATTGCCTCAATTAATACATTTGGTGATCCTTCATATTTAGATGATAATATTAATGCATTAGACCATTTTAAGTAAGGGTAAATATTTTTTTTATAACCTAAAAATTTAATTTTATTTGATAATTTTTTTGAAGCACAAAATTTTTTTAAATCATTTTTCCTATCACCTTTGCCTATTATATATACAAAGAAATCAAGTTTTTTTTTTTAAAAGATTTAAAGCTTTCAATATCGTTATTTGATCTTTTTGCTTAACTAGTCTACCTATTACAACAATCTTGTAACAGTTAGGTTTAAGATTATATTTTTTAAATTTTTCTGAAGATAGTTTAAGCTGTGTTTTCCTATCTATTACTGAATTATAAATTATTTTTGAATTAATATTTAAAATCTTATCAATTTGTTTTTTAAACTCAAAGCTATTAACCAATATTATGTCTGCAAATTTAAAAAAAAATTTAAATATTTGTATTTTTAAAAAGTTGTTTAGATAACCCTCAGGACTAGCATTAGATCTAATTATTACTGGAATACCTATTAATTTTGCAATTATTATTGCAAATATATTAGATTCATAGGAAATAATTATTCTATTTTTACTTTTGTAATTTTTTATAATTAAAAAAAAACAATAAAATGATTTTATTAACCTATTAGCATTATCAATATTGATATTTTTAGGAAATATAAGATTAACTTTTTTGTTAAATTTATTTTTCTTATTTTTATTTGCAGTAACTACAGATATTTTAAATTTGTCACATAATTTATTTGCAATCAAAAAAAGGTTTTTTTCTACACCACCATCTTCAATTGAGGGACAAAAAAAAATAATTTCTTTAGTCATTTAAATATTGTCGAATAATTTTTTGTAAGCTTTAATATTATTTTCAACATTAAAACGTTCTAAAGAATTGTATAGAGTTTCAACATATTTTTTTTGATCTAATTTTAAAGATTTTATAATTTTATTTGACAATTCAATATGATCACCAACTTTAAATAGCTGACCTCCCTTACCATTAAGAAGTATTTCTTTTGGGCCAGAATTGCAATTTGAGCTGATTACATTAATTTTAAACATTGCCGCTTCAACTAGAACATTTCCAAATCCCTCATATTTTGAAGACAATACAAAAGTTTTTGCAATTTTGTAATAAGGAAAAGGATTTTTAATAGTGGTAAGAATTTTTACATTCTTTTGAAGATTATTTTTATAAATAATTGTTTTTAATTTTTTAAGTTGTGATCCGTAACCGATTATAATAAGGTTAGAGTTTACTTTTCTAACTACCAATCTAAAAGCTTTTATTAGGGTTTCTATATCTTTTTGATCCTCTAATCTACCAACTGTTAAAATTGTATTTTTCTTTTTTTTTAATGATATTTTCTGTCTAGATAAATTAATAATATTTCTATCAAATGCAGGATTATATATAGTTATACATTTTTTATTAATATATTTTGATAAATCTGTGCTCAATTTCTTGCTAATACCAATAATTGCGTCAGCATGTCTGTAAAGATATTTAATCAATTTAAAAATAATCAATTTTTTTAAAGATTTATTATATTTGAACTCATCAATATGATTTCTTTCAATTAATATATGTTTGATCCAATTTAAATTAAACAATACAGCAAAAGATAAAATATTTGCAAAATTTTGATTTGATAAAAAAATATATTTTTTATAATTTTTTTTTTTATCTTTAATAAGATGATCACGAATTTTAGATACCGAGAAAACAGTTCTTTTAGATTTAATTTTAATTAAATTTATATTTCTTTCTGATAAATAATTACTTAGGTTTTGTTTATTTAAAAAAATAAAATCTATATCATATTTTTTTTCGTTTAATTTATTTATCAATCTTGAAATTGAAAGATCTGCACCACCTATTTGTGAGTAAGGGTGAAATATATAAATTTTATATTTATCAATCATTAAGGTAAATAATAAACTAAAAGTCTTTATTTAATCTTGATTGGTTATTAATATAATTATATTTAATATACAAAATATTTATTTGTAATGCACATTTCTTATTGGGCTCCATATTTTGATAAAATTGCTACAGTAAAATCTGTTAAAAATTCAGTAAAATCATTAATATTGTTCTATAAAAAACCAAAAAATATTGATTTAGTAAATTTTTATGGGGAATGGTCTAATAATAAAATTGAAAATATTGACGAAAAAGATTTAAATTATATCAATTTTTATAGCAATAAAATATTAAGTTTTTTACCAAAAAATAGTTTTTTAAAAAGTAGAATAAGCTATCTAATTATATTTTTATTAGGAATATATCCTCTAATTAAATATTTAAAAAAAAATAAACCAAATTACTTATTAGTTCATTTAATCTCCTCTCTGCCATTAACTTTATTAATTTTTTTTAATTTTAAAACTAAATTCATTTTAAGAGTCTCTGGTTTACCTAAATTAAATTTGGTTAGAAAATTTATTTGGAAACTCTCAAATAAAAAAATATATAAAGTTTTTGTACCAACTCAAGCAACATTAAATACATTAAAAAAACAAAAAATTTTTGATGAAAAAAAATTGGTTTTAATAAGAGATCCAGTAATAGATATAAAAGCAGTAAGAAAAAATTTGAATAATAATTCAATAGATTTTGATAATTATTTTTTATCAGTAGGTAGACTTACTATGCAAAAAAATCATACCCTTTTACTAAAAGCTTTCAAAGATGTTTATATTCAAAATAAAGATTATAAATTAATAATTTTAGGGGATGGCGAGCTTAAAAATAATTTAATAAAACTCTCTAAGGATTTGGGCATCTCAAAAGCTGTCTACTTTTTAGGCAATGTTGAAAATGTTTTTGAATATATAAATAAAAGTATATGTGTAATTTCAACCTCTTTATGGGAGGACCCAGGATTTGTTATGATAGAAACAGCTGTATCTAGAAAAATTATTATTTCAAGTGATTGTCCAAATGGTCCAAGGGAATTCATTGAGGATAATTTAGCTGGATATATATTTAAAAGTAATGATCAAAATGAATTATTTAATCAAATAAATTTGTTTTTATTGGACTCAAAAAAAAATATTTACTCAAAAAAATTATCAGCAATTAAGAAAAGTAAAAATTACACTTTATTTAGTCACTATAATTCATTAATAAAAAATATTGATTAGTTATATAAAAATTTTTAATTGTTTTATAATTATGAAGAAAATATAGATAAAAAAGAGAAAAATGGTAAATATAATCGTTTAGAATGAAAAAAAAAATAGCTTTGATAACTGGGGTCACAGGTCAGGACGGTTCCTATCTTGCTGAGTTTTTGTTAAAAAAAAATTATCTTGTTCATGGTATTAAAAGAAAATCATCCTCATTTAATACTAGTAGGATAGATCATTTAATTGAAAATCCAAAATTAAAAACAAAATTTTTTCTTCATTATGGTGATTTAACCAGTACCGATAGTTTATTCAAAATAATTTCTCTAATTATGCCTGATGAAATTTACAATTTAGGTGCACAAAGTCATGTGGGTGTATCTTTTGAAAACCCAGTTTATACGTCAGAAGTTACAGGCCTAGGATCATTAAGAATCTTAGAAGTTATAAGATCTCTAGATTTAAAAAAAAAAATCAAATTTTATCAAGCCACTTCTTCTGAGTTATTTGGTGAAAAAAAGGGAAAAAATGTTTTTAACGAGAAATCCGAACTTAATCCCAAATCCCCTTACGGTGCGGCAAAGCTTTTTGCCCATCATATAACAAAAATTTATAGAGACTCTTATGATATTTATGCTACTAGCGGAATGCTATTTAATCATGAGAGCCCAAGAAGAGGTGAAACTTTTGTTACCAGGAAAATTACGATGTTCTTTGCTAAAAAAGTAAAAGGTTCAAATGAAATTTTGAAACTTGGAAATATTTATGCCAAAAGGGATTGGGGACATGCCAAGGATTATGTTGAAATGCAGTGGAGAATTATGCAACAAAAAAAGCCAGATGATTATGTTATAGCAACTGGACATACTTTCACAGTAAAACAATTTGTTGAAGAAGTTTGTAAAATTTTAAAAATAAAATTGTTATGGGTTGGTAAAGGAATGAATGAAAGAGCATATGAAATAGTAGGTAAAAAGAAAAAATTAATTATAAAAGTTGATAAAAAATATTTTAGGCCATTAGATATAAATTATTTAAAAGGTGATTCTACTAAAGCAAAAAAATTACTTAATTATAGACCAAAATATAATTTTAAGATGTTAGTTAAAGAAATGTTACTAAGTGATATAGAATCTAAAGTAAATTAAGTTTTATTTTGTTATAAAATTTGTGATTGAATTTATAAAATTATTCCTAATAGTTATAATTTTATTCAATCTATTAAATTTTATATTTTTAAAATATAATTTTTTGATTGACGGCTCTTTCAAGTCTTCACACAAGAGTTTTGCAAATAAAATCAAAATTCCAATAACAGGTGGGATTTTGTTTATTTTTTCAATTTTATTTTTAATGGAGGGTTTTAATATTAGAAGTAATTTTATTTTCTTTTTTATCTTTATACTGGGTTTATTGTCTGATCTCAATAAGCTGAACTCACCAAAAATAAGGCTTATTTTGCAATTTTTCATTGTTGTAGCTTATATATATCTCAATAATACATACGTTAATGAATTAAGGATTGATTACATTGACAGCAATTTTTTAAAAAACTTAATCTTTAAAATAATATTTACATCTTTTTGTATATTAATTTTGATTAATGGATCTAATTTCATGGATGGTGTTAACACTTTATGTGGTGGTTATTTTTTTATATTATTTTGCAATATTATTTTCCTATATTCAAATAATGAAATTAATATTGACATATATAATGTTAAAATAATTCTAATTATTTTATTTGTTTTCTTATTAGGCAATAGTTTTAATAAATCTTTCATGGGAGATAATGGATCATATTTAATCAGTTTTTTTACAGCAATTTTTTTAATTGATTTATCAAATGAAAATCAATTTATAAGTCCATATTTTATAGCTGTATTACTATGGTATCCAGCTTTTGAAAATTTTTTTTCTTTAACAAGACGACTATTATTTGAAAAAAGAAAAATAAAAAATGCTGATAATTTACATTTACATCATTTATTATTTGTATTTATAAAAAAAAGACTTGTGGATAATAAGTTCACAAATACATTAACAGGATTAACGATAAATTTTTTTAATATATTAATTTTTTTAATCGCGAATAAATATTTATATCAAACAAAAATGTTGATCCTTATTTTAGGCTTATCAATATTTGTTTATATAACAGTGTATTTTTTTTTAAAAAGAAATATAAAATTATAATATTTAACATTAATTTATTATTCTAAATTATATATGAGAAAAAACATTATTGCTATAACAGGGGCTACCGGTGTGTTGGGTACATTCTTTATAAAAAAATATAGAAATTATAAATATGATATTTTTAAGGGAGACATAACTAATTATTCTGAGGTCAAGAACTGGATAGATAGCACAAGTGCAAACTGTATTTTGCATTTTGCTGCTAAGGTTCCAACACGATATGTAAATAAAAATTATGCTACCTCTCTAAAGGTAAATTATTTTGGCACTAAAAATTTAGTAAAAAGCGTCTTATCTTCAAAGAAATTTTTTTGGTTATTTTTTTCTTCAACGTCACATGTTTATAAAAGCAGAGAGAAGCCTTTAAAAGAAACTGATATTTTAAGACCAATTAGCCTTTACGGTAAAACAAAATTGAAAGCAGAAAAGTATCTATTAAAAACTATGAGCGAAAAACGCATAAAAATCTGTATAGGACGGATATTTAGCTTAACAGATAAAAGACAATCTTTGTATTACCTGGTACCCACTTTATTAAAAAAAATTAAAAATTGTAAAAAAACATTAAAAATTAGTAATTTAAATCACGATAGAGATTTCATACATGCTGATGACTTATGCAAAGCAATTAATATTTTAAAAAATAAGCGTTCAGAGGGAATATTTAATATCGGATCTGGCAAGGTAACGAAGTTACTTGATATTTTAAAGCTTATTAACAAAAAAAATAAAAAAATTCTTCATGATAAAAATCAAATAAAAACTTCACTCATAGCTAATATATCTAAAATTAAAAAAGTTGGTTTTAAACCAAGATATGGAATTAAAAAAATAATTAAAGATCTTCAATATAAATAATGCTTTGTTCAGTTCTTATTTCAAATTTTAATAAATCAAAATATTTAGAAAAATGTTTAAATTCCGTTAAAGACCAAACATATGATAAAATTGAGATAATTTTTTCAGATAATGGATCAACTGATAATTCTATGTCAATTTTATCAAGCTTTACTGACATTAAAATACTTAAAACTGAGAGATCAACAGAATATCCTGCTCTAAACCAAATAGAAGTTCTTGTTAATGCTTTTGAAATGTCTAAAGGTGATTATATTTTCCTTCTTGACTCAGACGACTTTTTTGAAAAAGATAAAATTGAAAAGGTTATTAAGTATAAATCTTTAAATAATTCCGAGGTTATTTTTGATATTCCAAGACTTTATAAAGATGAAAAGAACTCTAAAATTTTTAAAAGTAAAAGTTTTTATAATCCATTAAGATCATGGCCAATTATTTTTCCAACGAGCTCTATTTCTTTTACAAGAAAATTTTTTTTAAATTTTAGAGACTTTTTGTTTGAAAAAAAATATGAAAAATTAGAAATTGACACTAGGTTGAATATTTTTTCACATATAGAGAAAAAAAGAGTATTATTTGATCAGATTTTAACTAACTATAATCAAAATAATGATGGAATAATGTCAAAATTTAAGAAATTTAATAAAAATTGGTGGCACAGAAGATTTCAGGCTCATGAATATTTAAATAAAATTTGCACAATGAAAAACTACAAAGTTAATAAAAATTTTGATTATTATTTAACAAATTTTATTTATGAGATGCTAAAAAATAAATAATTATTTTATTTTTTGATAATTAAAAAACTAAAATTTATCCAAAATATTGTTGCACCATATGATGTAAAAAAGCTTCCAGAGGGTATAATTGGCATTGCTGTAGCTATTAAAAATAAAGTTGATGATAAAACATAAGGGTTATTATTTTTATAAAAATTCATAAAACCTTTTATAATTGCAAATAAAAAAAATATGATAAAAATCATATAACCAACTATTCCAGTTTCAGATAAAAATTCATAATGAATTTGGTGTGGATGAGTTGTAGATCCGTCCAGATTTTCATTTGAATTATATTTTGATAATCTACTTGCTATCCTATAATTTTTAATTCCAACACCAAAAAATTTATTTTCTAAATAAATTTTTTTAGCCAAGAAATAATGTTTTCCATATTTTGAACTATCAATATAACCTGAAATACCTTTCTGTTTAATTGGCTCAATAATTTCATTTATTATTCGAGCTTTAAAAAAATCGTTATTCATAATTGTGGAAATAGAAATTAAAAAAAATAAACTTATTATCAAAATTTTTTTAAAATAATTTTTATTATTTATTAAAAACATAAAAGTAATGCATATGAAAAATACTTTTATGAAGTTAGACCTTTCACCTATAAAAAAAGATGAAACTAAAAATATTAGTAATAAAATATAAAAAAATAATTGATATTTTTTGTAAAAATTTTGATAAAAAAAGCACAAAGCTAAAAGTATAAATCCAAAATAATAATTTCCTATTTTTAATTCTTCACCTGTAAAACTTGCAATCCTTCCCTCATATTCTGTGCTAAAGCCTAAAATATTTGAGCCTGTAAAAAATTCTATAAAAATATCAATTGTAACTATGTTAAAAATTATAAACCATGCAGCTAATATAATATTTTTAAAATCACTATTATCTTTTTCTATAAAATATTTGAATGCAAAAATTAATAATACAAATCTAAAAAATCCAATACTACGTATTAAACTATCATTATTTCCAGCAATCAAATAAGAATTTGCTAATAAACAGAACCACAAAAATAATAAAATATAAAACCATCTATTAATTAAAAATTGTAATTCTTTTTTTTTTAGAATTTTAATAATAAATAATATATTTATTAACAGAATAATCGCGTTTGATGCTGCGCTACCTATAATCAAGGTAATTGGTAAAATTATAAACAATATTAGTATATTTTTATTTTCAATATTTTTATAATTTTGAAATATTTGCTTCATATAATTAAAAATAATTATTTTTATTAATATATATATACTCAAAAGACTTTCTAAAAGGCATTTTGATTTTGAAAACTTTTTTAAAAGAATTTTTTTTTAAAAAAAGATTTATGTCCGAAAAGGTATAATTCTTTTTTAGCATATTATCATAGTGATGTTCAAAAACTATTGTTTTTATATTTTTTAAATTTTTTTTTGATCCTTTTAAAATTTCTAGTTCATGACCTTCGGTATCCATTTTTATTAGATCAATTTTAAAAATTTTTTTTTTTGCTAAATAACTGTCAAGAGTATCTGTGTTTATTGTAATTTTTTTAAAAAAATTATCTGGTTTTCTAACACTTAAATATTTTAATTTTTTTTTTAAGTATTTTGATTCGGTATTTATTTTACTGAATGTTGATGAAGAGCTTTCATTACACTGATTAAATATTTTTTTTGATTTTTTTGAACTTAATGCAATATTTTCTAATTTTAAAAAACTATTATTTTTATATTTTTTTTTAAGTTGCTTAAAATTTTTCAAGCTAGCTTCAAAAGAATATATTTTTTTAATTTGTAAATATTTGGAAAAAAATTCTATACTTTCTCCTTCATGGGCCCCTATGTCAAAAAATATATCTATTGAATTAATATTTGATTTTTTTAAAAAATTAACAATTTTTCTTTTATGAAAATGATCAAATATTAATAATGTTACATTTGTAAATAATTTAATCATTTATTTATATAAAAAACATAAAAATTTGAAATTTTTTTAACACTATACCTTTCATCAATTTTACAACTAGTTTTTTCTGATTTACAATCATTAAAAGCCTTCTTGAGACTTTTCATTTTTTTATCTAAATCAAAATATGATTCGTCAATATAATAAAAAACATTTTTAAGTGGATTATAATTATATTGATTATACTCTTTTGAAATTCTGTTGATATTTCTACCCATAAAAACAACTATTGAAAATATGATTAGATAAACTACTCTTTTTTTTGCTTTATCTTTGCTAAGTGAACTTTTTTCAAGTTTAATCGAAATAAGTACAAAAGTAAATGAAGCAACAAGACAATATCCTCCATATCTTAACGTTGGGTGATTATAAAACCACTCTAAGAATAAAATTACTATAAGCGTTAAAGTAAATATAATGTTCCTTCTATATTTTGTAACTCCTTTTGCATAAGGACTAAAACAACTTAATATTATGAAAGATAAGATTGTTAGACCCAAAATAAAGTCAGATACTTTTGTAAAGAAATATTCATTAATCCAATTACTTACCCAATTAAATTTTTCTATATAAACTTCTGAGTTTTCCACTCTAAAATTAGGTCCAGCTCCAGCTTTAGACCATTGTTCGTACCAATCATTTAGTTCTTTAACTTCAGACTTTGATATAGCCCATGAATATTCTTCAAAACAAGTGAAATTTACTGGATAAATAAGACAACCAGTATTAATAAAATTAGTTCCCAATATTAAAATAAATAAAATTATTAAAAAATAAAAATAATAATTTGATATTAGGTAAATAAAAGTTTTTTTAAATTTAAATTTTTTATTTAAATTAAATAAAATTAAAGAAAAAAAGACAATGTAAAGCACATAAAAAGCTTTAAGTGAAATAATTATTGCGATAAGTAAAAATAGTTTAGAAAGAACCTTTTCAATTATACTCTTAAAGTTTACAAAAAATAAAATTTCACCAATCAAAATTAACATTAAAATTTGAGCTGAACGATCAGTTCCATGTTCTGAAATTCTGTAAAAAAAAATGTTTATAAAAATAAATGATAATAGATAATAAAATGTTAAAAAATTTGATTTATTATTTAAATTTTTTGGAAAAATTTTATTTAATAAAATTATATTCGAAAATAAAAATATTGAAAATGCAGACATTTGAAAGAGAAAATATTTTGTGATTGGTAGGTAAAATAAAGAATTAAGATAAAATATAGAAGATGGGGTTCTTAATCCTAGATTGAAGTTACCAATACCCATAGTTGTAGGCATTTGAGTTAGGTAATAGCTATAATTAAAATGATAATATGGAAAATCGTCATGAGTTTTGAATATTAAAAAACCTAAAAAATATACTATCAGAAGTAATGACAATAATTTGTTTTGATCATTATTTTTAAATTTAAAGTAAAAAAAACAAAATAGTCCTAAGAGTAAAATAAGAAAGTTATGTAATTCACTATGGCTAATAAATAAAGACGATAAGTAAGAATAGATACAAAGGATTAACAAGCCAGTCAAACCAGCATATCCATAATTTGATGAAATTTTTAAATTTTTATTTAGTGCAAAAAAAAAACAAACCGTATCCAATTAAGGATATTGGTATTGATATGTAATATAAAACAAAAATATATAAGTTTGATATCATAATTTAATTAATGTAAATAAATTAACTGTATGAATAATGATTTAACATTATTAATTCCAGCAAAAAATGAAAAAGAGTCATTACCTTTTGTAATTAAGGAGATAGAAAATCTTAATCTTAAGTGCAATTTTTTATTTGTTGTAGAAAAAAAAGATAAAGAAACGATAAAAGTAATAAAAAGATCCAAAAAAAAAATTTTATTTCAAAGAAATAAAGGTTATGGGGACGCCTTAATTACTGGTATCAATAAAATTAAAACAAAATATTTTTGTATTTTTAATGCTGATGGTTCTTTTAATCCAAGAGAACTAAAAGGCATGTTAAAAATTTTAAAGTTTAAAAATAATGATTTTGTTTTCGCCTCTAGATACGAAGTCAATTGTAGCAGTGAGGATGATACATTAATAACTTTAATTGGAAATTATTTTTTTACTAAATTAGGAAATATATTTTTTAAATTGTCTATTACTGACATTCTATATACTTTTGTTATTGGTAAAACAAAAAGTGCTCAAAAATTAAAATTAAAAGAAAAAAAATTTGGTTTTTGTGTAGAGCTTCCTATAAAAGCTAGATTAAAAAAAATGAAAATTTCAACAAGCAAGTCACACGAAAGAAAAAGATACTCTGGAACAAAGAAAGTAAATGCTTTTAAAGATGGTTTTATAATTTTAGTTACTATGATAAAATTTTTCATTTTTAAACCATGAATTTAAATTCTAAAATATTTGTAGCTGGACATAGAGGTCTTGTTGGAAGCGCAATTGTAAGAAGATTAAAAAAAAAAGGTTATAAAAATATTATAACTATTAATAGATCCCGTTTAGATTTTACAAATCAAAAAAAAGTTTTCAATTTCATGAAAAAAATAAAACCTCATTTTATTTTTATTGCCGCTGCAAAAGTTGGAGGAATTAAACTCAACGAGAATTACAAAGCAGATATGATATATAATAATTTAGCAATTCAGACAAATTTAATACACTCAGCTTATAAATCTGGAGTTAAAAGTCTATTATTTTTAGGTTCAAGTTGTGTTTATCCAAGAAATTGTGTTCAACCGATTAAAGAAGAGTACTTACTTACTGACCAATTGGAAAAAACAAATGATGCGTATGCAGTTGCCAAAATTGCAGGCATTAAAATGTGTGAAAGTTATAATGATCAATTTAATACCAATTATAAATGTATAATGCCAACAAATACCTTCGGCCCAAATGACAATTATGACAAATTTGGTTCACATTTTTTTCCAGCCCTAATTAAAAAAATTCATGAATTTAAAATTAAAAATAAAAAAGAAATTACTTTATGGGGTAATGGTAATGCTAGAAGAGAGATGATTTATGTAGATGATCTTGCTGATGCGTGTGTTTACTTTATGAATAATAAATTTAAAGGTACAATAATTAATATAGGTACAGGTAGAGATTATAAAATTAAAGAGTATGTAAAAATAATAGGTAATGTCATCGTTCCTAGAAAAAAAATAAAAATTAAATTTGATAAATCAAAACCAAATGGAACACCCAGAAAGTTATTAAATATCAGTCGTTCAAAAAAGTATGGATGGTCTCCTAAAACCGATTTAAGAGATGCAATTTTTCAGACATATAAGGATTTTTTAAAAAAAAATCTGGTTTACAAAGATTAATTTTTAGATATAAAACTCAAGCCGGTGATTATTGCGAAAGGGTTATACCCGATCCCATTCCGAACTCGGAAGTCAAGCCTTTCAGCGCCAATGGTACTTTGTCTTAAGACATGGAAGAG